>Ga0187879_10001781_pt1 | contig 14655 bp, 15 predicted proteins | sample June2016WEW_19_1_FD_132423 | JGI IMG/M metagenome (GOLD analysis project Ga0187879, IMG submission 132423) | Peatland microbial communities from SPRUCE experiment site at the Marcell Experimental Forest, Minnesota, USA - June2016WEW_19_10 | ecosystem: Environmental > Terrestrial > Soil >... | reverse complement strand
CGCACCGTCTCGGCCTTGTACTCGTCCGAGAACTTCCTCCGCTTGCGCTCCTTCTCCATCGTCCACTCCTTCCGCGCCTACTTTCGCGCTTTTCGCAGTGTCCATCAAACCGGGGCAACCCCAAACCTCTCCCTAATCCTCTCCTCGGACAAGGAGAGGGCACTGCACCAAGACTATCTCGCGCGGCAGGGCTCAGCCCTGCCCGTTGGCGGGCGCTACCATCGGGCCTCGAGCCACCGTTCGACCATCGCCAACCGATCGCTGCCCCAAAAAGGCTCGCCGTCGACGAAGATCCAAGGCGAGCCGAACACGCCGCGGGCGATCGCCTGCTCGCCTTGCTGGCGCGCGATGAGCTTGACCTCGGGATCGGCGATGCCCGCCAAAATCGTATCCGGGTCGATCCCGAGGGGGGCCGCGGCAGCGGCGATGGCGTTGGGATCGTCGGTATCGAGACCGTCCTGGAAGTAGCCGATGATAATACGCTTTGCCAATGCGGCGGCCGCATCCGCATCCGTTCGTTCGAGATGATAAAAGGCGCGGATCGCCGGCAACCCCGTCCTTGGGTGATTTTCCGGCAGGTTGAAGGGCACGCCCTTGAGCCTTGCGAGGCGATCCCAGTCGCGGCGCGCATAGTCGCGCTTGAGCGGCGTACGGCTCAGCCCTTGCGCGCCCGTGACTTTGAACGCGGCGCCGAGCGTGAAAGGCCGCCACGCGACCGTCCGGCGGTGGCGCTCGGCCAGCGCCTCGATTTCAAGCGCGGCGAAATAGGCATAGCCCGAGGCAAAGTCGAACCAGAACTCGATTGGCGTCCCGACACGCTGCGGTTCGCTCATTTTCCGTCTCCACGCGACAGCGACAAACTCTCCGAGTCGCTCATTGCTTCGGCGGTGATCTCGCTCATGGGACGCGCTTGCGCCACCCGCGTACCCATTCGCTCGCTTTATCAAGGGCGCATCGTGACGGCAACGCCATGAAGGAAGAATCACCTGCGCGGTGGGCGGCCTTAATACTGGGCGCAGGGCTCAGCCCTGCACGGCCTGTCAGGACTTTTTTTGAGTCATCCAGAGCGAAGCGAAGGAACCCGGATCCGGGATTCTTCGCTACAGCACAGGTGCGCCGCATCGTCGCGCCTATGGCCCGCGTCGGGCGGTCGCGTTACAATGCGAACTCTGCGAACTCTGACAAGGAAGGTATCTGCCGATGGAACGCGTTGAATTGGCCCGCGAGTGCGAAGGCGTCCGGATTCCGGCCGGAAACAAAATGATGCTGGCAAAGGGGACCGAGGCCTTTATCACGCAATCGCTCGGCGGAACTTTCACCGTGCAGATTCCCGCGTACGGCGGCCTGTTCCGCGTCGCGGGCAAAGACGCAGATGCGCTCGGCAAAAAGCCCGAAGATGCGGGCGCGGTGCCGGCGTCGGCCGGCGGCGACGTCGAAGCGATGGTCTGGGAGCAGCTCAAGACCTGCTTCGACCCCGAGATCCCCGTCAACATCGTTGACCTCGGGCTGGTCTATGGAATGGAAGTGAAGGACGCCGGCGACGGCGCCAAGAAAGTCGAAGTCAAGATGACGTTGACGGCGCAGGGATGCGGGATGGGCGCCTCGATCGCGACCGACGCGCGCTTCAAGATCATGAGCATCCCGGGCGTGTCGGAGGCGGACGTCGATCTGGTGTGGGATCCGCCGTGGACACCGCAGATGATTTCTCCCGAAGGGCGCGAGCGACTGGGTATCGACTGATCAATTCGACGCGCAGCCTGGCGTATCACATTCGACGAGAATCACGTGAAGCCCTACGTTGCCGCGTTTGCGCTCGCCGTTACGGTTGTTGGCCTGATTGCTGTTGCCGTTTTGGGCTGGAACCGTCGAATCAAGTATTTTGCCCAGCAACGGCGTCAGCTGCATCTTCGGCGGAAACAATACGGACTGCCGCAACAGGCGAAGGTGGAGGGCGAACCCCCGATGCCATTTCATGTCCGTCAAGGGAATGGTCCTCTCTCAACTGCGGCCACCGACAATTTCTTCGTGGCTCTCCGCCGCGCGTTCCGTCATCGAAAAAATGAGAATTAGGACATTCGTGCTCGCCCGTCCGTGCTGGCCGCAAATTAAGCCACTGAGGATTTGAAATTAAGACAGTCAGGGCCGAATTAGGACAGCCCCGCGACGCCCGATGCGTTGACACGGCGAACTGCGTCCGATAATTGTGTTCGTTCGGCATATCGATGTTTGCAATAGTAAAGACAGGCGGAAAACAGTACCGCGTCGGCGTCGGCGACCAGATAACGGTCGAGCGGCTGGCCGGCGAGGTTGGCGCGGCTATATCACTTGAACAGGTGCTGGCGGTCGGCGGCGATGCGCCCAAGGTCGGCACCCCGGTGGTCGCGGGCGCGTCGGTGACGGCGAAGATCGTCCAGCAGCCGCGCGGCACGAAAGTGATCGTGTTCAAGAAAAAGCGCCGCAAGAATTACCGCCGCAAACGCGGCCATCGACAGGAACTGACCGTTCTCAAGATCGAGGAAATTTCCGCAGGCGCATAGTCGCCCGCGCTAATTTTTTAATTGAACCGCGGCTCGGAAGGCCGCTTCATCCAGGGAGACACTGCGTGGCGCACAAAAAAGGCCAGGGTTCGACGCGCAATGGCCGCGACAGTCCGGGCCAGCGCCGTGGTATCAAAATTTACGCGGGCCAGACCGTCAAGGCCGGCAATATCATCATCCGCCAGCTCGGCACCCGCGTGCATCCGGGCCGCAACGTCGGTCTGGGCCGCGACTATACGATTTACGCGCTCATCGACGGTGTGGTTAAGTACGAGCCGAAGGGTGAGAAGCGGCAAGTGAGCGTCGAGCCGCTCCCCACCAGCACCGATAGCGCAGGGGCGTCTGCTTAGGGACGGTCAGCCCGCAAGATTTGAATCGAAGCCCCGCGGTGCGCCGTGGGGCTTCTCTTTTTAGTATTTTGATTCTTGATTTTGTTTTTTATTTCCGCGACTCGCGACGGGAAGAACTTCGATGCGATTGGGCTTAATTTCCGGCTATTCGGGCGCTCACATGGGCTTGCCGATGGATCTTATCCTCGAAGCGGAACGCGTCGGTTTCGACTCCGTGTGGACCGCCGAGGCTTACGGCTCCGACGCGATTACGCCGCTGGCCTGGATCGGCGCACTGACCAAAAAAATCCGGCTCGGCACCGGGATCATGCAGATGCCGGCGCGAACTCCCGCCGCAACCGCCATGACCGCGATGACGCTGGACGCGCTGTCGGGCGGCCGCTTCATCCTGGGCATCGGGCCGTCGGGTCCGCAGGTGGTAGAGGGCTGGCACGGCGTGCCGTACGGCAAACCGTTGCAGCGCACCCGCGAGTACATCGAGATCGTGCGCACGATTCTCGCGCGCGAAGTACCCGTCGAGCATCACGGGAAGGAATTCGACATCCCATACACCGGTCCCGGCGCGACGGGGCTCGGCAAGCCGCTCAAGAGCATCCTGCACGGGCGCAAGGACATGCCGATCTACACGGCGTCGATCAGCCCCAAGGGAATCGCGCTCGCGGCGGAAATTGCCGACGGGGTGATTCCGGTCTGGATGAATCCGGAGCGATGGGACATCTATGACGCGCCGCTCAAGCAAGGTTTTGCGAAAACCGGCGGCAAGAAGAGCCTCGACAATTTCGACGTCGCGCCGTTCGTCACCTGTATCATGGGCTCGGACCTGGTGGGGTGCAGGATGCCGGTGAAGGGGATGCTGGCGCTGTACATCGGAGGGATGGGCGCGCGCGCGAAAAATTTCTACAACGACTACGCCAAGCGGCTCGGCTACGAAGATATCGCGGTGAAAATCCAGGACCTGTACCTGGCCGGCAAGAAGGCCGAGGCGATGGCGATGGTGCCGGACAAGCTGGTCGATGAGGTCGCGCTGGTCGGCAGTCGCGAGCGAATCGCGGACCGGCTCAAGGCGTGGAAGGCGTCGCCGGTGAAGACGATGCTGATTGGCACCCCTGATATCAACGCGGTGCGCGCACTGGCGGAGATTTGCCTGTAAAGATCACGGACAACGGATGCGCCGGCCGGCGCAGTTAGAGTCGCGGTCAAACGGCAAACCTTGAGATCGTCGGGAATGGGGCCGCTTTCATGGACCAGCTTCGGGCAAGACCAAGGAAAAGCCCCGACAGCTTGTGCCCAACGCGGAGTTGGGCTATCGACATCCATATCGATGTTGTCAAAGCGGATAGTCCGGTCTAACGGCTCGATCCAACCAAGGGGAGGACGACCGATGCGTAACTCTGGGCCAACGGTACGAATTGGCGCGCGCACGATAATTGCAGCCCTCGCGGTATTTTTGCTGGCTGGTGCACGCACAGCCAGAGCGCAGAGCGCCGCCGGGGGCGTTTACAGCGCAAGCGGACAGGTTCAGATCGAGCGCGGAGGCGCCACATTAGCTGCCACACCGGGCACGCCGGTTAACCAGGGCGATAAGATAGTTTCCGGCGCGGATGGGAACGCCGTCATCATCCTGACCGACGAGAGTGAGCTCACACTGAGGCCTTCGACCACGATCGCGCTCGACCAGTACACCACTGGCGGCGCCACGCCGACGCGAGTCGCCCTGGATTCCGGCACATTGAGATCGGCTGTGAACGGGACCCCCGGCGCTCCGAACAACTACCAAGTGCATACGCCCAACGCGATCGTGACAGCGCGCGGCACGGATTTTTACACCGCCTACACCGAAAGCTCGCCTCAACTCGGCAAGCTCCCCGGAATCTCCCACTACACGGAGGTGGCCGTGATCGATGGCACCGTCAACTTGGCGCAGGCTGCGGCGCCCGACAGCGGCGTTGACGTTGAGGCGGGAACTTCGGGGACGGTGGCGGGTGATAGACCGCCGTGGCACCATCGACGAAGATATCCGACCCCAACCCCGACCCCCTGCCCCTGCGACCGAGACTGCGACCGATACCACGACCGCGACCGCGAACGAGACTGCCACCGAGACTGCGACCGATACCGCGATAGCCACCACGGCGAATGCAAACCCACGGGGGTGCGGCATCACCCAACCCCCGAACCCACGCCGACGCGGCATCACCATCCAACCCCCGAACCCACGCCGACGCGGCATCACCATCCAACCCCCGAACCCACGCCGCCTTGGCATCCGGAGCCGGCGCCGGAACCAACCCGGTAACGGAGAGATTTGTCTCGGTCTGGTGTCAGCCCACTACCAACCGGCAGCGGGAAACTAGCGGTGAAGCAACCGAATCCAGCATTTGGTCGCCGAGGAATAGTCACCGATGAACTGGCGCACGCGAGGCATCTTTCGGATTGCCGGAATCGGCATATTTGGATCATTGCTGCTGGCAGGAAGTTGGTTGGGCACACCCGCGCCGCTCAGAGCCTCGAACGAACGGCGTGGAGAGCATACCGCACAGGAAGCATCAGCTAATTTCGAGAACCTCAGCGGGCGCAAGCGCGCGAACATTTCGGCGGGCGGGCTTGAAGCTCCCGAAACCGGTTGGAGCTTAGGGGAAAACCTGCTCGTCAATGGTGACTTCTCCAAGGGTTTGGAGGGTTGGCGTACTTCGGCGCGCTGTTTCCATCCAGACTTCTTAACTCGCGCTCCCAACGGAAAACCAAGCCTGAAGATGGAGAACACCTACTCGTGCGGGCCGTTCGCGAAGCTGGCGGTGAACGAGTTCGTGGCTCCGCCCGGCGTCTATTCGATTGGAGGGGAGATCAAAGCCCCGGATCTGATCGATCCGAAGATGCCGATCGCCGGAGCGCAAATGGATTTGTTCACGGACTGCGAGACACAACTGGTGAACGGCAGCAGCGAATGGCTGGAGTTCGCCGCCAAGCACTGCATCGTTGCGCCTGGCACCAATTCTCCGTTTCGGATCGCAATCAATGGCAAATCATCCGGCTCCTTCTGGTTCGCCAACATGTACGTGCGAAAGGAGATCGCGCCTCTCTTCGAGACTTTCATGCTGTATCCGAATCATCGCGGATACCTCTTTGCTGACCAGGCTCAGGAAGTGCGAGTGGCAGTGACGCTCAATCCCGGCCCTTACTTGCGCCGCGAAGACCTGGTCATTCAGCTCGAGGCTGTGCGTTCCGATTCAGGAGCAAAAACCGATCGCACGTACAAGTCGCCCCCCGATGATTTCACGGCAACGCTGGATTTTGGTCCGCTGCCCGCTGGCGCTTACCAGGTGCGCGCAACGCTTTTGGGCAGGAATGGAGAGGTTCTTTTCGAGCAGCCGCCCTACCGGGTCGTGAAGGTTAATTCAGAGCCCGGCGCCCTTTTGAAGGCGTGGATCGACGATCGCAATCTCGCCCACTTCGGTGATGGCGCGCCCCATTTTGTAATTGGAATCTACGACACGTCGGGCTATTCCAATTCTCCAGAATATTATGCCCGCGCGATCAACGAGATTTCCCAAGCGCCGATCAACATGCTGATAAATTATATGATAACCAATGCGCCGATCAGCGCCATCAATGCGTACACGGATGCATTGCAAGAGCACGGCATCTTCTTTTTGCCGAGCGTCAATAACTTCTATGAGGACGCCAGGTGGTACCCAAGGGGCTTGGCGGCCAAGCTGGGCGCTTCGACACAAGACGACTTTACAGCGCGATATGCCAGCGCTCTCGAGAAGAACCGGGCGATTGTCGGCTACTATGTCCAGGATGAGCCGAAAGTTGACGAGGTGGCGCGTACCTTCCATCAATATCAGATCATCAAGGCCAACGATCCGGCCGGATTCAATTTGGTGGTTCTCGACCGTCCGCGCGATGTCCAGTTTTGGAAGGACGCGGTTGACGTCGTCGGAGTTGACCCCTATCCGGTGTGGCTACCCGTCGAAAACTACATCGCTGAAGTGGGCGATTGGACCAGGATGGCGGTGCAGGCGGTACATGCTTCCAGACCGGTCTGGACGGTCATCCAGTTTTACCAGGCGACCGCCATAGCCTCCTGGCCCACGGAACAGCAGCTGCATGATATGAGCTGGATGGCGATCGCGGAGGGCGCCAGCGGAGTTTTCTACTGGTCGCATGGGATGCGTGCGCTCGGGTGGGTGAGGGATCCGGCGGAAAAGGCGGCACTTTTGGGGTCGCTGGTCCGGGTGACCAAAGAGATCAAGGATCTCGAGCCAGTACTGCTGCGGCCCGATACGCAGGTCCTGACCGCCAAGCCATCCCAGGACATCGTCACACGCGAGAAAAGCGGGGCGGACGGTGCCCGTTATGTGATTGCGTACAATCATGGCAGCGCTGCCGCGCTGGCCCGGTTCGTCCTGCAATCCCCCGCGCAATCGGTGACGGTCCGCCGCGGAATGGTAAAAGTTGAAATCAAGGATGGCAAAACTTTCGAGGACGAGTTTGACGGCTACGAAGCGAAAGTTTACGAAATCCGCTAGCGCCAAGTAGCGGAGAGCCGCTTGCGCGGCGGCGGACCGAGAGTGACCGGGCCGGCGCGATGCTGATACTATGGCCGTTGCGCCGCCATGCGATTCATCGATGAAGCCAGGGTATTCGTGCACGCCGGCAAGGGCGGCGACGGCGCTATCGCGTTTCTGCGCGAAAAATTCCGGCCGTTCGGCGGACCCGCGGGCGGCAACGGCGGGCGCGGCGGCAGCGTAATCTTCCAGGTCGATGAAGGCCTCTCGACGCTGCTCGATTTCAAATATCAGCCGCGTCTGATCGCCAAAGACGGCGAATCCGGCCGCGGCAAGGAACAATATGGCCACGGCGCGGACGACGTAGTGGTGCGAGTGCCGCCCGGGACGATCGTCTTCGACGAGGAAAGCGGGACGACGCTCGCGGACCTGGTGATGCCGGGTGACACGGCAGTTATCGCGCAGGGCGGCGAGGGCGGCCGCGGCAATATGCATTTCGCGTCCTCGACGCGGCGCTCGCCGCGAATCGCGACACCGGGAACCGCGGGCGAGCAGCGATGGATCCGGATGGAGCTGCGGCTGGTTGCCGACGCCGGGCTGGTCGGACTTCCCAACGCGGGCAAGTCGACGTTGCTGACCGCGCTCAGCGCGGCGCGGCCCAAGATCGCGGCCTACCCGTTCACGACGCTGGCGCCCAACATCGGCCGCGTGTCGATCTCCGGCGAGGAAAGTTTCACGCTGGCCGATATTCCCGGGCTGATCGAGGGAGCGCATCGCGGGCTTGGACTCGGCATCCGTTTTTTGCGGCATCTGGCGCGCACGCGGCTCGTCGTCTACGTGCTCGACGGCGCGGACAATCCCGACGCTGCGTTCAAGACCGTGCGCGGCGAGATCGCGGCGTTCGATCCGATGCTCGCGGAGCGGCCGGCGGTCGTCGCGCTCAACAAGATCGATCTGATCGGCACGGCCGAAGTGAATAAGATCGCACGCAAGCTTCGCAAGCTCACCGGCCTTGAAGTCTTTCCGATTTCGGCGGACAAGAGCGAAAACCTGGCGCCGCTGGTCGCGGCGATCGCGCGGATGCTTCATGGTATGGATCAACCGGCCGCATGTCCCAGCTGAACTACAAGGAATCGACGGTCGCACGCGCGCGGCGCGTCGTGATCAAGGTCGGCAGCGCGGTGTTGTCCGACGTCGAAGGACTGTGCGTCGATGTGATCGATCAGCTTGCAGCGCAGATCGAGTCGGCGGTGCGGGCCGGCTATGAAGTCGTGATCGTCACGTCGGGCGCGGTGGCGGCGGGACGCGCGCGCCTCTCGAAACTTCACGGCGTGACGATCGCGGCGCGGCAAGCCGCCGCCGCCACCGGGCAAATCGAGCTGATGTCGGCGTGGGCGCGCGCATTCGCCGTCCACGATCGGACCGTCGCGCAGATTTTGCTCACCCATCAGGACCTGGCCGAGCGCCGCAGGCGTCTCAATGCGAATCAGACTATCGCGCAACTGCTTGGCGCGGGCGTGATTCCAATCGTCAACGAGAACGACACGGTCGCAGTCGAGGAAATTCGGCTCGGCGACAACGACGTGCTGTCGTCGCTGGTCGCAAGCCTCGTGCAGGCGCAACTCCTGATTATTTTGAGCGACGTCGATGGCGTCCTGACCGCCGACCCTCGCGAGCGCAGCGACGCGCGGCTGATTCCCGTTATCAGCGATCCGGAGGCCGAGATGCGCGGGCTGGTGGCCGAGCATGCGGGACCGCTGGGGAGCGGCGGGATGGCGACCAAGTTGAAGGCGGCGCGGCAGGCGGCGCAGGCCGGAATCGCCGTGATTATCGCGCGCGGGCGCGCAGCCGGCATCGTGACAATCGCGCTGGACCCGGCGCGCCAGGCGGGCACGCTGATCGTGCCGGCCGGCGTGCGGCTCAAAAGCCGAAAGCATTGGATAGCGTTCGCGCTGCGGCCGGCGGGCTCAATCGCGGTCGATAAGGGCGCGGCCGAGGCGCTGTGCAACCGGGGACGTTCTCTGTTGCCCTCGGGCGTGCGCGAGGTGCGCGGAGACTTCGGCGGCGGCGATTGCGTGAGCCTGCTCGATCCCGACGGCGTCGAGTTCGGGCGCGGATTGGTGAACTATCCGGCGTCCGACGTGTCGAAAGTGGCCGGCCGGCGTTCGACTGAAATTTCAGCTCTGCTCGGCTACAAAGTGGCCGACGAGATTATCCATCGCGACAACTTCGTGCTGCTCAAGGAGATCGCATAACGGGGCAGGGGCAGGGGAAATCACTTTATTGAATGCGGAACCCACCGTGGGTTCCGCACCTCCTTGGGCAGGGGTGACCCCTGCACCCGGTATTAAGAAGACGCGAAAATCTGTGCAGCGCATCTTTTCGCGACCACACTATAGAAGATCTGTTGGCACGGGAGGCCAATATTAAGAGACCGCGCGCGACAACGGAGCGCGGCCTTAACATTGGGTGCAGGGGTCACCCCTGCCCCCTGCACCAGCAGTGAGAAGACGCGAAAATCTGCGCAACGCATCTTTTCGCGACTACGCCATGGGCAGGGCCAAGAAAAATCGGCTCAGCGTGCGGCGCGATTGCCGTCGAGGGCGGCGCGGATTCGCGCGCCCAGAGCCGCATCGACCTTGGTCCAGTATTGGACCGCGCGCTGCTGCATCTCGGGGTTCACTCCGCCCTTCAAGTGCCCGACGATATTCGTGACCAGGTGGTCGCGATCGGTGGCGGACAACACTTCGCGGTACAGCGTGCCGGGCTGCCGGAAGTCGTCGTCCTGGGCGTGCATCACGTACGCGGTTCGCGCGATCTCGCCCGCTTCGATCTGCCAACTCGGGAGTTCCCAGGCCGGGTCTGCCGTGGGGCCGCCAAACGAGTTGGGCGCATAGACCGGATCGGGCGGATTGCTATGGCGCATCGCGCCGTCGCGGTTGTAGCTATGCACAGGAGCCAGCGGCCGGTTGACCGGCAACTCGAGATAGTTGGTGCCGATGCGGTGACGATGGGTGTCGGGATAACTGAAGAGCCGTCCCAGGAGCATCTTGTCGGGACTCGGACCGATACCGCGGACCATATTGGCCGGCTCGAAGGAGGCTTGTTCGATCTCGGCAAAATAATTTTCCGGATTGCGATCGAGGACGATGCGGCCGATCGGAATTTGCGGATAGTCCTTGTGCGGCCAGACCTTGGTCAGGTCGAAGGGATTGAAGCGATAGTCGGCCGCATCGTTGAAGGGCATGATCTGCATCTCGAGCCGCCACTGGGGCGCGTCGCCCTTGGCGATCGAGTTGTACAGATCGCGCAGGTGGAAGTCCTTGTCCTCCGCGGCCATCGCCCTGGCGTCGGCGTCGGTGAAATTCTCGACGCCCTGCACGGTTTTGAAGTGGTACTTGACCCAGAACTTTTCGCCGCCTGCGTTCTCCCACAGAAAGGTGTGACTGCCGTAGCCGTTCATGTGCCGCCAGGTTCGCGGAATGCCGCGATCGGTCATCAGGAATGTCACCTGGTGCGCGGATTCCGGCGACAAGGTCCAGAAGTCCCACTGCATATTATTGTCGCGCAGATGATTATCGGCGCGGCGCTTTTGCGAATGGATGAAGTCCTGGAATTTCTGCGGATCGCGGATGAAGAAAATCGGGGTGTTGTTGCCGACCAGATCGTAGTTGCCTTCCTGCGTGTAAAACTTCAGTGCGAAGCCGCGGGGATCGCGGACGGTGTCGGCGGAGCCTGCTTCCTGGGCGACGGTGGAAAACCGCGCCAGGATTGGAGTACGCAAGCCTTTCTTGCTCAGGAAATTTGCCTTGCACCAGGGTGTGACGTCCTCGGTGACTTCGAAGAAGCCGTGCGCGCCGCCGCCCTTGGCGTGAACCACGCGCTCGGGGATCCGCTCGCGGTTGAACTGCGCCATCTTCTGGATCAGGTAATGGTCCTGCAGCAGGATCGGACCATTGGGGCCGGCGGTGAGTGAATTTTCGTCGCTTGCAGCCGCAATGCCGGCATCGGTGGTCGTTATGGGAGATTTTTTAACAGGAGGATTTTTGTTGGCCATGGTTATCTCCTTTTGTTGTCGTTAGATGCATTTTGAATCCTGAATCGCGCGACTAGCAAGTGCGGATAGCGAGCACGGACGGTAACCTGCGAGACAGTACCGCATAGTTTATTTGAGCGAGTTCGATATATATCCTCGATGGCAGCGGACCCAGGCACAATGAGCAGCGGAATCGGATGACGGTCGAAGCGGATACGACGGCCGCGCTGGCGCGGGCGCGGGCGGCGGCGCCAGGGATGGCGCTGGCGACGACGGCGGCGAAGAACGATTTTCTACGCCGGCTGGCGAGTTCGATTCGCGATTCGCGCGCCGAAATTATCCGCGGCAACGCAATCGACCTCGAGCGCGCGCGCAATAGTGGACGCGGCGGAGCGTTCGTCGAACGGCTGACGCTCAACGACAAGCGAATCGAAGCGATGGCCGCGGGCGTGCTGCAAGTCGAGGCGCTCGCCGATCCGGTCGGGGCTGCGATCGAGAAGTGGACGCGGCCCAACGGGCTGAAGATCGAAAAGCGCCGCGTGCCGATCGGCGTGATCGCGATGATTTACGAATCACGGCCCAACGTCACGGTGGATGCGGCCGCGCTGACGCTGAAGGCTGGTAACGCGGTGGTGTTGCGAGGCGGCAGCGAGGCGCTTAGCACCAACGGATTTCTGGCGGGCCTGATCTCGCACGCGTTGCGGGGCGCCGGGCTGAATCCCGACGCGGCGACCTTTATCCGCGATCCGGATCGCGAAGTAATCCAGATAATGAAGCGCAGCCGCGAGCTGATCGACCTGATAATCCCGCGCGGCGGCAGGTCGTTGAAAGACGCGTTGGACGGATCCGCCGTGCCGCTGCTGCCGCATTTCGACGGCATCTGCCACACCTACGTCGATCGGGCGGCCGATCTGAAGATGGCCGAGGAAATCTGCGTGAACGCGAAATGCTCGCGGCCTTCGGTCTGCAATTCGATGGAAAAATTGCTGGTGCATCGCGAGGTCGCGGAAAAATTTCTCCCGTCGCTCGCTGCGCGGATGATGGCGGCCGGCGTCGAGCTTCGCGGCGATCACGCGACCCGAAAAATCGTGCCGGCAGTGCGCGCGGCGACTGACGAAGACTGGGACGCGGAATATCTGGACCTGATACTGGCGGTGAAAGTGGTGGCTTCGCTTGACGAGGCGATCGAGTTTATCGCGCGTCACGGGTCTCATCTTGCGGACGCAATCGTCACCAGCGACGTGGCAGCGGCGGCGCGCTTTGAACGCGAGGTCGATTCGGCTACGGTTTACGTCAATGCGTCAACGCGTTTCACCGACGGTTTCGAATTTGGATTCGGCGCGGAGACCGGAATCTCGACCAACCGGCTGCACGCGCGCGGCCCGATGGGACTCAACGAGTTGACCACGTACAAGTACGTCGTTGGCGGGACCGGACAAATTCGCGCGTGAGCCGGGAAGCTGAAATCGCATGCGAGTAGGATTGTTCGGCGGCAGTTTCAATCCGATTCATCTCGGGCACCTGCGCGCGGCCGAGGAAGTCCGCGAGAGAATCCAGCTCGACCTGGTATATTTCATTCCGGCCGCGTCGCCGCCGCATAAGGCGAAGAGCGAACTGGCGGCCGCGGAACATCGGCTCGCGATGGTTCGGCTGGCGACCAAGGGCAACCGGCATTTCATGGCGTCGGACGTGGAGATTCGGCGGGCCGGGCACTCGTACACGATCGAAACGGTGCGCTATTTCCTGGCGACGCTGCGCCAGCCGGCGACGCTGTACCTGCTGATGGGCGCGGATCAGTTTGCGGAGCTGGAATCGTGGAAGGAGCCGGACGAACTGGCGCGCCTGTGCAACTTCGCCGTTCATACAAGGTTAACCGAAGGCGAGGCTGGTCCGCCGCGAATTTCAGTTGCCGCGCTCAAACGATTTGGCTACACTCAGGCAGACGATCACTACGTGCATTCGAGCGGACAAACGCTATCTTTCGTCGAAACCACGTTCTTCCCCATTTCAGCGACTGAAATTCGCGGCAAACTGCAGCGCGGTGAATCGATCAGGTACCTGGTGCCGATCGACGTCGTCGATTACATCCAGTACCACGCGCTCTACTGAGGTTCGCTCTGCTTAAACTTTCGCGTTCATTCCAATCGAACCAGCCACCAGCGGCCAGCCAGTTGCCGCGTCGCGGACACATTTCTTGACGGCGCTGAAGAAGGCATACGTTGCCGCCGGAGCGGCGCTGGAAAAAAAGGCCTACGACCTGGTGGTGCTCGATGTCGAGCATCTGAAGTCAGTCGCGGATTATTTTATCGTGGCGACCGGGCGCTCCGACGTGCAGGTGCAGGCGATCGCGCGCGGGATCGAGGACGCGATGGACAAGGCGGGGCAGCGGGCGCTGGCGGTCGAAGGGATGCATCATGCGCACTGGGTGGTGCTCGACTACGACGACGTCGTTATCCACCTGTTCTACGAACCGGCGCGGGAGTTCTACCGGCTCGAGACCAACTGGATCGACGCGCACGAAGTGAAGTTGCCGGAGCCGATTCGGACGCAGGCCGAAGGCTTGCGCATCCGGGCAATCGGGTGAGAGCCGACGCGCGCGGGGTTTTTCAGTCAGACCTCGCGAATCGCGTGCGAGATCCAGACCAGGATGACGGCGCCGATGGTCGCGACGACGATCGCGCCGATCATGCCGCTGGGTCCCGGAATGCCCAGTGCGCCGAAGATCCATCCGCCGACGAGGCCTCCGAGCAGGCCGAGCACGAGATCGCCGAGCAATCCGAAGCCTGCGCCGCGGATCAACTTGCCGGCCAACCATCCCGCGATTATTCCGACTATGATCCAAAAAATCATCGTGGGTACTCCTCGTGGTCGCGATGACGCTCGAACGACGGAGCGAGACCGCTACTTTTTCTGTTCCATCGCAGCGCCGCAGCACTTGAGTTGTCCGGAACCGCCCTTGGTGACGATAACCTGCGATTTGCAATTGGCGCAGATGTAAACTTTGCCGAGCTGATTTGCCATTCGTGGATCCTGATCCTTTCGGACGATTTTGTCTTAAAAATTTGCGCCGAACATTCACGCGCCCCGAAACAGCGGTCTGCGCTTCTCGAGAAAGGCGCGCACGCCTTCGGCGCGGTCGGCAGTCGTTTGTAGCAGGGCGTATAGATCTTCCTCAAGCCTTATGCCCTGCTCCAATGTCATGTCGTAACCCTTGAGCACGG
>Ga0187879_10001780_pt1 | contig 14657 bp, 13 predicted proteins | sample June2016WEW_19_1_FD_132423 | JGI IMG/M metagenome (GOLD analysis project Ga0187879, IMG submission 132423) | Peatland microbial communities from SPRUCE experiment site at the Marcell Experimental Forest, Minnesota, USA - June2016WEW_19_10 | ecosystem: Environmental > Terrestrial > Soil >... | reverse complement strand
GCTGGATAACATGGATGAACTGAGGGCCTGCCCCGCGGGAAGCATGGGGGAACTCGTGCACAAGAGAAACCAGCGGTATCTCAGGGAGGCCCGCTAATGAATAGCCCAGCGAACTCGGAGACGCTTTTCGGCGCGGTGAAACATTGGGTCGTAATGACCTTTTGGATGATGCTGGGGCTGCTAGCGGGGCCACTGCTCCTCCTGTCCGCGCCGTTTTTCTTCGTTGCCGTCGGCGCGGACTGGAAGGATTCCGAGGAACTGGCGTGGCTCTTCCTCGTGGTGTCGCCGTTCGTCGTCTGCTTCTGGACGGTGATCGTCAACCGCTACTTCAACGTCATAGACGAAAAAGCCGCCTGCGGAAAGGCCCTCCGGCTTGCTGATCACGACGGGAGAGCCGTTTGCAAAAGGGTCGTTTCGTTCTTCGGCGCGTTCCTGCTCGGGTTCTTCATGCCCCTCGTCACCGAGTTCTGCTACATCGCCCTGTCGTCGCGGATGGCGGGCGTCAGCGACAAGGCGGCGTGGTTCCTGTGGTGGACGGGCATGGAGATCGCGGCCTTCTCGCCCATCATCCTGCTCTGGGCGCGGCGAATTCTTCGTGGCGCGGGCGGCGCAAGGACGTCGAGACCGCTCTTTGGCGGAGGGAATTGATGGACTATTGCCATGTGTTTGTGCTTACGACGTTGGCTCTCGACAATCAGGGCGATGTCAAGAGCCGAAATGTCGCGGTGACTTTTGATTTGTTCGAAGCCGAAGATCACAGAAACGGGGGAGTAGCACACGACTACGAGGTATTTGTCGTTCCGTGCGACTGGCAGGAGGACGCAGCGCGGTCCGAATTGATTTCTGCAATGCGAGGGTTCAGGAGCATAGTGAAGCAGATGGAAGATGAGGCGCTGCGGTGAACATCAGAATCAGCAAATCCAAATTCGTCGCGGGCGTGCAGTGCCTCAAGCGCCTGTACTGGCAGGTGCACGAGCCGGAACTGGCGGCAGAACCAGACGCGGCCAGCGAAGCCATCTTTGAACAGGGCCGAGAGGTCGGGTTGCTCGCCCGCCAGATGTTCCCCGGCGGAGTGGAGGTCGACGGTTCCGCTGGACTGGACGGAGCGATCAGAGCCACGCGAGAGCTGATCGCGAACCCGGAGGTCCCGGCCATCTTCGAGGGCGCGTTCGAGAACGGTGGCGTGCTCGTGCGGGTGGATGTTTTGCAGCGTCGCAGGGACGGACGATGGCGGCTGCTGGAGGTCAAGTCGACGACCGACCTGAAGGCGCACCACCTCGACGACGTGGCGATCCAGGTCCGCGTCGTCTCGGGATCAGGTCTTGACTTGGCTGCGTCGTGCCTCATGCATGTCAACCGGAACTACGTCTTCCAGGGCGGCTCCATTGATGTACGACAGTTCTTTCGCATCCGAAACCTGACCAGGCGAGTTAAGAGATTGCAGCCCAAGCTCACGTTCCAGCTGCGGGCAGAGTTCACCGTTCTCAACATGCTGGACGCTCCTGACCTCCCTCCGGGAAGCCATTGCACCGACCCTGTCACATGCGAGTTCTTCGACCGCTGCAATCCGCCGCGCCCCGACGACCACGTCGGCCACCTGCCGCGAATCCAGGCGAGCGCCGTCGAGGAACTGGAGGAGATTGGCGTCGAGTCCATTCGCGACATCCCGGACGACTTCCCTCTGAACGAACGGCAGCGGCGTGCGTGCACTTGCGTGCAAACTGGCGAGCCCTGGTTCAGCGCAGAACTAAAGAGGGAATTGCTGGGCCTCAAGTACCCGCTCTTCTTCATGGATTTCGAAACCGTCAACCCGGCGATTCCCCGCTTTGTGGGTATGCGGCCCTACGACCAGATTCCTTTTCAGTGGAGTGTGCATGTGCTGCGTCGGCCAGGAGCTGAGCCTGAGCACTATGAGTTCCTCGCCACGGACGCGACTGATCCACGCAGCGAGTTTATCGCTTCGCTATGCGCCGTCCTCGGCAAGAGCGGAAGCATCCTGGTGTACAGCGCCTTCGAGTCGCAGCGACTCTCGGAGCTCGCGGCCTGGCTGCCCGAGTTCGCGGGGCGCATCAAGAGAATCCAGTGGCGTTTCTGGGACTTGCTGCCTGTGATCCGCAACCACGTCTACCATCCTCAGTTCACTGGCTCGTACTCGCTGAAAGCGGTGCTGCCCGCGCTCGTGCCCGAAATGAGCTACGCGGGAATGCAGGTCGCGGACGGCACGGATGCCGGGCTTGCTTGGGAGGCGCTCATACGAGGCGGGTTGGATCAGACCGAGCATGAGGGGACAAGGAAGGCTCTGCTGGAATACTGTGGGCAGGACACGCGTGCGATGGTGAGATTGCTGGAGAAGCTCCGAATGCACTATGGAGGTTTGGATGGCACTCGTAAAGCAGTTCGAAAACGACCTTGAAGATTTGTTCCTAAGGCGAACTGAGTGGCTGCGTAGCGCGGTAGGAAAGAAGCGTCCGGGGCCGCCTCCTACTTTCACGAAGAAGAAAGTGAAAAGCGCATTAGAGCGGATGGCGTTGACCGCCAGGCAGATTCTAATCAAGAAGCGTGGATGGAAGGCATTCAAGTCACACGTCCTGCTGAAGCGACAATGGAGGGTGAACAGCGGGAAAGGCTTCGGCAGGCGGGCTAAGAAAACTGCGTTCCGCCGCTGGTACGACAAGTCCGTGAGAAGCAACAATTGCGTCTACGTGTTCTGGTCGGGCCGCAAATGCGTGTACGTTGGTCGCACGCTGCGAGGGAAAGGCCGGCCCAGTAGTTCGTTTGATAAGTTCTGGTTTAGCTCGGTGACCCGTATCGACGTCTATTCTGTGGCTAGCCCGTCTGTCGTGCCGACGGCGGAATGCCTGGCTATCGATCTTTTCGACCCAAGCCGGAACGTCTATTCTTCCTCCAGGCCAAAATTCTCTAAGAAGTGTCCGATCTGCTCCGCAGAGAAGAAGATAAAGGCGGAACTGAAGCGTGTCTTCCCCCTACGTCGCACACACAAGCGACGCAAACGTCATTAGTGGCTCTGGTCTTACAATGATGGGAATGGCCAACGCATACGAAGTGTGGCTGGATCAGGTGCGGGACGCGCTGCGCTCCATCAACATGCAGATGGAAGACTGGCAGCCCGTTTGGTCGTTCGACTTTCCCCTAGAGCACAAGGCTGGCACCACGCCCAGCGATGCGGCGATGAAAGCTAACCGCTTCTGGTGGCGCGAGCAGAACAAGTCCATGAAGCAGGACTGCCACGTGACGCCCAGCTGCTGGCTGCCACGTGGTCACCAAGGTGCGTGCCAACCCATTTCCTAGTACAGGTGACGCTTGCGCTTCTTTGTCGGCATAACGGATCGCGACTGGTTCGATTACCTGTCGCAAATCGAAGAACTCGACGAGGTCAACTTCTGGCAGCCCAGCGGCAGCACTCAGTTCAATTCTCTTCAGGTGGGCGAGCCATTCCTGTTCAAGCTGCACAGCCCTGAAAACTATATCGTCGGTGGCGGTTTCTTCAGCCACTTCACGATCCTGCCAGCGAGCTTCGCCTGGAAAACTTTCGGGAAGAAGAACGGAGCAGCTACAGAGGAGGACATGCGGACGAGAATCGCCCGCTATCGGAGGGTTGCCAATCCGGGCGCAGTGGATGACTACTCGGTCGGGTGCATCCTCCTGGAGTCCCCCTTCTTTCTGGATCGTGCTGACTGGGTTCCACTCACGGACTGGCAAAAACCAATCGTGCGTGGAAAAAGCTATGACTCCGCAACAGATGGCCGTGCGGTATGGGAGCGGGTCGAAGCTTTAGTCAGGTCATCGACCGCAGTGAGAGAACCAGCTCTGCTGGATGCGCCCCGTTACGGCGAGCCGGTCCTGGCTTTGCCACGCCTGGGCCAGGGTTCCTTCCGGGTGATTGTGACGGACTCGTATCGAAGGTGTTGCGCCTTCACCAACTCTCCCGTCCTGCACGTACTGGAAGCGGCTCACATCAGACCGTTCTCGCTGGGGGGGACTCACATTCCGAGCAACGGAATTTTGCTGCGCCAAGACCTGCATACTCTTTTTGACCGAGGATACGTGACCGCGACACCGGAGCACCGTGTCGAGGTCAGTTCCCGGATCAGAGACGAGTTCCACAATGGTAAGGAGTACTACGCCCTGCATGGGAAAGAGATGAGCCTACCCGAGCACGCCGACCGCGAGCCCGCCGTGGAACTCTTGAGGTGGCACAACGAGCATGTGTACCGGGGCTGACGACGAACCCTACGGTTTCGAAGTTCGCGATTGGCTGGTGAAGTAAAATCAGGATCGAGGAGAGCCTGTGGGCAGCTACGAGCGGGGGGACTACGTAAAGGTTGAGTTCGCCGACGAGACTACCGGGATCGGCGAGTGGATGTGGATGATTGTCGATCATTGCGACGACGAGAAGCGTCTGGTCTTCGGCACGCTGGACAACGAGCCAGTGAACGACTACGGCGGTAAGGTGAAGCTCGGGTCGGAACTGGCCGTCAGCTACGACAACATACGAGAACACAAGAAGGCCCCAGAGTCTAAGTCCCGGAATTGAAATCGTTTTCCGGTGCGCGTCATGAGCCCAGAGGAGTTGGCGCGGCTATAGTCGCCACGTCCGAAAGTGCGGCCACGCGAAACTTTCGCCTTGTGTTCTCCCACGAGAACGTGGCAATATCAATCGACCCAAATGCTCATTACTAGCTTGGTGCACCGCTCTTGATGCAGTCGTATGTTGCTGCCAGACTTCGAGTTATGTATTTGATCCACAGCAATGCGAGGTTTTGCGAGTTATCCACGGGTTGCGGGCGGCACGCGGTTCAGGTAGAAGAAGAGGTTCCTAAACCAGCGGGAAGGAGTGCGTTCGCTTGAATTATTCCCAGCAAGCGGCGGCGGTAGCGTCGTCGCTCATACCCCGCCCAGAGGCGGGTCCTAGAGCCGGGACCCGAGTGCTTCCTGCGCGGGCCTTGACCGCGCTGTCTCTTTTTTCGGGAGGCGGCGGACTGGACCTCGGGTTCTCAGCCGCCGGGTTCACGGTCGCCTGCTCAAGCGACATCGATCCTTTCTCGTGCAAGACCCTGTTGCTGAACAACCGAAAGAAACGCTTCTACAAGCACGCGCACTCGATCGCCGCTGACATCAGGACCATCTCCGCAGCGCAACTGCTGAAGGAGGCCGACTTGGAACCAGGCAGCATCGACATTGTACTGGGTGGGCCGCCGTGCCAGGCGTTCTCCGTGTTCGGCAGGCGCAAGGGGCTTAACGACCCGCGTGGCGGCCTGGTCTGGGAATACCTGCGGATCATTCGAGAGGTGCAGCCGAGGGTTTTTGTTTTCGAGAACGTCGCGGGCCTGAAGTCGATCCACGGCGGCAAACTGTACGGGGAAATCCTCGCGGCGCTCGCCGACTGCGGATACACGGTCTCGGGGCACAACTACCAGATGGCGGAGTTCGGCATCCCGCAGTTCCGCGACCGCGTGTTCTTCATCGGCTCAAGGGACGGCTTGCACGTGCCCCCGATGATGCCGACGCACGGTCTCGAAACCCTGTTCTCCCAGCGCCCCTACCGGAACGCGAGGGAAGCGTTGCGGCTGCTGCCCGAGCCGGGCCCTGACAGCGGCGTGCCGAACCATCTTGGCCGTGACCACAGCGGACGCATAGTCCGCCGCTACCGCTCCCTTGAGTTAGGGGAGCGCGACCACCACACGCGAATCAACAAGCTCCACCCGGACCGCCCTAGTTTCACCATCATCGTCGGCTCCGACCACGGCGGCGGGAAGGGCCACGTGCACCCGTTCGACCCCCGCGAGGTCACGCCGCGCGAGTCGGCGCGGATGCAGACTTTCCCCGACTGGTGGGAGTTCCACGGCAGGGGACGTCACGTCATAAGGCAGGTGGGGAACGCGGTGCCCCCGCTGTTCGCCGCGATCCTGGCGGAGCACATCAAGGTGCACCTCTTCGGGGCTAAGAAGAGAAGGAGCTACGAGGAGCTTGTCAAAATCCTGGGCCTCGACTACCTTGAGTGAACGGTGGCAATCAGCGACCTCTTCAGCCACAAGATACATTCGAGCGGGGACGAGTGGCCCGAGAAACTCGCAGAGCTCGCGGAGATATTCGCCGAGTTCGACGGGCGGCTGTTCGACCGCGACGTCTTCGAAGAGCGCCTGCAACGCATAAGCCCGCGTGCCTCGTACCTCGCCGCCGCCGGGACTCCCCGCGCCGAAAGCCACCGAAAGGATGTCTCGAAGTTCAGGGACGAGATCAGCGCGTATCCCGCGTACCTCGGGCTCTACTTCCTCCAGCAGTCCGCAGCGGGATGGATCGTTAGGCTCAGCGAAACCGCGAGGCGGTTCCTCGTCCGCGAGGAGCCGGACGTGGCCTCCTTCCTCAGGCTCCAGCTGCCTTTGTTCCAATACCCCAACGCGATGGGAGCGGCGTACCGCACCGGAACGAACAACCTGCGACTTCAAGTCAACGCCGGGGATCGCACGCTCGAATTCATCCGCGGGGACATCCACTTCTCTCCCGTGCGGCTCATCGCCGTGGCCCTGAAGGCGGACGCCGAGATCAGGGGCGCGAGCGTCCTCCAAGCCTCCGTCAGCTTCAACGAAGTCTTCGGCCTTGCTAACACGAGGCCGATCAACCAGCACGCGCTCCCGCCGATAAGGGCGGTGGCCCGCTATTTGGACGGGGTCAGGCGGGGCAGGCTGGCGAGCGCCGCGCCCCGAAAATACGAGAGCCGCTTCCACACGCTGCGCCACACGGAGATGTTCCTGCTTGAGCGCGGAACCGTGAGGCTCCGCGACACCGTGAACGAGGCCGACCGCGCCCAGTTGCTTCGCCAATTGGACGCGATATGCTCCATCAGAAACCAGTTCAACGGCTTCGACGACTGCTCGCGAAGGGGCGAGGTCGAAGAGGTGATCGCGAGCGGCGACTGGGGCCGCTACTTCGACGGAGTGAGGGTCCTGCCCTCCGACGTGGTGGACGCGCTGACCAACGATCAGGCGCTTGAGTCCTCGATGCCGCTGGAGCCCGAGCGCGTCGGCGAAGTCGCCGTCGTGCCGCAGCCCGTGGCCGAGGTATACCCCTTCCGCGAGCATGCCGCCGCCCCGGCCGCCGTCAGGCCCTACGACCGCCGACGCGAGATGGCTGACCCCGAGCTCACGCGCATCAAGATGCAGCGGCGGAACCTGGCGCACAAGGAGCTGATCGACAAGATGGACGCCTGGCTGCGGCGGCTCGGCGCGAACCCGCAGGAGAACGACCACATCGACCTGTTTGCCAGAATCCCGGAGGACGGGTCCTTCATCTTCGAGATGAAGAGCGGCGGCGAGAGCATCCTGGAGCAGATACGCAAGGGCCTGAGCCAGCTCTACGAGTACAGGTACAGATACCGGGGAGTCATCGGAGGTGACGACATCGCGCTTTGCCTGGTCCTGCCCGAGCCTCCCGCAACCCCGTGGGTGGCGGACTACCTCTGCAACGACCGGGACATCAACATCTGCTGGTTCGAGGGCGAAGGCGACAACCTGGCCTTCCACGAGCTGTGTGCCGAGGGGATGGCCCCGCTCGTCCCTCCCGCGTAGGACCTCCGATGGACAGAAGCCGGATGATGGCGGCGGTGCGGTCGAAGGACACGCAGCCGGAGATGCTGGTGCGGCGGCTCGTGCATTCGATGGGTTACCGCTACCGCCTCCACGCCGCCCGGCTGCCAGGGAAGCCCGACCTAGTCTTCGTGGGCAAACGCAAGATCATCTTCGTGCACGGCTGCTTCTGGCACCAGCACAGCGGATGCAAGGGCTCGCATCTCCCGAAGTCCAACCAGGACTACTGGCTGCCGAAACTTGAGCGCAACCGGGTCCGCGACGCGGAACATCTGAAAGCGTTGCGCGGGGACGGCTGGCGCTACCTGATCCTGTGGGAATGCGAGTTGTGCAAGGGCGCGGCGCTGCGGCGCAGGATTTCAAGATTTCTGGGGTGAGGGCTTCCTAACCGCCATCCTTGACACCTTATATTATTGGCTTCGTTGGAGGCAAAACAGAAATCGCTGGTTCTGCGGCCCGCTGGGACAGCCAACTACCAGCAGCCGCCCTGTCACCTCGCGGGAATAGAATCATCAAGCATCATGTTTTCCGCGACTGACATCGCGAGCTTTCTTGCCTGTCCGCACACAGCGACCCTCAACCGCGCTGAGTCCAAGGACGAGATCGCCAAACCTTTCTTCAAGAACGCGGCAGTTGATCTGTTGCGACACCTAGGACTTGAGCACGAGCAGCGATACCTGCGTGGGCTTGCCGAGAGGGACGGTCTCGCGATTGCCCAGATCGACGTCAGCGGCACTTGGGAAGATGCTGTCGCCCAGACAGGCGGTGCGCTGCGCGAGGGCATCGATGCCGTCTACCAAGCCACGTTTCTGGACGCGCCGTGGGGTGGGCGGGCGGACTTCCTTGTTCGGGTCGACAAGCCCAGCGCCCTCGGGTCTTGGTCTTACGAGGTCGTGGAAACCAAGCTCGCTCGCTCCACCAAGGCGACCGCGCTAGTTCAGCTTTGCTTCTATTCCGACTTGTTGTCTCGGATTCAGCGTGTGGAGCCCCAATGGATGCACGTTGTGCTGGGAGGCGGGGCAACTCCCGAACGGTTCCAAGTCCAACGCTACATCGCCTATTTCCGCAAGGTAAGAAGTGAGTTCGAAAGGGCGTGGAAGCTCGAAGCGGACACGTACCCCGAACCAACGGAGCACTGCGAGGTGTGTTCGTGGTTTCCGATGTGCGACACCCGCCGTAGGGCCGATGACCACCCGTCGCTCGTCGCAGGAATCTCGCGGAATCAAAGGAAGGCGCTGTCTGGCCGTGGCGTGTGCACCGTAGCCGCGCTGGCGAAGCTGGCTCTTCCCCCGACGCCGAAGATCGAGCGCATCGGAGACGTCGCCCTGCTGCGCATCCGGGAGCAGGCACGTCTTCAAGTACAGGGCCGCGAGGAGGGTCGGCTCGTTTACGAATTGCTCGATGACGTGGGGGAGGGCAACGGGCTCGCTGCATTGCCCCTCCCGTCACCTGCGGATATGTTTCTTGACCTCGAAGCGAATCCCTACGTGCTCGACCAGGGCTTGGAGTACCTCATCGGCATCGTGACGCTTCCCGCGAATTCAGGCGGCGAGCCGACCTACGAGTCCCTCTGGGCGCTGAGCCGCTCGGAAGAGAAGAAGGCGTTCGAGACATTCATCGCCAAAGTGATGGAGCGTTGGCGTCGGGCCCCGGAGATGCACATCTACCACTACGCCCCATACGAAGCGACCGCCATCAAGCGGCTAGTCGGACGGCACGGGACGTGCGTCGATGAAGTGGACGAACTGCTGAGAGCGGGGGCGTTCGTCGATCTCTACCGCGCCGTCCGGCAAGGCATCCGAGCCTCGGTAGAAAGCTATTCCATCAAAAGACTCGAACCGCTCTATGGCTTCACCCGTGCCGTGCCGCTAAGAGACGCGAATGTCGCCCTCCAGTCCTTCGAGGCGGCGATGGCGCTCGGGCACGGTCAAGAAGAAATCGGCGATCTGCTCAAGACCATCGAGGGCTATAACCGGGACGACTGCGTCTCGGCGCTGCGGCTAAGGGATTGGCTTGAGGATCGCCGCAAGGAACTGGAAGCCAAGAGCGGCCGCGCTTTGCCGCGCCCGACAATCAAATCCGGCGAGCCCGGCGAAAAACTGACTACCCGTCTCCAGGAAGTCCGCGAGATCATGGCTCGACTCCTCGCCCCGCTCCCGGCAGACGAGACCGCGTGGACGGTCGAGCACCGTGCGTGCTGGCTCCTCGCGCAGATGTTGGAATGGCATCGCCGAGAGGAAAAGTCGGCCTGGTGGGAGTACTTCCGGTTCTGCGAGCTGTCAGACGATGAACTCCAGGAGGACAGGAAGGCTATTGGAGGCCTCGCATTCGTTGAAGAGGTCGGTCGAATCGATCGGTCGATAATCTATCGGTATCGCTTTCCGCCCCAAGACCACGCCATCGACCGGGCAATGGAAGTCCGCGATCCGAAGACTAAGAAAGAGGCCGGGAAGCGTGTCGCCTTCGACGAACGCAATCGGACCATTGACCTCAAGCGGGGCGCTTCATCCGCCGTTTCCCATCCGACCGCTCTCATTCCTTATGACATCGTCGACTCGACGGTGCTGCGCGACAGCCTCCTCCGCGTCGCGATTTGGGTGGCCGATCACGGCATCACCGGACCGGGGACGTTCCAGTCCGCACGGGAACTGCTGCTTCGCGTATCTCCGGGCGTGCTGCGGGTCGCAGTGGGGACGTTGGTCGGCGAGGATCGGCAACTAACCGAAACCGCAAAGGCTCTTGTGCAATCGCTCCCCAAGCAGGCTTCGGTGCTTCCGATCCAAGGACCGCCAGGCTCGGGCAAGACGTTTACCGCGGCTCGCATGGTTGTCGAGCTTGTGCGGCAGGGGCGGCGGGTGGGAATAACGGCCGTCAGCCACAAGGTGATTACCACTTTGCTCGGCGAGGTGTGCCGCGCCGCCGCTGAAGCTGGTCTTTCTCTCAAAGCAGTCCAGAAAGCAAGCGACGGGGACGAGTGCCAGCATCCAGTGGTGATGCACGCGAAGGACAACAAAGCGGTTCTCGACGCCCTGACCACGGCGTCTGCAAAGGTGGCCGCAGGATCGGCGTGGCTGTGGGCCCGCGAGGATATGGCTAACGCCGTGGACGTGCTCTTCGTGGACGAGGCGGGTCAGATGTCCCTCGCAAACGTGCTGGCAGTGTCCCAAGCCGCGACTAGCATCGTCCTGCTCGGCGACCCACAGCAACTCGACCAGCCCCAGAGGGGCATTCAGCCGCCGGGTGCCGAGGTCTCGGCGCTCGCGCACCTGCTGAATGGGCGTGCGACAATCGCCGCCAACCAAGGGGTCTTCCTGGCCGAAACACGCCGCCTGCACCCGGATGTCTGCGCATTCACCTCGGAGCTTTTTTACGAGGGTCGGCTGGTGTCACGTCCCGAGAACGCGAAGCAGCGGGTCAACGCCCGCGATCCGTTCGGCGGCACAGGTCTGCGCTTCGCTCCGGTTGAGCACTCTGGCAACCAGAACGAGTCTCCGGAAGAGGTTGAAAGGGTCGCCGCTTCGGTCGATGATCTGCTGCGGTCCGGTGCGACTTGGACGAACAAGAAAGGAGAGACGCGGGCCCTCACGCTGGAGGACATTCTGATCGTGGCTCCTTACAACGCGCAGGTCTCGGCACTCTTAGAAAGGCTTCCTACAGGGGCAAGGGTGGGAACCGTGGATAAGTTCCAGGGGCAGGAAGCCCCAGTTATCTTGTACTCGATGGCGACGTCAACCCCCGAGGACGCCCCAAGGGGCATGGAATTCCTGTACAGCCTGAACCGCCTGAACGTCGCGATTTCGCGTGCTCAATGCGAGGCCGTCATCGTCGCCAGCCCAGCTCTGTTCCAAGTGCAGTGCAAGACGCCGCGGCAGATCGAGCTTGCTAACGCATTTTGTCGGTACCTTGAAATGGCTCGCCCGGTCAGCACTTCCCAATCGCCTTCTAGGGTGGTCACAAAGGCTGCCTGCACCTCTGAAACGCCTGAGCAGACCTGACAGCCCTTCCGCAACTCAAGTCCTGCCAGGCGGGGGCCGCCTGACGGGCATACGGCATCAGTTTCGTCTCTGCTTAACTCGCGAGGGCTTTCGCTTTTTCCGGTGCGACTTCAGAAAGCAAGCCGCGGAGTGCGTTCAGAATGTCAGGGTGGTGCTTGGTGAGGTGGCGTTCAACCCTACCGTTCTCCAACAATCGCTCAATGTACCTGCACGACATCTTGAGGATAAGGATGTCTGTTCCGTAGGAATCCTCAACCGCCTTGAGGTCTCTGAGCAGCAAGTCCGATTCCTGCTCGAACATGACCCGTGCTCCGCTCGATTTCGCATCACCGTTTCGCGAGGTTGGCGCTTCGATCAGGAGATCGAGTGGGGTGACCTGGAGAAGCGCCTTGGCAAAGACCACGGAGCAGTTCCCGCCTGCCTGCATGTATTCCGCCGCTTCAATCTGCCTCATTGGCTTCATCTTCCTCAGCACCGCGAAAGCGTCGGCCGTCATATCACTGTTTCGCAGTATCTCGATGGCCTCGGCGCATATCCCGTCCAACATGTCCCGCTTCTTCCTGATGCTTCCAACATTGACATTCAGAGCCGCTGCGATACGTTCTTCGCTGACGCCGTTCTTGAGTGCCTTGAGAATCATGAAGTGCTGCGCGACCGGAGGCGCATAGTTAACTCGTTTGTTGTAGGTGTAAGCTTCGTCGTCCGTCGCAAAGATCGCACGAACCTCGGCAGCGCCACTTCGCTTAAGAATGTCCAGCCGCACATGCCCATCGAGTAGTAGATACTCGTTTGGTCCCCTAGGGAAAACCACGAGCGGCTCAATCAGCCCGACATGTTCTAGCGACGCGGAAATCTGGAGGTATATTGGGCTCTTCCGGTACGAAGGCAGAGTCTCCCTTTGGGCCACGATGCTTTGAATTGGAAGCACGATGACCTGCTGATTGAACGCCGCTTTGACTTTGGTATTAGGCACTGGTGCTCCTTTCTAATTGAGTCGCATCGCGAGCTGCTGGGGAATGTCAGAGAGGTTCTCGGCCCGCAAGAGAGTGATGAAATGCTCATCGGCAAAAAGCGAGCGCAATGCTGACGTGAGCAAAAGAAGGTGCTCCTTTGTAGCATTCGCTTTTCTTACGAGGTTTCGCTGTTCTCGGGTCCGCTGCTGGTATTCGCGCACTAGTCTGTCGCTAGTCAACTTCCGACGAGACTGGAGGTCTCTTCCCGCCTGTCTCTGCTTTTCTATACGTTGGGCTATGATGCGCTTGGCGGCGGTGAGCTTCGATCCACGCAAATCGCCTTTTTCATACGCTTCGGACAATGCCCGCTGTACCTCATGGTCGTTCCCGCTGGCGATTTCGACGGCAACACTGATCGGCATGCGACCTGCCTCGACAGCACGAATCAACAATTCCTCGCCGTGCTCCACCAGGCGAACAATCCCGTGGATGTAGGTGCGATCTAGGCCTAGCTTTTTTGCGATCTCGTCAGTCTTATAGTTCCGTTGTCGGAGGCTTCGCAGTTCCGCAAGGAGAGCCCTGTTTGAGGGGGGCCGCCGGGCGATATTCTCGACCAGGCTCATCAGGAACTGCTCTTCGCGTGACGCATCGATCACGACGGCCGGAATCGTAGTCTCGCCAAGCGCGAGGCAGGCCTCCATGCGTCCTTGTCCGCAGACAAGGTCGTATCGGGTTCCATCACCATCGAGGTCGCGGCGAGAGACCAAAATCGGCTTTTTCAGTCCGACGGCCCGGATGCTCGCGACGACCAGCTGAAATTTGAGCTTGTTCCGCGAACGGGGGTTCGCTACCCGAATCTCTGCAATGGGGATACGCTCGATCTCTTTTTCTGTCACGCGACCTCCTCTATAGCGACACGCCGGGCCATGCTGATAAGGAAATTTAGGTTTTCAAATCGATGTACGTCTAGCACAATTCCGTTATCGGGGGCGAGTCGTAGTTTGTCGACCAGAGCTCCCATACTTGGGAGAAGGTAGTAATCCAAGATTTCCTGATTTTCTGGCTTCAGCCGTGCGGCAATCGTAACGTCTGGGTCGAGAGAGTTCTCTAGCCTGATGAGCCATCTATGACTTCCGGCCGGAGTTTCACGGCATCGTGCGAGGACGAGAGAGGTGGTGAACTCCTCATTGATTGTCAGAAGGTCTGAGACAGGATTCTTTTGTACTCTCGCCCCGTTCTCACGCAGTTGCTCCATGATCGAGGTGCACTGCTGACGATGAAGGTCGCGCAACGCTCGGTTGGCCTCAAGGTAGCTATAGTCGCGGACCGGTGTGTAGCCGACGAGTTTATAGGCACGGATGAGACTGCCGAACCGGTTCCGATACACCGTGCTCGACGGCATCTCCTCGATTTCGTCGATAAGAATGCCCGAAAGAGTTCCAAACCGCGCCAACAGCTTTTTCAAGCATTCAAGCAGTTGCTCATCGGTGAAGTGTTGATGGCGGCTCTCGACGATCGCGAGGGCCTCCGCAAACTGCTCTAGCGTGACAATCGGCCTAAATGCGCCTTCGCGCCGGACCCATATTTCCGGCGGGTTCTTAACCCTTTTCCGCTTGAGCTTGAACGACCTTCGGTTGTACACATTCGCCCCGGCATACTTCGGGTTGGTGAGGACCTGATGCACCGTACCGCGGGTCCAGGGTCTGCCGAGATCAGTAAGGACGCCACGGGCGTTCAACCACAACGCGATTTCTTTTTCCGTCCGACGGTCTCTGGTGAAGCGATCATAGACTTCCTTGACAACCCCGATCTCATCCTCAGGGCCGGGTACTAAAATGACGCGGTCTGTCTGGATGCTCTTGTGTTCGCCGGGTAGTAGGAGCCCTTTGGGATTGCGATCACGATCCACTAGCTGTCGCCGTAGGCCGTACCCCGCGGGACCGCCTTGGCGGAATCCGAGTTCGATCAGCCTGCATTGGCCAGCAAACACCTTGACCGACAGCTCGCGGCTGTACTCCCCGGCCATGGTGCGCTTGATGGTCTTGAGCAGAGACGACGACAGGCTGCCGTCGTTCTCAAACTGCTCGGCGCAGTAGTGCACACGG
>Ga0187879_10001776_pt1 | contig 14672 bp, 11 predicted proteins | sample June2016WEW_19_1_FD_132423 | JGI IMG/M metagenome (GOLD analysis project Ga0187879, IMG submission 132423) | Peatland microbial communities from SPRUCE experiment site at the Marcell Experimental Forest, Minnesota, USA - June2016WEW_19_10 | ecosystem: Environmental > Terrestrial > Soil >... | reverse complement strand
GGTGTCTACATCGCCCGCCGCTTCGACCGCGCGCCCCGACATCGCGAGCACATTATGTTGTACGAGCCGATCCATGCCGGCGATGCCGATGGCCGAGAGCAATCCGCCAATAGTCGTCGGGATTAAGCAGACCAGCAGCGCCACCAGGACCGGTAGCGACAGTATGGTACCGCCGTAGAGCGCAAAGGGCTGCAGGCTTACGCAAACCAGCATGAATACTAGAGTCAACCCCGCCAGAAGAATGCTCAGTGCTATCTCATTGGGCGTTCTCTGGCGTTCCGCTCCTTCGACGAGGGCAATCATCCGGTCGAGGAAGGTCTCGCCCGGATTGGCGGTAATTCGAACCTTGATCCAGTCGGAAATCACAGTGGTTCCGCCGGTGACGGCGCTGCGGTCACCGCCACTTTCCCGGATAACCGGAGCGGACTCGCCGGTGATCGACGCTTCGTTCACAGCGGCGATTCCTTCAATGACTTCGCCGTCGCCCGGTATTACTTCGCTGGCTTCGACCCGAACAATGTTGCCACGTTGCAACGCCGTCGCAGGAACGATTTGAACCTCGCCGCTCGCGGTAACGAGCTTGGCCTTGGTTTCGGTGCGGGTCTTGCGCAGGTTGTCAGCCTGTGCCTTGCCGCGCCCCTCGGCCATCGCTTCGGCGAAGTTGGCGAACAGCACGGTGAACCACAGCCAAATCGCGATCTGGAATTCGAAACCCGCCAGGCTGCTTCGGGCGCCCAAGAAATCGCGGACGAGAATAATCGTCACCGCCAATGCGGTGACCTCGACCACGAACATGACGGGGTTTCGGATCTGGACGCGCGGGTCGAGCTTTCGGAACGACTCACCCAGCGCGACTCGGACTATGCCACGATCCCAAAGAGAAGGTGCTTTTCGATCACTCATGGATATACTTCCGTCGTCCTAGTAGAGGTGTCCCGCCATCATCGCCAGGTGTTCGACAACCGGTCCGAGAGCCCAGCTGGCAAAGAAGGTCAGCGCGCCAACGATCAATACGACCGCGATGAGCAGAACCACGAACACACTTCCGTTGGTAGGAAATGTTCCGGCGCTCTCCGGTACCCCTTTCTTATGTACAAGTGAACCGGCGATTGCCAGCACCGGGATCATCATCATGAACCGCCCGAGGAGCATCACGAACCCGAGAGTCCAGTTGTAAAAAGGCGTATTGGCGCTCAGGCCCGCGAATGCCGATCCGTTGTTCGCGGCACTGGAGCTGTAGGCATACAACATTTCAGAAAAGCCGTGTGGTCCCGGATTCGCAATTCCAGCAAGTCCCAATTTGCTCGTGGCTGCTACGGCCGTTGGCAGAAGTATTACCGCGGGAAAGATCAGGATGTAGAGCATCGCTAATTTCATTTCTCGCGATTGAATCTTCTTGCCTAAGTACTCCGGCGTCCGGCCCACCATCAGACCGGCGATGAAAACGGTCAGCACCGCCATCACGATCATGCCGGCGAGACCTGTTCCTACTCCACCGAAGACGACTTCTCCCAAGTGCAAATTGAGTAGCGGCACAAGTCCACCTAGTGGAGTGAAGCTGTCATGCATGGCGTTAACCGATCCGTTCGACGCGTCCGTGGTGGCTGTCGCCCAGATCGCGGAATCGACGATTCCAAACCGGACCTCCTTGCCCTCCATATTACCGCCGCTCTGGGTTGTGGTTGCGGACTGATCGATACCCAGCTTCGCAAACTGCGGGTTGCCACGCTGTTCGCTCCAGTTCGCGACCAGCACCCCCATAAGGAAAAGCAATCCCATCGCGGCAAACAGCGCCCAGCCTTGCCGCCTGTCTCCCGCCATTTGTCCAAAGGTGTGAGTCAAGCCTGCGCCAAGCGCGAAAATCGCGATCAGTTCAAGCAAATCGGTCAGTCCCGTAGGATTTTCATAAGGATGAGCTGAATTGGCGTTGTAAAAACCTCCCCCATTGGTGCCAAGCTGCTTGATCGCGATCTGCGACGCTACAGGGCCCTGGCCAATCGTCTGAGTCGCATGCTCAAGAGTCTTTACTTGCGTGTACGCGCTGAAATTCTGAGGCACCCCTTGCCAGATCAGAATCAGCGTGAACACGACGCAGATCGGCACGAGAATCCACAGAGTTGCTCTGGTCAGATCGTACCAAAAGTTTCCGAGAGTTTTCCCCTCGCGACGCACAAAACCGCGAATCACCGCGATCGCGAGGGCAAGACCCGCAGCTGCCGAAACGAAGTTGTGGTAGGCGAGCCCGGCCATCTGGGTAAGATAGCTCATCGTTGTCTCAGGGGTGTAGCTCTGCCAGTTAGTATTCGTAATAAAGCTAGCCGCAGTATTGAACGACGAATCGGTTGAAATTGCGCCTAGCCCTTGGGGATTAAGTGGTAACCAACCCTGCAAACGTTGGAGTGCGTATAGCGTCACCATTCCGACCAGGCTGAAAAGTAACAGAGATGTAGCGTATTCGATCCAGGTCTGTTCCGTCGCTGGTTCAACGCCGCACAACCGATAGATAAACCTCTCTGCGGGCACAAGTACCGGATCCAGAAAAGTGCGCTCTCCTGCGAACACCTTCGCCATGTAGACACCGAGCGGAACGCTGATCGCTATAATGATCAGAGAGAAGAGCGCGATCTGAATGATTGCGTTTGAATTCATGGTTCGATTGGTCCTGTCACAGCTTCTCAGGATGTAACATCGCGTAAACCAGATAGACTGTCAGCGCGACAGCGCATATCAGCCCTAAGATATTCTCTGCGCTCATAGACTCTCGCATCCTTGGACGTAGGCGAGCGCGATCAGGAAAAATGCGACCGTCCCAATCAGTACGACTATGTCCATCATGTGTGATTCCTTACCTGCCTAGAATGTGTGAAATGAAAATCGGCACTCTCCGTGTTCGGTTTGGCCATCGACTCTCACCCGATGGGGTATGCAGCAAGGGCTGTGCCTAACGAATTAGCCTTGGATATCCTTCCGGAGGGGCAAAAGCGGAACGCAGAGCATCAAAAATGAAATAGTGCTCACACTTCATTTTGCATTGTCGAGCGATGAGCGCCGGACAGCACGAATCGGAATCGCAGATTTCGACGGAGCTGTCCGTGGGAACTTGCGCAGAATTCAGGAGTCTAAGCTCTTCTTGCGACCATCAACGCGTGGCCGTCAAGGCGGGTCGAAAGTCCTTCCGCGTTGTGAGGATCTCGAGGGCCGACTGGTTGAGGAGCGTAACGATAGGTCAGGTCTATTGGGGTCGCGGCGAAGTCGAGGCTGTACGCATTGCCGCTTTCTACCGCCTGTCACCTTGCTTGAACGGACCCCGGGCGTTGCAAATACCCGAGGTTCGCGCTGCGAGGTCTATTGAGGCTGCCCGTACTTGTTTCGCAAAGAGAGGTTAAGCTGCAGCACGTTGACGAACTTCTCACCGAAGAGCCCGCCGACCGGCGCCTCCGCATCCGCGTCGACCATCTGCTCGATCTCGGTGCGAACCTGACCTTGATTCCGCTTGGTGTCCTTGGCCCATGCAGAGGATACGCGATCGAGCTGATATTCCGCGTTATCGAGCGTGATATCGGGATCCAGACCTGAGCCGGAAGTCGTAACCATGTCTGCGGGCACGTTCTGCAAGTCTGCATCGGCGTGATCTTGCCGCCACATGTCGAAGAAGTTCGACTGGATGTCGGAGCCGTCTTTGACCGGCTCGATTACCGTCTCGGTCTTGCCGTCCTTGGTCTGATGTTGCACTGCGGACGGGAATTTGCCGGGGTTCTCCTTCGAGAAACTCTCGAAGAAGACAACAGCCAGATCGGGAGCCTTAGGCTCCGGTGTCGCGGGATTGTCCTTGATAAACTGCTGAACCTCTTTAGTGTGAGTCTTGCCCCAGTCTTCTACGTACTTACCGTGCGTGGGATCGGCGTTGACCCATCCCTGCGCCGCTGCGTTGTGAGCATCCGCCCACTGCGCGACGATGTGCGGCTGTCCGCCGAAGCTATCCTGCTGGAACCACGCCTCGATATCGGGCGCCACCAACTGACCCGCCTTTGCGCCGCTCTTGTACTTGACTATCGGGCCCAAAGCCTGCGCTACGCGATAGCGCAACATATAGTTATTGGCAGAAAGTGCCGATGAAGTCCCCGCCGATGCGTCATAAGACGCAGCCGAAGGTCGCGGCTGGAAATACTCGTCTTTGGTAAACGGCTGCGCGATAAGCAGCGAGCCCACCGGCTTGCCGTCGGGTCCGTTGACCATGCTGCCGTTTGCGGTGAACGGAAAAAACATCTGCCCGATTGCCCATACGGCCAAGGGATAGACTAGACAACAAATGACTACTGTGATCGCTAGTAACCATAGACTTTTTGATAGATAGCGCGACATCTTATCACTCCTTCAGTTCACGCCGCTTAGGCAGTCAAATGCAGAGCGACCAAAGCCAGATCAATCAACTTGATTCCCGCGAACGGCATTATTACACCACCCAGCCCCCAGATGAGCAGGTTTCTTCGGAGCAGAGCGTCGGCCCCAAGCGGTATGTACTTCACGCCCCGCAACGCGACGGGGATGAGAGCCGGAATGATGAGCGCGTTGAAGATGACCGCCGACAATATCGCAGAAGTGGGCGAATGTAGATGCATGACATCGATCGCCACAAGCCAGGGCAGCGTTCCGGCAAATAGGGCTGGGATGATCGCAAAATACTTCGCGACGTCATTTGCTATGGAAAACGTCGTGAGCGCTCCGCGAGTCATCAATAGCTGTTTCCCGATTTCCACGATCTCGAGCAGCTTGGTCGGATTGCTGTCGAGGTCAACCATGTTGCCCGCCTCTTTGGCGGCCTGCGTGCCCGAGTTCATAGCCAAACCTACGTCCGCCTGCGCCAAGGCAGGAGCGTCGTTGGTGCCGTCACCGATCATCGCGACAAGTTTACCTTCAGCCTGATCCTTGCGGATATAAGCGAGCTTCGATTCGGGTGTGCACTCAGCTACGAAATCATTCACCCCAGCGCGCTTAGCAATCGTCGCTGCAGTCAGCGGGTTGTCGCCGGTGATCATGACGGTGCGAACTCCCATCCTATGGAGCCGCTCGAGACGTTCACTTATGGCGGGCTTCAAAATGTCTTCGAGTACCACCACGCCAGCCACCCTAGTTCCTTCAGTCACCACCAGCGGGGTAGCCCCCTCGGAAGCGACGCTATCGACGATTGCCTGTAGGTCTTTCGGGACATTTCCACCCTGCCTTTGAATGTACCGAACTACAGCGTCAGGCGCGCCTTTGCGAATTTGTCTTCCATCGGGCAGGTCGATTCCGCTCATACGGGTTTGCGCAGTAAACGGAACGAAACGAGCGTCGCGAGCGTTAATCAGATCCGGCGAAACGTTTTGCTCCTTATAGAGAGCGACGATAGTCTTTCCTTCCGGCGTCTCGTCTGCGACTGACGACCATGCCGCCAGGCGGGCGACGTCATTCGTCGAGTAGGTGCCGACCGGGAGGAACTTGGTTGCATGACGGTTACCCATCGTGATCGTGCCAGTCTTGTCGAGCAGCACCGTGTCGATGTCGCCTGCAGTCTCGACTGCCTTGCCACTCTTGGCGAGGATGTTGGCCTGGAGCGCGCGATCCATCCCGGCGATGCCGATCGCAGCAAGCAGAGCGCCGATAGTGGTGGGAATGAGACAAACCAACAGTGCCACCAGGGTTGGAACGTCGGTGCCGAGGCTCCTCAGTGGCTCCGAAATTCCCACGTAGCCGGCCATGTATTGTTCCGCGTTCCAAGCCATCGGCCAGAGCGGAATCACAACAATCATAAATGCGAGCGTCAGTGCGGAAAGAGCAAGGGTGAGCGCAATTTCGTTAGGCGTCTTCTGGCGAACTGCGCCCTCGACCAATGCGATCATTCGATCGAGAAAAGATTCACCAGGCGCGGCCGTGATACGCACCACGATGCGGTCAGAAAGAACACGCGTGCTGCCGGTGACGCCGGAGCGGTCACCGCCTGCTTCGCGAATCACTGGGGCGGACTCCCCGGTGATAGCCGCTTCATCGACCGACGCGATGCCCTCGATGACCTCTCCGTCCCCCGGAATCATCTGCCCGGCTTGAACTACTACCCGATCGTCCGGTCTCAATTCGCTCGATTGAATCTCTTCGACAATGTCCTTTCCGCGCAGTCGAAATGCCGGCGTGTCGCGTCGCGCCCTTCGCAGCGAGTCGGTTTGCGCTTTGCCGCGAGCCTCAGCCAGTGCGGTAGCGAAATTTGCAAACAACACCGTCAGCCAAAGCCAGAAATCGAGCGCGATGAAATAAGTAATCGGAACTTGGCTCGCGGAGGTGCTCACCAGCGCCTGTATGATGAAGAGCAGAGTAAGCAGGGCGCCGATCTCGACCACGAACATGACGGGATTGGACCATTGGGTGTCCGGTCGCAGCAGTGCGAACGCCTGCTTTAGTGCCGGTCCCACCAACTCGGGCGCAAACAAATCCAGGTGTCGGGCGCGCCTGATCGCTTGCCCCTCCCCAGGAGACCGTTTCGTCTCCGGCGCAACTACTTCGAATTGCGGCTGTATTGACTTAGATGGTTCCATTTTTTCCTCAGCTGATTCCGGCGTCATTACGAAAATGTCGTGGTTGGGAGGTCAGCCTCCGAACGGAATAGGACCGAAATGATCCGCCAGTGGTCCGAGTGCGGCGGCCGGCAGGAACAGCAACGCACCGATGATTACGATCGTGCCGAACAGAAGACATCCGAAGGTAAAGGTGTCGTCGCGCAAAGTACCCAATCCGAATGGCGAACTCTTCTTCATACCGAGAAAGCCGGCCATCGCAATCGGGGCGATAATAGGCAGAAATCGCCCGAACATGATCACAAAGCCAGCGGCGATATCCCATGGCACCGCTTCAGGCGCCGGACTCGGGTTATTGTTGAGGCCATAGGTGGTTCCCAAGCCGTCGAAGGCGGAGCCGTTGTTAGCTGAGTCAGAGGAGAACTGGTAAACGATTTGGGAGAATCCATGCGGCCCCGGATTGCTCTCTGCCTTGATTCCCCAATCGGTTGCGGCAAACAGGCCCGTCGGCATAAGTATTACCAGCGGATGCACAAGCAGCGCGATCATGGCGAGCTTAACTTCCCGCGGGCCGATCTTCTTTCCCAGATACTCCGGCGTGCGGCCGACCATCTGGCCGACGACGAAGATTCCGATGATCAGGAATAGGAGCATGTTGACCATCCCGACGCCCTTGCCGCCGAATATGCAGTTCACCCACATCCCGAACATTGGCGACAATCCGGCGATTGGGTTCAGGCTGTCGTGTTCACAGATAACCGCGCCGCAGGTGAAATCGACAGTAAGGGCGGCGAAGGTGGAACCGGCTGAAGTCCCAAAGCGAAGTTCCTTCCCTTCGAGATTGCCAAGATGCTGATCGACCGGCAGGCTGGCCACGGCAGGCAGAGTAATAACCCGCTTGCCGCCCGGCGCTGTTGCGCTTGCGATCTCGAAGTTTTGCGGGCCGGAGTGAGCCGTCAAACCGGGATTGGGTTTGAGGGTGTCGAAGTAGATCGTCCAGAGGACGGTGCCGACAAGCAGGGTCAGCATCACGGCGAAGATCACGACCGAATGGCGGCGGCGGCTGAGCATCCGGCCGTACATTAGAACAAGGGCCATCGGGAACAGCATAAAGGATGAAGTAGTGGCGATGTTGCTTCCAGCAGTGGGATTCTCAAACGGATGGGCCGAGTTCATTCCGTAAAAGCCGCCGCCATTGGTGCCGAGCATTTTCATTGGCACAAACGCGGCCAAGGGGCCTACCACGATCGTCTGCTGCTTAGGCTGGTTGTTGTTATCAGTGCCCATTGCGGCGGGCTCAAGCGTGTTGACCTGATAGTCGCTTTGAAAGGTCATCGGCATGCCCTGGATCAGAAACAAGACGCTCAGGACGAATGCGGCTGGAAGAAACAGGTAGATAACCACCCGCCACATATCGACGAAGAAGTTGCCGAGGTGCGAGTCGCTCCGGAATGCGCGGATGATCGCGGTCAACGCGCACAGACCGATGGCTGCCGACAGAAAGAACATCGGTAGGCAGAAAAAGATCTGGCTGAAATTGGAAAAGCTCTGATCGCCCGAGTAATGCTGAATATCGGTGTTCGTGCTGAAGGAAATAACCGTGTTGAAGATAGTGCTTGGAGAAAGCATGCCGAGGCCCCTCGGATTGAGCGGCATCCACGGCTGCAAGGACAGGACCAGATAACCAAATAGGTAGAGCAGGGTGTTGAAAATCAGTAGCGCCAAGGTGTACTGCTTCCAATTCTGATGCCCCGAGTCGAGGCGCTTCTCGAACCATTCAAATGCGGGCCAGGGTCGATAATTCCCATCCATGATGCGCGCCATAAAGCCGCTCAATGGAATGGCGAGGATTATGGGGAGTACTATTACCGTAATGGGCAAAAGCCACATAGCATTCGTCCTCTATCGAGTCTGATGGTTGATGACTAAAACCACTCGGGCCGTATCATGGCAGCGAGTAAATATCCGAACACGAAGGCCGCGACGACGGCTGTCACGTAGGTCATGGGCGCCTCCCTAAATCTTCTCGCAAGCGACGATAAATGCGAAACAAAGGCCGAGACCTAGCAGACCCAAGGCCAATGTTGCCGGAAGCCAGATTGCAACGTTCATTTTCCGTTCCTCCATGGCGCCATGGCTGGCCCATCTCCATAGCCTGAAGCAAGTTTGGTGCTGGCCAAAAGTCGAATGGTAATGGACAATAAAGACACTTCATTGCCAAAGGTGATGCCCTGGTCGCGTGCGAGTGCGAAAGTGTTCGACACCCTCGTTTGATCACAATTAAAAATTAAATGCCACGAGGAAGAGCGCGATACGAATACAATGCCGCATTCTCGCCTTGGGTAGCCAATGGCAAGGTCAGCATCTATTTCAGATGTCGATTGAATGTAAATGCTAAGGTGTTAGATTCTGTTGGGTAAGGCTATTTGTCAGAGAATCGATATCATTCACCTTATCCTATTAACACACACCTCTATCCAGATAGAGGACAAGCCCAACCAACGCAACGAGCAGTAAGAGGCCAACTGGCATAACCATCACCTATCTTCGATCGCTGGTGCGGTTCATCCTCAGCGGATCCGAGCTGGAGATCCGCGCGCGGCCGAACCATACTCGCCCTAGTCACTCAATCACTGCGCAATTAGCCCGCGGCGACCAATGTCGGAGGGTTTGGAGTAGCAGCGATACGAGTCGGGTGAACGGTGGCCTCACTAGTCGCAACGACTGCGTGGTCTAACCTCAGGATGGCGATGCTTTCTGGCCGAACACGTTCGATCAAATCGCGCGCGATTTGCATAGCGGCATCGTCCGCGACCGTGAGGTCGACTTTGAGGCGTTCAACCAGGTCGAGGACGAACTCGCGAGCGCGGTAAAGCCGCTGGCGGTCATGGCTGCTGGAACCGGCCATGCGGCGAACTTCAGTCACGTCGAAAGCGGACAAGTTCAAGGCTTTGGCGGCTTCCGTGAAGCGGTCGAGAGTATCGAGATCGATTACTAATTCGATTCTTTTCATATTCGCACTCAGGTTTGGCCGACGAGCGATCCAGCACGTTATGTGGGAGTAAATGCATGGCGTGTGCCGACGAAAAAACCCCGTTCTCCAAAGGACTTCCTTAAGCCGTTAGAGTGCAGAACAATTAAGTTTTAAACGGAGCGAGTTTTCATTTTGAAATGTCCCGCCGCCGAACCGGTCCGAACACAAAAGTGATCTGAAGCGCAAGAGCGGAAATCCTGAAGGGTTGCGCGGCTTTTCTATCGACCCAATCTGGTGCGCAGTCGCGACCACTTCTGGCGCAAGAATTGCTTTAGCATGAAGTCAATGATTTGAGGTGCGTGAGCAGAAACCATGAAAGCAACCATGACACTGCGTCGTATTTTTTCTTCTATTGGGTTCATCGCACCGGTTGCGAAAATTGGTATGCAGATGCCGTTGCTGGTTTCACCGAATGGTTACCGTGAGTTCTATCGAACGCATAACGTGGTAAGGCCCCAATACTCTGGGAGCGCTTTTTCGCCAGAAGAGATGAAGCACAACTTTGCGACCCGAGCGCTCGAGAAGCCGGGATTCTTTGCACGCCGGCCATATATCTATCTGTGCGTGCGATGCCGCCAAATGTTTCTGGTTAATGGGCACCGCGGCTCGATCGTAGCGGTCGATCGCAATCGAAATCCGTTGGCGGAGCCAGAAAACTCAAGACAGGTTGAGACGTTTTCTGAAGGGCCATGCCCCAGCGTCAAGGTACCTTCGAAATTCTCCCGACTGCGTCAACCATCGACGACCGTCAAAGCAAGCATGGTGAAGGTTTACTTGTTGAGGGCTTTGGTTTCGCTCTGCCCGGGATTCACAGGACCCAGGAATATTGAAATCACCAGCAAGAGAACACAGGCCATGCTGGCGATTGCGCCTCAAGAACTTCTTTTCTAGCAGATGGCTCGACGAAGCCTTATGAAGTCGACTCGAGAAATTCAGACACGCACCACGACGGCTTTCCTTAGCGCGAAGGTGGACAAGATCTCATCTATGCAAGTGCATCCATTCGATCGCTACGCCACGCATGAGAATCTCATTGGTGGAAGTGTGCTACCGTCGGCGGCGCCGGAAGGGAAATCTCGCACCAGGCGGGATGTGGCCTTTGCCGCGGAGGAAACACGCCATCACTTCGCGATTGAGGCCCTGGAGAAACCAGGGTCCTTCCGCCCACAGCCCTATCTATATACTTGCGTTCGCTGCAGATGGATATTTCGCATCAATGATTCGCGCGGCTCGATCATTGCCTTGGACGGATTGGGCCGACGTCTACCCGAACCCGAGAATTCCAAACGCATAGTCACCTTTCACCGAGGACCGTGTCCTGCCTTTCCAGTCTTCGACTACCTGGTCCCTGAGGGTGAGGGCGAAAATCGACTTCTTAAGTATGTGTCGAGAATTGTCAATGTGTTATGCGGTCTCACGGATGTTGGTAGATCATCGAAGCCGACTCGCAGGCAGGAAACGAGGGCGGCTTAGCACTCGGTATGCATAAAGGGCGTACACTTGGCGTCAAGCGGACCGCCCCGCCTTTCTCCGTCGCGATCGGCGGCATTTTCGTTGCGCAGTTGACTCGCCAATTCTAGCGCGACTTCTTCGCCACAGACCATCCCTGACCAGATTTACCGTTCAGATTCAAAGAGAGAAATGCGATGGCCGAGTTTTTCCGTCAGCCGCCATTGCAAATTGAAAAGATCTGAACGGGCGATTTGAAATGTCGCCGCTGCGGGCTCAAAAAAATCGTTGGCCACTATGATAGTTGGCGACGGCACGCTTCATGCTGACTTCCAAGTCATGTCCGCCATCATCCCATTCAGCTCGCGGTTACAAGCCGACTCGATTGCCCCGCCGAATCCGGGACTGGTTGGAAGTGAGTGCAGAACTCACCCCCATATCGTTCGAACTCCGGATGAATCGCCAAATAATGCGGTGATGGCTTGTCTAACGGCGAGCGATTCCGACCACCGCGAACTGTTGCGCAAGGCCCGGGTCGCTGCGCGCAAACATAGCAGCGAGTTCTACGCGGTCATAGTCGATTCGCCGAAAACCCGATTTGGAAAGGCTCAGATTCGGACGCTGATCGACTACGCCATCCTCGCCAGCTGCTTCGGCGCGAAAATCGTATGGCTCGACTCGTCCGACGTGGTCGGCGCACTGCTACAGTTCGCGCGCCAATCTAACGTCGGCCGGATATTCATCAATCGAACCCGACCGGCTCCGTTCTCTGGACTATTTCGGCGCGCGGCTTATTCAGACCTGTTGATCCGTGGCGAAGGTTTCCGCATCGACGTTGTCGGTTTCGAACCAAGGAACTGACCTTTGGACAAGGGGCCGACCGTGGATGAAGCACGCGAAGATTCCAATCGTCCACTGCCGCGCCCCACGGACGATTTCGCCCCCCTGCTCGAATCGAACGAGCCGGTGATGCAACGATTGCTGGAGAAGGCGAAGCGCGCCGCCGCCAGCGACGCACCCATTCTTCTCACCGGCGAGAGCGGTACTGGCAAGGACGTTCTTGCGCATCAGATCCATCGATGGAGTCCTCGCGCCGAATCTCCATTCGTGACCGTCGACTGTACCAGTCACGCGGAGCATCTTCTCGAGAGTGAACTATTCGGCCATATGCGCGGTGCGTTCACCGGCGCAATCAACGATGAGCCCGGAGGCCTCGAAGCTGCGCACGGCGGATACATATTCCTCGATGAGATTTCAGATCTGACTGCTCCGCTTCAGACCAGGCTTTTGCACTTCATCAAGGAGCAGAGTTTCGAAAGGATGGGGAGTGAACGCACGATAACGGTTGACGCTCGAATCATCGCCGCGTCAAACCACGACCTGGTTTCTGAAGTTGCGGCACGACGATTCCGCGAGGATCTGTACTATCGGCTTGGCGTGATCACTTTGCGAGTTCCCGCTTTGCGGCAGCGTCCAGGCGACGTGCTGCCCTTGACGATTCGAATGCTTGCCGGCGCCACCGTCCGTAACCACGGCCCGCGCCTCGGTCTTTCTCCCGAAGCATCATCGGCACTGGTGCGTTATCGTTGGCCGGGAAATATCCGCGAGTTACGCAACGTCATTGAGCGCGCGGCCGTTTTATGCCCCGATGACCTGGTGACGCCCGAATATCTGCCAGACCTGCTTTGTAACGACCCCAGCTCGGCCACTACGCCATCGGCAAGTCTCGATGACATCGAGCGCGAACATATCATCCGCGTTATGGCGGAGAGCCCGACGCTCGAAATCGCCGCTAACAAGCTGGGCATCAATGTCGCGACGCTGTGGCGCAGGCGCAAACGCTACGGGCTTGCTGCAACTCCCAATGTCCCGAGGAACTAGCGAGCTTCATCTGCCGAACTTTCTTCATATGACGCGACTCGCGGATAGAAGCTAACCTTGGCCCTCGACGCACTGCGCTAGGGCCAAGCTGAGACTCTGAGGCCGCATCTATGAAGGGGGTACGAGGATGAAAACAGAAAGAATTCTGATGGCTACAGACTTTTCGTCGCGCTCACTCGCGGCGCTCGAGCGTACAATCGATCTCGCACGCGAGCGCCACTCCGAGATCATACTCGTGCACGTCATTGAGTGTTTACCGTACAGGGTAGGCCACTCGTCAGATCCAACGAAGCTCCTTGAGCATCTAGCAGAAGACGGCCGAAACCAGCTTGCCGGGTTCACGAAGCGCGCGCTCAGCCTATACGCGAACTGCACCAGCGAACTCCATTTCGGTATCGTCCACCAGGTCATCTCGGAACTCGCGCGAAAGCTGAACGCCGATCTCATCGTGGTGGCGGCCCGCTCGCAGCGCGGATTGCTCGGAAGGATTTTGGGGAGCTTGGCGGAAAAGCTGGTGCGCCAAGCGCCATGTCCAGTGCTCGCTGTTCAGGTCGACGGCGACAGCGAGAAGGAAAATCACGCGGCATCAGCCTGAGCGCTGGGAACTCAGGGGCCAGGTCCTTTCTCTTGCTCAGAAGAGGGCCGCTTTTCCTATTTCACTTTCCTCCACGGGACTAGCAGGCTGTTGAGGAAAGGGTTTGATTGCTCAGTTTCATCGCGGTCTTGGAGGAAGGGAGTTATCGCTCCGGGAAGCCTTTCGAAAACATGGATCTGCAAGTCATTCTGTTACTGGTCGCTGGACTGTTGATCGCGGTCGCGCTCACCGCGCCGCTGGCTGATCGCCTCGGTTTGTCGCCGACCGTCCTGCTGGCATTGGTCGGCATAGCGATCGGACTGACGTCGATGTACCTGATGCGCGCCGAAGGCCTCGGCAGGTTCGCTTCGGTGGCAAACGTGATCGTCAATCTGCCGGTTCATCCCGACGCGTTCCTCTACATCTTCTTGCCGATTCTGGTGTTCGACGCCGCGTTGAACATCGAGGTGCGGCGCATGATGGAAGACGCCGCGCCGATTCTGCTGCTGGCGGTCGTGGCGGTGCTGGTTGCCACCGTCGCAATCGGCGCGGCGCTAATCCCGCTGGTGGCGGTTCCAGCCACCGCTTGCTTCATGCTGGGTTCGATCGTGGCCACCACCGATCCGGTCGCGGTGATCGCCATCTTCCGCGATGTCGGCGCGCCGTCGCGCCTGAACCGGCTGGTCGAAGGCGAAAGCCTTCTGAACGACGCCGTCGCCATCACGCTATTCGTAATGTTCATGGGGACCTTGACCGGCGGGCAGCGACTCGGTTTGGGTGCTGCGGCAGTGAGTTTCGTACGTAGCTTCGCGGGCGGTATCGCCGTTGGCTATATTGGCGCACGCCTCATCGCGGGTGTCCTGCGATGGCTGCTCGACATGCGTTTGGCGCAGGTCACGCTCACACTCGCGCTGCCGTATCTCGTTTACATAGTCGCCGAGCGGCAGCTGGGAGTTTCCGGAGTAGTTGCAACCCTGACCTCGGGCCTTGTGATGAGCGCGATGGCGCAGCGGCGCATGTCGCCGGATGACTGGCATTTTCTGCACGAGCTATGGGAGCAGTTGGCATTCTGGGCCAGCTCGTTGATTTTCGTTTTCGCCTCACTGCTCGTTCCGCGGATGCTGTTCAACATAGGTTGGCACGACATGGTGTTGCTCGCCGTGCTGATCGGCGCGGCGATGTTGGCGCG
>Ga0187879_10001774_pt1 | contig 14677 bp, 17 predicted proteins | sample June2016WEW_19_1_FD_132423 | JGI IMG/M metagenome (GOLD analysis project Ga0187879, IMG submission 132423) | Peatland microbial communities from SPRUCE experiment site at the Marcell Experimental Forest, Minnesota, USA - June2016WEW_19_10 | ecosystem: Environmental > Terrestrial > Soil >... | reverse complement strand
GTGCAGGCGTTCCCTGACTAAGTAAGATTATGCTCTACCAGCGGCAATCTTGTTATCAGTTAACTTTTTGGGTTGTGTGTCAAGATATGGACGCGCATCTGGATCGGTAAGTCGTCCCTTCTCCGGATGATCGTATCCGTGGTGACAGGGCCGCGGGCTCTTCCCCGCGGCAGAAGCAGACCGCCCCCGCATAAGTCTCCGCCGCGAACATCCGGGCTGCGCTTCCAAATCGAGATGGGAAAAGTCAATGGAGAATTTCCGTCTGAATAGAGCAGATGCCAGAGGCGGGCGCATCTTCAAGATTTGCGAAGCCCGACACGAATTCGCGCACCTCGCCTTTCACAGCATAGATGGAACGCATGAACGGCCGTTCGCCCGGCGCACTTGGCTTGCGCACGTTCGGCATGATACCGCAGTCACCCCCACAAGATAGCTTCTGCGCGCACAGAGAACGGCGGACTACGTTGCGCGCCGTTTGCGGCGGAGAATGAAGCGTGGCCGACAGAAGTTGCCGGAAAAGCGGGTACGAACGGGTTTAGACCGCTTGGTGGTTAGCACGTGGCATAAATAATGCCTGTCAACCGACAAGTCAGGAGAAATGGGAAAGTGTATGCGGTTGATGGCGCAATTCAGACAATTCGCCGCTCGTGTTCCGCAAAGTCAGGCTCAGGTGCGTGGCCTCATCCGTATGGCAGGCCACTTCTCAGCTGTTCCAGGCTGGGGCGCGCCCTCCTTCGATATGGATCCGCACAGCAATTTCCCAGCCATGCCTCTTTTCATCGATCCTGAAGTTACCGTGGTCCCGTTCACCGCAAAACAGGTTACGGGCCGGATCCCGCATTTCGATGACTGAACCTGTCCGCGCCATCCTGATGGACCTCGAAGGCGCAGCCGTGCCCATGACTTTCATGACCGAAACCCTGACGCCCCTCGCCAGCAAGCGGCTGGGCGGCTATATTGCTCAACACGCATCGGACCCCGAAGTTGAGGATGCTTTGGAGGAAGCCGGACGTCTTATGGGTGGTTTCTCTTTGAAGCTTGAGGAAGCGGAGGCGCTCCTTTTGCGCTGGATGAAACAGGGTCGCAAGGCGACGCCACTGAAGATTATCCAGGGCTTGATCTGGCAGGAAGGTTATAAGACGGGTTCGATCAAGGGCGAGCTTTATCCTGACGTCGCCGATTGTCTTAAAACCTGGGCGTCCGCCGGCCTTCGGCTTTTCGTTTATTCGTCCAATTCGGAATTGGCGCAGAAGGTGATGTTAAGCCACACGCCGTCTGGGGATCTCACCGCCTTGTTTGAGGGCTTTTTCGACACAAGCTTCGGTCAGAAGATTGAACCCGCCTCCTATCGCGCCGTCTGCGAACGTTTGGATTTGCCATGCGAGTCGGTGCTGGTCCTTTCGGAAAACGAGGAAGAACTGGAAACCGCCCGTTCCGCAGGCCTTGCTACGATCCGCATCGCACGTGAGGGTCAGGTTGACAGCCGCCATCCGGTTTGCCCGGATTTCCGGTCGCTGAACTTAGGGTAATGACAGACATGCGCGCGCGGCTCTCCCAACCTATTGATACGGAAAATATTCGGCGGCGATTCCGGGTCTGTTGGGGATAGATGGCGAGATTTATTGTTGAAACCCGCAACGGGACCCGAACCGAAATAATCGGGAAAGACGGCGTGTCGCTGATGAAATTGATCCGTCGCGCCGGCATCGAAGAGCTGGTTGCACAATGTGGCGGCAGTTGCGCCTGCGCGACGTGCCATATTTACGTCACATGGCCTGAGGGCGTGAAACCGGAAGAGATGGGGCCGGCTGAAGGCCGTATGCTATCTACGGCAAGCGATCGGAACATTACGTCACGCCTCTCCTGTCAAATCAAGTTTGAGGCCAGCCTCGACGGGTTGCACGTCCGCATAGCCCCAGAAGATACAAGCAGCTTTTAGTTCGGCGTCGGCGGCGCGACGCCAGCGCTTTTCGCTCCATGTCCTGAGCATTCTAATGCACCATCGCAGGCTCGGCAGGTCAGGTCTTAGCTGCACCCCCCTTGGGCTTGGCTGTCATGTCTTTGGTTGGACGGTGGACGAGGCCACCTCTTGCGCAATTCTAGATACGTTCACCGATCGCGGCTTCTCACTGATCGATACCGCCGATACTTATTCGACCTGGGCGCCTGGCCATCAAGGCGGCGAATCTGAAAGCATTATTGGGAATTGGCTGAAGGCGACTGGCAAGCGCACTCAAGTCCTGATCGCGACCAAAGTCGGTGGTGATATGAAAAATGTGGGCAAGGGTCTTTCGAGGGCCCACATCATCCGATCGGCCGAGGATTCGTTGCGCCGGCTCAGGTGTGACTGGATTGATCTATATCAGGCCCATTTTGACGATACAGCAGTCTCGTTCGAAGAAACACTCGAAGCCTTTGCAAGCCTCATCCAAAGCGGCAAAGTGCGAGCAATTGGCGCGTCTAATTATTCGGCGCCGCGCCTAACCGAAGCACTGAAGATCGCCCGCGCCCAGGGACTACCACTCTACGGCTGCCTGCAGCCGCACTACAACCTCGTCACCCGTGCCTTTTACGAAGGTGATTTGTGTCAGCTCTGTCTCAAGGAAGATCTGGGTGTCATTCCGTTTCGTGGGCTCGAAGCGGGATTTCTTACCGGCAAATACCGCTCAATGGCCGATACTGTCGGCACGGCGCGCCGCGCTGTGATTGCGCGTATTCTCGACGCCCGCAGCCTTGACATTTTGGGTGAACTGGATCGTGCCGCGCTTCACTTCAACGCCACTCCGGCGCAAATCGCCATCGCTTGGCTGCTGGCTCAGCCGGGCATCACCGCACCGATCGTCAGTGTCACGAGCCCGGCCCAGCTCACTGAAATTTTCGGCGCGACGACGATGACGCTCGACGCCAGAACGCTGATGCGGCTTGACCTCGTGAGCGCGTGAACGCCCAGTAAACCATGAGTTTAGAACCTGATTCGATTGACCGATATCTGACATGGAGTTGAACGATCATGATGGGCACGGCGAGAACGGAAACCGTGGACAGACAACTTGATTTTTGTCTTTCCACGTCCATAATATACGCTCAGCGCCACAATGCGGGGAGTTGATTATGCCAATAAAGGAAGAGGCTATTCAGGTAGGGAAATGCTATAGGACCAGGGGGGGCGAAAAAGACTCGGAAAAGTACACGGTTCTTAACATAACGCGCGGCATTGTTACTTATCAAAGCTGGACCACCGACCCTAATAGGTTGTCGCTACGCACGAATACCGGTATAAAAGCATTGGCTGAAGTGATCTTTAAGGAAATCCCCTGTCCTACCAGGGATCCCAACGGAAAAATTGAATTCTTCGATCCCTCGTAAGTACCCGCCACGAAATCACTGATGTCAGCTGGGGCGCCACAAGCGAAAGATTTCTTGGTCATTGGTTTCCAAGAGTCAGAGAGTTTGCCTCCGAGCGCAGCGACTATTTACTTACGAATTACTTACGAAAAAAAATCCCGAATTGCGGTCGATGACATTGGGCTGGCGCGTTTCGCGGAACCGTAATGCGCACTCTGGCGCAGTTTAGCGATAAGATATCGCGCTGTAGCGCGTGGTAGCGGAGGTCCGCTACATCGCAAAACCCACTATGGAGAACGCTCTGTTTTGCTACTGGCGCGAAGCAGCTTAAGAGTCAATTAGCTAAATTTTCTGGGAACACTTTCCAAGATCACACCTACGGTGCCGAATCGACTCCAGGTTGGACGGAAATCGCACCAGGCACCCTCTTGGTTTTGTTGCAAACACGCGGAAGAGGCGCATTGCCTTGGCGGGTTGCAGAGATCAGGCCGCGATCGCGAATAAGGACGCTATCATGATGCGCTGTAATCCCATGTCTTTGGCCTGAATCGACGCCACCTGCCCCTTGCGGATTATCGCAAAGATCTCGTAGCCGGCAGCCATACGTCGCGCTATGCTGATCAACTTGAAGACGAGACCAGGGCGGACCATGCGCTTGATCCGTCAATGATATTGCTCGACAATGTTTTTGAGATATATGACTTGCCGCAAACGCGCGAAGCGCGACAGCTCCCCCGCCTTCTTCATTGATTTGCTCGCGCTCAGATATCGGGAATTGCAGATACCAGCGTACGGCCCAAAGGATCACTTCAGCGGCGAAATGACGGCGTGCGAACTCAGTCTTGATCTTGTCCATCGCCGCCACCCCGCTCTATGGTGCCGATCTTAGCCGACCTTCGTCCCCAAGCCAAAGTTTGCAACAGCGCCGTCATTGCTCGACCGATGGCGCTGCCCTTGGAGCGCTCCGCTCAGTCTTGGCGAATCCCTCGACGAAAAATTTTGCCGCGTGCAGCCACGCTTCGTCGGTGTCACCACGAAAGCCGAATGTCCGCGTGTAGACGATCGCGCCGGTGTTTGCGTCTTTGATGAGAATGTGCATGTTCCCTATCAAAGTGCTTATTTTGTTGAACCTCCCAAGCATGACTAGATCGGCGCCGGCGTGCTGCGCCAGGGCGAGCCCACAGCCATTGCAGCTGCGCAAGAACTGATGCTGCAGAATGGCGTCAAGCTCGGCTCGTATTGGGGCACGATCGACGATCACATAGATATTTCGGGCGGCAAGGTCGTCGCTGATGGTGTCATGGATTAAACCTAAACGCCTCTCATGTTCTGCTCGATGATCTACAGGTTCGTTCGAGGTGTCGACGATTTCAAAGTCGAGAACGAGCAAGCGTTGCAGAGGCGCTGCGATTGCAGCATGCCCCGTTACAGGCATGGATGTAACTGCGATTAGGTAAGTCAGAAAGACTGCGCGGATCATGTCATTTACCTTCGAGAGTCACAGGCGATGCTCCGCGAGATTCCGTCTTCGAACACCAGGCCGCATGGACAGCGAGCCCAACGGCGGCCAAAAAGCCGATGGTCGTGAAACTGAAGCTGACGGCGGCCGGGAGCGAATTCTATCCAGAGATTCGGCGATTTAGATGCTTTCGGCTTGCCTAAAGATTCATAGCAGACAAACCCCCTGAGAAATTACCGGTTTCCTTCTAACCAGCCACTATTGATCAAGGCCGCAGGTGCGATCGTTGGCTATTCGAAAACTGGCAACCTTGGCTTCAATGCTTAATAATTGATTATATCTATAGACAAGATATAATACGATCTGGAATGTGGCCATTGATGCCTCAAACGGAGAAGCGCCATGAAACGCCGTCAATTTTTCGCCGTGATGGGAGCTGCGGTCGCCTCCACGTCGTCCTCGGAGGTGCTTGCTGAGGCTGGAGGAAAGGTGTCGAACGCCCTCTACATCGTTCTCGAAGCAAAGCCAGACGAGGGGGAGGAGGTCGCCGAGTTCTTACGACAAGGCAAAGCCTTGGTCGACGCCGAACCCGGCACCACGGCATGGTTCAGCATTCAGCTTGGTCCGACGACGTTTGCTATTTTCGACGCCTTTCCAGACGAAGCCGGCCGCCAAGCGCATCTGTCCGGCAAAGTGGCTTCCTCCTTGTTCGCGAAGGCGGGATATCTGCTCGCCGAACCGCCAACGATTCATAAGGCGGACGTTCTGGCCTCTAAATTGCCTGGTTGATTGCGCGGGCGCCGGCCACCGTCTTTTCTCCGGGGCCTACGGCTTCGCCAGGTGCCAAACATTGTTAAACTCGTCGCCATTTGCGTCGCCAGGCTTCGCATCGTTCGCGAATGCGTACAGCGGTTGTCCTTTATACGCCCATTGAGGGGTCCCATCGTCACGCGCGATGATTGCCCAGTCGCCATTGCTGGAGGAGTCGGCTGCAGCCGTGAACGGCGGCCAGATCCCGGCGCATTGACCGCTGCAATTTGATTTGCCGCCTTCGTCGTTATCGAAAGTGTAGAGGCTCACCCCATTTGCGTCGACGAGTGCGGCGCCGTTTGGCGTTTGAACGGTTTTTGCTGGAGTCGATGAGTCGGCAAATGCCGGGGCCGCCGCACACACAACACTGGTCGCCAGGACCGCGTGGACAAAAATCTTTAACATATTGAATTCCTCATAGGCTTGATTGGCGTAAAGCCTCTTAACCAATAGCCGACTCAGCCGCCCTTTTTCGGTTCGCGGCCGATCCGCCGACTCAAATTCATGGGCGCTGGTCCAAGGTAACCTGCGCAGAATTAACGGCGAACATGCTCACTGGCCAGTTCTGGCTCAAGATCTATTTCGACTCTTTCTATCTGTATCAGGTGCCATCTTCGTGGGGTCTGTTTCAGTCTCCGTGCAGGTAGTAACCGTTTTGGAACCCTAACATTAGGAAAACACAGCAGGATTTAGCGAGAAGTCACCTAGAGAAAGATTTAGCGCAAAAATTTGGGCAGGACGCGATTCGCCACGTGGTTTTAATGTTGTTTTCGCTGTGAAAGATTCTTACGTGCACGGAAAGTGACGCAGAGCCATCATAATTCGCGCAGGGACTCCAAATGCGGTGTGAGGAACGGCTGAGCCTTTTCGAACGTCCGCGACGCACGCAGCACGATGGCGTCGCCATATTGCGGACCGACTATATGCAGCCCGATAGGCAATCCGTTCGTATCGAATCCCGCCGGCACGGAAGCCGCCGGCTGCTGCGTGATGTTGAACGGAAAAGCGAAAGGCGTCTCCGGCGCCGTTCCGAGACGAGGAACGGGTTTGGATTGAACCGGCGTCACCAGCAGGTCGTATTTCTGATGGAAACGCCGCATCAAAATTGCAAGCTCAGTCCGGCGCTCATTGGCGTCCACCACATCCACGAGTGAGTATTGCTCCAATCTTTCGACGCGCGCCCGTATGCCGGGATCTATCAGCTCCAGCCCCTTGTCGCCGATCTCCTTGCGCAATCGGATGGCGCGCTCCGCGTTGATCGTGTCGATGATCGGCGAGGGATCGCGAAAGCCTGGGTCAACCTCATCTACAATAGCGCCTAGCTCGGCCAAGCGCGCGACAGCGCGGTCAATGACCGCAATGATTCCAGGATCGGTGGTGAGATAGCCCAAGGTCCGGCTGTAGCCGATACGCAGCCCGTTGACGCCGACGTCGAGATCGACGGTCCAATCCCGGCCTTCGCTGGGAAGGCTCGTCCAGTCGCGAACATCGGACTTGGCTATTATGTTCAGCAGCAAGGCCGCGTCGGTTACCGTGCGGGTGATGGGGCCAATGTGGAACAGGCTGCCGTTATGTGGATAGCCCGCCACCCGACCGAAGGTCGGCTTGAACCCGAATACGCCATTCACAGATGCAGGACTTCGGATCGACCCGCCACCATCCGTGCCAATCTGCAATGGGCCCAATCCTAGGGCGGCGGATACCGCCGCGCCTCCGCTGCTTCCGCCGCTGGCGTATTGCCGGTCCCAGGCGTTGGGGGTAATTCCGCCTAACTTTGTTTCTGTCAAACCTTTCAGGCCGAACTCTGCGGTTTGCGTCTTGCCGAGAATGATTGCCCCGGCTTCCCGCAGACGAGCGGCAGGAGGCGAATCCTCTGTCACCACCTTATCCGGCGTCGCCAGACTCCCCTTGCGTGTCGGGAAGCCCTGCACATTCAGCAAGTCCTTAAAGCCTACAGGCACGCCGTCGAGCTCGCTTTGCGGCACGCTGCGAGACCAGCGCGCCTCGGAAGCTTGCGCCTGGGCCAATGCAGATTGATCATCGACGGCGAGATATGAATTGAAGTGCGGTTGAAGAAGTTTAATGCGCGCCAGAATCGCTTTGGTCGCCTCGACTGGCGACGCCGCCTTGGCGCGATAAAGAGCGCTCAGTTCATTCGCGCTGAGTTGAGCCAGATCTTGTGTCATGAAGCCCCGTTTTCGCATGAAGTGCTAGCGTCAAGCCCGGGCGCGCAATCGGCATGCCGCTCCTGCGGGCCGTGTTTGCGGGCGCGAAGTTGTATTCCTACCGTTTTAGTAGGATAATACAAGCAATCGAGCAATGGGCAAAATTTACCGGAGCGGACAGGGTTCAAGACGCGCGGCGTCCATTCGCTATTTTAACCGCCGATGAAACCGTTTGTGCTATGAGGTGATCAAATGCACCAACATTTACAGTGGATCCGTCAGATGGGGCCGGTCACTCTGCGGCAGCGGTGAAGACCAGGCAGCTAGCTGATAGCAAGTTGCCACCGGAGGGATGCCGCCGCGATGCAGCGCCTTTTTTGGAAGGTTTTGCCGTAAAGAATTTGCATCATCACACCTTGTCTCCGCCGACTTATCCAACGCTTTCCACGCAATTCTGTAAGCTGCCTTTTACCGTGAGACCGCGGGCGCGCCTTGCAAGGCCAGCTTTGCCTCATTGAAATCCTTCACCGCGCCGCCACTTTCCTGCGCGAAGCTGTCTGCGTCTCCCTTTAGCAGGAAGGCGTCGACCTCGCCTTTTGCGGAGACGACGAACCAAGCTTGATCCGCGAGAAGCTTGAAGCCCTTGTCGTGATCTTGTGCGTAAACGGCGCGGGCTGTCTTGCCGGCCTTCTCAAAGCCAGCGAGCGCCTTCAGCGCCGATTCGGGCGTCGCATAGTGACGAACCTTGGGCTCGTCCTTCAGCCAGATTTCGGCAAGGCGTTTCGTGTCCCTGATTGGCTTACCGGTCGCCGCGTCATTCGCGGCCAGAGGGAGCGGCGCGTAATCGGCGAGACGCGCATCATAATCGAGGCCAGAAACTTTGAACGCCGCCCGAATGTACCTATCGGTTATGAACGCCTCAAGATCGAGGCCGGTATCGGCGCGCTTCAAGAGTTTGAGCGTTTCGACGGAGGTCGCGACGTCCTTTCGATACTCCGGCTTCCAGGTGAGATCACGCGTCTGTAATCCGAGCGGTCCGTGGAACAGATAATTCACCGGAGCTTCGATACCGGTGACTTTGGCGATGAGCTCGCTGTATTTTTCTGGCTCGGCCGACAACAATGTGTTGGCTTCGATCGTCGCGCGAAGATAAGCGACCACGACTTCTGGATATTTGTCGGCATAGTCCCCGTCAACGAGAAGACCGTGGAAAGTCGGAAAGCCAGCCTGCGAGCCATCAAAAATCTTGCGCGCGAAACCGCGGCTCGGGAAAAGTTCGGCGAATGGCACGAAATCAGCATGCGCATCGATCTGATTGCTCTGGAGCGCCGAGCCCGCGACTTCCGGCGCCTGGGCGATGATCTTCACATCCTTATCGGGATCCCAGCCGAGCGTCGTGACGGCGCGTAGCAGCATGCCATGCGCGGTAGAGGCGAAGGGAACGGAAATCGTCTTACCTTTCAGCTCCGCAAGCGATTGGACAGAAGATGCGCTTGGCACGACTATGCCATTGCCGCTGCCCTTCACGCTGCCCGAGAGAACACCAATGAACAGGCTGCGCTTGCCCGCCTTCTTGAAAGCGACGCCGTTGAGTGAGCCAGGGAAATCTGCCATGGCGCCGAAATCGAGCTTACCGGCGACCATTTCATTCGTGATCGGCGCGCCGCTGGTAAAGTTCTTCCATTCGACGTCATAAGTCGCGTCCTTGTATTTCCCGTCATGCGGGAGATATTTCTCGAGTAGCTTGAGTTCCCGGATCAGCAAGCCGCCAGAGGCGCAGTTGATCGTCGTATCCTGCGTGCCCACGGCAACGCGGATCGTTTCCGCGCGCACGGCGCCAACGACGGCGAGAGCCGCAGAAAGCGAGACAAAAAAACAGGAAATCAACTGGCTTCTGCACATATCGTCATCCTCGTAGTCGAAAGAGCCTTATTCGAACGCCATCATCTCACGCGGCGGCCGGCACCTTAAAGCAATTCATGCCCTGCCATGCCTCACTTCGTTTCGTGCCAAGGCGTCAGCCAGGCGCCGATTTTGCGCACGAGGATGCTGCTCGCCAGGCCGAGCGCGCCGATGAGCAGCATGCCGACGATAATGTCTGCGTAGTTTTGCAGCGTGTAGGATTCCCAGGTGTAGTAGCCAATGCCGAACTGACCGGAGATCATTTCCGCGGTCACCAGACAAAACCAAGAGGTTCCCATGCCGATTGCGAGCCCCGTGACAATGCTCGGCAAGGCGCCGGGGATGATCACCTCCCACAGGATTGCGACACGTCCTGCGCCGAGGCTGCGCGCTGAAGAAACAAGGCGCTGGTCAATGTTCTCTACACCATGGATCGTGTTGAGCAGAATTGGAAACAGCGCACCCGTGAAGGTGATGAATATCATCGACACTTCGGCCGAAGGGAACATGAGAATAGCAAGAGGTATCCACGCGACCGCCGGGATTGGGCGCAATATCTCGAGCGGTGGCAGAAACACATCCTCCGCGAGTTTCATCCGCGCGATAGCCAGTCCAAGAACAATGCCTGTAGCGGCGGCGATCGCAAAGCCAGCGAAAACGCGCATCAAGCTGCTCAAGAGATGCGGCGCGAGCTTGCCCGAGCGCACCAAAGCCACAAAGGCGTCGAGCGCTTCAGTCGGCGTTGGAACATTGGCGAATGTCACGAAACCAAGATGAAGACGCGAGGCGGAAGCGAATTGCCACACGCCAACGAAGAGAGCGAGCGACGCGAGCCGTACGGCGTACCGCAGGAAGAGCGCCGTGACGCGGCGCGAAGGCACGTTGCTGCGCGCACCGGATGCGGCGGCATCGCGGCCGATTGTGTCGAATTTGGCGCCCGACAAGCTCACTCTACGCCGATCCCCTTTCTACTCAGCCGGCGGGCTGAATGAGCGGCCGCACCTCGCCGGTGAGGGGTGCGCTAAGGCTATTCTCGATCTTCTTTCGGTGCTGCGCCGGCGCTTCCTCCTGACAGCCAGCGAAACGGCGCAACCTGTCCACATCGAGGATGACGATACGAGTCCTGTGAATGTCGATCATGCCCTGGCTCGTCAGGCGCTCCATCATGGCGCTCACCCATTGGCGCGTCGCGCCGACCATTTTTGCAAAGTCGTCATGGGTCAGCCTGCGCGCGATCACGATGCCGGCAGGCGTGCGGCGTCCGTCGCGCTCGGCTAGAAGAAGGAGCATTTGCGCGAGACGCTCGGAAGCGGAGCGCGTTCCCAGCATGTGGATCATCGTCGAATAGCACTTGCCCTTGTGCTCAAGCGCCTCGACGAGGCCAATGGCAAGATTGGGAATCTCCGTCGTCAAGCGCCGCAGCTCGCGGCCGCGCACGTGCAAAACCTCTGTCGCGCGCATGGCCCGGCCGGACCACATGTGAAAACCGCCGCCGAATATCTCCGGGCCGCCAACGAAATTGCCCGGCGCCCAATAGGCGAGTGTGATCTCACGCCCGGAAGGTCCGGTGTAATAAGTTTTCACCTCTCCCGACAGGATGACGAACATGCCATGGTGAGGGTCACCGTGGCGGAATACATCCTGCCCCGCCCGGAAATGAAGGACCGAGGAAGCGTCCCGCAATCTCTGATATTCAGCCGGTTGCAGATGCGCAAAAAGATTGGGGACGGTTAGATCGCGCTCGCTTTCGCGCAGATGGAGCGACGGGTTGCGCGCGGCCCCGGCGGGTTGCCGGCTCATTGCCCGCTCCCGCGCTGAATATCGAAGGCGCGCTGGCTCTCCTGCCGGATAAGCCGCAAGCACTGGCGCTTCGCCTCGGCGAAGGTTGGCAGGGCGAAGACGTCGTCGGGACGCGGGCGTGGAAGCTCGACCTCAAGGTTGAGAAGGACACGGCCGGGCGCGGCGCTCATGACCACCACTCGATCAGCGAGGTAGAGCGCCTCGTCCACATCATGAGTGACGAAGAGGACGGTGGCGCCGATCTCGTCCCATCGACGCAGAAGATTTTCCTGCATCAGGCCACGCGTCTGCGCATCGAGCGCGCCGAATGGCTCGTCCATCAGCAGTACGGCCGGATGATTTACAAGGGCGCGGGCGATGCCGACACGCTGCTGCATACCGCCGGAGAGGGTCGCGGGATATTTATCGGCAAAGGCGGAAAGACCGACGAATTCGAGATATTCCCTCGCTTTGCGCCGCGCCTCGGAACGCCGGGCGCCCAGCATGCGCGGTCCGAAAGCGACGTTTTCGAGCACGGTTTTCCAGGGAAACAGCGAATATTGTTGAAACACCATGCCGCGATCGGCGCCCGGGCCCTTAACCGCCTTGCCATCGACCACGACCTTTGCGTCCGCGACTGGCACGAAGCCGGCGACGGCGTTCAGCACCGTTGACTTGCCGCAACCGGACGGCCCCAGCAGACAGACAAATTCTCCGGGTTCGATCGCAAGGCAGAAGTCTTCGAGCGCCGCATGCGCGCCGAAGCGCACGGAGAGGTCGCGGATTTCCACGCGGCCGGGCAACAGGGCAGTCCGTCCACGCTCCAAGCTCAGCTGCATGCGTGTCCCCCTCGAAACACCGGCAAGCCGGCGTCCCCTGTTCAAACAAATGATGACTATATCTATAGACTAATATCACACAAGCTGGCAATTAGTTGCCAGACATGAGCGGCGGCCGGACCCAAGATAGGCCTGAAGCGACACTGGGGACCGCAATGGCCGAGCTCGACGACGGCAACGATCTGTTTGAAGCGGACGTGCTCGTCATCGGCGGCGGCACGGCGGGACCGCTCGCCGCCTATAAAGCCAAGGCGGCCAATCCCGCGTTGAAGGTCGTTCTTCTCGAGAAAGCCAACGTCAAGCGCTCAGGCGCTATCGCCATCGGTATGGATGGATTGAACAACGCCGTGGTACCTGGCTTTGCGACACCGGAGCAATATGTTCGTGAAATTACCATCGCCAATGACGGTATCGTCGATCAGAAGGCTATTCTCGCCTATGCGACGCGCTCGTTCGATATGATCCGCGAACTCGACGATTGGGGCGTGAAGTTCCTCAAAGACGAGAACGGCGATTATGATCTGAAGAAGGTTCACCATCTCGGAACCTATGTTCTGCCCATGCCGGAAGGCGGCAGCGTCAAGAAAATTCTTTATCGCCAATTGCGAAAAGCCCAGGTCCTTATTTCCAATCGTTTCATGGCAACACGCCTGCTGAAGGGCGCGGACGGGCGAATTGCCGGTGCCATCGCGGTCAACAGCCGTACGGCGGATATTCTCATCATTCGCGCCAAGGCCGTGATTCTGGCGGCGGGAGCGGCCGGCCGGCTCGGCCTACCGGCGTCCGGCTATCTATGGGGGACCTACGAAAACCCGACCAATTCCGGCGACGGCCACGCTATGGCCTTTCACGCCGGCGCCGAGCTCACCAATCTCGAGTGCTTTCAGATCAATCCGTTGATCAAGGATTACAACGGTCCGGCCTGCGCCTATGTCGGGGGACCGTTCGGCGCCTACACCGCCAACACCCAAGGCGCGCGATTCATCGAATGCGACTATTGGTCGGGACAGATGATGCTCGAATTCCGCAAGGAGCTCGAGGGCGCCAAGGGGCCGGTGTTCCTCAAATTCGACCATCTCGCAGAGGAAACGATCTCCGAAGTCGAAAACATATTGCACAAGGTTGAGCGGCCCTCGCGCGGTCTCTTTCACGCCGGACGTGGCACGGATTACCGTCACGACATGGTCGAGATGCATATCTCGGAAATCGGCTTTTGCTCCGGCCACAGCGCGTCCGGCGTCTGGGTCGACGAACATGCGCGCACGACTGTGCCTGGGCTCTACGCGGCGGGCGATATGGCGAGCGTGCCACATAATTACATGCTCGGCGCCTTCGTCAACGGTGCCATCGCAGGCGAGGACGCCGCCGCGCTCGCCAGCTCAACGAACCTCGCGGAATATGACCCTGCCGACGTCGAGATCGAGCGCGCCCGTGTGCGTGCACCTTTGAACAATGAGGATGGCCTGCCGCCCAATCAGGTGGAATACAAGATCAGGCGATTCGTGAACGACTATTTGCAGCCGCCCAAGGTCACCCGCAAATACGAAATCGCACAAAGGCGCTTTGCCGAGATCAGAGAGGATCTTCCCCGTCTCGTCGCGCGCGACGCGCATGAGCTGATGCGCGCGCTCGAGGTTCACTCCATCCTCGATTGCGCCGACATGGCCGCCGCCGCCTCGCTCTACCGGACCGAGAGCCGCTGGGGTCTATATCATTACCGTCTCGATTATCCCGAACAGGACGATGCGAACTGGTTCTGCCACGTGCAATTGTTCAAGGATGAGAAGGGTGCGATCGCGTTGAAGAAACGCCCCGTCGATCCTTACGTCGTTCCGGTGGAGGCGACGCAAAAGGATGCCTATCATCGCCTGCGCATTCCCACTCCCGCATGAGGCCGTTCATGCCCTTTGCTGAAAATCCATCCGAATTTCCGGTCAAAATCGATCATGACAAATGCATCGCCGATAAGGGGTGCACGGTCTGCGTCGATGTCTGTCCCCTCGATGTGCTGCGGATCAATCCGGAAACTGGCAAAGCTCATATGCGTTACGATGAATGCTGGTATTGTCTACCCTGTCAGCTCGATTGCCCGACCAAGGCGGTCACCGTGACCATTCCCTATCTGTTGCGTTGAGGCCATGGGCGGAAAATTCTTCGAGGATGTCCACGCCGATCTGGCCGAGATCGCGCAGCGGTTGGCGAGTGCTGACGCGGCTGAGCGGTGCGTCGCCGTGCTGGATCTTGCCGAGGCGGCTGAGGCCGGCGCCGAACCGTTGCTCTTCGGCGCGCTCGAAGATCCCGACCCCAGCGTGCGGCGCGAGGCGGCGAAGGGACTCGAGCAATTCGACGGTCTCGCCACGGCGCGGGCGCTCGCAGGC
>Ga0187879_10001771_pt1 | contig 14705 bp, 14 predicted proteins | sample June2016WEW_19_1_FD_132423 | JGI IMG/M metagenome (GOLD analysis project Ga0187879, IMG submission 132423) | Peatland microbial communities from SPRUCE experiment site at the Marcell Experimental Forest, Minnesota, USA - June2016WEW_19_10 | ecosystem: Environmental > Terrestrial > Soil >... | reverse complement strand
TTAACTCGACGGCCCGGGTGTTGAGCTCGCGCGACGACGGCGGCGTGGTATGCAAGCCGGCGACGTACATTCGCAGATGCTTGACGCCGTCGTCGTACTTGCCTTCGGGCGACGGCAGTATCCACTTCTCGGCGTCGTTTCGAAAATCAGTGTCGGCGATCACAAGATTCGGATCGTACTGATTCGAGGAAACCTTGGTCAGGTGATCTTTGAAGATACGCGTGGTTTCGCGGACGGCCTGGATGATTCCGAGCTGGCGATCGGAGTTGTTGTCCGCCGCGACCTTCGGGCCCCACAGGAAGAAATCGTTGGGACGCCACCCGAAGCCCGTGTGCAGCTCATGGTCCATGATCGCGGCCAGCGTCGAGGCATAGATCTCGCCGGGTGGCGGCGGTTTGTCGGGCGGGAAAAGCTGGTCGATATTGTAGTCGAGACGATCATGGCGCTTCTGGCCGAAATGAAGCGCGAGGTTGCCGCCAACCCAAATGAGAAGGATAGCCGCGGCGCCAATCAGGAGTCGGTTCCGGTTCATCGCAATGCAGTTCGCATCGAGCAGCGATTTTGCCGGATGGAATTATATCGCGTTGGATCGCGCCTGCTAAAGCGCAACCCGCAGTGGAAGCGCTGCGGCGGTGGCGCCCTTGAGTTCGTCGCGGCTGGTGCCCAACTGCTTGAGCAATGGAAGCACTGCCCGCGTGAAGAATAGGCGTGGACTGATCCCGCCGCCGCCGATTCTGAGGTTTTCGTGATAGTTCGGAATCAGACCGTCACCCGGCATCTTGAAATTCGCTATCACGTGCGCGAGATCCGCCAGCGTGCCGATACGGTCTTCGGCCATCTCGATTTCGATCATCGCGCGGTAGAAGCCGGCGTGAGCAGCCTCGTCGCGGCTGACCAGAAAGAAAATCGCCTCGAGCGTGCGGTCTTTCTCGATTTCCGCGCGATCCTTTTGCGCGCGATAGGCGAGATAGGTCGCCGATTCCTGCAGCGCTCCGTAGCAACTCATCCGGCGCTGCGTCGTGAAGGGAAGTTTCCACGAGCGCGAAAATACGTCGGTCTCGAACCTGTCGAATTGCTGCTGCGTGCGCAGCCCGGAGCGAAGCAGGTACTCGCGGAACACGAGTCCATGGCGCGATTCCTCGTAGCTCCACGCGGTCTGAAACCATGAGAGCCCAAACACGCCGCGCACCATCTTGATACCGGCCGCGTTGTAGTCCGGCAAGTACATCTCCTCGGCGCAATACGTCTCGATGCGGATCGCGCGTTCCTCGGTATTGGCGCGGGGAGAGAGCTTGTCCCACGGGACATCGTCGAAGAGATTCCAGCGGCGCTTGCGCTCCGCAGTCTCGAAGAAGTCCATATAGGCGCGGTAGAATTTGTCTTTTGGGGTCATCAGGCAGGGCAACGAGATAAAGCGTAACATGCATGAGGTTCAAAACCTAACCGAAGCTGTTACTTGTGGATTAAATCTCAATAACTTGAACTCAGAATATCCCGAATAGCCGTTTAGTCAGCGAGGCTTTCCTGGCGACATCGGAAGGTGCGAGCAACGCGATCGTGGCCACCGATTTGCCGCCAGCGGTGACATTAGCGGTGCCAATCTGCTGGCCGGCCCTGACGGGAGCCTCGACCGACGACGGCAGATTGTAATCGACCTTGATCGCGCTGTTCGCGTCGCCACGCTTGACGAAGACGCCTGCGTCGCGGGCCCAAACCGGCTTGATGCTGGCAGTTTCGGCGTCGGTCACCGCGACGGATTGCGCAACCGGCATGCCTTTCTTTGCGACCGAGTGCATCTCGTAGTTGAGAAATCCCTGCGAAAGCATCTCGGCCGCTTCCTTGAAATTCGTCAACTTGTGCTGGCTGCCGAGCACAACCGTGACGAGCCTCAGGTCGCCGCGTTTTGCGGTTGCGGCCACGTTGAACCCCGCCTTGTCATAGAATCCGGTCTTGAGGCCGTCGCATCCCGGATACGTCCGCACGAGGTGATTGGTGTTGCGCAGCGTGAACGTTCCGGCGCGAAACGGCGCGGTGTCGATCGACGACCATCGGATCACGTCGGGATATTTGAGCAGCTCGCGCGCGAGAATTGCCTGGTCGTAGGCGCTGGCGACATCGGCCGATTGTCCCTGCGCGGGCGGCAGACCGTGAACCGAATAGTAGTGCGAGTCCTTCATTCCGAGTGCGGCGGCCTTCTGGTTCATCATCACTACAAATGCATCAGTCGAGCCCGCGATATATTCGGCGACTGCCACGGCCGCGTCGTTGGCCGAGTGCACGACCACCGCTTTCATCATGTCGTCGAGGGAAAAGGTCTCGCCCTCCTTGAGATAGACTTGCGAACCGCCCATCGCGGCCGCTTTGCGCGAGGTGGTTACATTGTCGGTGAGCTTGAGCGAGCCGTCGTGGAGTTTATCGGCGACGATCAGCATCAGCATCATCTTGGCCAGCGATGCGGTCGGCCACGGCGTGTGATCGTTGGCCTCGAAGATGACGGTGCCGGTGACGGGTTCGAGCACGCACGCCTCGGTGTAAGGACCTTGCAGGGCGGTGTTCGACGCGCTGGCGCTCTCATCTTCGGCGGGCGCGGCGCTGGCATGATGACGGCGCGCAGCAAGGGCAGTGTGCCAAGACGTCAACGCGGCGAGCGCGACGGTCACGGCGATCAATCCAAATTGTCCGCCGAATTTTCGGCTGGCGGAAATTCCGGCGATGGATTCGCCGGACGCTGAAAGAGCTTTCATCACACACCACCTCCCCAACCCATCGATTCAGTGAATGAACGAATCAATAATAGTTAACAACTCGCGCCGCGGCGAGCGCCGGTCGGCCGCGGGATGATTTTTTGATCAGAAGCGGTCGGCGGTCCAGAACAAAGACCGCGAATCGGCGAAGATATCGAACACGTGCGCTGACGCGGCTTCCGGAGCCATCGCGAACCGGCGCGCAAGTTTATCAGGCGCGAGAACTCGCCACATATAAAAGTTGTCGATGTGATGCGCGACGGGGCAGCCCGCACCGTCCAGTGCTTTTTCGAGCGCGGGATCGTGCTCGGTATGCGTTACGAGAACCGAGGGCGCGGCGGGCCTGGAAGCGCTATGGAGCAGGGCGGCGCGCCGATGATCGCCGGTGCGTACGCTCGTGATCGGCAAGCCGGATGCCTCCTCGCCGAGGCACTTGAACGTCGCGAGCATCGCGTCAACCGCGCCGTCAAGGTATCCGAACTCCATCACCATCGAGAGGCCGTAGAGGCGCGTCACCCGCGCGTACGCCACGACTGGTCCGCCGTCGCGACACACCACGAAATATTCCTCGGAGCCCTCGCCGGGATAGAGCGGCTGATTGCCGGCGAATTTGAGATTTGCGCGCCATGCGGTGTCGTCGCGGACCGCGGTGACATTGAATCGACCGCTGCAGGAGCGATGAATCGCAGCAACTTCGGCAAGGTCGCGTGCAATCTCGAAACTGTCGATGACGAAACGATCGGGCGCGTTCAGTGAAGCGGTGCCCGCCAGGATGCTGAACTTGCGCTCGATCTCACGCCATCCGAACTGGTTGTAGAAGGTCAGGCGCTCCGCGAACAGCAAGGATACTTCGAAGCCCTCGCGCACCATGGTATCGACGGCTAAGCGCATCAGGGCAGAGGCGACGCCCTTGTGCCGGTACTCCTCGAGCGTGAAGACGGAGCCGATGCCGCCCATCGGAACCGATTGCCCGTCGAGGTTTATGGCGCGATCGAAAATCTGGACGGTCGAAACCAGTTGGCCGCGGTCGCGCGCGACTATGCACAACGCGTCGCGAAAGCCCGGATCGTTATGGTTGTAGCGGGCGAAAAATTCGCGGTCGTTGTACCATCGCGCGAGCAGGTCGAGTACCTCGTCACGCTCGCCGTGAAGCGCGGCCCGGACTTCCATCGCCTAGCGGAGGTCGAGATGAACCGAGGTTGGCGCTCCGCCGCGATTAATTGTGAGATCGAGCGCCGACTGGGTTTTCATCGCTTGCATCAGGCCCATCGCCTGCATTGGATTGGTGACGGGCTTTCCGTCGATCGAGGTTATCAAGTCTCCGTTCTGCATGCCGAGTTGGTCGAAGACGGAGCCCGGCGCGACCTGCGAGATCGAGAAGCCGTCGGTCTTGCCGTTGACGAAGTGGGGCAACGCGCGCATCTGCGAAAAGAACTGGCCAGGATCCTCCAGCGTCTGCGCAACTTCGGCGCGGCTGACCTCGAATTTCCCGGGGCCGAGCTTCTTGAGCTGGATTTTGCTGTTGTTGCCGGTGCTATTGTCGTTGTCATCACCGGCCGCAGGACGACCAACCCCGCGCAGTCTGCGCCGCACGCCGGTGGGAAAGCCTCTGATCCGGGGCAACTTGGTCGCGCCGCTCAAAGCGGAAGCCGGCGCTTCGGGAATGTCCGAGACCGGAATCTCGATGACGACGCGATGACCGCCGCGGTCGATGAAGGCGCGGTTGGTTTCGACGGCTACGAGCTTGCCCGCATCGGGTATGTCCTCTCCCACCTGGTAGAGCGATTCGGTGTTGTTTTGATCCTCGACTATCGCGTACGGCTTCGATTTGGTCTGCAGCGAAGTGCCGATCAGCTTCAGGTGCAGATCCTCTTCCACCACCGGCGCGGGTCCGCTTTCCTGCGGGACCTGGTTGAAGATGTCGCGCGTGACGATTGCGTCGTAGTAGGCGCGCGTGCGAAGGCCGCCGGCGGCCTTCGCACGCGCGGCCGACGACGGGGCAGGAGCTTCGGGTTCGTTTGAGACCCGGTGCGCGATGATGTCCCGCACGCACATAGCCGAAACGATCGCGAGTGCTCCGACCAGGACGAAGTTCAGAATCGTGACGTGAATCTGTGAGAACCTGATTTCCATTTACAGGATCGATTCAGCCTCGTAAGCGCATCCTTTGACTAGACGGCCAAGGTCGTAGTTCCATTCACCTTTCCAGCGGCTGATCATAAGGCTGGCCTGGCTGTGACCGGCGCGGACCAGGTCCGTCAGGCGCAACAGATAGATGCTCTCATCCTGGCCGCTTTTGTTCAACGCCCGCTGGCGCTCGAGTCCCTTGGCCGCTATCTGCATCAGCTCGTAGGAGAGCGCCTGCAGCTTGATTCGTCCGGCACGCGCGTCGAGTCCGTGCTTATGTGCAGCGTCCGCGATTTCGAGCCGCTCGCGATAGCTCCATCCCTTGACCAGGTCCCACGCCGCCTCGATGCAATCGTCGTTGTAAAGCGTGCCCTTGAGCAGTGCGGGCAACGCGAGCATGAACTGCGGCGGCTGGCTGTCGGCGGTGCGCACCTCGACGTATCGCTTGAGCCGGACCTCGGTAAAAATCGTGGTCAGATGATTGGTCCAGTCGTCAACCGTGGCGCGCTCGCGGCCGTATCCGCGCGCGAGATATTGGCGGAAGGTGAGGCCCGGCGGCTGGGTAAGATCGATGTACTCGTGATTGCGAATCAGGAAGTACATCGGCACGTCGAGCGCGTACTCGGCGTAATCCTCGAACGAACAATCGCCGCGAAACACGAACTCGGGAACCCCGCTGCGTTGGTTGTCGGTGTCGGTCCAGATGTGCCCGCGGAAGCTCTGATAGCCGTTGAGGGCGCCGTCGCTCAGCGGTGAGTTGGCGAAGATCGCGTAGAGCAGCGGCACGATACCCATGCTGACGCGCAGCTTGCGAATCGCGTCCGCCTCGTCGCTATAGTCCAGGTTGGCCTGCACGCCCGCAGTCTGCTTCATCATCCGCTGGCCGAGCGTCCCCATCCGCGCCATGTATGGGTACATGATGCGGTAGCGGACCTTCGGCAGCAGTTCGATCTGGTCGATGCGGCTCAAAGGCTGCATCCCCAGTCCAAGCACCGTCGCGCCGATCTGGCTGGTTATATCGATCATTTGTCGCGCGTGGAGCGCGAACTCAGCGTAGGCGCAGTGGATGGTCTCGCATTGCTCGCCGGACAACTCGATCTGACCACCCGGCTCGAGTGTGATCTCCGCGCGTTCGCCCTTGAGCGCGAGGATGTGGCCGTGCTCGTCTTCGGGCTCGAAGCCGTACTTGGCCGCCATCCGGCGCAGCAGGTCTTCGACGCCGCCGGGACCGGAGTAGGGTATGGCGGTGCAGTCGGCGGTGCGGACGGCGACTTTCTCGTACTCGGTGCCGATCCGCCATTGCGCGCGCGGCTTGCCGCCTTGCTGGAAGTAGCGGATTAGATCCTCTTTTTTTTCGAGCAACTCACTCATGAATCACATCCAGTCGCGACTCCCTGAAAAGAGGCTCCGCCAAGCGCGTATCATGGCCTCAGCAAACATACGAGGCAAGTACGGAGTGGGCAGTGGGCCGGGCGGTGGGTGCCACCGGCACAGGGGTATTTATGAGATTCGCGCGGGCGTGTAACAGTGGCAGCGGGAGAAAACGGCGATGCCTCAAGTGATACTTGCCATCGACCAGGGAACGACAGGCACGACGGTTTTCGTCGTCGATGGCCGCGGCCGCATCCGCGGCCGAGCTTACGCCGAAATCAGGCAGTACTATCCGAAACCGGGATGGGTCGAGCATGACCCCGAGGAAATTTACCGCTCGGTAGTCGCGCTTTCGAAAAAAGCGATTGCCGCCGCGAAGGTGCCGGCCGCCGCGATCGCCGGAATCGGCATCACCAATCAACGCGAGACGTTCGTGGTATGGGAGCGGAGCAGCGGCCGGCCGATCTATCGGGCGATCGTATGGCAATGCCGGCGCAGCGCCTCTATCTGCGACGCTTTACGCGAGCGCGAACCCGAAGTCGCGCGGCGGACGGGCCTGGTCATCGATCCCTACTTCTCGGGCACGAAGCTCAAGTGGCTGCTCGACCAAAAGCCCGAAATCCGCGCGCGCGGTGCGCGCGGCGAGCTGTGCTTCGGCACGATCGACACCTGGCTGGTGCACAAATTGTCGCGGGGCGCGGAGTTCGTGACCGATTACACCAACGCGTCGAGAACGATGATGTTCAATCTGGCGCGCCGGGATTGGGACGACGAGATGCTCGCGATGCTGGGGGTTGCGCGCGAGATGTTGCCCCGCGCCGCAAGTTCGCGAGGCCCGCTGGCCGAGACGGCGCCGGGCACGATCGCAGCGCATGCGATTCCAATCGCGGCGGTAATCGGCGATCAGCAATCCGCGCTCTACGGGCAGGGCGCGGTGGCGGCCGGCGACTCGAAGGCAACCTACGGTACGGGCGCGTTCCTGCTGATGAACACCGGCGACAAGATCGTGTCGTCGAAAAATCGGTTGCTCACCACAGCCGCACTCGGTCCCGCCGGCGAGCCCGCGTATGCGCTGGAAGGTTCGGTGTTTATCGCGGGCGCGGCCGTGCAATGGCTTCGCGACGGCCTGAAGCTGGTGCGCAGGGCCGCGGATACATACGGCGAGGCGCGCGCCAGCCTTGCGAAAAATAAAGATCGCACGCATCCCTATGTGGTGCCGGCGTTCGTTGGACTCGGCGCGCCGCATTGGGACGCATCCGCCAGGGGCGCAATCGTGGGAATCACCCGCGGCACGACCGGCGCCGATATCGTGCGCGCTACGCTCGACAGTATCGCCTACCAGGTGCGCGACGTGATCGTTGCGATGGAATCCGACACCGGCCGTCCGATGAGCGAGCTGCGCGCCGACGGCGGCGCCACCGCGAATCGGTACCTGATGCAGTTCCAAGCGGATATCCTTGGCAAGCCGGTCCGGCGCGCGAAGATCGCCGAGACCACCGCGATGGGCGCGGCGATGCTCGCGGGCCTGGCCATGGGAGTCTGGAAATCACCGGATGAGTTGCACGCGATCGTCCAGGGAGCGGAAGTGTTCAAGCCGAAAATGCAAACCGCCGAGCGTGAACAATTGCTCGCCGGATGGCGCGACGCGGTCGCGCGCACGCTCACGAAGCCGTCGGATTGAATCGAGGTATCAAAAAAAGTGCCTGAAAATGGAAACCCGATCGTTACCATCCTGTATCCCGAGCAGCACGAGCAGGCCGCGGTCTCGCTCGGCCGCGCGTTCATCAACGATCCGGCCTTCAAGGCGATCCTTCCGGATATTACCGAGCCGGTCGCGCGCGCCGAGCATCTGGCGAACTTGTTTCGCGCGCAGTTGGCTGTAGAGCGTCGGACCGGACAGCCGATCTTCGGCGTGGTCTATGATGGACGCGTCGTTGCAGCCGCGGTGACCGAGGGCGTCGGGCATTCAGGGGTGCTTGGGTTGATCGCCGCCGGGCTGCCACAATTGCCACGGCTGGTCCGGGGGATCGGGTGGGGCGGAATGATCCGCGCGATGAATATTGTCAGCGTGCTCGCAAAGCACCATCCCAAGGAGCCGCATCTGTATCTGCAAACCCTCGGGGTCGATCCGGACTTTCAGGGCAAGGGCTACGGAAAGGCGTTGCTCGACCGGCTCGCGCTGGAGGCTCGCGTTCGGCCTGAAATAGGCGGCGTTTACCTCGAGACCGGGACCGAAGCCAACGTCGCGTTCTACAGTTCCAAGGGCTACGAAATCCTGGGTGAGCTGTACCCGATAGGTGTCAAGCAGTGGCGGATGTACCAGCGCAGGCGGTAGGTCACGATGCGGCGTCGCGCGGATGGATGGTCGTGACGCGCAGTCCCCTGGAGGTCCAGCCGACATCGAAGCCGACGATGTCGCCTTCGCTAATCAGGTCGATCCCCGGCATCGTGCCGCCAATTGGCGCGCCCACTACAGCCACGAATGGAAACTCAAAGGGGATCTCCTTGCCGCTATGTGAGCGCACCACGCCACGGCCGCGCGCGCGGTCGAGCTTGAGAATCATCCCCTGGTAGAAATTTCCGGGAAAGCGTTCGCTGTCGTATTCGTTTCCGCTGGCCACGACCCTATCGAGTAGCATCCCACGGCGCCGCGGAAAAGCGGCAATCGCGGCGAAGCGTTCCATATCCCGGTTAAAGCCGATAAGTTCTAAGCTGGTCACCTGAGCGGCATTTGAGAATGGCAAGAGTCGAAAGCATCAAACCGGGCGAGATCAGCAACGCAGCTGAAAAGGCTGAAACGCTGGCGCTTCGCGGCGAAGGCTTAACCAAGGTTTACGGCGGCCGTGCGGTCGTCGACAACGTCAACGTAGTCGTCAAGCCGGGCGAGGTGGTGGGTTTCCTGGGGCCCAACGGCGCGGGCAAGACGACCACCTTCTACATGCTGGTGGGACTGCTCAAGCCGGACCACGGGCGAATCATGTTCGGCGGCGAGGACATCACGACCCTGCCGCTCTACCAGCGCGCGCGCCGCGGGATTTCCTATCTGCCGCAAGAGCCCAGCGTATTCCGCAAGCTGACCGTCGAGCAAAATCTGCTGGCAGTTCTCGAAACGCTGCCGCTCACCGAAGAGGAGCGTTACACGCGCCTTCAATCGCTGCTGGACGAACTCGGAATCGCGAAACTGGCGAAGGCCAAGGCGGGCGTGCTGTCCGGTGGCGAACGCCGCCGCGTGGAAATCACGCGGGCGCTGGTGCTCGATCCGGTGTACTTATGCCTCGACGAGCCGTTCGCGGGAATCGATCCAATCACCGTCGTCGAGATTCAGCGCGTCGTGTCTTATCTCAAAGAGCGCGGCATCGGGGTGCTCATGTCGGATCACAACGTGCACGCGACGCTGTCGATCATCGATCGCGCCTATATCATTCACTCCGGCAAGATTTTGTTCGAAGGCAAACCGCGCGAAATCGTCGCCAGCGAGGCAGTACGCGAGGTGTTTTTGGGCGAGCGGTTCAAGCTGGCGAGATAGCGGGGCCGATTGATCGAAAGCGCGCGGCCGAATCAGAAAGGGTATCCAGGCGCGCCATAACCGGAACTTGGCATCGGCGAGGGATAAGCTGGATAGCCGCCGTAACTGCCGTAACCCGGCGCGAAGCCGGAACTGAATCCACCCATACCTCCGCCGAAGCCGCCGCTGCCCATCGACATTCCTCCGCCGAGCAGCCTCGGGAGAATCGTCGTCAACATGTTCGGCGGGGCGCTGTTGTATTGCTGATACTGCTGATACTGGCCTTGGGCTTGGTAGGCCTGCGCACCGGGCGGTTCGTTGTTCTGATAATCCTGGATCGAGCCGGACGCGGCGTACGGATCGGAGCCATCGGACGGAACTCCGTTGACCGTCGATCCGGAGCTGCCCCTGCTGCCAGCCAGTTCAGGGCTGATCTTGATCCGGTTGTCCACCACCAGCGACGGATCCTTCAGATAGTAGCGAGCCTTCTGCTCGGCGTCGGTCTTGCCGAAGTCGGTTGCGACGAAGCCAAACAGGATTACCTGCTTACCGCCGCTCGTACTGGTGACGACTTGCGCACTGACCAGCGGCAGCGAGTGATGCTTCAGATAATCAGAGAGACCCTGGCTTTGCGGTGAATCGATCGTGCCGCCGGCAACAGTGCCCGCGCTCGATGGCGGCGGCAGACTCGAACTGGAACCGAAGCCGCTCGAGCTCCCCAGAGGCGCCGCTTTCGTCGCACCGGTGCCGTAGGGATTCTGCACCGGCACGCATGACGCCAATCCCGCCAGAGCCACCGCCAGCCCGAAGACCGCCAGGGTATTTGCGACGCGACTCATAGTGTCCAGATTATAGTCCTGTGTCATCCACCTAACAATTCGACGAATTCCGGATTATTTCGTTTCGCGACGACGACTTCGCGCCGGCTATTTCGCGTAGCCGGTCTCGACGATGAAATCGCGCACCAGCTGATTGAAAACGGCGGGATTCTCGAAATAGATCGAATGACCGCTGCCGGGGACCGTGCGCAGCCGCGAATTTGGCAGGGTCGCCGCGAGCGCCGTGACGATCTCGGGCGGGATAAGCGTGTCCTCCTCGCCAACCATGCACAGGATGGGCATCGTCAGGCGTCGCTTTACGGCGGCGAGATCGTAGCGCAGGCCGATTAGGCGCATGCCCGCGTCGGCGGGAGGCCGCGCGCCATGAATCCGGATTTCTTCGTACAGAAACGCCATCTCGGGGCGCCGCGAGAAATAATCGGCGGCATAGGTCGGCAACGATCCGATAGCTGGCGTCGCATCGACGGGCATCGGCGCGCGGGACCGCTCGAACTTCATCTCGGGCGTGAAGATTCCGCCCGGTGTATCCGCCATCACCATCGCCGCGACGCGTTCGGGACGCTCGAGCGCATAGCCGACGATCGTCCATCCGCCCATCGATTGCCCGATCAGCACGGCCTTGTCGATCTTCAGATGGTCGAGCAGTGCGCCGAGATCGTTCGGATGCGCGCGATTGAACAGGCCGTCTGGGTCGGGCGAGAGGCCGAATCCGCGCTGGTCAACCGTGATGCACTCGAACGATCGCATGAAGTAGGGAACTTGCTGCCACCATGAGAGATGGTTGCCGCCGAGGCCGTGCAGAAAGACGATCGGCGCGCCGGCGCCGACGCGTTCGTAGTAGAGCGAGAACTTGCCGATTTCCAATCTGCCAGGCGTGATTCGATATTCCATCGCGATCTCCCGCGCAAGCTGTTGCTGCAACTCGTAGTCGTAGTCCGGTGAGAGCGCGCGGGCAATCCGTGTTGGACTAGCCTTTTGATTTGTCGATACGAAGGCCCGAAAGCAGTTGCACGACGTTTTGTCCGACCTCGCGGCGGGCGGCGGGCTGGTCATCCGCGTGCGCGATAAAAATAGCAGCTTCGGTCAGCGCGCCAATCAGCAGATGCGCCAACGGGTCGAGCGGTTCCGGCGCGATAATGCCCTGGTCGGCAGCCGCCTGTAGCGCGTCGCGGACCAGTCGAAGGTTGTACCTGGTATCGATCTCGCGCCAGCGTTCCCATCCCAAAACCGCCAGCGCGTCGATAAGTACGATGCGCTGCACGGCGGGATCGAGGCAAGCATCGAGGAAGGCATTGCAGCCGGCCAGCATCCCATCCCAAGTGCCCGGCTGCGTGAGGGCGGCCTCGGCGACGGTTTGAGCGAGTTTCTGCTCCTCGAGATTGAACACCGCCGAGAACAAATCCTGCTTGTCGCGGAAGTGATGATAGAGCGCGCCACGGGTGACGCGAGTGCGGCGCGCGACGGTCTCGATATCAGTGTCGGCGTAGCCGTGGCGGGCGAACAGCTTGCGCGCGGTCTTGATGAGCGCGGCGCGGGTCGCCTGGGACTGCTCGAGCTTGCGGCGCTTGACTGTCATACCGTTCTCATGTCAGATACATACTGTTGGTATGCAAAATGCCAACCAAAGCCAATCACAACAGGAGGCAGGTTAGCAATGAAAGCAGCCGAGTTCCATCAGGCGCGGAAATTCGCCGAGACCGCGTCGGGCCGAATTGCATACGTCGAAAGTGGCACCGGACCCGCGGCGCTATTCGTTCACGGCTTTCCGCTAAACGGCTTCGCGTGGCGCGGCGCCTTGGAGGATCTTGCTGCTACGCGGCGATGTATCGCGCTGGATCTGATGGGGTTGGGTTACACCGAAGTCGGGGTGGAGCAGAACCTCGAATTCGACCAGCAGGCCGCAATGATAGCCGGTTTCCTGGACCGGCTGGGATTGTCCCAGGTGGACCTGATTGGCAACGACACTGGCGCCGGTATCAGCCAGGTGTTCGCGGCGCGATATCCGTCGCGGCTGCGCAGTCTCACGCTCACCAACTGTGAGGTTCACGACCTGTGGCCCAATGCGATGCTGAAATCGGTGCTCGACCAGTTCGCGGACCCGTCGATAATCGCGACGCTGAACGCGATGCTGCAGTCGCCAGCGGTCGCGCGCCAGGCGTTCAGTTCAGTCTATGAAGATCCCGAGCACATCCCCGACGAAGCGTTCAAGACCTATTTCGAGCCGGTGCTGTCGTCGAACCAACGGAGCCGCAACCTGCGGCGCTTTGCGAGTCTCGGCAATGTGCAGGTGATGGTTTCCGTCGCTCCGCAACTGAGGGAACTCGCCGTGCCGACCCAGGTTGTTTGGGGCGACGCCGACACCGTTTTTGATGTCAAGTCGGTGGATTGGCTCAAGAACAATGTCGGCGGCGTGCGGCGGGTGATCATGGTGCCGCGCGGGAAGCTGTTTTTTCCCGAAGAGCATCCCAAGCTGATGAGCGTGCTGCTGCGGGAATTCTGGCGCAGCCTATCGTGAGTTGCGCGCGCGGTCGGCTCGGTCCTTTCGATGATGAGATGTTTGCACGCGTCGTCCGCCTTCACCCGTTCGGCGACATGAATGTCGCCGAGCGACCTATCACGGCTTGCGCCGTGCGACCGAGTCGCAGGCGCGGGAGAGGTGAGTTCCGCGCAGACCATCTCGTCGGCGGATTCTTTGCTGAGCGCCGTCGCGCGGTCTCCGCTCGCAGCTACGCGCGCGGAGATACTCGAGAACGGGGCGGACCGGCTAGCGCCAGCCGCGGCCCGGTCTGACTTTGAAGCGGCGGTAACTTCTGTGCGATTTGAGGTACATCGCAACTGCAATGCCGAGCACGAGCAAAACTTCGCCCCAGAACAGAATGTAGGACTGGTCGAGATTGCTGTACCACGCAGCCGAAGGAGCAGCCTGGTCGGCGGCCATTCCGATGCTGGTCATGAAGCTACTGCGCCAGCGCAACATCATGATCAGTAAATTCCACGCCAGTCCCACGGCCAGAACGATCGTCCAGAAAAGAACGCCGAACTGCTCGGGCACGCGGCGACGAACAACGCCCTCAAGCGAGCCCGACTCGGGCACGGCGTTGCCAGCGAGACGAACCAGCATGCGCCGGCAGTCCGGGACGGGGACTTCCTCCCGGTCCTCGGGCAGAGCCGGCTCAGGGTAGAGGGCTGTCTGATTGATCGTGGGGCCGCCCGCCGCGGGCCTGCCCGCCTCGCGAATCTGGCGCAAGATGGCAAGCATATGCTGCTTGCAGGTCAGCGTTCCAAGCATCGCGCATTTCGACAGCGCCTCCAGCTCGTCAGGGGTTATCCTCAGGCGCTCGATAAGTTCATGGTCGTCGCGGATTAAATTGAGGACCTCGCACTCTTCTTGCGGCACGAGAATCGGATTCTCTTGCGTATCGGGCTTCATCGCCTGGCATTCTGCCAGTGAATAGGGCCAGAAGCAAGACTAGAGTAGTCATGAGATATATGGGACATTAAAACATCTATAAGCGACCTAAAAAATTCCAATAGACTAAGTAAACAGTAAGAATTACCTGCCTACTGTAAGTTTATAACCTTCACAGGCGGTGTAGATGTAAGCAAATTCTACTTTATGTAAGGCTCGCGATCTTCGCGCCGGACGAAGCGCCCGACCGTTCAAACCGTGGTGCTGACTTTCATCGCGGCTCCGGTACCAAGCGCTAAGGAAGCCGCTCACCACCCTTCAGAACCAGGAACTGCCGGTCGGGTTCATCGCAGCGCGCGCCGCTTTGAACGACGCGCGCTCCGTCGGGGGCGTATTGCAAGATGTAGCTCTTGCGCACTGACTTGGTGATGTTCGGTCCGGTGCGATGTGGGGTGAGCGAACTGAACACCACGATGCTCCCCGCGCGTACAGGTACGGGCGTGGCCTCGGGCCCGTCCGCTTCGCGACAGACCCATCCGAGGTCGCTGAGCCGATGAGCGAGAGTGCCTCGCAGATGGCCGCCCGGAATCACCCACGGACAACCGTTGTCGAGAGTCGCGTCGTTCAGAGCGACCCAGCAGGTGAGGTAAGTTTGGGGCTCTACGTAGGTGTAGCCGTTGTCCTGATGCCAGGGGAACGGCTTGGCGAAT
>Ga0187879_10001768_pt1 | contig 14715 bp, 16 predicted proteins | sample June2016WEW_19_1_FD_132423 | JGI IMG/M metagenome (GOLD analysis project Ga0187879, IMG submission 132423) | Peatland microbial communities from SPRUCE experiment site at the Marcell Experimental Forest, Minnesota, USA - June2016WEW_19_10 | ecosystem: Environmental > Terrestrial > Soil >... | reverse complement strand
CCCCCAGCCCGGCACCTCGCACACGCCCCATGAGATTGGCGCGCCCGCGATCTTGCCCGCGCCGTCCCCATTACCCAGGTGACCCGCGCCGCCCCTGTTACCCGGGTGACCGGCGCCGCCCCTGTTACCCAGGTGACCGGCGCCGCCCCTGTTACCCAGGTGACCGGCGTCGCCCGGAGCCCCGTTCCCGGTGACGCCGTTATTCTGCACCACGCCCTGCCCCTCACTCATGCCGCACCCACGATGCGCCGCTCCTGCAGCGCGGCCAGCTCCGCGTCCAGCCGGCCCGGCTCCCAGTCCTCCGCCACGGCCTGGCTGAGCAGGTCGGCCTGTGTCTGCGGCGTCATCCCGCCGATGGGCTGGTCCCGATCGAGGTTGGTGCGGAACGGGTAACCCTCCGCGGCCACCGTGATCAGGTTCCGCGCCGCCTGCGAGTCAGCCCCGCTCCAGGCCCCAGCCGCCCGCGCCTTGAGCACCGGGAACACCGCCCGGGAGATTGCCGTGGTGTCCGCGGTTTCCATGGCCCGGCCGAACGCCGAGGACACCTGCACCAGGTTCGCCATCCGCCGGATGCCCGCCGAGCGGTTCGTCCCCGCGCCGTGGAACAAGGCCGGGCTGAAGAACGCCGCGTCCCCCTTGTCCAGCGGCAGCTGGACGTAGTGCGCACCGAAGTAGTCGATGAACGCGGGCAGGTGATAGGCGACGTACCCCGGCGGGTACTTCTGCGAGTGCGGCAGGCACATGGTCGGCCCGCTCTCGACCGGCATGTCGCAGTGCGCGACCGCGCCCTGCAGGGTCAGCGCGGGCGATAGCAGGTGCGCCTGCACCGGGTAGGCGAGCGCGCGGGCGCGGTCCATGAAGCCCGGGTGGTAGTCGCGGTGCACCAGCTGCGCCTGGCCACCCGGGTTGACCACGTTCGGCTGCGACGTCATCTGGTAGTTCGGGCCGAGCCAGGCCTCGCAGATCAGTGCGAGGAAGTCGTTGGCGTAGTAGTCGGCGAACACCTCCGGCGCGCGCAGCGCGAACTTGTCCAGCGCGCCCCAGATCCGGTCGTTGGTGCCCGGCTTCGCGAAGTGGTCCCCGCCCGCGGCGCCGGAAGCCTTCTGCTCGGCGATCAGCGCGGTGAACACCTCCGTCGCACGGTCCACCACGTCCGCCGCAAAGGCCCGCTTGAACACCACGATCCCCGGCCCCTGCCCCAGCGCCCGGGCCAGCTCGGCCTGCACGTCCCTGCGCGGGCCACCCGCAGCCAGGTAGCCGCGCATCCGCTCGCCGTAGATGAGCACGTTGTCCTGCACAGCGTCCGCATTGGGGTAGTCCACGGGCCGGGTGGCCTGCTCAACCAGCGCCCCGAAGTCCTCCAGCCGACAGTCCTCCGGGCTGAACCAGCCCGTCGCCGGGCCGGCGGGCAGCGCCATCGGGGGCGGGGCCGTCGTAGGTGGGGCCGTCGTGGGCGCAGTCATGATGATGTCAGGGCCTTTCTTGAGCGCTGAGCTTCGGAAACTTCGTAAATAACGACGTTCCTGACGTCCACGCTAAGCCGCGAGCTCCATCAGGCAACCTGAGCGACGAGGACCGGGCCCAGGCGCTGGCGGTCAGCGCGCGGGCCGCGCTGGCGGCCCACCCGTCGATCCGGGCCGTGTACTCCATGTACGCGGGGGCCGGCGGCAACACCGCGGTGCTGGACGCGTTCGCCGCGCTGGGCCGGGGCTGCGACGCGTTCGTCGCCCACGACCTGGACGGCGAGAACACGCCGCTGCTGCAGCAGCGGCGGCTGACCGTGGTGCTCCACCATGACCTGCGGCATGACCTGCGCCGCGCCTGCCAGGTGATCATGCAGGCCCAGCGGGCGCTGCCCGGCCCGATCATGGCCCGCCCGTCCAGCGTCCAGGTGATCACGCCCTACAACATGCCGGCGCTGCTGCCCGGGTAACGGCGAGGGGTGACTGAGGCCCCCGGGGCGGCTTGTTGAGCGAAATTCCGCCACCGAACGTCAGCGCCCGGCGGAGCTGGCTACCGGCGCCGGCATTCGCGGCCCGGAGCGTGGATGAAGGCACCCGCACTGGGCAGGGAAAAGAAGTACGCAGCTCGACCACATCCCCACATCAACCACATCCCCACATCAATAGGAGAGATTCCGTCTTGACCGCAGTACCTCAGATCGCGCTGAACAACGGCCAGTCCATCCCGGAGCTCGGCTTCGGTGTGTTCCAGATCGAGCCCACGGACACCGTCGAGGCGGTAAGTACCGCCCTCCAGGTCGGCTACCGGCACATCGACACGGCTGAGATGTACGGCAACGAGAAAGAGGTCGGTGAGGGGGTCGCCAAGTCCGGCCTCGATCGCGCGGAGGTGTTCGTGACCAGCAAGCTGGCCAACGACGCCCACCGCCCCGATGACGCGCGCCGGGCCTTCGACACCTCGCTCGAGGCGCTCGGGTTCGACTACCTCGACCTGTTCCTGATCCACTGGCCGCTGCCCACCAAATATGACGGCGATTTCGTGTCGACCTGGCAGACGCTGGAGGAGTTCTACCGTGAGGGGCGGGCCCGCTCGATCGGCGTGTCGAACTTCCAGCCGCACCATCTGCGCCGCCTGCACGAGGCGACCGAGATCACCCCGGCGGTCGACCAGATCGAGGTCCATCCGTTCCTGACCCAGGATGACGTGCGCGCGTTCTGCGCGGAGCACCAGATCGCGGTCGAGGGCTGGTCGCCGATCGGCCAGGGCGCCGTGCTGGACGACCCTGCCATCGGCTCGATCGCCGAACGGGTCGGCAAGACCCCGGCCCAGGTGGTCCTCCGCTGGCACGTCCAGCGCGGCGACATCATCTTCCCGAAGTCGGTCACCCCGTCCCGGATCAAGGAAAACTTCGAGATCTTCGACTTCGAGCTGTCGGACGGCGACGTGGCCGAGATCAGCGCGCTGAACAAGAACCAGCGGACCGGCCCCGACCCCGACAAGTTCGACATGGTGTGACTCCGGCGGGCCGACCGCCGGCGCTGCTGCCCAGGTGGCTGCGCGGGACGGCCGGGCCCCCCGGGCGGCGAGGACCCGGGCTACGGCTCAGCGAGTTCGGGCCGCGGCTCAGCGAAGTTCAGACAGCCGCACCGGCCGCTGCTCGTGCCGCGAACGGGTGCAGGCTTCGGCGATCCAGCCGGCCTCCACGGCGTCGGCGACCGCGCATGGTGACGGCCGGGTCCCCGCGACCAGCTCGGTGAAGGCGGCTAGTTCGGCGCGGTAGGACGCCGCGAAACGGTCCATGAAGAAGCGGTACGGCGGCCCGGACGGGAACGTGGCGCCGGGATCGACGGCGCGGACCGGCACGTGGCTGTCCCAGCCGACGGCGATGGTGTCCGCCGAGCCGTGCACCCCCAGCCGGACGTCGTAGCCGCGGCCGTTGTAGCGGGTGTTCGAGATCAGCGCCAGGCTGCCGTCATCCAGCGTCAGCACGGCCGCCGACGTCGACACGTCGCCGATCGCGCCGAACACGTCGTCCCCGTGGGTACCGCCGGCCGCGTATGCCTCGGCCACCTCGCGGCCGGTGACGAAACGCACGATATCGAAGTCGTGCACGCTGCAGTCCCGGAAGATCCCGCCCGACCCGGCCAGGTACGCGGCCGGCGGGGGAGCATGATCCATGACCTCAGCAACGGAACGCGGGATTCACCGTGGTTCCCTGGCTCGCCCGCGGGGGGTCAGGAACTGTTCTGCTCGCGGGCGTAGTTGTTGAGCCGGCTGAGCTCGTCCTCGTAGATCGAGCGCAGTGCCCGCGGGGCGAAGGTGCGCTCGAAGAAGCCGCCGATGCCGCTCGCGCCCTGCCAGGTGGTGGAGATCTGCACCAGCGAGACGCCGCCCTCCTTGGGCGTGACGTCGTACTGGGTGACCAGGCTCGAATCGCTGTCGGATTCGGTCAGGACCCGGCCAGGCTCCGGCTCATCTACCTTCATCCGGTACTTGCGGGACCGGCCGCCGGCCGTCACCGTGAACCGCGTGATCGTCCCGGGCCCGACGCCGCCGGACTCCACCTGGAAGTCCGAGAACTGCGGCGGAAGGAACTTCGGGTGGTGCTCCCGCATGTCCCTGATGTACCCGAACACGGTGTCGGCGGGTGCGTCGACGGTCTTCTCGGCGGTAACGACGATGGGTGCCATGCAGGAATATCTATCACGCTGCGCCCTGGCCCGGCTAAGCCTGCGCCCAGGCCCGGTACGCGGTCGCGAGTGCCCCACGGCGGGACGGCTGATGGACCACCTCGACGTGATTCTGAACCGCACCGGCAGACCGCGGAACGAATCCGGAGGCCATCATCGAGCAGCTTTCACAATCGTGCTGAAAACGCATGGCCCGGACCGGCGTCCAGCCATGACCGCCCGTCAGCGGGTGAGGAACAGCCAGGCGTTGATGACGCCGCCGCCCAGCGTGAGCACGACCGCCGCGGCCAGCCAGTACAGGCCGTCACCTCCCGCCAGCTGGAGACAGCCGGCGATGGTGATGCACAGCGTGGAGATCAGGTTGGGGCTGACCGCGTCCAGCAGCCGGTACAGCTGGTCCTCGGCGCTGAGGTACGAGAAGTACGCTCGTTTCTCGTCCCGTGCCCGAGGCCGGCCCCGGGGCTCATCGGGGCCCGGGCGGGGCTTGGCGCGCCCGAGGATGATCAGCGCGGCCCCCGACACGAGCGCCACCGCCACGAGCACGATGCCCAGCGTGCGGGCCGACATCCCGGGGATCACCAGCAGCACCGCCAGGAGCAAGCCGACCAGGAACAGTACCAGGGTCTGGGCCGCCTCAGAGCGCAGCCCGGCGTGCCCCACGATCCGGTCCCGGTTGAGCGAGACCGCGACGAACAGCAGGCCGGTCAGCGCGCCGGCTGCGCTCCCGGTGATGGTCGCGAAGTTGTCCCAGTCCTGGAGCACGTCCCGGCCCGGCCGTCAGCGGCTGGGCCGCGCGGGCGGCGCCCCGCGCGATCGTTTCCCTCGAGGCAGGCCCAGAAGGAGAGGCGGCCCCTGCCGGAGAGGCGAACCCCGGTTCCGTCCTCACACCATCACCCATCCGCCGTTGACCTCGATCGTCTGGCCGGTCACGAATGAGGACTCCGGGCCGGCCAGGAAGGACACCACGGCGGCCAGCTCCTCCGGGGCCCCGCGCCGCTTCAGCGCCTGATGTTCGAGGACGAACTGGTTGTAGGCGAACGGGTTCTCATGGATCTCTTCGGCGGCGGTCGGGAACGCACCGGGGGAGACCGCGTTGACCCGGATCCCGAAGGGGCCCAGCTCGCGGGCCAGGGCCCGGGTCAGCCCGCCCACCGCGCCCTTCGACGCCGCGTACGAGGCCAGGCCCGACCACCCGCCGTGGGTGACGATCGAGGTGATGTTCACGATCGCGCCGCCGCCGGCCTCCTTCATCTGCCGGGCCGCGGCCTGTGCGCAGAGCCAGTACCCGCGCTGGTTCACGCCGTGTGCGTCGTCGTATTCGGCCGGGGTGACCTCGAGGAACGGAGTGTTCGGGTAAATGGCGGCATTGTTGACGAGTATCCCGGTCCCGCCCGACTGAAGCGCGACCACTTCGAACATCTCGTTGACCGCGTCGGCGTCGCGCAGGTCCAAGGTCCAGGCGCGGACCGCCCCGCCGTGCGCCTCGACGTCCTTGCGCGTCGCCTCTACCGATTCGGCGTCGATGTCGACGACCGCGACCGCGTGCCCGTCCACGGCCAGCCGCCGCGCGATCCCCCGGCCCAGCGCGCCCCCGGCGCCGGTTACCACCGCAATGCTCACCCTGACCTCCTCGTCATGGCGGGGTGTTCTACGTTTCTTATATGCCCCGTAACAGGGAGATATGCCCGTTAACTATGACCCGTACCGGGTGGATATGCCCGTCGGCGAGCGTGTGAACAGGTCGTTCACCCGGGCCAGGAGCACCTCGTGATCTTCGCCGCTGATCAGCCCGTCGCGCAGCGCGGCGGAAGCGCGGGCCTGGAACCTCAGATAGCCCGCGAAACGCGCTCCGGCAGCTTGACGCGGACCAGGGCGGTGATCTCGTCGCGCCCGGCGTGCCCGTCCACGTGCCCGGAGACCGGTCTTGCTCACGGAGAAGAGCGTAATGCTGTCAGGTCCCGGATCCCGCCGGGCCTGCGCCGAGATAGCGGAGCACGGCGAGCACTCGCCGGTGGCCTGCGTCGCCCGGATAAAGCCCGAGCTTGGCGAAGATCGAGTTGATGTGCTTGCTCACCGCGCTGTCCGTGACCACCAGGGCCGCGCCGATCTCCGCGTTGGAGCGGCCCTCGGCCATCAGGGCCAGCACGCCGCGTTCCCGTTCGGTCAGGCCGTCCAGCGGATCACCACCCCTGCGCACCAGCAGTTGCGCGACCACCTCCGGGTCCAGGGCGGTGCCGCCCGCCGCCACCCGACGTAGCGCGTCGAGGAACTGGGCCACGTCGGCCACGCGGTCCTTCAGCAGATAGCCGACGCCGTGGGTGTGCGCGGACAGCAGGTCGGCCGCGTAGCGTTCCTCTACGTACTGCGACAGCACCAGGATCGCGATCTCCGGCCACTGGGTGCGGATCACCAGGGCGGCCCGGATGCCTTCGTCCGTATGGGTGGGCGGCATCCGCACGTCGGCGACCACCACGTCCGGTCGTTCCCGCTCGACCGCGGCCAGCAGGGCCTCGGCGTCGCCTGCGGTGGCCACGACCTCGAACCCGGCGCTCTCTAGCAGCTTGGTCAGGCCGGCCAGCAGCAGGACCGAGTCCTCGGCGATCACGACTCGCTGGCCGGACACCGGCGCCTCCGTCACGGGGGCCACGTTACGCCCCCGGCGATGTCCGCCGACGCCAAGCGCCAGCGGACATCGCGCATCAAAACATTCATTCCGTACGCAGCGCCAGAGCCGGACGGCGGCGCGCGGCCCAGCTTGCTGGCAGCAGTGCCCCGGCGACCGCGATCGCTATCGCCGCCAGGGACAGCAGCGCGAGCCGGGACGGGGGGAACACCTGGGTGAAGCTGGCCGGCACGCCGGTGTGCGCGGTTCCGGCCATGGCCCCGATGGTGGCCGTGTTCAGCGCCACCGCGGCGGGTGCTGCGATCACCGCGGCCAGCACGGCGGGACCGGCGACCCAGCACACCACCATGGCGAGCATCTGGCCGGGCCGCATCCCGAGCGCCTTGAAGATCCCCAGATCGTGCACCCGGTCCCGGGTCGTCATTAGCACCGTGTTGAGTACCCCGAGCCCAGCGGCGGCCGCGACCATCAGCGCGAGCAGGCCCACTAGGCCGATAGCGATGGAGTAGAACTGGCCGCCATCCGGCGGGGTGGCCTGCCACGCGCTGTTCGTCCCGAGGGCACGGTTCACCGTCTGGATGTACGCGGTGGCACTGGTGCCGGGCCGCAGCCCCATGTCGTACTGCTGCAGGTTCTGGCTGGTGGCGACGCCGGGCAGCGTCTGCGCGCTGCCAAACAGCCGCGCGTCGCCCCCGGACGGGTCGAACACCTCCCCGGCGATCCGCGCGGTGACCTGGGAGGCCCCGGTACTTGCTCCCGTGTTCACCGTGACGGTGTCCCCGACCCCCAGGCCGCTCTGGGACAGGAAAGCGGTGTTGACGTCCACCTCACCCGGCGCGCTGTACCAGCGCCCGCTGATCAGGCCGTAGTCGATCCAGGAGGCGTTGCCCGCGTAGGCCTGGGCGAAGACGTTCCCGGCGATGCCGGCCACCTTGACCTGATTGCCGTACAGCGCCACGTAATGTGCCGTGCCCGGCTGAGCGCGCAGCACAGCGGTCATCGCCGCCGTCTGAGTTGCGCTGGGGGACTGCGGGCCGTTCTGGGACTCCTGTATCTGCACCGGGACCGTGGCGGAGTTGGTCTGGCTCTGCGCGGCCCGGGTCAGCGAGGAGTTCAGCCCGAACGCGAAGATTACCGCGGTGGCCCCGAACGCGATCGCCGCCAGGCTCACCGCCGTCCGGCCGGGGCGAGCGAACGGCGCCGCGAGGCCGAGACTGGCCGGGCGGGGCGGCGCAGCCGGGCGGCCAGCCGGTGCGCGGCGTACCCGCGGCCGGACCGGGGAGCACGCCCGGCGGCTATGGCCTGCACGGCAGACAGCCGTCCCGCCCGCCACGCGGGCCCGAGCGCGGCCAGCGCGGTGAGCACGAGCATCCCGGCCGGGGCGGCGACCGAGGCCCACCAGGGAACCTGCTGGCTCCCCACCCCGTAGGCGCCGGCCGAGCCGCTCAGCACCGGGGCCGCCAGCACGTTGCCGACGACCACCCCGGCCAGGCAGCCGGCCAGCGCGGGCCAGCTGACCCGGCTCAGGTACGCGACCACGACCTGCGCCGGGCTGAGGCCCAGGCTCTTCAGCACGCCGGTCCGGTAATACCCGGCGACGACCGCGCCGCTGACCACGTTGCCTACGATGAGCACCGCCATGATCAGGCCTATCAGTGCGAACGCGACCACGAACGGTTCCATGATCGCGCCGTTGCCGGTCGCCGAGTTCTCCGCGCTGAGCCAGGAGGCGGCGCCGGTCACCGAACCGGGCGGCAGTGCCCTGCTCACCTCGGTCACGTCGGCCCGGATCTGGGTGTAGCTGCCGGCGCTGGCGAACCGGTAGAGCATCTGCGCGCTGGCTGGCGCGCCGAGTGCCTGCAGGTGGGTGATCTCGCCGGGGTGACCCAGCCGTCCGCGGTGCTGGTGACGGAGTTGGCGAAGCCGACGATGGTCAGGGCCGGGCTGCCACGCAGACCGGGGATGGTGATGGTATTGCCCAGCTGCGGGCCGCCCTGCCCGGAAGTCGCCGGGCCGTCCAGCACCAACTGGCTCGGGCCGGCCGGCCAGTGGCCGGCGCTCAGCATCACGTCGTCCATGGGACCGCCGGGTGCGGCCCGTCCCGCCAGCGTCAGCTGACCGAACGGTTGCCCGCCCCACTTCGCCGGGACGGTGGCGGCGCCAAACGGGCCGGCCGTGGCGGTGACCCGTGCAGGGTCGCGGTGGCGGCGAGTTCCGCCGCGCTGGCGTGCGCCGTGTTCACCGTGACGGCCACGTGCGCGCCGCGCTGGGCGCTGAACCCGTGCTGGAAGGGGGCGTTGCTCGCCGCGAGCAGCGCGAAGCCGAGGGTGGCCGAGGCGGTGGAGATCAGCAGGACGCTGCCGATCACAATGGCCTGCAGCTTGTGCCGCCGTATCCCGCCGGTGGCGGTCCTGATCGCGGCCAGCCAGCGCGCAATCGCTCTCAACCGGTTCATGCCGGCACCTGCGCGCCGCTGCTCACGAGCTGCCCATCAACAAGCTGTACCGTGCGGGCCGCGTACCGCTGCGCGAGCGCCTGGTCGTGGGTGACCAGCACTAGCGTCTGCCCGTCCCGGTTGAGCTGCCGCAGCAGCTTCCCGATCTCCCGTCCGGTGGCGGTGTCCAGTGCCCCGGTCGGCTCGTCCGCCAGCAGCAGGTCCGGGGAGTTCACCAGCGCCCGGGCGATCGCCACCCGCTGCCGCTGGCCGCCGGACATCCGCGCCGGGTACTCATTGCGGTACCGCTCGATACCCATCTGCGCCAGCAGCTCACCGGCCCGCGCCTGGGCCTGGCGGCGGGACGCCCCAGCCAGCTGGGCGGGCAGCAGCACGTTGTCTTCCACCGTGAGGTCGTCCAGCAGGTTGAAGAACTGGAAGATGATCCCCACGTGCCGGGCCCGGAACCGGGCCAGCGCGCTCTCGCTGAGCTTGTCGATCCGCCGCCCCGCCACGGTGACCATTCCGGTCGTGGGCCGGTCCAGCCCCGCGATCAGGTTGAGCAGCGTGGATTTGCCACTGCCCGACGGGCCCATGATGGCCACCACCTCGCGCGCCGTGACGCTCATGCTGACCTCGGCCACCGCGGGCAGGGCCCCCGCCTGATAGGTCTTGGTCACGCCGTCCAGTCGGATCACGTCGCCGTCCAGCCGGATCACGTCCTCGGCCAGCCGGATCACCTCACCGGGCATGCTGTGCTCTCGCATCGGGACCCCTCGGGTACGCAATTGGGTTTCTTTAACGGAACTGGCCATCCGTGCCGCCGGGCTGGAAATCACCGGGCCCCCGGAATCAGTGCGCAAGGTCTGGTTACCCCTGCGCAGTCAGCATGGGCTCCCGAACCCGCCGCGCGCACTGGGCCAGGACTCCGAATACGGGTGCAGCTAGCACCACCCGTGATCGTGAACCACGCTGCATAGAGACTCAGTCGCCGGAGACATAGCGTGGGCTACATGACCGCCCCAGCTCTGCGCCGCGACGCACTCGCGCCGCGTTACCGCCGTGTCCCGTGGTCGCCGCGGGCGTGGCGCCAGGCCCTGTACCTGGTGGGCGGGATCCCAGTGCAGATCGTCGCGCTGTTCGTGGTGCTGGTCCCGATCTTCACCGTTCATCCTCGGTGGCCGCTCTCGCTGCTGGCCCTGGTGGCTGTCTTTATCGCGCTGCCGGTCCTTACCTGGGTGCAGCGCCAGCGGCTGCGGGCCACGACCGGGGTGGCGATACCGCCCCGGCCGGCCATACCGAACCGGCTGACCCCGCGGGGCATCGCCGCCGCGGCCCGTTGCCGGGCGACCTGGCAGCAGGCGGGCTACCACCTCCTGGCCGGGCCAGCGCTGGCCGTGACGGCCACCGTGGCGTTCGTGATGTGGCTGGCGGGTGTCCTGTACACGCTCGTTTACGCCTACGCCTGGACGGAGCCGCCGGGGAGCCTGCTTCGGGATGGCGAGTCGTCTCCGCCGCACGCCCTGCGGTTGCTCTATGTCCCGCTGGACGTGTACCTGATGCTGGGCGGGATCGCGCTTCTCCTCGCCGCCCCGTGGCTGAGCGCCGCGGTGGGAGCGCTCGACGCCCGGGCCGCCCGGGCGCTGCTGGGCCCGAGCCGCGCGGAGGAGTTGCAGCTCCGGGTCGAGCAACTGACCCAGACCCGGGCCGGCGTGGTCGACGCGGCCGACGCCGAGCGGCGCCGCCTGGAGCGGGATCTGCACGACGGTACCCAGCAGCGGCTGGTCTCGCTGGCTATCCGGCTGGGCATGGCCCGCGCGGCACCGGGCGCCGACGCGGCGCAGGCCAACCTGGTCATCGCCGAGGCGCACGAGGAGACCAAGGCCGCGCTCGCTGAGCTCCGCAACCTGATCCGCGGCCTGCATCCGCCGGTGCTCGAGGACCGCGGCCTGGACGCGGCGCTGTCCGGTGTGACGGCGCGGATGCCGATTCCGGTCCGGCTGACGGTGGACGTGCCTCACCGCCCGCCACCGACAATCGAGGCAGTGGCCTACTTCGTGGTCTCAGAGGGACTTACCAATATCACTAAGCACGCCCACGCGACCCAGGCTGAGGTGTTCGTGCAGCGTGCGGGGGACCGGCTGCACATCATCGTCAGTGACGACGGTGTGGGTGGCGCCGTCCCGGGCGGCGGCTCCGGCCTGTCCGGCCTGGCCAAGCGCGCCCAGTCGGTCGACGGAACCTTCGAGATCGACAGCCCGCCCGGCGGGCCCACCCTGCTCACGGTGGACCTGCCATGCGCGCGGTAGGCGGACCCGGCCGCTGGGTCTGGGGCCTCAGCGGCCTGGCCACCGCCGCCGTGCTCCTCGTCCCCAGCGTGCGCCTGCTCACCGCAGCCGGTGGTCCCTGGCACCGGCAGCCGACGCCGGATACCGTGGTCCGCTCACTGACCGTGCCCGAACACGTCACCAGCCTGGACGTACAAAGCTATGGCGGCCTGGTGAAGGTGGCGGCTGGGCCGGTGAGCCGCGCCGAAGTCATCGAGACGATCAACTACGTCAACCAGTACGGCGGTCCGCCCGTGGTAATGCAATCGGTGTCGGCCGGCCGCCTCACCCTGGCCGCCCCCGCGTGCGCCACCTCCGATTGCGACGTCGGCTTCACAGTGACGATGCCGGCCGGCATTCCCGTCACCGTGACGACCGACGGCGGCGCTGCGGCCGTGTCCGGAGCGGCCGGGGCAGACGTGGATTCCGTCGGCGGGCCGGTGACCGCCGAGCACATTGACGGGCCACTGACCGTTAACACCTACGGCGGCTCGCTGCAGATGGACGGCGCAGCCGGGGCAGACGTGGATTCCGGCGGCGGGCCGGTGACCGCCGAGCACATTGACGGGCCGCTGACCGTTAACACTAACGGCGGTCCGCTGCAGCTGAACGGGGCGCCCGGGGGAAACATCTATTCTGGCGGCGGGCCGGTGACCGCCGAGCACATTGACGGGCCGCTGACCGTTAACACCGACGGCGGCTCGCTGCAGCTGAACGGGACAGCCGGCGCTCTGCACGCCGACACTAACGGCGGGCCGCTGTCCGGTCAGGGCGTCGACGCCGCGAAGGCCAGTGTCAGCACGGACGGCGGTTCGGCACGGATCGCTTTCTCCGCGGCACCGGACGCGGTGACGCTCAGTACCGAAGGCGGCCCGGCGACGCTGACCGTGCCGGGCGGCCCCTACGTGCTGACCACCGACAGTGACGGCGGCCCGCAATCGGTCGGCATCGCCACCGACCCCGCTGCCCGCAGTTCGATCAGGGTGACCAGCGATGGCGGTTCGCTGCAGATCGAGCCGGCACCAGGTCACTAGTCCGCGCATTCGGGTGTTTAGCCCGTCCGCCATCCGAACCGGCTTCTGCCCCGCGCCCACGCGTACCTAACTGATGAACGCACAGTCTGCGAAGGACGCCAACCCGGTAGCGTGGCTGTCCTGTCTCAGGATTTCTTGCCCGCCACAATGCGCTGACCTTCGTGGGCAATTTGACTGAGACGGTCCGCGCACGGCCCCTAACCCAACCGCCTCCGCCTGCCGGTCCCTGACCTGGGCTTTCGGGACTTGGCAAGGTTCACTGAGACACGGACACCCATCTCTGAGACGGGACAGTGGCGCTCATGTCAGACGACGATGAGCCCGGCGGTTCCCCGGCAGGCGCGGACCTGCCAGAAGACATGATGCGCCAGTTCACGGCAGCCATCTCCGGCATGAGCCCCGGTGAGCTGCAGGGTGTGTTGCGGGAGCTGAAGGCGCTCGCGGCGGCTGACCAGGACCCGGCGGTAGGGGCAGCGCCGCCGTCACGCCGGTACCCGCGCCTGGCGGACGTTGTAACGTACCGCGTCCGGATCGACCTGAAGGGGACCCGGCCTCCCCTCTGGCGCCGGCTGGAGTTGTCGTCGGACCTGCTCCTCGACGAGCTGCGCCGGGTTATCCAGGAGGCGTTCGGCTGGACCGATAGTCACCTGCATCAGTTCAGTTCCGGCCCGAACCCGCACAGCCCGGAGGCCGAGCTTTACCTGTGCCCGTTCCAGGTGGACGAGGGAGACATCGGCATCCCCGAGGAGCAGGTACGCCTCGACGAGGTGCTGGCCGATCCGGATGACAAGCTGTACTACGAGTACGACTTCGGCGATGGCTGGGAGCATGTCATAAAGCTCGAAACCGTCAGCGCCCGGACGGCTCCGGCGCCGCGAGCAGTCTGCACGGGCGGGCGGCGCGACGGCCCGGCCGAGGACTGCGGCGGTGTATACGCCTACGAGCTGATGGCGACAGCCGCCGACCCGGGCCGCGCTGACCACGCGGAAGCGGTCGCCGAGTTGGACCATTTCTTCGGCCGCGACATCGATCCCGAAGCCATTGATATGACCCGCTTCGACATCAGCGAGATCAACACGGCGCTCGCCGCCGCGTTCCCGGCCAGCACGTCGCCCGGAGCCGGGCAGGGGGAGGCGGCATCAGCCGGGCAGGGGGAGGCGGCATCAGCCGGGTAGGGGGAGGCGACATCGGCAGGCGGCTTCCGGGGCCGTCCTAGGCCGGTCAGCGTGGGTCAGGTGGCGTAGGTTTTGGGACCGGTGATGTATCGCCGTCTGGCTGGGGTGATCCATACGAAGATGCCAGGCTGGGGTTGCTCGAGGGTCCAGCCGCGGGCCTGCTTGCATCGATGGTGCCGTCTGCAGAGCGGCCCGAGAGTGCACTCACACGTCCGGGCGCCCGCCTCGTAGGGAATGGTGTGATCCTGATCGCACTGCGCTGCCGGGCGTCGGCAACCGGGAGCGGTACAGCTGGCCGTCCGGGCCTCGATCAGATGCCGCAGCAACCGGCTCGGCTTGTAGCCCAGCTCCTCGTTGCGGTGATCACACGTGCCCGCGGCCAGCGGGGTGATTCGGATGCGGAGTCGCTGGAGGAACGCTCTGGCCAGCGGGTTCAGCGGATCGGGCTGCTCAGCTTGGACTGCCCGCCCGTTTGCCGGCCGATCCCGGGCTGGCCCATCCCTGCTCGGACCATCCCACGCTGGTCCCAGCCATGCCGGCTCGCGCCGCCGCGAGCTGTCCGGCGCTGGATGATACGGCCTTGGACCGTCGGGCCCTGGCCCATTCCGCGCTGGCCCATCCTGTGCTGGGCGTTCCGGTCCAGCGGGCGGCTGCCCCGGTCCAGTGGGCGGGCGGTCCGGTCCAGTGGGCGGGCGGTCCGGTCCAGTGGGCGGGCGGTCCGGTCCAGTGGGCGGGCGGTCCGGTGCAGTGGAGGGGTGTTCCGGTGCGGAATGCCTGCCGGGCGCGCATCCGTGCCCGACGGCCTGGCCGTGCTGGCCTATTACCGTTACGCACCACCGCGTCGCCGGGTGTATTCCGGCCGCCTGGGCCAGTTCACGAGCCAGGTCCGCGTCGACCGGCCCGAATGCCGCCACCTCACCTGGTGTGTCTGATGTTCCGGGCAATGCCGACAAAGGCATCGTCACGTT
>Ga0187879_10001761_pt1 | contig 14734 bp, 14 predicted proteins | sample June2016WEW_19_1_FD_132423 | JGI IMG/M metagenome (GOLD analysis project Ga0187879, IMG submission 132423) | Peatland microbial communities from SPRUCE experiment site at the Marcell Experimental Forest, Minnesota, USA - June2016WEW_19_10 | ecosystem: Environmental > Terrestrial > Soil >... | reverse complement strand
TCGTCGAAGTCCAGCGGCTTCTTGATGAAATCCAAGGCGCCCAGCTTGATCGCCGTCTTGATATCATCAAGCTGGGGATCGCCGGTGATCATAATAACCGGGATAGAAAGGTTGTTCTGTTTGATCTCGCGCAGGACCTCAATGCCGCTGAGGTCGGGCAGGCGCACGTCAAGCAGGATCAGGTCGGGCGACTCGGCGCGAATTTGCGCCAGTCCTCCCGTGCCGGATTCGGCCTCGAGAGCGGTGTAGCCCCACTCCTCGAGTTGTCGACGGACGGACCAGCGGATCAGTTTCTCGTCGTCGACGATCAGAACCTTCTCATTGGGCATAGATTTCTTTGGGTTCCTCGACTACCTCGCGCATGGGCAAGCGAATGATAAACCGGCTTCCTTTTCCCGGCTTGCTTTCCACGGTCAACGTGCCACCGTGCTGGCGAATGATCCGGCGGCAGAGCGACAAACCCAAACCCGTGCCGCCCCTCTTGGTGGTGTAGAACGGCCTGAAGATCCGCTCCAATGACTCGGGAGGGATGCCTGCGCCCGTATCGCTTACAGAGATCTCCACCAAGTCGGCCTGCCCTGGCCCGCCGGGAGCATCCACCTTGGCAGCGATCGTGATCTTGCCTTCTCCTTCAATGGCCTGCACACCGTTCAGAACCAGGTTCAACAGTACCTGGTGGAGTTGCTCTGAATCCATGCGGAAAGCCGGAAGGTCCGGGGGGACCTGAACGGAAAACTCGATGCGTCTTAAGCCGGTCTGCTGCCGGGCGAGGTGCAGGGTCCGGGCGAACGTCTCCTTCAGGTCAGCGCGGCCGAACTGGGGAGGCTTGGGCTTCGCATAGGCGAGCATGTCGTTCAAGACCTTTTCGATTCGCCGCACCTCTTGCCGCAAATCCTCCAGCACCTCCCGGTCCGGGTGGTCCTTGGGAAAGTCTTTGGTAATGATCTCGATCGCGCCGGCGATTCCGGCCAAGGGGTTGCGGATCTCGTGGGCGATTCCCGCCGCCAACTCCCCCATCGTCGCCAGATGCTCCGCCTGGAGCATTTCGGCGTCATGAGCCCCGCGGCAGTGATCGCAGAAATCCTTCCAACGGGTAGCCAAGCCGCGGATCTCACTCTCCAGGCCGATCGTGCCACCCTGAAGGTGCAGGGGCATGGTTAGAGTAAAGTAGTTTGGAGCGATTTTCCTGATTGCCGTGCGCAGTTCATTGAGCAAAGCCCAAGACCGCCGCTCCTGGTAAATGAGCATGCCCCCTGCGGCGCAAAGTGCGGCGAGCAACGCAATGCCCAGCCCAATCTGGAAGCTCAAGCCACGGCGCAGCCACTCGAGAGCCGTGAGCAGGACAATCCCCGCCAAGGCAGTGATCAAAACCGCCAGGTTCTGCCCGAAGGTCGGGGGAAACCTGAAAATGCGCTTTGCCGTGCCCCAGTTCAAAGTTTTGACGTATCCTTCCCGCAGACCTAACAGGTCGCTCCAAAACCCTTGCCGATCGTCATTCTGAGCCGTGCGGAGAAACATCTGAATTTGTAGCGATGAAAGAACTGCGAAGGTCCTTCCTTAGTTTCAGCCAGGCCGACGACGGCTCCTCAGGACAACAACCGCAAGCGTTCCTAAGCATCCTGCTAAGGGTGCAATTTTAGCACACGGAAGGGCGTGTGGCCAGAAAGCCCGAGAGATTTTTTCCACCTCATCATTGACGTAGGGGCGGTTCGCGAACCGCCCCTACCACCGTATTACCTCCATCCCATTCGCTCGCGTAGGGATGTGATGTGTGCGATATGGTGCCGGCCGTGCCAGGCGACCAGGCTCAGGTATTTCTCCAAGGTCAATACTCCTATTTCGGGGTGCCGGAAGGTGCGCGCGAAATCCTGAGTGCGCAGAGACCTCAACAGCAGCACCCAACGCGAGTGCAAGGATTCGAACAGGGTGAGGGAAAGTCCGATAGGGGCCGTGCGCGCATCCTGCAGGGCTGCCCAACGCTCTTGGTCGTACGGTTTGATGGTCGGCTCATCTTCCGTTAAGGCAAGCCGGAAACGGATGTAGGTATTCATGTGACTATCGGGGAGATGGTGCACCACTTGCCGCACCGTCCAGCCCTCCGGCCGATAGGGGGTGTCCACCTGCTCTTCGGTCAATCCTGTCACGGCCTGGCGGAGTTGCGCCGGCGCCTTTTCGATCTGAGCGATGAATTGCGCCCTCTGTTCGTCTGTGATTTCTCCTCCCCACTGGTGCTTTCCGATCGGGTATTGCAGGTCCATAGAACCAAACCTCCTTTGGCTAAGCATTCCATTCCCGAGGTGAAAGACGACCCCACACCATTCTACCCTACGTCTTCAAGCGAGAGATGAATTCCCGGGGAGAGACGATGGCGACGCCTTTGTACTCGCGGAGGTGGAGTAAGTCGCCGACATCGCCCGTTACAAGGAAATCGGCTTTCCCACCTATGGCTGTCGCTAGAAACTTGTCATCATCGGGATCGCTGCACACTTGTACCTCGGGCAGATGAATCACCAGTTCCGCCATCTCCCACAATATGAACGACACATCGAAGATGCGTTCAACCAAGCCATAGCGGTCACGGATGCGGGGGCGGTTGAGGACTTCGATTATCGCCTCGTTGACGGGCGGGCTGGCCAGCAAGGTGAACAGCCCTGACCGGAGAGCCGTGAGTATGGCAGAGGGGAATCCGTGTGGGCTGATCAGGCCGGAGACGAACACGTTGGTGTCCAGCACGACCCGAGGCTTAGCGGCCACGCCGGACCTCCGAAATAGCTCCTAAGATGTCCGTTTGTAATTGCTTGGGGCGGACCTTGCGGTTCTTATCCCATATTTGCTCGATCGCCTTCCAGGGATCGTAACTTTTCAGAGCCCTGCGGGCCACGATGGCTTCCAAGCAGAGTTCGTTGATAGACCGGCCGCTTTCAAAGGCCTCGCGGGCAAGCTCCTTGTGGACCTCAGACGGTACCCGAATAAGGATCTTGCCGGCGTAAGTGCGCATGCGAACCACCTCCTTTTCTATGATGATAGCATACTATCACGCGAGCAAACCCGATTGGGATACTGTCCTGATTTGGGCCGTAACGCCGGCTTCCAGCCGGCACTGGAGCCGCCAAGATGGCGGCGCTACGGTCAAATTAGGACACGACCCAGATCGGGGTAGCGGCGTTATTTGCTGGGAAGAGTACGGGGGCCGCAGGTTGTGTATACTGGTCGGGGAGTTGTTCGATGCGCGGAACTCGCGCTGGCTATCGCATGTTCCACACCATCGCCGCTTTTCTGGGGGCGTTCCTGTCGCTGACCGCACTCATCGCCGGACAGCAGGACAGCGTGATCCACCGGCCTCTCCCCGATATCAAGCAGTTGTTGCGCGACGTGCAGGAGAATCAGAAGCAACTCGAAAGTTTGGTGGACCAATACAGTTGCACCGAAGACGAGGATGTCCGCGAACTCGACAAGAACGGGCAAACAAAGAAGACCATCGTTAAGGAGTACATGGATTTCTATCTGGGCGGGGAGTTGGTAAGGCGAGAGGTGAAGAAGGATGGAAAGCCTCTAACGCCCGACGAGCAGAAGAAGGAAGATGGCCGCATCGAAAAGCGCATTCGCGACTACGACAAGAAAAAAAGTGAGGGTGACGATGCCTCCAAGAAGAAAGAGAGAATTGACGTCTCAACTTTCTTGCGAAGCTCGAATTTCACCCATCCCCGCTGGGAGCAGTTTCGCGCACACGAGGTGATCGTCTTCGATTTTGCGCCCAATCCGGCCTACAAGCCCCGGAACAGAACGGAAGACCTTTTACACAAGCTGGAGGGGACTCTGTGGGTGGACGACCAGGATCGCCAGGTGGTGCGCTTAGAAGCCCACTTGAGCGACTCCTTCAAACTAGCCGGCGGCCTCCTGGCCTCCATTCGCAAGGGATCTTCGCTGGTGATGGAACAAGCCAGGACCAACAATGAGGTTTGGCTGCCTTCATACGTCGAAGCTCACTTTTCCGCACGCCTGCTCCTCGTCTCGAGTTCCCTCGGCGACTACGCCTCAAAGTTCAGCGACTATAAAAAGTTTCGAGTGGAGACTGTCACGGGGAAACAAGTGAAGTGAGGGGATTAAGGCTGGCGCAAGGCCCCTCGCCCGGCCCGCCGTGGCTCGCGAAAGCGCCGGCGGCGGTCCACCCACTTCCCCAAGGGCGCATAGGTGCCAGAATAAGCTCGATCGGGTTCCGGAGCCCGCCAGGGCGGGCGCAAGAATGTGGCCCACGGCGACAGCCGTGGGGAGAAAGCAGGGCCGATGCGCCTGAAAAGCCCCGGGAGGGGCGACAGATCTGTCTTGATGATCGCAGATTTTCTGTCGCCACTACGCGGCTCAGCGCGCTCTCTGTGTGCCGCGATCCCACGGCTCACGCCGTGGGCCACATTCTCGCGCCGCTGATGCGGCTTGGGGTCACGGGCTTATTCTAGCGGCTATACCTCCAAGGAGGAGGAGAGGGGTAGGGTCCGTGGCCTGGGCTATTGCCAATCCCAATCGGCCAATTTCCAGTTTCTATTTTCCAGTTTCGAACTCTGGCTCTAAGCGTAGGCGTGCAGGCCCGGCAGCAGGTAGGTGACGCCGAAGAACGTGAACATCACGATCGCGAATCCGATGATCGCGAAGTACGCGGAACGGCGCCCGCGCCAACCGCGCGTGAGCCGCATGTGCAGATAACCTGCGTAAGTCAGCCAGGTGATGAGCGCCCAATCTTCCTTGGGGTCCCAACTCCAGTATGTGCCCCATGTCCGGTTCGCCCAGTAGGCGCCGGCGATGATCATGAGGGTTAGCAACGGGAAAGAAACAGCAACAGTTTTGTAGATCAGCGCATCGAGCGTGTCGGGTTGGGGTAGGGAATTGGCGATCGAGTCGTGTTTTCCCTGCAGCACTTCCCACGCCAGCGAAGCAAACAGCCCGCAGACAATCCCCGCCAGCAGGAAGGGGCTGGCGGCGAGATGCACGCCAAAACTCTGTCCCACTTGCGGAACGAAGTAAGGTCCTGAGTTGACCTTCACCAGGAGCAGCGCGAAAGCCAAAGCCTGCCCGAAGATCGATGCCAGGAAAAGCCGCTTCGCCCAGTTCGCCGCTTGGCCCGGTTTTTCACTAAACGAGTCGGTCAGATTGAAAATAAGCGCCGCTATCGCGAGAGCGAGCACAATCACAAACGGCCAACCCAGGGCCGAAATCGAAACCAGCAGCGGCTGTTTAGGAGCCACCATCACCTTCTCTTGAGCCCCCGCATCCCAAGCCGGGAGCAGGAAGGCGAAGCTGCTGTCGACCGAACCGAGGACGATTGCCCCGTAAATTGCTCCGATCAGCCCGGAAGTCCAACTGAGGAACGTGCGAGCGCTGACCCTGTCTTTGATGAGGAACAGCAATGCCAGGGCGAAAGAAATTGTAAAGCCTGCGTAGCTGAGCATCGCCAGGGTAACGTGAATCTGCAGCCAGGTGCTCTGGAGCGCCGGAACCAGGGGCCTGATTTCCCCCGGCAGTACTTGCAGCAAGATGATCGCGAGCGTGGCCACCGGCAAAGTTATCGCGCCCAGGAAGGCGATATCAAGTTTCCACTCCGCTACCTCGTGCAACACCACCACGGCCCAGGAGAAGACCAGCACCATTTCGTAGATGCCCGAAAGCGGGGCATGACCGGCGGTAACCCACCGCGCCGCGATGGCCACAGTGTGCATGAGAAGGCCAGCACGCGTCAGGGCTTCAGCGCCCGCCTGCAAGTTGGACCGGCCGACGGCCAAAGAAGCGATGTGAAGCGCCGTGGCTCCCAAATATCCAACCAACGCGAGATAGAGAAACTTCTCCCCGCCTGCCCATCCGGCACGCCCGATCAGATGCGGAACCGAAACGGCTATGACCACCAGCACCGCAACGCTGACGCTCAGAAGGATCCAGCCGCCGGCGTTGCTGCTGCGGTGATCATCGACAGTTGCTGTCAGAACTTTCGACATGGTTTCTCTCCCCAAACAAAGCTCTGGCCCTCTCCCCTGGGGAGAGGGTGTCCCGCTGCCGGCGTATTCGTCAGCCGGAGCGGGACGGGTGAGGGGTCATGACGCGAAGAAATCAGCTCCGAGCGTGAAACATGAGGAGGAACCCCTCACCTGGCTCGCTACTCTCGCCACCCTCTCCCCAAGGGAGAGGGCTGTCTCTCCGACTCGGCGTCGCGCAAACTGCTCAGGCAGAAATCGCTTCCCCAACCTCAGCCTGGGCCGCGCTAAGAGCGATTTCCAACTCTCCTGCCAATTCGTCAAAACGCTTTTCAAAGCTCTCGCGATACTTGCTCGGCTGCCCGCCCAGTAGGAGGGCAGGGCGCCCCTTCCGGTCGCGTCCGACGACACCCCAGATGCGCACGTGCGACATATACAGGGCCATCATCAAGCCTGCGGTCAGCAACAGGCACCCGCCCCAGATGAGGTTCTGGCCGGGTTGGTGCGCCACTTGCAGTCCGGTCATGTACTCCATCTCCAGGCCCCGAAGCTCGAAAGTAATCCCCGAGGGATTAGGCGGAGCCATTTCCGGAGCCTTCGGGAAGACCCACACTTCCGCCTGCTTCCCACTTGCCGAGGTCACACCCAATTGGATCGCGGGGTTACGAGGTTCGTCGGATCGGGAAGATATCTGATTTCCGTCCATGACGAAATCCGGGACGAACTCCGTCAACTCCACCGTCGCTCCAGAATCATTCAGGTGAGCCGGTTTGCCGGGCTGCAAGCTGATCTGCTGCACCGGGTGCTGCTTTCCATCCTGTCCGGTCCAAGTGGCGTCGAAGATCAACTGGTGAGGTGTGCCGGTCGGGCCATAGCTCGCCTGGAAAAACCGCACTCCTTGATAAGTGAGGGGATCGTTGACATAGATTGTTTTGCGGATCACCTCGCGGCCGTTGTCTTCCACAGCCAACAGGCTCCAGTACTGCTTGGGCGAGCCGTCGGTATACCGCTCCATGCCCACGCCGTCGCAGCGCAGAGTGAATCCCAGATCACGTGGTGCGCCGCCGGTGGTCATAGCTTCCACGGACTGGGTCCGGGCTCCGGGGGTTAAGTTCACGAACCCTTTGAAGCCCCACAGGCCGTCAATGATAGCGCCCACGAAAATGATCAGCAGGCTGGCGTGCACGATGTAGGGCGCCAAACGGGCCGTGCGGTGCTTCTCCACGTAGAGCGTCCCCTTCTCCAGGCTTTTCGGCTTTGGAGGATAGCCAAGGTCACTGAGTCGCGAATCGGCGATGGCAAGGGCCTCAGCGGGCGAATGGAAGCCTAACGGTATCTCCTTCCGAAAGGGCAGTTGCCGAACATACCATTCGTCCGCCAGCGTGTGGGGCCGGGCGAACAATCTCCAGACTTGGGGAAAGCGCTCCAACGACGCGAGCGTGATGTTGGCTCCCAGCAACCCCAAAAGCAGGATGAACCACCAGGTATGGAACACATCGAACAAGCCCAGGGCGTTCAAAAGGCGGACGGTTTGGGGAGCGTAGACCTGCTCAATCTGCCCTTCCTGGGTCATGGGTCGCTGCAGAATCATTGTGCCGATAATCACTGCCGTTCCCAGTGAACCCAGTAGGACCAGGCCGCACTCCAAAGAGCTGAGAAACCTCAAAAGCTTGTCGAGAATTGTTTGTTGATTCGCCACCATTTACTCCTGCCCTAAGCCCATTCAGTTCGCAGGTAGCCTGCCGCTGACAACCAGCAGACGGGCACTTGGGGTGCCAGCGAGGAAGAAAATGTCCTAATTCCCTAATCGATTGAAAACACGTAGGGACTGCACGTGAGGTTCCGCGATTCAGGAATCCTCCTCTGGAAATCCCTTTAGAACCTTGGGGCAAAAGTCGCACGAGAATGTGTGAACAGACTCAATTTGTCACTTTTTTCAGAAGTGGAAGTGTGCAACGCCTAAATTTGTCAACAGCTTCGGAAATTTGCCTGTGGACACAAAAATGCTGACAAAAAGGACAGCTACCCTTGTGGTGCTTATTTTCGAGGAGGCTTGAATGAAGACCATTCCGATTAACCGCAGTTCAAACGATATTCTTGTGAAAGAGGTAATCCCAATGTCTCAGACTATCGCCGTCGCCGGCGAGGCTGTGCCCGTGGAAGCGCAGCCGACCTTTACAATCGCGTTCACGCTGGGCACTCGTATGAAGGATTTGCACGACACCATCATCCGCACCGTCCTTCAACAAACAAGGGGCAATCGGCTGCGGGCGGCTCAATTGCTTCACATCAATCCCCGCACCATCCGTCGCCGCTTGGGCAAAAAAGAAAGCGTCGGCGTCATCGTTCGCGCTGCATAGCGATGTTCCGCGCAATGGCCGTGGGCGCTTCCCGCTGGGAGTACAAGGCCCCCCGGCCTTGTCGTGAAGGTTTTCGTGACAGTTTGCAGCCAGTGAAATATCAAGTGCGGTTTGCGGTTCCGGCTGCGCTGTCTCGCTTGTAGCCAGCCTCTTCGCGCCCCCGTGAAGAGGAACCCTGCCAATTCATCGTGATACCCTTCGAGGGTACGAAGAACCCGCTGCCTGTCGACGCCGCGTCGATCCACCCGTTTCTACTGCTCCGAAAATCGTAGGGCGGGCGTCTCGCCCGCCGTGGCACGGGCATCCTGCCCGTGCACGGGAGCGGGACGCTCCCGCCGACCGCGGGCGGGACGCCCGCGCTACGTCCGTCGGCGGGCTATTTTCATGGTTTCCGGGTGCTCGTCAGCGGGCGGGCATGAGCGACTGCTTTGAAAAGATGTAAGGGTAGGGCTTGCCCTACCCCGGGTGGTGTGAGATCCATCCAGCCAAGGGACGGCAAGCCGTCCCCCTACGATCGTCCACTCATGGTTTCTGGGTGCCCATCAGCGGATGGGCAATGAGCGACCGCTCAGGCACCGCACGCTCTTTCTGCACGCTAAGAACAGCCGAGGCACTTATTCTTCGCGCGGGCGGCTCCCCAGACCGCAACCACCATCTTGCCGTGTGCCCTGGCTGCAATACGTCCACGCAATACGGCCGGTAATAGTGTGACAGACTGTCGTTCAACCACTTCATTTTCACCATGCTGCAAACTAAGCGGAGATTGGAGCGCTACGTGCTCACACTAACGACGAGTCGCAAATTGCCTCCATTCCGCAGTTTCGGAGATTCGTCGGAGTCCAGTTTAAGATGTTGACACAAGCCAATGGCCAAGATCGGATTCAGACTACAGAAGATGGCCAGGATTCTGCCGGCAGGGAACTCACCGGGCGAATACTCGTCATCGATGACGACCCGCACTTCTTGAGGGTGCTGGCGCGCATCCTCTCGGGTGAAAACTTCCTGGTCACCTCAGCGGCAGGGGCATGCGACGCATTGGAACTACTGAAAAGCGCGCAGTTCGATCTGGTCATCTCTGACCTCCGTATGCCGGAGTGCGACGGCCTGAACTTCCTTGAATCTCTCCGCGGGAGCGGCAATACCATCCCCGTCATCATCCTCACGGCATACGGGGAAGTTGATACGTACCTGGCGGCCATGAACGCCGGGGCGACCGAGTATCTGAATAAGCCAATCCAATCCGACGAATTACTGAAGACCGTGCGCTCCTGCCTGCGCTCAGGCAAGAACCGGCGAAAAAGGGACTAGGGGCTGGGGGCTAGGGGCTGGCAAATCATCGCATTTCAGCTTGCCTCAACTGTTCCGCGGCCCACCCGTAACCGTCAGCCGCTTCCCCCTCTTGCACGGTCCTCCCGTTTGAAGTCCCCAGACCCTAGCCCCTAACCCCCAGTCCCTAGCTTTTCAGCTCCACGATCGTGGCTCCTGCACCGCCTTCGTGAGGGGGAGCGAGGTAGAACTTCTCCACGTGCGGGTGCGAAGCGAACATCTCGTGCAGGGTCTTGCGGAGGATGCCTTTCCCGAATCCGTGGATCACCCGCAGCCGGAAGCGCGCTGCCATATAAGCCTCGTCAAGGAACTTGTCGACACGATCGCGGGCCACGTCGGCAGTGTCGCCAATAACGTTGAGTTCCACTGGGGCCTCGTCGCCGCGCCGCGCGGCCATGGCCGGCAACGCCGCGCCTGCCCCGCCGTGGACGATCCGCCGAACCTCGCTGCGCTCGAGACGCATGTGCAAGTGGCCAACGGCAATGTCAACCTGTTCTTCATCGGGAAAGGCCAAAACCGTGCCGGGAGTGGATAGGCTCGCCACCTGAACGTGGTCGCCCACGGCCAGGGGCCGGTCCGCGGCCGGCTCGACTGTCTCCGGCGCACCGCCGCCAATCGCCTCCAGAACCTGCGTGTTCCACTCTTCCCGGACTTCGCGCTTGAGGGAAGCCACCTTGCGCTCCAGGCCCTTCGAGGCCTTGGGGCCCTTGGCGGCTTCGAGTTGGCGACGAAGTTGATCGATCGTGTCCTCCCAGCGCTTCTCGTTGTCGCGCAAGGTCGCCGCCAGCCGCGCGTCCAGGTCTTTCAATTTCTGGCGGTGTTCCGCCTCGAGCCGGTTCTCCAGTTCGTGTTGCCTCGATTCTTGATCCTTCCCTTGCTGAGCTAACTCCCCGGCTTGCCGTTCGAGTTCCTCCCGCTGCTGGTGGAGACCCGCAATCAGGGCTGCCGCTTCCGCGTCCGCCGGGTGCAACAAGGTACGCGCCTTTTCCACGATGCTGGTTTCGAGGCCCAGGCGTTGCGCAATGTCGAGCGCACTGGATTTTCCCGGCAGCCCGCTCAACAGCCGGTAAGTGGGCTCGAGCGTCAACTCGTCGAACTCCATGGCCGCGTTGAGCGCCTCCGGCGTTTCCGCGGCGTAGGCCTTGAGGCGCGAGTGGTGCGTGGTCACGAGGGTCATGGCGCCACGCTCGCGAAAGTGCTCGAGAATGGCGACTGCCAGCGCCGCGCCTTCGTTCGGCTCGGTGCTGGTCCCGAGCTCATCCATCAGCACCATGTCCTTCTCGCCCGCGACCTCGGCCATCCTCTGAATGTTCTGGACGTGCGCAGAAAACGTGCTCAGGTTGGCTTCAATGGATTGCTGGTCGCCGATGTCCGCCAGCACGCGCCGGAAAACAGGCAGCTTGAACTCGGCCGCCGGCACGGGGATGCCCGCCTGCGCCATCAGGACCGCGCTGCCCAGTGTCTTGAGGGCCACGGTCTTTCCCCCGGTGTTTGGCCCGCTGACGATCATCATGATCTTGGGCGGCCTGAGTTCGATGCTCAGCGGCACGGGGCTTTTTCGCTGCGCGCGCAGCGTCTTTTCGAGCAGCGGATGCCGGGCATCCTTCAGCTCGAGCGCGCGGTCGGAGGTGAATTCAGGGATGCAGGCATCGTACTGCCGTGCGAATTCCGCCTTGGCAAACGCCAGGTCGAGTTCGCTCAGAATCTCAGTGGCACCGAGCAAGTCGTCGCGCCGCTCCCGCAGCTTGCGGCTGAATTCACCGAGGATGCGCTGGATTTCGGCGAACTCCCGGTCCTGGAGTTCCACGAGTTCATTATTCAGGGGCAAGGTCTCCATAGGCTCGAGAAACACGGTTGCCCCTGACGAACTCGCGCCGTGGACCACGCCCTGCACGCGGCGCTTCTCCTCCGCCCGGACGGGAATTACGAAGCGGTCGTTGCGCAGCGTCACCACGGCATCCTGAAGCACCCCGTCGCGGCTGAGGTGGCGCAGCAGGCGCTCGAGCACGGCCTGTACCTCGACGCGCAGCCGTTCGATCGATCGCCGAATCCGCGCGAGTTCCGGACTCGCGGATGAATCCACCGAGCCGTCAGGATGAATCTTCCCCTCGAGTTCTGTAACCAGGTCGCGGAAGTCCGCGAAGCTGCGCGCCCACTCGTCCAGACGCGGCAATGGGCACTTGATAAACAGCCGCTGGGTCGCGAGTGCCGCGCGCGCCAGTTCCGTCAACGCGAAGATCTCGAGCGCCGCGAGCGCCGCGCCCTCGATGCGCAGCTTCTCAAGCAGCGGCCGCGGGTCGCGCAGGCTGCCCAGGCTTGGACGCGGGCTCTCCCGCTGGTATTCTCGCGCTTCCTTTGCTTGCTCGAGCAGTCGGCGGATTACCTCCAGGCGCGTTTGGGGCTCGACGGCGTCGAGAATCGGCGAGCTTAGCGGCCCGGAGAGATACGCGCCCACGAGTTCCAGGACGGCGGGAAATTCCAGGACCTCTTGTGAGAAACGGTCCTCAGTCTTGCGGTAGTCAGGCGTCGAGTCCATAGAAGAGAATTAGAAACCGGAAACTGGAAAATGGAAACTGGAAAATGGAAACTGGAAAATCGAAACTCGAAATTCGAAAATCCAGCTCGTGCGGGCCGGCGCTCTCCCCGCGAAAAATCAGCCCTCTCCCGTGGGGAGAGGGTGACCCGCGACGGCGCTGTCATCAGCCGTCGTGGGCCGGGCGAGGGGTTACTTCAGCCGCGAACAAAGCCTGAAATGGATAATCGAGAGCCGGTCTAGCCGACTGTTTGTCCGTACTCTGGCCTCGTCTAGCCACCCGGAAGTCCCCGCTTCGTTCGCGCAAAATGCGTCGTTCTTGCTCCATTTAGGGCTCAATTGGTGCAGATTCGCCCTTAAAATGCGCACAAATCGCACCCTGTGAGAAGTGATGTTCCTTTGTTTTCAGCCACTTCTTAGCTTCGTTCCCACGATTTTCCATTTCTTGTATTGCCCAGCTTTCCCCTCTCGGCGTGACTCTCCAGCCAATCTTTGCACCTTGTCGCTCCGGTCCGCCTGCCTACGACAATTTGTCCATAAGAAGGACAATGTTTGTAGGCTATCATACGTCCCGAAGTTTGTCAAGCGAAATTGCATGGAGAGCCAGCGGCGTGGTTCGGCGGGCTTGCGACCTGTGATAATGTTTGGTAAGGTGAAGGCATGACGCAATTACTTGAGGATGCGCTGAGGAAGGTCGGTAAGCTTCCTGAAGACGAGCAGGACGCGATCGCCTCCCAGATTCTCGCCACGCTCGAAGATGAAGACGCCTGGGCGAAGACGCTGCGGAAGAATCCTGCCAGGTTGCGCAAGCTGGCCGCCGAGGCGCTGGACGAGCATCGCCGCGGCGCCACTCGCTCGTTGGACGAGCTTCTGTGATCCCGTCGCGTACCACCCGCGCTTTCCGCGAGGCCTTCGCTTCACTTCCTGACGACGTACGCCGGCAGGCGCAACGCGCTTACCGCTTGTTTCTTCGCGATCCACGCCACCCCAGTCTGCGATTCAAGAAAGTAGATGAGGAAAGCGATGTTTACTCCGTGCGAATTGGCCTGGGTTACCGCGCCCTGGGGGTCATGGAGGGGTCAATCGTGGTGTGGTTCTGGATTGGCTCGCACGCCGAATGCGACCGCCTGCTGGGGTGAACGGGCTTGCTTGTCAATTCAGCGACCAGCGCGGACCCCGCGAGGAATGGGGATTTTTCAGCGCTGGCTGGCGTAGGGCGAAGCCCTGCGACGCAACGCCTGGAGACGATATATGCGCCCATTGTCGGGTCCCCGACGTGCCACAGGGCCACTATAAAGGCCCACGGCATGCAAATCGCGGCGTGGCATACTCAGGTGGCTCCGAAAGGCGCATACATGCCGACAACTACCGTCGGCACGTATGCGCTACCCGCGATGCGATCAACTCGGGCGTGAATTCAGGACGTGCCGTTAACCGCCCGCGGCCTTGCGGTAGCGGAGCATATGCTCCTGCAACTCAGGATCGCGCGGGTCGAGTTCGAGGGCCAGCACTTGGATCTTCACCGCTTCCCGGTAGCTTCCGCTGGCGTAATTGGCCTCGGCCAGCGTATCGATGAAGCCGGCTTCTTGCCACTGTGTTAATTCGACGGCTTCGCGTGCGTGCTCGAGGGCGGCGTGCGGGTCGCGCCACTTGGGGTCCTCGCAGGTGGCATAAAGCCACGCCAGGTTATTGTGAGACTCGGCGTTTTTGGGCTCGATCTGCAAGGCTTGTTTATAATGCTGGACGGCTTCCTCGAAAAGCTTCTGATCGGCATAGAGGTCAGCCAGCAGGCGCTGGCCGTCCGCCGTGGCGGGGTTCTTGCCCAAAGCGGTTTCGAAGGCCCGCTGCGCCTTCCCGAGGTCGCCCTTCATGCGGTACGCCACACCCAGCGCCAGTTGCGCTTCCGGGGTGCCCGGACTAAGGCGCGCCGCTTCGCTGTATTCCTGAATGGCCTTGTCGAACTGTTGCCCGCGCAGGTAGACCGCGCCCATCATCATGTGCGGGCGCTCGTCACGCGGCGACCGCCGAGCGGCGGCCTCGAAGCGTTCCAGGGCCTTGGCATCCTGGTGCGCAAGCCGCAGCCGCACGCCTTGCTGAAGCAGCCGGGCAACATCGCGAGAGATGGCGTAATGCTGCGCCGTTGAGACCATAGCCAGTCCCACCACCAGCACGGGCAAAACGATGATCGCTTGTGTAGGCCGTTCCTCGCCGAACTCTAGCGCCAGGCCGTGCTTGGGCGGCGGAATAAAGGCCGCCAACATCCCGCCCGTCAGCAACCCTCCCACATGTCCCCAATTGTCGATTCCCTTCTCAGAAAATCCGAGGAATAACATGAGGGCAATGAAAGGAACGATCCCAGCGCCGAAGGCGCGGCCCCAACGAGGCGGAATGATGTCTCGGTGCATAAAGCCCGCAACCAGCATGGCGCCAGCGATTCCGAAAATGGCCCCGGACGCGCCGGCCGCGACGTTCATCGAGACGCTCATGGACAGCGCCGAACTGCCAATCCCGGCGGCAACGTAAAGGAAAGAAAAGCGCCCTGCGCCGTATACCCGCTC
>Ga0187879_10001758_pt1 | contig 14744 bp, 14 predicted proteins | sample June2016WEW_19_1_FD_132423 | JGI IMG/M metagenome (GOLD analysis project Ga0187879, IMG submission 132423) | Peatland microbial communities from SPRUCE experiment site at the Marcell Experimental Forest, Minnesota, USA - June2016WEW_19_10 | ecosystem: Environmental > Terrestrial > Soil >... | reverse complement strand
GTTGAACGGGTAATCTACAAGGTGAATTCCTTTCAGTTCACAAGATCAGCCAGGCTTGTCCTGGCACTCCAGAGGAACGCAAACTGCGCGTACCTCTGCGCTACCTGCTCGCTGCAATCGTCCTTGCCTACTGGATCAAGGGGCGCAAGGAGGAATCGGTTCTGGCCGCGCAATTCGGCGAAGAGTTCAAGGAGCACTGCCGGCACACCGGATTTCTGTTTCCAAAGTTCTAAACAGCGAATCCCGCCAGTGAGCCGGGTAGCGCGGACCGCCGTTTTTGCGGTCCGCGGTTCTTCCTTCCCAAAAGTTGCGGACCACAGAGTCGGTGGTCCGCGCTACCTGCTTGGGGCTGCGACTGCTGTCACCGCTTGGGCCTGCCCACGGCGACAGAGGAACGTCGATCATAAAGAAAAGGGCGCCGGAGCCCTGTACCAGACGGTGAGGGGCGCAGTTTCGACACCGTGATAGAATACAGCACGGTGACCAATATGGCTGCGGAAAAGACGCGGGCCGCAAAAGCGGCGGTGCGCGCTACCTGCTTTTTTGATTGACTTCGGCCGCGGCGGCGGTGGAATGGGATGAATATCATTGCCGGGCCACCACGCATTGATTCTGCCAGAGTGGGGCCACAAAGCATGGCAGGCCCCTGGGATCGAGCCATCACGGCTTGATACGGTCATGAATTCAGGTCAGCATAAAGAAAGAGCATCATTACTGGAGTGCATACTCTTTTTGGCGGGCATTTTCTGGCTGACGTGCGGAATACCTTGGCTTGCTGACACCACCGGTATATCCCGGGGCGTCTTATTCATCATCGCATTGGGCGTGTATGTTTCCTTGTTTTCCTTGATTTCATGGAGCCTGACCGTATGGCGCCAGCACAGACGCGCGGTGAATGAAAGTAAGAAACCATGCTTACATGGCGTGCCTGGCGGAGAAACTCGTGACAGGTGTGCAACGTGTCTCAAGAATCGTGAAGAAGAAAACAAGCGAAGAGAAATAGAACGCCAAGAACGGCAACGGATAGGAAGGATGAAAGAGGCCGCCAATTCTCTGAGACACGAGGAAATGAAAAGGCTGGCCATAGCGAGGCTCAGCAAGAGAGATTTCTTAATGAGCGGGACTCCACGAGAGTTTGAAGATACGGTTGCCGCAATGTTCGAGAACCTTGGGTATTCAGTGAAGCAAACACCCTATTCAAGCGACGGTGGCAAGGACGCAATAGCCATGAAGGATGGCAAGAAAGTCCTGATAGAGTGCAAGAGGTATGAGAAAGATTTGATCGGTCGTCCCGCCCTGCAAAAGTTTTATGCTGCCATCATGGAAGAAAAGGCGGACAAGGGTATCTTCGTCACAACCAGTGGCTTCGCTCGGACCGCCTTGGAATATCAATATGTTCGATCAAATCTCATTGAACTGGTAGACGGCACAAACCTGGCTGATATGATGATACGCGCTTTCCCAGAGTCCAGCAATTCGGAGAAATACACCGTAATGTGCCTCCAGTGCGGGTCCCGAGTTGTGTTTGACCTTTTGGCAGGAGAGTCCCGTAAAATGTGTGCCAACAACCACCCTGTGAATAACGATTTACAGTCAGGGATGGTGTCTCTTAAGTTGGTCTCGGGCAAACTGTACTGTGACAAATGCGGACGCGAGATGCGACGTGTCCACGGAAGGCGCGGAGATTTTTGGGGATGTGCTGGCTATCCGGAGTGCCGATCGACTCGTCCAATCCAGGGAGTATCAAGCCATGAGTGACGGAAAACGTCGTGAGCGTCCCTGGTTTTCCGAAGACGGCTCAGAGGACCGTGAAATGTGGCAGAGGATGCAGGGTAGCCTGAACCGGATCGTCGGCACCAGCAGTTCTATAAAATGAAAGGCAAGCCATGAATGACCGATTGAAAACCATTTCTTACACCGATGAAAGAGCAAAGAAGATCGTCGAGAGGTTTTGTGGTCATGTCCACTGGCTGGTAAGAGTGCGACACACCTACAGAGTCCTTTTTGAGGACAAGCAGCCGTCCTGCCAGACTCTTATGGAAAAGACAGCATCGTCGTTCTTCGCTGATCTAAAGAGGATATTGCAGGAATACCTGCTCTTAGAATGCGCCAAGATTACTGACCCTGCCGAGACTGGCGGGCGCGAAAACTTCACGGTCGATTGCCTTGTTCGAAACATCTGCTGGCCAAATCATGATAAGAACATTCTGAAGGAATTGGAGTCATTGCAGGCCACAACAGAGGGCTTTAGGAGCTATATAAAGTGCGCGAGGAACAAGCTTCTTGCCCACTTGGACAGGAGAGCCGTTCTATCCGGCGAGCCTCTTGGTGCATTCCCCGAGGGCAAGGACAAGGACTTTTTTGACGCGTTACAGAGAATTTGCGATGTTACCCACAAAGCCTGTTTCGAAGAGATCTACGGTTACATGTCACCGATCACATTGGGGGGTGGAGATGTATTCAATTTGACAAAAACACTTGCATGCGCAGTCGCATTCGAGAAAGCGCCATCAGAGAGTTCGGGCCAAAACAAGACATGGCTATACTCATGTCTGGAGAAGGCACGCCATGAACCGAAGACGGAGAAAGGAAAGACAAGTTTGCACCCATGAAACCATATAATCGCGTTGGAGAAGAGCTTTCGGTGATGCGTATCTCAAAGAACGGCCAGACCGTGACGCTGAGCGACGGTTCACGATGGCGCGTCAGTCTCGGAGACGTGACCAGAACGCTGTGCTGGTATGCTACACAGCGCATTGTTGTCGAGAACTGCGATGATGTCCTTTATCCATACGAATTACGCAATCTTGACACTGTGGCCGATGTCGCCAAAGCATCACCTGCTTGATTTATGGAGTTGCGAGATAGCGATGGCTTTTGCCGTTGTCGCCGCTTGCGCTGCCTCCGCGGCTGATGTACCGGCCGCCTGTGAATTTAGAAAGGGCTGAACTGGATGCCGCGACCCGAGCCTGTATTCGACGGCACTGAGGGTGACGTTCTGATCGAAATCTACGAATGCCCAGACGTTCCCGTCTCGTCGTACACGTTGACACAGAGGCTGAATCCCAACCTCCAAACCACTACCCCGGAGTACCGCACTGCATTGGCTCACGTCAGCAGCGTAATAGAGGACCTTTTTGTTCGCAGGCTTATTCGAGGCAAGCCATCAAAGAGCGCCGACGGGGTCTTCTTCAACAACCTGAAATTGACCGACAAGGGAGTACGGGCTGCCATTCAGGAGCGTAATCGGCGCACATTACCAGAGAAGGTCAAACAGTTTCTTGATGTTGCCGCGTTGATACGGGGAGACGCGGAAAAGAAGTGACCGGTACGGCTGCAAGCTGCGTCGTGGCTGGCGCGGCTCTGCGGTTTCGGCAATTGCGACACTACAGGTCGTAGAGTTTCGCTGTGCGGCAGCTTACAGGCCCGTCGCGCCTCAGGAACTTCGCTCGCGCCTTCGCACCATTCGACGACTCCAGGGTTCGTCGACACCGTGCCACTATACTCGGGACGCATGGGCCACCGATGCAATGGGACGGCGGATGCCAGTTCCGTTCCGTGAAGGGACTTTCTGTTCGCTCCGCATTTTTCGCTTGACAAACGTGACGGCATAGGCTAGATTTGTTTCGTGGGGTTGGGCAGGGGATTCGGCCCTGCCGGATAGGTTATGCCGGGAAGTGCTCTTCTGTTTTCATCTGTGGTCCCTGCCTGTGGTTCCTTCCTTTTTTGCAGTCAAGAAGTCCAGGAGTCAAAGTGTCGAGGAGTGGGAGGCCAAACGCCGATCGCATTTCTCTGGCCGCAGGCCGGAAGGCGGCGGCTGGACGTCTCGATGCCTCGACCCCCCTCAACTCGCCGACCTGCAAAATTGAGGGAACAAAGCGAGAATGTCTATGAAAACAAAGGACAAGTACAAAATGTCGCCGAGCCTGGTAGCGCAGACCGCCGGTTCTGCGGTCTGCGGCTTTTCCATGGTTGCTGGGGACGGCCGCGGACCGCGAACACGGCGGTCCGCGCTACCCCTCGACTGCAAAATCGAGGGAACAAAGCCAGAATGTATATGAAAACAAAGGACAAGTACAAAATGTCGCTGAGTAGTAGCGCGCCAAACCGAACGCCGACCCTCTCGGGTCGCGGGCCCGAGGGCGGTCACACGGGCCGCCCCTACGTCACACTTGCGGTTTCAGAGCCTGACGAAGATCCGCTTCTTATACAGCCAGAAGCAAAGCAGCCAGAGCATGCCCCAGACCACGAGACTGGTAACAATCGCCGCGTTAATGGAACCGGCCCAGGCGAACAGGCCGGTGGTGAAAGGTTTGGCAATCCTGCTAAACCACCACGCGCCGCCGGTCATCGCGAAGAGATATATAAGGAGTGGATTCATGCCCACGATGTTGAAGAACAGGGTCCACCTCTTAAGCTTCTTCACGTCGATCAGCCAGTAACAAAGCGCCAGGGCCAGCAGGCACCACCCGCCGCTCACGATTACGAATGAAGTGCTGGCGATGCGTTTAATGATCGGGGTCCAGGGGTTGAGGGCGTAGCCGACTACAACTCCGATCACGCCGGGGATAACCAGCAGACGAATCTTCTGAAGCGAAGTGCGGCTGCTCATCAGGACTTGTCCGGCCAGCACTCCCCACATGGTGTGCGCGGCGGTCGATATGGCGTTAAATGCCACCCAATGGTCAGAGTCAAGCTTGTGCATGAGCACCAGATCCATCCAGGATCCGAAATTGTGGTCCGGCACCCACGGCTGGTTGAATCCGGCCACCGGCCATAGCCGATAGAGGAGTTCGGTAGCGATCAGAAAGAGGAAGGTGACACCAATCTGAACACGCGCCGGCTTGCGCATGAAGAGAAAAGCCACAAGGTAGGTGAAAGAGAGCTGGGCAAGCACGTTCCAAAGCTCAAACGTGAGTCTTCCCGGTCCGATGCAATAGAGAGCCCAGCCAAACAGGAGCAGCAACCCCGATCGGATCAGGGCATGATGAAAGGTCTTGCTCCAACTGTCGCCTCGTTGCCAGCGCTTGCCGAACGCGAAGGGCATTGCGACGCCCACGATGAACATGAAGAAAGGCTGGATCAGATCCCAGAAATGCAGCCCGTTCCAGGGATGGTGTTCCAACTGCCAGCCGATGGCGCCCAACAAGGTGCCATGAAATGCCGGTAACCTGAGAAGCCCGTAAAGGCCGGTGGCCTCTCCCACCAAAAGGAACATGGTAAGGCCGCGAAAGAAGTCGAGTGAGGTCAACCTACCCTCGGCGGGCGGAGACGCCACGGGTTTCTGCTTTATAGCGGTCTGCGGCAACTCACTGGTGAGGCTCGATTCCATGGTCGGATTTAGACCTCCTGTCGCCGAACTTGCATCTCAAGGCAGAATGTATTTAGCAGGAAAACAGCGGGCGTCGAGCAGATTCTTTCATCGTCCATACGAACCGTGCTGCGAAGGAATTGAGCCATCATCCGACGTGCGGCCACTGGCCAAAGCGCGGCGGCGGGCTACCCTCTCCTCTTGAGGCTCTGTGTAAAGCTCCGTTTAGGCTGTCATTCCGAGCGAAGCGAGGAATCTCGCCCTGAGCATTTTCGACTCACTGCGAGATTCCTCGTCGCCTGTGGCTCCTCGGAATGACATGCAAATGAGGTTTCCACAGAGATTCCATGGGAAAGGCCCACGCCTTTACATTCAAACCCGGGCCTATTATCGTCAGAAATAAAACTTCAGCGCAAACTGAATTTCCCGTTGATCGTTCTGGCCGTCTCGCGTCGAATTGATTACTCCGAAGGTGAGCGGCGAATCGTAATTGAGTGACCCAGGGGCGGCAACAACGCCGTTGCCTCCAAAACCGGGGGGCGAGAAGTTAGGGTGATTCGTCAGGTTGAAGAACTCGGCCCGGAACTCAAGCTGGGTCTTCTCCGTGGTGCGAAATTCCTTGAAAAGCGAGAAATCGAAGCGATGGAAGCCGGGGCCATAGAACTGCGTGGGAGATCCACCCAGGGGGCTGTAGTCAGACTGGCCAATTGTCGTGGCCTCGGGCGCGTCATGGAAGGCGGCCGGATTGATCCACTGATTGACGTTGTGCGGGCCGGCGGTGATGCTTTGGCCCGTCAGCAGCGCGTTGCAACCGAAACCTGAGGGCGTAGGATTCACGCAGGCCACGTTGAACGGCTGGCCGTCCTCAAGCGTCAAGATCCAGTTAGTCCTCCAACCGCCCAGAACGCCGTCAACGACCTTACTACTGTTGCCGAGGAAATGGTGGCCCTTTCCGGCCGGGAGTTCGTACGTCCCGCTCAGGTGCACGACCTTCGGGTCGTCGAAATCGCAGAGGCCGTAGTCAGCTTGAATACCGAAGTGGGGCAGCAAGGGCGCGCGGTAGTAAATCGCAGTTTCGTTCAGCACGTCGGAGGCGTCCGTCCGGCATTTCGCCCAGGTGAAGTTGGCAAGGAGGGTTAGGCCGTAGCTGAACCGGCGCTCGAAGTTGGCCTGAAGCGAATTGTAATAACTGTCCATCGCCATAGACGAGTAGGTAATGGAGTTTTCGAAATCAGGCAATAGCGAATAAGCATACGAATTGAGCCCGTTAGGCAGAATCTCGCTGGGGCTATTCGGATTGATGTACGATCCCAGATGCCGCACGCTGTTGCCGACATAACCAAGCTGAAAAGTCTGGTTTGGAGTGACTTCATACTGAAGCGTAAAATTGTAGCCGTTCGTCACAGGCGTTTTCATGTGGTAGTCTTCGCCCGTGAACGACACGCCGGTAGGTTCGGCATCGGCGGAAGTGAGCGGAACAATAGCTGACAATCCGGTCTCAAGCGTCCCGACGGCGCCATTAGCAAAGGTGACGGGTTGGGCCGCGGTTAGCGCCGGATAGCTCAGCGAATATTGGAACGGGAAGTCCACGTAAGTTTCGATGACGGAGTTTTCGAAACCGCCATAGAACATGCCAAATCCACCGCGCGCCACCAATCTTGGAGAGATGCGGTAAGCAAACCCGATGCGCGGCGAGAAGTTCGTGTACTGCGAGTGGCCAAGGCCCGGAACGCTCGAGCAGGAAATGGCGATGTTATCCAGCGCGGCGGCTGCCTTGAAGTCGGACGAAAGCGGGGTCGAGCAACGTCGCTGCGTGAGTATGAACTGCGAGGGTGCACTGGTGAAAGAAGGCAGGAAGTTGGATTGCGCCCCGAAGTTCTCCACGATCTGACCGAAATACTCCCAGCGCACGCCGAGATTCAGAGTCAGCTTGCTGGTCGCCTTCCAGTCATCCTGAAAGTAGAGGCCGTAGTAGTTACGCCCCATATCCGTATTGGCGATGTTTGAGGCAGAAACGTTATTCGCCCCGCCCACCATGTTGAAGGCGCCGGGGACAGTGCCGTTGATCGGCGTCAAGAGCATTTGAGCCAAACCGGTATTGCCATTGTTGTAACCCGGCACTTCGGTGAAGTCTCCATTAAAGGACCAGTTTCCCCGGCCCTCGGGGGGCTGGAAGATCGCAAACTTGAGGTGCTGGAATTCAATGCCCGCCTTCAGGGTCTGCTTGCCGCTGACTTTGGTCGCGTTATCAGTAAACTGGAACGTCGAGTTGTATTCGGCGGAAGGCAAGAAGTCATTGCTGCCCAGGGTGTTGAGACCCGTGAAGTAAATCGACCCCAAGCCGCCGTTCAGTGGCACCTGCGGCACGCCCCCGATCCCGAATTGCGCCGGAATGCCCATCTGATTGGCAAAGGGCTGTAGGCGCGAACTGCCGATGCGGCTGAAGCCCGCGCGCGCTTCATTCACGACCGTTGGTGAAAATGAGTGAGTCTCGCTCAAAGCGATGTTGATCGATGTGGCCGTCTGATAGCCATCCTGGAATGCTCCCCCGTCGGCAATCCCAGTGAAAGGTCCGGGGATATACTCCGGAACGTCCGAGAAGCTGACGCGCGCGAACATCTGGTCTGAGTCGCTGAAATTCTGATCTCCCCGCACATCGAATTGGTTGACCGTGTTGCGCAGAACAGGGTCACTGGAATAGTTGCTGAAAAGGCCGGCGGAGTTCGGCGCCGGAAAGAGATTGAGCAGTTTGATGGCGTTCGGATCCAGCCGATTCGCCGGCAGAACGTTTCCCGCAAAAGGTTCGCGCACGAATTCTCCGGGAAGCAGCGTGCCCGGCGCAGTGCCCGATGGGCAAGGGGCCGTAAGTCCGGTCACCGAATCCGCCACGCCGCACGAGACGCCGCGAGTCGTGGCAGGATCGAGCACTTGTCCGAGCGCAAAATTGCGCCCCAGCCCATCCGTCTGCGTGCCGCCCTGGGTGAGCAACTCCGAGAGGTTGGTGAATCCGCTCGAGCGTTCCAAGTCAGTTGGAACCGTCGATAGCCAGGGCGATGCCTGGCGGATTCGCGTTCCTTCATAATCGCCGAAAATAAACGTCTTGTCCTTGCGAATTGGACCGCCGATCGTGGCGCCGAACTGGTTCTGGCGGTACTCGCCTTTGGGGGTCGGACTCGGCGAGTTTTCGAAGAAATTAGCGGCATCGAAGATGTCGTTGCGGACGAACTCCCACGCATTCCCGTGCCATTGATTGGTTCCTGATTTGATCGTGGCGTTCAGCACGGCGCCCGACGCGCGTCCCATCTCGGCGCTGTAATCGCTGGTCTGAACCTTGAACTCGGCGATGGCGTCAACGGGCGGGCGCACGACGTAGGCCGTGCCGTTAAGGAAATCCACCAGGTCGGCGTTATCGTCGATACCGTCGAGTATGTAATTGTTCTGCGCGGGTCGAGTGCCATTCGCCGCGAAACTGCCCGTCGCGCCCAGACCGCGGGTATCCTCCTGGTCCTGGGTCACGCCGGCAGTGAGTTGAGCCAGAAAGGTAAAGTTCCGGCCGTTCAGCGGCAAGTCATTCACCTCGCGCGAGCCAATCACCTGTCCGACTGACGCATCTTGGGTTTGAAGCGCCGCCGGCGCGCCTGTGACCTCCACCGTTTGGTTCAGCATCCCGGGCTGGAGCACCAGGTCCACCGCCACCCGCTGTTGCACCTCGACCGTGACATCCTTCTGAACCAGCTTTTGGAAGCCGGTGAACTCGGCGGTCAGAGTGTACGTGCCGAGCTTGATGGGGGTAAAGGCGAAGTTGCCGTCGGCGGCCGAGGTTGTCGTGACCGAAAGGCCGGTGTCTTGGCTGGTCGCCGTGACCTTTACTCCCGGCACTACCGCTCCGGACTGGTCTTTGACCGTTCCATAAATTGCGCCGGTATCAACCTGGCCGTAGAGCGTAGTTGTGATTAGAGTCAAGAAGCTTACAAGAACCGCGAGTAACGCAAAACGACGAGAGAACCAATTCCGAGCGCGCATCTCGAATCCCTCCCCATTTGACACCGCTGCTTCGTACCTCGCAGTGGGTACCCGCCCAACCGCTCCTTGCGAACGCCAGCGATGATAATTTAACTTGTCTGAAACTCCGACCCGCAACCAAACGCAAGCGCCCGAAACCAAAGCGCGCAATCTTCAGCTTGCGGTTAGTATAGCATACCCACAAAGTCATAGCCCTGCAAACCGGTCCTGAAGCCAAGCCGCTTCAGAGGCTAACGCCCCGTCATTACTTCGCGAGATTTTCGGCGGGGATGAAGAGTCAGTGTGAAAACCTCACGGTCGGCGGCGGCTCGATTGATGGTCTGGCCGCTACGCTGACCAAGGTTCTGGCAGGCCAGGCGAACTTGCCTTCCCCGCCAGACCTGACGGCTGACCCGGAAAAGTAGGCTCGCAGCCCAGGGAAAGCAACGATTCCCCTCCTTAGCTGAGGAGGGGGTAGGGGGTGGTCGGTCCGGCCGCGACGTGGCCACCCACCACCCCTTCCCCTCCTCCCGCTGAGGAGGGGAGTTGTATTCGGGGAAGTCAATGGAGCATCGGGGAGCGCGGGCATCCTGCCCGCAGAGTGCGTGCAATTGCGCGCGAACGGCGGGCAGGATGCCCGCGCTCCCGGATATCTTCAGGGCAGTTTTAGGTTTTACACGACTGGGCTCGCGCTCAAGCCAATAGACAGGTAAAATCGAAGTGTATGGCATTGTTCAATCTGGATCCGGACATATCGCGCCAACCGCCGTCCGATTTGAAACCGAGGGGGCCAGAAGGCAGGTCCCAGCTTTGGGGCTGGTTGCTTCTGGTGTTGATGGCGGTGCTGGTGTTTTTCTTCGTGCGCGCCCTCCGGCAGGTGCGGATCGAGGTCGCGCAACTGAACCAGCACACCGAAGAAATGAACCGGCGGCTGAGCCAAGTCGAACAGCGTTCGCAAACCGAGGCGCAGCAGGCGGCACAGGCAGCACAAAGCGCCCAAGCGGCCGCTCACCAGAGAGACCAGGCTGACGCGGCTCGTGCCGAATCGCAAAACGAGGCGCAGAAGGCCCAGCAGCAGGCGGCCGTTGCCAAGCAGGAGGCAAGTCAAGCCGAGCAGACAGCGCAACAGTACCGGCAACAGCGCGAACAGGAACTCGCGCACCTGAAGGACGTCCTGAGCCACATCGCCGATACGCGCCGCACGGCTGGGGGCTTGGTCGTAACGCTGGGCAGCAACTCGATTCGGTTCGATTTTGACAAGTCCGACATCAAACCGCAATATCGAGAAATCTTAAGCCGCATCGCCGGCGTCTTGATGAGCGTCGAAGGATACTCGATTAGCGTGTACGGCTACACCGATGACATCGGCACAGCAGACTACAACCAGAAGCTCTCGGGAAGGCGTGCTCAGGCTGTGCGCGATTACCTCGCCGAGTCGGGGGTCGACCCGAAGATCATCACCAGCAAAGGCTACGGCAAATCCGACCCGAGGGCTCCCGGCGATAGCGCCTCGGCGCACGCCACGAACCGGCGGGTTGAAATTGGGATTGTCGATACAACGATTCGCCTGGCAGGTCCGGCAAATTGAACCCGAACTTCGAAGTTGCGAGGCTCTGCGGGAAGAAACCCCTCACTCGGCTCGCTACTCTCGCCACCCTCTATGCAAAATAGCGCGATTCGCAGGCCGCGTCAAATAGACGGTGATGGAGCAGCTTCGGTTCAAAGGCGGTAGATCCCTCGACTTTAGGTCGATCGGATATAATAGGAGGTGAGAGACGCTATCCCCATGTACCTGGTGAGAGGCAATGCCGACTCACCGCACGTGAGTCGTACTAGGACCGTGACGTCGCATCGCCTCCCGTAGCAATGCATTAATTCGCGTCTGGTATCCTTTTCCCTGTCCTCGAAGCCATGCCAGAACATCGGCGTCCAAACGGATGGTCAGCGACTTTTTGATGGGCCGGTAGAACTTTCCGACGACCGCCCTATCCCAACCCCTTAGCTGCGGGATGTCTGTCAGGTCAATCTCGCCATCCCTCAATCGCTGAAGAGCCTGGATCTCCTTAGCCTGATGCTTCGTGACCTTCATAAACTCTCCTTTCCGCCCGGGTGGCCTTTCGCGCGGAGATGATGCGGATTACCTCCTCTTCGCCCTCGGCGAGATAAGTGTGAGCCACCAGAACAATCAAACCCTTGATCATCCCGACGGTTTGCCACCGTTGCTCATCATCGACAACTCGATCTTGAATGCTGCGTGAGTGCGGATCGTCGAAAACAAGTCTAGCGGTTTCAAAGCTAATCCTATGCTTCTCGAGATTACGACGATTCTTGACCTCATCCCACTCAAAGCGCATTCTTCGTAGTTACCGCATCGTAGTTACATCATATCATTTGATCGACTAGGCGAACACGAAAAAGGGCGGTGAGCTGCAAACTCGGGCACAAGCCCACGACCCGCTCACGGGCGACCCGTGGTGCTCTTGCCAATAGCCCCGAACCCCTGGTCCTTAGCCCCTTTTCCTGGCGATGGTGTGGATCGGTTCGCCGAGCAACACATCAGCGGCTTCCATCCAGGCTTCGGAGAGAGTGGGGTGGCAGTGGATGGTTTGAGCGAGTTCGGTGGCGGTGAGTTCGGCGCGGATGGCGGTGGTGGCTTCCGCGATGAGGTCCGTGGCCTGGACTCCGATCGCTTGCGCGCCCAGCAACTGCTCCGTCTTGGCATCCGCAATCCATTTGACGAAGCCGCTCGGGTGGCCGATGGCCAGAGCCTTTCCTAATGCCCCGAAGTTGAATTTGCCGGTCTTAACTTCCCTGCCTTGCTTCACCGCATCCTGCTCCGTCAGCCCGACTGTGCCGACTTCGGGCGACGTGAAGACGCAATAGGGAATGAGCTTCTCATTCTTGCGCCGTTGCCGAGTGCAGGCGTTCTCCGCAGCAACCAAGCCTTGCGACGTGGCGGCGTGCGCCAACTGAGGGCCTCCCGTGACGTCTCCAATTGCATAAATGGTCGACACTTGAGTCACGCCGTACTCATCAACTTCGATGAAACCGTGTTGATTGGTCTTGAGTCCTGTGTTCTCGAGCTGGAGTTCCGCCGTCACCGGCTTACGTCCTAAAGCGGCCAGAAGCAGATCCGCCTTAAGCGCTTCTCCCCCCGCTGTTCCCCGCACAGCGTGTTCGTCCGGAGTAATGCTTTCGAGACTCATGCCCGTAAGGATGCGAATGCCGAGCGTTTTCTCCATCTGTCGACGCAGTTCGCGCCGCACGTCGGCGTCCAGGAATGCCACGATATCCTCGAGAATCTCGACGATTGTGACCCGGACGCCCAATTGGGCCAACATGCAGGCAAACTCGCAGCCGATGACCCCGCCGCCCAGAACGAGGGCGCTCGCAGGAGCCGATTTCAAGTCGAGGAACGCGCGACTCTCGACCACCCGCGCGTGCCGCGGCAGGAAACCGGGCATGGAAGACGTAGCGCCCGTGGCGATAATGGCCTTCTCGGCCCCGATCACCGTGCTCCCCGCACTTGAATTCACCACAACGCGCTTGCGGCTCTCGAACGAAGCAGTTCCGTCGAAGACCTTCACACCATTTCCTCCCAGCAATTGTCTTACGCCGTTGCGCAGGCTGCGGACCACTTGGTCTTTGCGCTCGGCCATGGCGGAGTAATCAAAAGAAGCCGATTCGGCCTTGAGACCCAAGCTTGCCGACGACTTCATCTGCGCGTAAAGGTCGGAAGTGTGGATTAATGCCTTGGAGGGAATGCAGCCGTAATTCAGACACGTCCCGCCCAGGAACTCGCGCTCGACCAGAGCCACGGATGCACCCAACTGCGCGGCTCGGATCGCTGCCGGGTAGCCCCCCGGCCCTGCGCCGATTACCACTACGCCAAACGTTTCCACAGTGATATCTCCTCGAGTTTTTGTTTGATTGCGTTCGCGAATCTGGCCGCGGTTGCGCCGTCTATAATGCGGTGATCGGAAGACAGCGTCATTTTCATAATGTCCCGGACAACGATCTGATCGCCCCTGACCGCCGGTTGTTTCAGCGTGCTCGACACCGCGAGAATGGCGATTTCACCGGGATTGATGATGGCGGTGAAGTTTTCGATATCCATCATCCCCATATTCGAAATTGTAAAGGTGCTGCCGCCCATCTCATCCGGAGTGAGCTTGCCGGCGCGCGCCTTGGCGATCAGTTCCGTAGCGGCGTCATGAAGCTCAGCCAGGCTCAACTCTTCGGCGTCGCGGATTACCGGCACCACCAACCCCTGATCGAGGTTCACAGCCAGGCCCAAGTGGACCTTGCCGTGCCAACGAATGTTCCTGCCGTCCGTCGTGCTGTTCACAATCGGTAACTCAACAAGGCTCAGCGCCACAGCCTTCAAAATGAAATCGGTCACGGTGTAAGACGCGCCTTGAGCTTTCAACTCGATGCGGAAATTCACCAGCTCAGTCATATCCACGGCCACGGTCACGAAGAAGTGCGGCGTGGTGGTAAAACTCTCGGTCAGCCGCGAGGCAATCGTCTGGCGCATTCGGCTCATGGTCTGGGGCTTTTCCGAGATAGCTCGTTCAACCCGAGTTACGGTGATCCGGCCATGGCCGCCGTCCAGTGACAACACGTCGACGCCTTCCTTCGCCGCTAATCGCTTCGCTGCCGGCGTGATGTGAAGCTGGTAGTATCCCTTGGAATCGAGATAATTCTTCACATCGCGTTCCACAATCCTGCCGAAAGGGCCCGTCCCTGCGATCGGCGCGGGATTGATGGCAGATTCCCTGGCCAGCTTGGCGGCTCGCGGGCTGATGCGGAATACTTCCGGGGGGACCGACGCGCTGGGGGTGGGATGAAGGGGCGGTTCGCGAACCGCCCCTACTTGCGCAGCGGGCCGCTCGGGGCGCGGTTCGTTCATTCCTATCGTGGGTGGCGGTGTAGCTGGACGCGGGCCCTGCATTGAGGCGGCAGGCGGCCCCGGCTTTCGAAACTCGGGCGACACGGCCGCCATTTCCGGAATCGCTTCTCCGGGATCACCTACAAAACCAACTGTAGTGTTAATGGGGACCGTGGCTCCTTCCGTCACTATGGTCTTCAGCAGCGTGCCCTCGAAGAAGCTCTCGACCTCGAGGATGGCTTTGTCCGTCTCGATCTCGAAGAGGATGTCGCCTTTCGCGACGGAGTCTCCCACCCTTTTTCGCCAGCGAACCAGCGTGCCCACTTCCTCGGATTGCCCCAGCTTGGGCATAGTGATCGCTCGAACCATGTTCGTGATCCCTTCTTGGAGTGCGGCAGCGGAGCTTGCGGAGCTGCCGCCTTTGAAACAGCGGGATCCGGAAGGCGGCAGCTCCGCAAGCTCCGCTGCCGCACTCCACGCATCCCGTTACAGTATGGCTTTCGCGGCCTGGAAAATGTCATTCGCGTTGGGCAAGAAGAC
>Ga0187879_10001756_pt1 | contig 14759 bp, 10 predicted proteins | sample June2016WEW_19_1_FD_132423 | JGI IMG/M metagenome (GOLD analysis project Ga0187879, IMG submission 132423) | Peatland microbial communities from SPRUCE experiment site at the Marcell Experimental Forest, Minnesota, USA - June2016WEW_19_10 | ecosystem: Environmental > Terrestrial > Soil >... | reverse complement strand
GGCGGCCCGACGGCTAGCTGGAGATTCACCTTCGCGGGTACCCGCGCGGTCACAGGGGTCACAGTCACGACCAGACGATGTTACGCGGGCGCCCGTGGTTAGCTGGCCGCCGGATCGGCCGCGAATCACTGGTTACGCCAGCCTCGGCTGTCTCTTCGCGCCGCATTCCTCCGACCCTCTGGTGAGTTGTGTGACCAGGGTTGCAGAAGGGACTCAGGGGACCTGAGGCTGGTCACGTGCGGCAGCTCGAGCGTGGCCCCGCCCAGCCATCGCGATCCTGGCGAACTCCGTCACCCCCAGCGATTCGCCGCGCAGCGCCGGATCTAGGCCGGCGGCCCTGAGTATCTGCTCTGCCGCTGCTGCGGAGCCAGCCCATGGCGCCAGAGCGGCTCTCAGCGTCTTGCGCCGCTGCGCGAACGCGGCGTCCACCACCGCGAAGACCTCCTCGCGGCATGGCTGCGCGGCGGCAGCGGCATCAGCGGCAGCCGGAACCACCGGCGGGTCGCGCCTGGTAAAGGCGACCAGCCCGGAATCCACCCTCGGCACCGGCCAGAACACGGTCCGGGGCACCGACCCCGCCCGCCGGACGTCCGCGAACCACGCCAGCTTCACCGAAGGAATGCCGTAGATCCGGCTGCCGGGCCCAGCGCTCATCCGGTCAGCGACTTCGGCCTGCACCATGACCAGGCCACGGCAAAGCGACGGGACTGTGGCCAGCAGGTGCAGCAGGACTGGCACGGCCACGTTGTAGGGGAGGTTGGCTACCAGCGCGGTCGGTGGCGGTCCGGGCAGCCCGGTGACCCGCGCCGCGTCCGCGGTCACTACCTCCAGCCTCCCTGCCAGCCCGGCGCCACGCGCCGCCACGATGGCGGGAAGCTCGGCAGCAAGCACCGGATCCACCTCGACGGCGATGACCCGGCCCGCGGCCGCGAGCAGCGGCAGGGTCAGCGATCCGAAGCCTGGGCCCACCTCGAGCACGGTCTCGCCTGGCCGCAGTGCCGCCAGCGCCGTGATCCGGTTGACGGTTCCCGCGTCTATGACGAAGTTCTGACCTAGCCGCTTGGCCGGGGTGATGCCGAGCCTCGCTGCGATCTGCCTGATCTCGGCGGGCCCGAGCGCGGCGGCGGCCGTTACGCGCGCCACGGCCCGAAGAGCCGCTCCCCGGTCGACGTGACGGCCGCGCACAGGTCGGCCACCGGCATCTGCTTGACCTCTGCCAGCGCCCGGAGCGTGGCGGCCACCATGGCCGGCGAGTTCGGCTTGCCGCGGTGCGGCATCGGAGTCAGGAACGGCGCGTCCGTCTCGGCCAGGATCAAGTCGGCCGGCGCCGCTACCGCGGCGTCGCGCAGCGGCTGCGCGCTGGCGAACGTCACGTTCCCCGCGAAGCTCATCACGTACCCGGCGTCCGCGCAGCGCTTGGCCATCGCGGCATCGCCGGAGAAGCAGTGAAAGATCACCTGATCGGGAGCGCCTTCGGAGTCCAGGATCCGCAGCACGTCGTCGTGGGCGTCCCTGTCGTGGATCATCAGGGCCTTCCCGGCCTGTTTGGCGATCTGGATGTGCGCACGGAACCACTCCTGCTGCAGCTGCGGACCGGCGCTGTCCCGGTAGTAATCAAGCCCTGTCTCGCCGACGGCTCGCACCTGCTCAAGCCCCGCAAGGGCGGCGATCTCGGCGAGCACGGCATCGCGCTCGGCGACAGCGGAGGCCGCCCTGGCCGTCTCGTTCGGGTGGATGGCCACCGCCGCGTAGACATCCAGGTAGTGGCCCGCGCAGTCCGCCGCCCACCGGGAGGAGGGCACATCGCAGCCGACGGTCACGATCCGGGTGATGCCCACCGATCGCGCGTCGGCGAGCACCTCGGACACTGGCCGCTCGATCATGTCGAGATGGCAGTGGCTGTCGAGCGCCTGGCCGGGCAGCGGCTCGGGCAGTGGCGCCGGCCGGTCTTCGCGCGGCCGGCCTTCCCGCGGCCGGCCTTCCCGCGGCCGGTCTTCCCGCGGCTGGCCTTCCCGTGGCCGCTCAGCGGGGCGACCGCTGCTCATGCCCGCTCCAGCCGGGCCAGCTCCGCAGCGGCGACGGAGGGGTCGAGCTTGGCGAACAGCGGAGTGGGCTGCGCCAGCGGGGTACCTGGCCGGATCGGCGCCGACTCCCATCGGGCCGCCGTGGCGTACTGCCCGGTGATCACCGGGTAGGCGGCGCCACCATCCTCGTCGACCTCGTCGATCCTCGGCACTCCCGACCATTCACCGGCTCCGCCGAGCATCTCGAAGACCTTCTGCGAGGAGTTCGGCAGGAACGGGGTCAGCAGCGTCTTCCCGTCGTCGACGAGCTGCAGCGCCACGTGGCAGATCGTCCGCATCCGGTCGGGATCGGCCTCGCGCAGCTTCCACGGAGCCTGGTCGGAAAGGTACTTGTTGGCCTCGCTGAGCGTCCGCATCACCTCGGTGATGGCCACCTTGAAACGGGACCGGCCAAGCGCATTTCCCACGGTGGTGAACGCGGACCTGGAGCGCCGCAGGATCTCAGCGTCCGCTCCGGTCAGCTGACCGGGCTCGGGGATCGAGCCGATATTGCGGGCAGCGAACGAGACCGACCTGTTGACCAGGTTTCCCCAGTTGGCGAGCAGCTCGTCATTGGTGCGCCGGACGAACTCGGCCCAGGTGAAGTCGGTGTCCTGGTTCTCCGGCCCGGCCACCGCTATGTAGTAGCGCAGCGCGTCCACGTCGTAGCGCGCGAGGAAGTCGCGGACGTAGATGACCACGGCACGCGAGGAAGAGAACTTGCGGCCCTCCATCGTGAGGTACTCGCTTGAGACCACCTCGGTCGGCAGGTTCAGGCCGCCGAGTGATCCGGGGGTGCCGCCCTTGCTGCCGATTCCGTCGTAGCCGAACAGCATGGCGGGCCAGATCTCGGCATGGAAGACGATGTTGTCCTTGCCCATGAAGTAATAGGCATCGGCGTCCGGCGATTGCCACCACGCCCGCCAGGCATCCGGCTCGCCGTACCTGCGCGCCCACTCCACCGAGGCCGACAAGTACCCGATAACCGCGTCGAACCAGACGTAGATCCGCTTGTCCGGACGGTCCCGCCAGCCGGGCAGCGGGATGGGCACGCCCCAGTCGAGATCGCGGGTGATGGCCCGGGGCTGCAGGTCACCGAGCAGGTTCAGGGCGAACTTCAGGACGTTGGGACGCCACCGGCCGCTCTTGCCCTGCAGCCAGGTGCCGAGCACGTCAGCGAAGGCAGGCAGGTCAAGGAAGAAATGCTCGGTCTCCACGAATTCGGGCTGCTCGCCGTTGATCCTGGAGCGCGGGTTGATCAGGTCGGCCGGGTCGAGCTGGTTGCCGCAGTTGTCACACTGGTCGCCGCGCGCTCCGTCGTAGCCGCAGATCGGGCAGGTGCCCTCGATGTAACGGTCCGGCAGGGTGCGGCCGGTCGACGGCGAGATCGCGCCCATCGCCGCGCGCGGGAAGATGTAGCCGTTCCGGTACAGGCCGGTGAAGATCTCCTGGACCACCGCGTAGTGATTGCGCGTCGTGGTCCGCGTGAACAGGTCGTAGGACATCCCAAGGCCGGTCAGATCCTCGGCGATGATCCGGTTGTACCTGTCGGCCAGTTCCCGTGCCGTGACGCCCTCGGAGTCGGCCTGTACCTGGATCGGGGTGCCGTGCTCGTCGGTGCCGCTGACCATCAGGACCTTGTTGCCAGCCATCCGCTGGTACCTCGCGAACATATCGCACGGCAACCCGAATCCGGATACGTGCCCGATGTGGCGCGGCCCGTTGGCGTACGGCCACGCCGGCGCGGCCAGGATGTGACGGCTGGTAGGGGACATGGCCTCCAGCCTAGAGCCTGGCCGGCGCGCCCACGGCGCCCCGCGGCTCAGCCGCCGTCCGGCTGCCGCGGGCCGGCCGACGCAGCTGGCGGGGTTACCTGAGCCGCCGGCGAGACCGACCGATGCCGCACGACAGCGTCGTAGAGTTCCCGTTTCGCTATCCCGTGCTCGGCGGCCACGGCGGCGATCGCGGCATTGCGCCGCGCTCCGGCCGCCACTTGCTTCTCTACCTCGGCGGCTGCGGCGCCGGCATCGCCAGGCCGGCCCGCCCGTACGGCCCCCCGCGATCCCTCGACCACCACCGTGATCTCGCCGAGCGGATCGGCCGCTGCCCAGCTGGCCAGCTCGGCCAGGGTGCCGCGCCTGACCTCCTCGTGTGTCTTGGTCAGCTCCCGGCAGACGACAGCGCGCCGCGTCCCGCCGAGCGCCTCGGCCAGGCCGGCCAGGGTGGCGCCCAGCCTGCGCGGCGACTCGAAGAAAATGAGCGTCCTGGGCTCCGCGGCCAGCTCGGCGAACCTGCGGGACCGCTCGCCTTTCCGCCGCGGCGGAAACCCCTCGAAGCAGAACCGGTCGCTGGGCAATCCCGAGACCGCGAGCGCAGCGGTGACCGCGGACGGCCCCGGCAGCACGGTGACCCGGATGCCCTCGGCGGCGGCCGCCGCCACCAGCCGGTAGCCAGGATCGCTCACGCCTGGCATGCCCGCGTCGGTGACCAGCAGGACGTCTCGGCCGGCCTTGAGCTCAGCCAGCAGCGTGGCCGCTCGCGCCGTCTCGACCTCGTCGTAGTAGGACACCACCCGGCCGGTAAGCGCGACGCCGAGCGATGCTGCCAGCCTGCGCAGCCTGCGGGTGTCTTCGGCACCAATGACAGCCGCCGAGCGCAGGGCCGCAGCCAGCCGGGCGGAGGCGTCGCCGGGCTGGCCGATCGGCACGGCCGCCAGGGTCAGGGTCGCGCCGGGGCCCTCGCCTGGCCCTTCGCCGGGGCCGTCGGCCGCGGGGTCCGCGCGCTTAGCGCCGCAACGTTCCATGACGCCGCCCACGCTAATGCCCGGCGCCCTTACGATGGCAGTCGATGATGGCAAACGACGCCGAGCTGCTGGCAGGTGCGCCGGCGGACCGGGGTTCCGACCTCCGTGCCCGGCTGGTACCGCCGATCGCCGGCAGTGCCTTCTGGGGCTGGGCGGGGCCGCTCCTGGTCACCGCGCTCGGCACCTTCCTGCGTTTCAACAGGCTCAGCGTCCCCCCGTCCATCGTGTTCGACGAGACCTATTACGTAGGCGACGCCTACGGCATCCTGCGGCACGGCGCCGAAATCAACCACGCCAAGAACGCGGACGCGCTGCTGGCCCACGGCTACACCAACATCTTCGCCCCGGGCGGGGAGTTCGTGGTACACCCGCCGCTCGGCAAGGTGGCGATCGCCGTCGGCGAGTGGCTGTTCGGGCTGACCCCGTTCGGCTGGCGGTTCGCGGCTGCTGTGGTTGGGTCCCTGTCCATCCTGATGACGGCGAGGATCGCCCGCCGGATGACCCGGTCGACCCTGCTCGGCTGCGTCGCGGGGCTGCTGCTGGCGCTTGACGGCCTCGAGTTGGTGATGAGCCGTACCGCGCTGCTGGACATCTTCGTGATGTTCTGGATCCTGGCCGCCTTCGGCTGCCTGGTGATCGACAGGGACCGCGCGCGCGAAAGGATGGCGGCCGCGGTGGCCAGCGGCACGGCGGACGACGCCGGGCCACGGCTCGGGATCCGGCGGTGGCGGGTGGCAGCCGGGCTTTGCCTTGGCTTCGCCTGCGCGTCCAAGTGGAACGGGATCTACTACATAGCTGCCTTTGGATGCCTGGCTATCGCGTGGGACCTGGGCGCCCGCCGTGCCGCTGGCTTCACGAGCTATGTCCGCGGCGCGCTGGTGCGGGACGCGAGCTGGCTGCCAGTCTCGTTCGTGGCGCTGCCGCTCGCTGCTTACCTGGCCTCCTACAGCGGCTGGTTCGCCTCAAGCGTGGGCTACGACAGGGACTGGGCCGCGCAGCACGGCGACCACACCCCCGTGCTCTCCGCGCTGGACTCGCTGTATCAGTACACCCTGGCGATGTGGCACTTCAGCGTCACCCTGGACGCGGGCCACCCGTACAAGTCGCAGCCGTGGACCTGGCTGATGATGAGCAGGCCGGTCTCGTTCTACTGGGCGACCCCGAAGGGCTGCGGCGCGAGCAGCTGCGCGCAGGAGGTGCTCGCCATCGGGACCCCGCTGATCTGGTGGGCGTCGATACCGGCGCTGCTGGCCTGCGTGCTGTGGTGGCTGACCCGCAGGGACTGGCGGGCGGGCGCGGTGCTCATTAGCGTCGCGGCCGGCTGGCTGCCGTGGTTCTGGTTCGCCTGGCACGACCACCGGACCGAGTTCTCGTTCTACGCGGTGGCGTTCGACCCGTTTATCGTTATCGCGATCACGCTGTGCATCGGGCTGATCATCGGGCCGTCCCTGGCCCGCCCGGCGCGCCGCGCGACCGGCGCTATCGCGGCCGGCGTCTATCTACTGGCGGTGCTGGCCGACTTCTACTTCATGTATCCAGTGCTCGCCGCGAAGCTCGTGCCGTACAGCTCCTGGCTGGCCCGGATGTGGTACCACGGCTGGATCTGATCGGGGCGTTTTACGCAGAGCGTAACTACACGGCTTGATTATCGTGGTGAATAGGCGTTTTTGTCCCTGTTTGGAATCGCCAAAATAATGTTGCGCAGATCACGCATCGTGACGGCCCGCTGCTGCGTCTATTAGGTTGTCTTTAACCAGGGATGGGGCGGCGATGGGGAAGAAAGAGCAGACACCAGAGCAGGACGCGCGCTTCGAACGAGATGTCATGCCCTATTTTGGTCAGCTTTATCCTGCCGCTCTCCGCATGACGAGGAACGCCAGCGACGCCGAGGATCTGGTCCAGGAGACGTTCGTCAAGGCCTATGCGGCGTTCCACCAGTTCAAGCCGGGAACCAACCTGCGTGCCTGGCTGCACAGGATCCTCGCGAATACGTTCATCAACAACTACCGGCGGAAGCGGCGCGAACCCGTCCAGCCGCTGGGTATCGACTTCCAGGAGGACTGGCAGGTCGGAACTGACCCGCTGAGCCCGCCCGCGGCCTCGGCCGAGACCGAGGCGCTCGACCGGATGGCTGACTCCGACGTGCTACGGGCGCTGCGGGACCTCCCGAAGGAGTTCAGGGTGGCGATCTACCTCGCCGACATCGAGGGCTACCCGTACAAGGAGATCGCGGAGATCATGGGAACGCCGATCGGCACCGTGATGTCGCGGCTGCACCGCGGCCGCGAGAAGCTCCGCGAGCGGCTGCGCGCCTACGCGCCGGGCCGGGGCCTCGCGGCGATGTCGCGGTGACGCCTGCCGGGCCCGCAGTGCGGCCTGCCGGGCCGGCCTGAGTCCTACCGCGCGTACAGGGTCAGCACCACCGACCGCAGCTGCCAGCGCTGGACCATGCGCAGCTGGCTGAGCATGGCTAGCTCCGCTCGCCCGGTCGGACCGAGCGAGCCGAGATTGGCCTTGCCGGACCAGGTCACGGTCCACACCCTGGACGCGCCGGCGAACCGGTCCGCCACCGTCGCGGGCGGCACCTGGACGCCGATCAGGGTGACCGATGCCGCAACGGGGCCGGCCAGCGCTACGTCCCGCAGCCGCCGGAACGGGGCGGGGTAGGAGAAGCTGATCAGCCGTGCCTCGGATGGGAGATAGAAAACCGCGTCGCCGGGCTGCTCATGGGCCGAGAGAACCGCTGCGACCGCGCGCAGGTTGTCGGGTCGCGCGGCGGTCCGCCTGGCTGCCTGCTGGGGCCCGACCAGTAGCACCACGAGCGCTACAGCGAGTGCCGCCGAGGGCAGCCACGCGAGTACCCGGCTGCTGGCCCCCAGCGGTATCCGGGCGACCTGCCTGACCAGCCAGCCGAGTCCGGCCGCCACCAGCAGCGCCACCGCCGGAACGCAGAAGTTCACGTAGCGCTCGACATAGATCGGGTGGACCTCGGATGCTGCCAGCAGGATCAGCGGCGGCAGCGCCAGCCACGGCAGCGCCATCGAAGCCAGGCTGAGTTCTCCCCGGCGAGCGCTGACGCCGCTTGCCACGCCGGCCAGCGCGATCACGGTGACCAGCGGTAGCAGCGGCCTGGAGCCGGCCAGGTCCGACAGCATCCGCATGATGGCTGCTGCCCCGGGCCGGGTAATCCACGTCAGGATCCCGGACTGGCGGTAACCGAGGACGAACAGCGGGGAAACGACCAGCAGCGCACCGGCTGCCGCGACCAGCCATCTGGCCAGCCCGGGCGGCCGGAACCCGGCCACCGCAGGCGCCGCGGCGCGCGCCGGGGCGCCCTCCGGCGACGGTGGCTGGAACCGCGCGGCCAGCACCGTCACACCGTGCGCGACGAGCAGCAGCAGCGCGAACAGGCTAGACCATGTCGTGACGGCAATCGCCGCGGCGTAACAGGTCCACCATCGCCAGCGGCCGTCAGCGGCGGCCCTGATCAGGAAGTAACTGGCGGTGACGGCGAAGAAGGCCGTCAGTCCGTACGGCCGCGCGTCCTGTGCGTAGTACGTGGTCTGCGGGATGGCTACGAACACCAGGCCGGCCACCATCCCGATGACCGGCGGCGATGGCACCGCCGAGGACACCGCCAGGCGCCGGCCAACCACGGCGATCATCCCGGCCGCCGCGCTCATGCCCAAAAGCGACGGCAGCCGCAAGGCCGTCGCCGAGCTGCCCAGCACGCCCACCACGTAGTGCATGAACAGGTAGTAGAGACCGTGCACCGCGTCCAGGTGGGCAAGTAGCGCTAGGATCTCGCCGCGAGAGCGGTGTGCCGCCTCAAGGGTGTAGCCCTCGTCACGCCACAGCGACGGCCCGCCGATCCGGTAGCCGCCCACGGCCAGCTCGGCAACGGCAGGGACGGCGAACAGAAGCCCGGTGATGAGCCGCGCCCGGCCGCGCCGGGGCGACGAGCCGCCTGCGGTCTCATCCTCCGGCGATCCGGCGGGAGCGGCGTCACCGTCGCTCGGACGGGCGCGCGAGGCAAAGCGATCTCCGATCACGGCGCCAAGAATATAGATCTATCTGTCGCCCAATCCGGATAAGCCAGATTTCACCGGGCTAACCGCCGAAGATCCGGTCGCAGGCCCTCGCACTGGCCTTACCATCATCCAGCGGGCAGAACTTAGCGGCAAAGGCTGCGTAGGCATCGTGATGGCTGGCCGCGACCGGGCCGATGTCACCGATGGCCGCGATCACCTCGTCCGAGGTGGCCAGCAGCGGGCCGGGTGCCTCGGCCTCGAAGTCGAAGTAGAAGCCGCGGAGATTATCCCGGTACTGATCGAGGTCGTAGGTGAAGAACAGCATGGGCTTGCCGGTTGGCGCGAAGTCGAACATCACCGACGAGTAGTCGGTCACCAGGAGGTCGCTGACCAGGAAGAGCTCGGAGATGTCCGGATAGCGGGTCACGTTGACCGCGAAACCGGGCCGGGCGCCCGCCGGCACGTCGTCGGCCATGTGATGATGGCCGCGGACCAGGATCACGTGATCGTCGCCTAGCTGCTTCCAGGCCCGCTCAAGATCGAGCCTGAAGTCGAAGCGGTACCGCCCTGAGGCGTAATACTGGTTGTCCCGCCAGGTCGGCGCGTAAAGCACCACCTTCTGGCCGTCCGGCAGCCCCAGCCGCCGCCGCACGTCGGCCGCCACCTGGCCGGCGTCGCCGCGGTGCAGCACATCGTTTCTCGGGTACCCCGACTCGCAGATCTCGCCGTCGTAGTGGAACGCCCTGCGCATGATCGGCGTGCTGAACGGATTGGGCGACAGCAACAGGTCCCATCTGGCGACGTCCCTGGCCAGGTGATCGAAATAGCTGGTGCCTGAGATGAACTGCGGCTGGTCGATGTCAAAGCCGATGCGCTTCAGCGGCGTGCCATGCCAGGTCTGCACATATACCTGGCCATCCCGCTTCTGATAGTGGCCCTGCATGTCGTCGTTGGCGATCAGGTACTGGGACCTGGCCAGCGCCTCGAAATACTCCTCGGTACCGGTCAGCACCGCGCGGGCGCCGTCGGGCGCAGGCACGGACCAGTCCGCCACCGCCCAGATGTGCTCCCGGTCATCGCCTCGCTTGCGCAGCTCGTCGGCGATGGCCCGCGGGTTGTCGCCGCATTGCTTGCCCTTCCAGCTGACGAACATGACCGCATCCCTGATCGGGAGCTTCATCTGCAGCGGATAGTAGACGCTGCGCAGTACCCGCCGCTGCACCCGGCCCTGCTCGGCGTGCTTGAGCGCGGCGCCCACGACGAGGATCGGCGTGTCGTAGCCGGAGGTGGTGAAGCGGTAGCTCTTCGGCCCGAAGACGAGCTTCTTGTCATCGATCTGAGCCAGCCGCCCGTGGTCGTAGCCGGGCACGATCAGCTCGCCGCCGGCATCGTCAGCGCGGCGGACGAGAATGTCCCAGGAACCATCGCGCAGTGGCAGCAGCCGGCCGAACGACGGCATCCCGGTAGCGGTGATCTCGATAGTGAAGCGATCGCCATCCCGGCTGAACCCGATCAGGTGCTGATCAGTCGAGCCGCGCCGCCGTAGCAGGGCGTCATGGCGGCCCGCAACAGCGGCCGGGAAGCTGCCGGTCAGCGTGAGCCGGCCGTCCTCGCTCCAGGCGTGCCGCTCGATCACCGGCCGGACGCCCCTGCCGACGATGATCACGTTGCCGTCGCTGGCCCGCTCGACGCCGACTTCCCGCGTCCCGAGGTGGTGCCTGAACTCTGGCAGAGCGGCGGGGAACGCGACCCGTACCGGGCCGCGGCTGTCCGCCTCGACATGCAGCTCCCACTCAACGGGCGGGCCGTCGGCCGCAGCTTGGGTGCCGCCGTCAGCGGACTGGCCCGGTCCGCCAGCCGCTGTGACAGGGACCTCAGCGCGCAGCCGCAGCGTCCGGGCGTCCAGCCGGGAGGCCGCCGCGTCGAACCGCAGCGTCGCGGCGGCTTTCGGCCCGCTCAGGACGAGATGCGCGGCGCTGGCCGGGGTCGCAGTGGTGACGTCCACCTCGATCGCAAGCTTGCCGCCTGACTCCTGGCAGCCGTGCAGCACGGCAGGCGTGTCGACCACCTGGACGTGCAATTGACGCCGCACCCACCGGGCCCCGAACCGGATCCCTGGAGCTACCTCGCGGAATTCCGGCCGTTCGGCCGACCCGCGGATCGGGGTGTGCAGCCGCGCGGGCCGCCAGACCCCACGGCCCCTGACCAGGATCAGGCTGTCCCAGTCCCCGGTCAGCCAGCGCCTCCCGGCGCGGAACCACCTCGGGCTGATCTCAAGGCGGAAGCCGGCCCAGTCGTAGGAGTAACGACTCTGGCCCGACCATGCCGTGGCATCGGGATGCGGTACCGACCGGGCGACCAGCACGATCGGCGGCAGCCGCCGGCCAACCGGGCGCAGGATGACGATCTTGGAAGCATGCCTGCGCTTGGTGATGTCGATCGACGGAACAAATGCGCAGCCGGAGACGACGAGCTTGTTCCCATCCCAGCCGATGCCGTCGACCCGGACGAATGGATCGAGTTCCCGCCAGTGCGGCCGGTAGATACTGGCCGGTATCTTGAGCGCGCGATCGTCGCGGAACGGAAGGTCGGCGCGGAGCCTGCCGAACCGCCTGACCACCGGGATTGTCTTGATCGGCTGCCCTTGCTGCCAGGCGTTGAATTCGATGAGCTGATCCAGCCTGCCCGTCCTGACCAGGTAGTACGCGAGCTTGTGCGTCGAGGGCAGCTTCGCGAGTACCCGCCGGTCGACCTGGGCCAGGTATTTTCCTGTCAGCTCGACGAACTCAGCCTGGTACTCGTCGCTGGTCCTTGACAGGTCAGCGACATACAGCCACAGATCGTTCACCAGCGCTTTGCGCTGATGTTCACGCAGCAGGCTGGGCGAGCCGCGCTCGGCGAGGAACCGGTCAATGGCGGTCAGCGCGGTGATCCGGTCCCTGAAGTTGGTGATGTTCGTCCGGGACTGGGTGATCGAAAGCTGGCCCTTGCCGCGCTGCCGCCAGTAGTAGATGGTGTCGGGAAGCACGTCGACGGCCTTGGCCAGGACGTGCGCCCTCGTCATGGCCTGCAGGTCCTCCCAGATCATGCCCTCGGGAAAAGCCAGCCCGCTGGCATCCCAGAAGGACTTGCGGAACAGCTTGTTCCACACCGAGACGTCCCAGAAGAGCTGCGGCGTCCTGCTGATGTGCGTGCCGATGTTCCGGTCCTTGATGGCGCGCGAGTGCATTGTCGACTGGGTGGTCCCGGCCGGGCCTATCCGCTCCACGTTGCCGGAGACGAAATCTGATCCGGAGGCCTCCAGGGTGTGCAGCATCTTGGAGTAGGCGTGCGCAGGCAGCATGTCATCGGCGTCGACGAAGGCCAGGTATTCGCCGGCGGCCCGCTCGATACCGCGGTTACGGGCGTAGCCGGGTCCCCCGTTGGGGACCTGGATCAGCTTGAACCTCGGGTCGGCGGCCGCGCGGGCCCGTGCGACCGCGACGCTACCGTCGGACGAGCCGTCATCCACCATGATGACTTCGAGGTCGGTGAAGGTCTGGGCCGCGATCGACTGCAGGCAGTCACCGAGCAGGTCCTCGTTGTTGTAAAACGGCACAACAACGCTGATCCGCGGAGCCGTCATGTCATCTCCCTCGTCGCCAGGCCACGCTGACCCCTGCCGGAAAGCCTAGGAGACCTGGCACGGTGCGCGTCATTTCAACTGCCCACCGCGGCGCGGCCGGTCAGCCGAGTGCGGCCGGTCAGCCGATCTGCGGCGGCCGGTCAGCGCCCGTAGCGGACTGGCCGCTGACCGGGCGGCGTTACGGCGGCTGCCGAGGCCCCGTAGGCCCGCGAACCCGTTGGCGCAAGCCGAGCGAGCGTAAGCTCGCTGAGGCGGCCGCCGCAGGTCCCGCTCTCCGGACCGGGAGGCACCAGCCTACTGACAGCGACCGCCCGCTGCAGCAGGTCAGCGCCGATAGCCCGGTTACGTACCGAAGGCTGCCGTTACTCACCGGACCCGACCGGTTACCCTTACTGAACAACGCTACTGGACTCGCCGCGGCCGCCCGCTACCACCAGACAACGTTCTGTGCTCGCCGGACGCCGCCGGCTACTTGCCGCGCCAGACCGGAGCGCGCTTCTCGGCGAACGCCACTGCGCCCTCGATCGCGTCCGCTGAGCCGAACACGGGATTGATGATCTCGCCCTGCAGCGCGAACGCCTCAGCGCTGCCCCAGTCCGGTGACTCCACGATGACCCGCTTGCTGGCGGCCAGTGCCAGCGGGGCGCCTTGTGCGACGCGCCCGGCTAGCTCCCTGGCCCCGGCGAGGGCCTGGCCCGCCGGTACAAGCCGGCTGACGAGGCCCGCCTCGGCAAGCCTGGCCGCGGGGAAATGCTCGCCGGACAGGATGATCTCCATTGCCAGGTGATAAGGAACCCGGCGGCCCAGCCTGAGCAGCCCGCCCGCGCCGGCGACCAGGCCGCGCCGGACCTCGGGAAGCCCGAACAGGGCCGCGTCGCTGGCCACCACGAGGTCGCAGGCCAGCACGATCTCGAAACCCCCGGCCAGCGCGTAGCCCTCGACCGCCGCGATGACCGGCTTCAGCGGCGGGCGCTGCGTGATCCCCGCGAAGCCGCGGCCAGGAGCCACCGGAGTGTCCCCGGCCAGGAAGCCCTTCAGGTCCATGCCAGCGCAGAAACTGCCACCTGCGCCGGTGAGCACAAGTACCCGGACGTCGCTGCGGACATCGAATTCGTCGATGGCAGCCGCTATGCCGCGGGCCACCTCGCCATTGACCGCGTTGCGCGCCTCGGGCCGGTTGATCGTGATGACCGCGGTCCCGTCGGCCACCTCGGTGACCACTTCGTCAGTCATCACTACCTCGCTGCCTCGCTTGCTCCTCAGCTCACTTGGGCTGGAATCTGATGCCGCCGTCGAAGCGGACCACTTCGGCGTTCATGTAGTCATTCTCGATAAGCGCCCGGACCAGGTGAGCGAACTCCGCTGCCGTGCCCATCCGCTTGGGGAAGACCACCGGAGCCGTGAGCTTGGCCTTGAACTCCTCGCGGGCCGGCCCCGATCCGTAGATGGGCGAGTCGTAGATGGGCGTGTCGATAATGCCAGGACAGATGGTGTTGACCCGGATGCCGATCGCGGCGAGGTCGCGGGCCGCAGGCACGGTCATTCCGATGATCCCGCCCTTGGAAGCCGAGTAGGCGACCTGGCCGGTCTGCCCCTCGAGGCCGGCGACTGACGAAGTGTTGATGATCACCCCACGGAGCCCGTCTGAGTCGGCAGGCGGCGTCTTCGCTATCGCCGCCGCGGCTATCCGCATCAGGTTGAACGTGCCGATGAGGTTGACGTCGATGACCTTGCGGTAGGCGGCCAGGTCATGGGGGGATCCGTCGCGGCCGACCGTACGGGCCGCCCAGCCTATGCCTGCGCAGCTCACCGCGACCCGCAGCGGCCGGCCAGCGGCGGCCGCGTCAACCGCGGCTTGCACCGAGTGCTCATCGACGACATCGGTCCTGACGAACGTGCCGCCCACCGCATCGGCGACCGCGCTGCCCTGGTCTTCACTGAGGTCGGCTACCAGCACCCGGCAGCCGGCCGCAGCAAGTCCGCGCACCGTCGCCTCGCCAAGGCCGCTCGCACCACCGGAGACGATCGCTGCCGCACCGTTCAGTTCCATGGCCGGAGCATACTTGCCGCCCCGCGAGGCAAGATGGGCCGGGTTGGGCGCGGCCCGTGGGCCTGGCCGAGACTGCCTGGCCACGGTTTTGTCGGTACCCCCGCCTAGCATCGGTGACGTACCGGAACTGCCACGGAGGCGTACTGGAATGGCTGCGGGATGACCCGATGTTGTGCCCTGATGCGAG
>Ga0187879_10001754_pt1 | contig 14764 bp, 19 predicted proteins | sample June2016WEW_19_1_FD_132423 | JGI IMG/M metagenome (GOLD analysis project Ga0187879, IMG submission 132423) | Peatland microbial communities from SPRUCE experiment site at the Marcell Experimental Forest, Minnesota, USA - June2016WEW_19_10 | ecosystem: Environmental > Terrestrial > Soil >... | reverse complement strand
CGACGTCGTGATGGTGACGGCGGCGATGCCCGGAATTGCTCTTCCGCTGCTGAATCAATTGACCGCGGATGGGCGATTGATCGCGCCGATTGGCGAAGATGAACTCCAGACCCTGGTGCGTATCAGCCGCAAGACCGGACATTGGAGCGAGGAATATTTCGGCGAGTGCCGATTCGTAAAGATGACGGGCAAGCACGGCTTTCAAGCTTAGCGCGCGGGATTCGCGCGGCTCGCAGGATGCGGTGCGGCGGGTAGCGGTGGTGACGGACGGCGGATGATGTGATCGCGCAGCGGATGACAGGGACGCGGTGGATTTCGCGCGCGCGCGTGGCGATCGCGCTCGCTGCGTCGCTCGCGCTGGCGGGATGCGTTGGCGGCTCGCCGCCTTCGACCTACGCTCCCGCCGGTGCGCAAGTCCCGGTCACGCACGTCGTCGTCGCGGGCGAGACCCTTTACCATATCGCGAATGAATACGGCGTCAGCGTCGGGCGCTTGATGGTGGCCAATGGACTCAGCGATCCACGCGAGCTGCGCGTCGGCCAGGTGCTGACGATCCCGGGCGCGTATCGGGCCGCGTCGATCGGGACTGCGTCCCGAGGGGTACATCCGTACACCGGCGAGCGGGCGTCGCGCCAATTCCAGTGGCCCGTGTCAAAAGGCGTGGTGTCGTCGGGATTCGGAATCCGTAACGGCGCGATGCACGACGGCGTCGATATCGCGGCGCCGGCCGGCACTCCCGTCTATGCCGCCGACAGCGGCGTGGTGATTTTTTCGGGTACGCTCCACGGCTACGGCAACGCGGTGATCATTCGTCACGACGACGAATACGCTACGGTGTACGCTCACAACGAGCGCAACCTGGTCAACGAGGGCAATCGGGTCGCGCGCGGGCAGGAGATCGGGGAAATCGGGCGCACCGGGCGCACTACCGGAGCCAATCTCCACTTCGAGGTGCGCCACGACAACGTTGCCAAAGACCCGCTCGCCTATCTGCCCGAGCCGACATCCTCCGGCGGAATCAGCTTTGCCGCGGCCGGCGGCAGCTAGTATCTTTGACCGTCGCCCGCGGGCCTGCCCGAAACCAGTGCGACGGAATCAACCATGACCATCGAAGAAATCAAGAAACTGATTCGTAACGTCCCGGACTTTCCCAAGCCCGGAATAATGTTCAGGGACTTCACCCCGCTAATCGCCGACGCGCGCGGTTTCGCCGCGGTAGTCGATCAGTTGGCGCAGCCTTACCTCGGCAAAGTGGACGTCGTGCTCGGAATCGAGTCGCGCGGCTTCATCGTCGGCGCGCCCGTGGCGTATCGATTGGGCGTCGGCTTCGCGATTGCTCGCAAGCCCGGCAAGCTTCCATCCAATACTGTGGATCAGGCCTACGACCTCGAGTACGGCAGTGCGTCGCTGCAGATGCATCAGGACGCGCTCGAAGGCCTGGGTCGCGTGCTGCTGGTCGACGACCTGCTGGCGACGGGCGGCACGGCTGCTGCGGCGCTGCAACTGGTGCAAAAGATCGGTGGCAATGTGATCGGATGCGCGTTCGTGGTCGAGCTCGACGCGCTCAAGGGACGCGAGCGCCTGGCGCCGGTCAACTGCTTCTCGCTGGTCCACTATGATTAAGCGATGCGGAGCCCGATAGATAATCGCGAACCGCGTGCGGCTGCGGATTCCGATCGGCGCCGCCTGCTAGTTGTCCTCGGCGTCACGTCGGTCTATTTCGTCACCGAACTCGTCGGCGGCTATCTGACGGGCAGCCTGGCGCTGCTTTCCGACGCGGTCCACATGCTCACCGACATCGCCGCGTTGTGCCTGGGGCTGCTGACGCTGTGGATATCGACGCGGCCCGCATCGTCGGCGAAAACCTACGGCTATCTTCGCGCGGAAATCCTCGGCGCGTTGCTCAACGGACTTTTTCTCTGGCTGCTGGTGGTCTTCATCTGGATCGAAGCGGCCGGCCGGCTGCGAAACCCGCGCCCGGTTTCAGGGCTGGGCGTGATGGCTGTCGCGATCGTCGGAATCGGCGTGAATGCCTTCTCCGCGTGGATGACCTCGACCGACGCGTCCGGCGGCCCAAGGCGTGGGATGGCTATCCGCGCGGTGTTCGTGCACGTCATCTCCGATCTCGTCGGCTCGGTGGGCGTGCTCGCTTCCGGCGCGCTCAACTATTTCACCGGATGGACGCAGGCCGATCCCGCCGTGAGCATATTGATCGGATGCCTGGTGCTGTACGGTTCGTGGGGTCTGGTGCGCGAGGGCGTGGACGTCCTGATGGAATCGGTGCCGTCGCATATTGATCTCGACGAAATGCGCAGCGACCTGCTGGCCGTCAGCGGTACCGAAGAAGTTCACGACCTTCACGTCTGGTGTCTGACCACCAGGCAGATCGCGCTGTCGGCGCACGCGGTGGTCGCGGCGGACGCGGATCGCGATCGAGTGCTCGCCGAGATGTGCCACCTGCTGCAGACCAAGTTCAACATCCACCATCTGACCTTGCAGCTTGAACGCGACAATCGCCGCGAACACGAGCCGGAACATTTTTGATTCAACCTCATTCCTCATTCAACCCGACGATGCTGCAAAGGCTCAACTGATGGCCACCTCGGAACCGCGCGGTCCGGGCGTGGACGACGCGGGCGCGCCGGAGTTGTACGACGAGCCCTGGGTCGTCCCGCCATTTCAGCCAATGCGGGCGATTGGCGCGGTCATCCTGATCGCGTGCGGCTTCGGCCTCTATGAATATGTGCTGGTGTCGTTCTGGTCGGTGCCGTGGATGGGCATTCACGAACGAATTCCGTGGCCCGCGTTCGCGATCGCGGCGGCTGCGATAGTGCTCTCGATTGCGGGGTTGCGCCTCGCGCTGGGACTCGATTCGCCGCACGCCAAACTCGGATTCGGGCTGCTCGCATTCCTGGCGTGCATCGTCGTTGGAGCGGGCGGCGGCCGATTCGTCAGCTACGCAATGCGCGGGACGCTGAATCCGCCCTTCACGCTGAAGCTCGCGGTCGGACAGCGATTCCCAAGTTTCGCGCTCGTCGATCAGAACAACTCGATCCGGCGCGGACCGGCGGCTTCCGACGCGCGCGCAACTTTAGTTTACATCTATCGCGGAGACTATTGCCCGTTCGCGCGGTTCGAGCTCGCCGAACTGACCGCACGTGCCGGGGATTTTCGCCGCGCCGGCATCGATACGCTTGCCATCAGCGCCGATCCCATCGAGAGGTCGAAGATGCTCGCGGGATTTCTCCGCACGAAAATCCCGCTGCTGAGCGACAGCGGCGAATCGATCCTCGCACCGCTCGGTCTCGTGCAACATCATCGCAACGCCGAGCCCGACAACGCGATACCGGCATTTTTTATCGTCGATCGAAATGGCTTCGTGCGATGGATTTTTACGTCGCGCTATTATCGTGAACTGCCGCGGCCGGATACTCTCCTCGATGCCGCAAAGTCGGTCATTGCCGGCGAGTCCACGACGGGTCAAGCGCCGACAGCATCGCCGCAGTAGCCAGGGCCGGCGAATCGGCGCCAAATATCGCTCCGATCGACGCGACTCCTGCGGGCCGCGCGGCCGGATCGGGCGATGCAAACAATTCGCGCGTGCGATCGGGCGTGATGCCGCCGAGGGCGAAGACCGGGATTGCGCCCGCGCCGCATGCCGCCCGAAGGCCGCTCGCACCCCACGCGGATCCGGCGGCCGGCTTGGATAGCGGATCGAAGACCGGGCCGAAAACCGCAAAGTCGGCGCCTTCGCGCGCGGCGCCGGCTACGTCGGGGGGCGAGTGAGTCGACACTCCGATGAGTCGGTCGGGCCCGAGCAGCTTGCGCGCCATGCTGACGCCGATGGAATCGGCGGGAAGATGAACCCCGTCGGCATCCGCGGCGATTGCCACATCGACGCGATCGTTGACGATCAGCGGCGCACCGGCGCGCGAGCAAATTGCGCGAAGGCGCAGCGCCAGTTCGTAGAGAGCGCGCGCGGATAAATCTTTTTCGCGGAGTTGCAATGCGACGGTTCCGGGCGGCGCGGCTGCCCGCGCCACGGTCAGCGCGGCTTCGCACGCCGAGATGAGATCGCCGCTGCGGACGGCGCGGCGATCGGTGATCAGATAAAGTCGAAAGCTGACGCGCGGCCGCGACGACAAGGCTGGCTACCCGATCAGGCCGGTCAGCGGGCTGGAGGCGGTCGCGTAGAGCCTGCGCTCGATTCGGCCGGCGCGAAACGCCAGGCGCCCCGCCTCGACCGCGAGCTTCATCGCACGCGCCATCGCAAGAGGATCCTTCGCGCCCGCGATCGCGGTGTTCATCAGCACGCCGTCGCATCCGAATTCCATCGCCTCGGCGGCGTCGGAGGCGGTCCCCACGCCCGCATCGACGATCACCGGGACCTTCGCCTGCTCGATGATGATCGCGAGGTTGAACGGATTGCGGATTCCCAGGCCCGAGCCAATCGGCGCCGCCAGCGGCATCACCGCCACGCATCCGATCTCCTGGAGCCTCAGGCAAGTCACCGGATCGTCGGTGACATACGGCATCACCTTGAATCCCTCCTTGACCAGCACGCGGGCCGCTTCGATCGTCGCGGCGACATCGGGAAACAGGGTCCGGGTGTCGCCGATCACCTCGAGCTTGACGAGATCGCCCACGCCGACCTCGCGCGCGAGGCGGCAGGTGCGAACCGCCTCGTCGGCGGTGAAGCATCCGGCGGTGTTGGGAAGAATCTGGTAGCGCTTGGGATCGAGATAGTCGAGCAGATTTTCCTTGCCGCGATCGGTGATGTTCACGCGGCGCACCGCGACGGTCACTATTTCGGCGCCGCTGGCTTCGACGGCAGCCCTGGTCTCGGCGAAGTCGCGATACTTGCCGGTGCCGACGATCAGGCGCGAGTTGAATTTCATCCCGCCCAGTTCAAATGGAGTGTCCTGCATATTTACTTTCACTGCCTTGCGGGCGGTGGTTATCCGCCGCCGACGAAGTTGATTATCTCGACACGGTCGCCCGCCCTTACAATCGTCTCATCGTAGCTGGCCCTGGGCACGATCTCGCGGTTGAGCTCGACGGCCACGCGGCTGCGGCGCATGTTGAGGCGTTCGAGCAGGGCGGTCAGGGGGATGTCGGCGTCGAGAGGATACGGGTCGCCGTTGAGTGTGATTGCGGTTGCGATGGAGTCCGACATTTTTGAGCCGCTTCCCTCGTATTGGGAAGCGGCCCGGGCGCAACCGTGAAGGTTGCGCTGTCGGCTTCCCTACGCCGGCATTACCCGGATCAGGTTCGAGGGGTTCCCGCAGGATCTCAGTGCGTAACGCACACCCCCAGCCCAACGCGACTATACGATCAAGCTGCCGAGATTGTCAAAAACGCGCACGCCGCGCGCGGGGCGGGCAGGGGTCCGGAAATCACTCGCGGGTCTCAGGCACGGGTGGACGCGTGGGATAATCTGGTGTACAAATATGCACAGGCGTTGCAGTAGTGGAATTTGAGTGGGATCCGAACAAGGCAGCCAGCAATCTTCGCAAGCACGGAGTCCGCTTCGCAGAAGCTGTTGCCGTGCTTGAGGACCATGCAGCGCTGAGCATGCCAGACGACAGTGCTCTGGAAGACCGCTTTGTTGCCCTTGGCATGGACTCGCTCGGAAGGATTCTGGTGGTAGTTTACGCAGTTCGCGGCACTGGAATCAGAATCATTTCGGCGCGCAAGGCGACGCGACGGGAGCGGTCGCAGTACGAGGGAAAACACAGATGAAAAGGGAATACGATTTCAGCAAGGCCAAGCGTGGCCCGGTTGTGCCTACGGCGCCGGGAAAGACTCGAATAACGATTCGCCTCGACAACGATGTCATCGAGCATTTCCAGAACATCGTGGATCGCGCTGGCGGTGGGAACTACCAGACGATGATCAATGCCGCGCTGCGCGAATATATCCAGGGCGCGCGTCTGGAAGCGGTGGTACGCCGGGCGGTTCGCAAAGAGGTCGAGGCAATAAGAGCGCATGCTTCATCCTCCGCTGCTGCACGTCCAGCTAAGAAGCAGAATAGAGGGGAATCGCTAGCCGCAATTCAACTCGAACTCGCTTTAGAAGCGCGTCGAGGCTCTGGGGCAACAACAACATCGGTTCCGGTCATGCAAAACGCGGGAGCAGTACCTGATCCAACGAAGACAATTCAGAAACAAGCTTTCGGCGCGAAGATAATTTATTTGTCTGAGTATAAACAAAAAGAATTCGGACATGGTGAAGGTGATTTGCCAAAGATGGGAGTATACTAATGCCAGACGAAGCAAAGGCACAGCCAGCTACACGATTCGAGCGTACGGAAAACTTCGCTTCATCTTACGCAAATGGCGTATCGTTTGAGCCAAGTGCATGGGATTTAAAGGTCATTTTTGGCCAACTTGATCAGGCATCTGGTGCAACTATCGTAAAACAGCACCTCGCCGTCACTATTCCTTGGGCGCAGGCGAAACTCGCGCTTTTCTGGCTCCGTATTCAAGTCGAAGCCATGGAAGAACAGACCGGAAAAATTCCGCTCCGCAAAGACGTACTTCCGCCCGAACCGCCCCCCCTAACGGCTGAGCAGAAAAGTGATCCTGCTGCGAAAAGGTTTTACGAGGCGTATGTGAAAGCCCGCGAACAGTTCATCGCTAGTCTGTAAGCTAGTCTGTAAACGGTAAAAGGCGTTTACTTCGACCAGCGTTTCTGGGCGGCTTTTTGGGCAATCTCTCGGCGTTTTTCAGGGCTAAGCCGCTCGGGTCTCGCCGGAGTCAGTTCTAGGCACCGCACGATCTTCGGTGTACGTTCGGGCGTATCGCGGTCAGGCCGACGACACGTGGTTGCGTTGCCCTCGCGCGCGCGCGCGATAGTCTGTCGGGTGCACGCGGCGGATCTGCATCGCGAGCTGGCGCACGACGGAGCGGCATAGGGAGTGGACGAACTGACTAAAGAAAACGAGGAGGAACGGAAAAGATGAGACACGCAACACTCATTCTCGGCGGGCTCGCCCTGTTTTGGACAGTCCAATACAACCCGCCAACCTACATCAATCCCCAGCCTGGCGGCGGCTATATCATCACCCAGCCCGGCGCGCCAACCTATCAGCCTCCCGTTTACGTCAATCCCCAGCCTGGCGGCGGTTACATCGCGACCCAGCCGGGCGCCCGAATCTACCAGCCGCCTACTTACTATAACCCGCAACCGGGCGGCGGATACATCGTTACGCAGCCGGGTGCCGGGAACTCCGGCGCATACGGCGGACGATAACTAACGAGCCGTCCAAGTATCTCGCAGCGCATTTGATACCGGCGGCCGGGGCGAAGATCGCTCATTGCGGCGGGCTCGTGAGGTGAAGTAGAGAGAGAATCTCGCCGGGGACGCGGCCGTCCGGCTCGCGGCTTTGGACCCATGCTTCGGCAAGGCTCAGGTGCACAGGCGGATTGCAGGCGCAGCACTTGATCGCGCCGCGGGGCGACAGCCAGAACCATCGCGAGCCGCAGGAGAATGAGGGAGATCACACCATGAGCAGGGGGCTGGATTCTGTGAAGAAGAAGATGCTGGCGGACCGCGAAGTCCGGACGGCCTACGCCGCATTGAACGAAGAATTCGCTCTTGCACGCGAACTGATCGCCGCGCGCGTTCGCGCTGGTTTCACACAGGCCCAACTGGCGCATCGCATGGGTACGACTCAATCGGCCATAGCACGGCTTGAGAGTGGCGCTCAGTTACCCAGCGTCAAGACGCTACTGCGCTTCGCGAAGGCCACAGACTCGCGGCCCGTCCTTAAACTACGGGCAGCCTGAAAGAATGAAGACTCGGACTGCCATTCGGACTCTGAAGAAACCCGATTCGCTGGAACCTTTTCTTGCCATCCGTACTGAGCGCGAGTACGACGCGGCGGTCGAGCGCCTCAACTCGCTGGTGGACGACGTTGGCGACCATCCCAAAGACCCGCGTTATCGCCTGATCGAAACCGTAAGCGTGCTGATCGAGGCGTACGACCGGGAGCAGCACGGCCTGCCGGAAGCTTCCGGCATCGAGGTGCTTCGCTTCCTGATGGAGCAGCACGGCCTCACTCAAAAGGATCTGCCCGCGGTCGGCAGCCAGGGCGTAGTCTCCGAAGTCTTGGCTGGCCGCCGCCGTCTCAACGTGCGGCAAATTCAGGCGCTTGCCGCGCGCTTTGGAGTCGATCCGGGGGTCTTTATAGATGCGAGCCGCAGCGTTCCTCGTCAGCACGCGGAGCGAATGATTCACTGATCCAAGGTGGTTCTGATTTGGTCGGGGGGGGGCGGGATTTGAACCGGCGAGCACGCGCACTGCGTGCGGCGGCTAGGAGCCGGTGCCGGTCAGGCTCACATTATACGGGCTTTGCGGGTCGGGGCTCGCCGTGACACTGAGCGTCGCTGAGCGCGCGCCAGCGCCGCCCGGCGTGAAAGTCACGATGCAGGTGCAGCTCGACTTGGCCGCGAGCGTGCCGCTGCACGTCCCCCCCGTCACTGTGAAGTCGCCCGCATTGGTCCCGGTGATGCTCTTGCTGAGCGTCACCGCCACCGGCTGCGCGTTCTTCACCTTGACCTTCTTGCTTTTCTTTGCGCTCAACTTGACCGTGCCGTAAGCGATCCGGTCGGGCGATACCGCCACGTCGGCCAATCCCGTCCCCGACAGCTCCACTTTCTGCTCGCCCATCCCCGCGTTGTCGTGGAGCGTGAGGGTTGCGCCGCGCTTGCCGGACGCGCCCGGCGTGAAGCTGACGATGGTCGTGCAAGTCGAGCCCGGCGCCAGACCGATGCCGGCCGACGGGCAGGTCGAGGCGCCCGCATCGAGCTCGACAGGATCGCTGGATGACACGCTGGTCACGAACAGCACCTCGCGGCCGGTATTCTTGAGGGTCAAGTCCTTTGTGACCGTATGGCCGACGGGTTCGCTGCCGAATGAGAGCGAAGCATTAACCGATATCACGGTCGCCGGTGTCGGCGTCGCCGCCGGCGAGGCATCCCCGGGCAGGAGGGCGATGTACATAGGCGCGGATAATTCTGTCTGCGAACCGCTGATGGTCGCGGCCGGCGCGACGTCGCCGTTGCTCCCCGGCGGGTAGACAAACACGCTGGCGGCGTAGAAGTCCGCCACATAAATGTTGCCGCTGGAATCCACCGCAATGCCGTATGGCCACAGCAGGCCGTCGTTGGCCCCGTAGCCGGGGAGATTGGCGATGGGAGGGACGTCGCCGTTGCTTCCGGCCGAATAGACAAACACACCGCCGAAGAAGGAGGCCGTCACATAGATGTTATCGCTGGAATCCAGCGCGATGCCGATTGGGTACGTCAGCTGGTCGCTGGTTCCGTAGCTGGGGATGGTCGCGCTGGGGGTGGCGTCGCCGGTGCTCCCCGCCGCATAGACAAGCACGCCGTTTTCGTCGGCTACATATATGTTGTCGCTGGAATCGAGCGTGATATCGGTTGGGCAGGACATCGCCGAACTGCTGATGGTGGCGATGGGGGAGACGTTGCCAGTGCTCCCGGCCGCATAGACAAACACCCTGGCGGGGCCGCCACATGAATTGTTACCGGTGTCCGTCACATAGATGTTGCCGCTGGAATCCACGGCGATGCCGAGAGGATCCTTCAGGCCGGTGTCGGATCCGCTGATCGTGGCGCTCGGGGCGGCGTCGCCGGTGCTGCCGGCTGGATAGACGACCACGCTGGCGGGGCTGTCATTGGCCACATAGATGTTGCCACTGGAATCCTGCGCGACGCCTTGTGGCGAACTCAAGCCGGTGATGGCGGCGCCGGGGGAGACGTCGCCGGTGCTGGCGGCGGGATAAGCCGTCACGGCGTTGGTGTGGCCGTCGGTAACGTAAAGCATCGGGGTCGGCGTCGGGGTGGGGTCGGCGCGCCCTGAAGAACTATGAAGGCCGACAATCGCAAACGCGGCCGCAGCCACGAACGCTACCGCGCCGATCCGTGCTTTTCCCGCGTGCTTGTTCATTTTCTTTTCCCCAGGTTCAACGGGGAAGCCATCCGATACTACATCAATGAGGCTAATAGAGCCCGCGCCGCGGCGCAATCAAGATTTACGTCTCTGGCGGAAATTGCCGTTGTCGATTCGCGCGACGAGGCAATTGAAGGAGGGTTTTTTGGCGGGAAGCGGCTGAGGATGAAACGTGGGGTGGCTATTTCAATCGATCGTCAGCGCAGGAGAGCGCGCGGACTCGGTTATCGCAAAGAGGGTTAGTTGGTCGGGGTGGCCGGATTTGAACCGGCGACCACTCGCACCCCAAGCGAGTGCGCTACCAGTCTGCGCCACACCCCGACGCTGGGAACATTATATTTTCGCTGCCGCCAAGACCACACCCATCCGCGGACGAGCGGGAGCAGTGAATCAGCTCTTTTTCTTCGGCGCGACGCGCGGACGCCATTGCACGAACGATCGCAGATCGACCTGGAACGTCCACGCGCTTTTCGACTGATCGATCAGATGGACGATCTCGTCGCATATCGCCGCGGGCGGAACGAAGTGCGCCGGGTCAACCTCGGGCATCGACTCCCGCACTCGCGCACTGTCCACGGCGCCGTCCACGTCGAGCGCGGCAGCATGCACGCCGAGATGCATGAACTCGTAGGCGACAGACTCGGCGATCGCGCGCTGCGCCAGCTTCGACGCGTTGTAGGCGGAGTATTGCGCCGGTCCGCTGCGCGATTCCGATCCCAGCACGAAAATCACGGTGCCGGCCTTGCGCTCGGCCATCTTGCCGATGACGGCCTGGGTGCAGAAGAACGGTCCGTAGGCGTTGACCTTGAGCTGGAAGTCGAAATCCTCTTCGGTGATTTCGGTGAAGCGCTTGCGCAGATAGGCGCCCGCGTTGTTGATCAACACGGAGATCGGTCCGAGTTCGCGCTCGACGGTCTCGACTGCGGCGATGACCTGATCGCGGCGCGCGACGTCGGTCGGGGTCACGACTGCCTTGCCGCCCTGGGCGCGAATTAATTCGGCGGTTTCGTCGAGCTGCGACTTGGTGCGGGCGATCAGCCCGACCGCGTAGCCTTCTTTTGCCATTCGAAGCGCGATGTCGCGGCCGATGCCGCGGCCTGCGCCGGTTACCAATGCGACTTTTGCTTCCGACATAGGGCGGAATCTTAGCCGCTGGCGGCCAGCGTGCAAACCTCCGCGCAAGCGCATCGCGGCGTTCGCCTTGGCACTCGACGAATCGAGTGGTAGGTTCGAATTATGAGCACGCGGCCGGCGCGATTGATCGTTGCGATATTCGCAGCGTTCGCGATGACCGTCCTGGTGAACGCGCGCGCAGCGTTTTCGCAGGATGCCGAGGATTCCGCCGCGGTGGCCGACGTCAGTTTGGCAGGACCCGGACCTGACCTCGATGCCGACGTGGAAACGGCCGACAAGGTCCTGGAGATTCCCCAGGCGGCGTGCGCCACCGACGACGTCCCAGTCGCCTGCGCCGATGGCAGCGATGAGGACGCCGCCGGCGGCGAGGGTATCAATGCGTCGTCGCCGGGTGCGCCGGCATCTCTCGATGACGACACGGCAGACGCCAGCTCGTCCAATCAGGATTGGGGCACGCTCGCCGATTACCAGAACCAGCCGGCTTACGGGGTTCCCAACGCGGTGTATGGTTCCACGGTGATTGTCGTGGCGGGAACGATGAACAGGCCGTGGCAATTATCCGCGTCGCCCTTCGCGGCGATGAGCAACCCGATGATGCAGGCCGCGCGCCCGCCACTGAGTCCCGGCCTGTTGATGAATTCTCCCTGGATGCCCGGGTTCAACCACCCGTTGGGCAATCCGACGATGGGGATGATGATGACTCATGGGTCGTTCGGACCGCATCATTTCGGCTTCCATCATTGACGGCGCCTGGGCAGCCGTTTCGTTTGCACTGAGTTCACGCGCTATTATCTTGGCCCGATTGCGCCGCACTCGACGGCGATGGTCGGACGGAGATTTGTCATGCTGATAACGGTGGACGTCGGCAACACCGATACCGTGATTGGAATTTACGAAGGCGAGCGCCTGCGCAATCACTGGCGCATCTCGACCGTTCCCGACCGCACCACCGATGAACATGGCGCGCTGCTCAGCACTCTGTTGGCGGCGGCGGGGCTGGAGGGGGTCCTCAGGCCTGAAGGGGTTGTGATCGCGTGCGTGGTCCCGCCGCTGAACCAGGTGATGGAGCAAGTCGCCGAGCGCTATTTCCATTGCGCCGCGCTGATAGTGGGGCCTGGAATCAAAACCGGGATGCCGATCCTCTACGAGAATCCCAAGGAAGTGGGCGCAGACCGAATCGTCAACGCGGTCGCCGCCTACGAGCGCTACGGATGCGCATCCATCGTCGTCGATTTTGGCACCGCGACCACGTTCGACTACGTGACCGGCAAGGGCGAGTACGCCGGCGGCGCGATCGCTCCGGGCCTGGGCGTCTCGATGAACGCGTTGATCGAGCACGCGGCGAAGCTCTATCGCGTCGAGCTGGTTCGTCCGCGCGAGGTCGTCGGCCGCACCACGGTCGGCTCGATTCAGTCCGGGCTGATCTTCGGCTACACCGCGCTGGTGGACGGGCTGGTCGGGCGCATCCTGAAGGAACGCGGCGAAAAGGCGCGCATCATAGCGACCGGCGGTCTCGCCCAGCTTATCGCGCCCGAGAGCGAAACGATTGAAGAGGTGGACGAGTTTCTGACGTTGAAAGGGCTCAGGCTGATCTTTGAGCGCAACCGGCGCTAGTTCTTGAGGGACCTTTGATGAGCAAGCCCGGGCGAGTCGTGACCGATTCGATGATCGGACTCAAGATGCCGGATTACGCGCGGATCACCCCGCGGGTTGCGACCGTGCTCGGCCAGAATCCGAATCCGTTTACGGGACCCGGCACGAACACCTACATAGTTGGCACCTCGAAGCGGCCGCTGCTGCTCGACACGGGCCAGGGGGTGGCGATATACGCCGACCTGCTAGAAGCGGCGCTCAAGGAACTCTCCGGCAGTGTCGAACTCGAACGGATCGTCCTGACTCATGCACACGTCGATCACCTGGGAGGCGTGCGCCAGGTGATCGAAAGATTCGGCGAGCTGGAAGTATTGAAGATGCCGTGGGAGGGCCACGATGCTCCCGCGGGCGCGATTTCCGCGATTGGCCATGGCGCCGTAATTCAGACCGAAGGCGCCACCCTGCGTGCGGTATTTACGCCCGGGCACTCGCCCGATCACTTGTGCTATTATCTTGAGGAAGAGCGCGCATTGTTCACGGGGGACGTCGTGCTGGGCGCAGGTACCACAGTCATTCCCGACGATACTGGCGACCTCGGCGAGTATATGGATTCGCTCAGGCGCTTGCTTGAGCTTGAGCTCGAGACGATTTATCCGGCGCACGGCCCGGTCATCCGCAATCCGAAAGAGAAGATTCGTGACTACATCGCGCATCGCGAATTGCGCGAACGCCAGGTGCTCGAGGCGCTCGCGGACGGTGCGGGACCGCTCGAGGTGATGGCGATCGTGAAGAAGATCTACGTTGACGTTCCCGAGTATCTGCATCTTGCCGCTGCAAGCTCGGTCCGCTCTCATCTGCGAAAGCTCGAGCGAGAGGGCCGCGTGGTGGAGCATGAAAAGCGCTGGAGTGTCAGTTAGCAAAGCGCGGATGCATCACGCTTTTGGCGCATCGATCGCCGCGATGCTGCTGGTTGCGTTCTTAAGCGCGCCCGCGGCAGCGCAGTCGGGCGCCGAAACCACAGCCTCCGAGACGTGGAAGACGGCGGCCGCGTCAGCAGCAGCGTCAACCTCAACCGCGGGATCCGGCGCCGGCGCACCGATCGCGGAAGCTCCTGTGGCTTCGCCTCCGCGTACTGCCGTCGCGCCATCCGCGGATTCCGCGACCGCCGCCGGCACCTCGAACATCGTTGCGACGCCGCTCGACATGGACAGCGCGCAGCCCGGCACCGCGGAGATTCCGCCCGCCAATCCTGCCGACGCGTCGCAGCAGCAGCAGCCGAGCCCTGCTGATTCGCAGTCGTCCTATCAGAGCAATGAAGTCCTGCGTTATCAGGAGGAGCAGAGCGGGATGCCGCCCGAGCAGCTCAGGAGCTTGCAGGAGTTCGACAGCGAGGGCGAGCTTTCGACTCCATTCGGAATGCAATTGCGTGAAGCAAAGCGCACGCTCAAATCCGGCGAAGAGGCTGACGGCTTGCTGATTACGGTCGTCGCGAAGGGCAGCCCGGCCGCGGCGGTCGGCTTACATGCCTACAGTCACGGCGTCCATGACGCGCTTACCGGTGTGGTGGTCGCGAGCTCGATGGTTCCGTTCGGGCAATTCGCCATTCTGCTGCTGCCGGTGCTTGACTATGCGCAAGTCGGCGAGAGCTACGACATGATCATCGGCGTCGATGGCTCGCGGGTGACAAACTTTCTCGACTTTCAGGACCGGATGCGCGACCTTCAGCCGGGCGAGTTGATCTACTTAAGCGTCGTGCGCGACGGCAAACGCCTGCAGGTGACGATGCCGGTGCCGGCCAACGTATTGCAAGCCACCAACTGATCGAGCTTCCCAAGCTTTACGCGCCCGGCGACTTTCTCTATATTGTTGAACTCGTCCGTCGAGGAAGATTTTTCCGGCGAGACGGGGTTGAGTTGAGTGCCTCCCGTGCGGAGGCGATGACATTTGGCGTCTGCTCGCGCCTGGATCCGATGTTTGGACCGGGACTCCGAGTGATTCGAGCGCTCGTTCATTCGAGGTCGCTCTGATGCGGGGTTGCCGGGTACGCGGCAGCCCCGATTTT
>Ga0187879_10001747_pt1 | contig 14788 bp, 15 predicted proteins | sample June2016WEW_19_1_FD_132423 | JGI IMG/M metagenome (GOLD analysis project Ga0187879, IMG submission 132423) | Peatland microbial communities from SPRUCE experiment site at the Marcell Experimental Forest, Minnesota, USA - June2016WEW_19_10 | ecosystem: Environmental > Terrestrial > Soil >... | reverse complement strand
TAGACGAACAGGATCGCGCCGACGACAGCGCCGCCGGCGATCAACCACGCGCGCGGCGTGAGCCTGGAGGCGAGTTGAGCTGCGGGGGGCATCGATCAGACCTGCGTTTGGAAGATGTTCTGGACGGCTTCGGTTGCCTTGGTGCGGACCTGCGAGGCGAGTTCCATCGCCAGCTGCGCGTCCTCGACGGTCATCACGGCGCTCTCCGGGTCGCTGACGGTGCCCGTCGCGAGCGCCTGCGAGGCGCTGGAGGCGCTGTTCTGCGTCTGCTCGAGCGAGGAGATCGCTTCGGTGAGCTCGCCGCCGAAGCCCGACGCTTCGCCGCCGCCGGCCGTTCCGGCGCCGCTCGACTGATTGCCGTGGGCCAGGCCTTCCGCCTGGCTGACCGACAGTCCGCCGCCGAGTCCGGCGACGGGCGGGACGATCATTTGAGCAGCCCGATGGTCGCGGTGAACATCGACTTGGCGGTCTGCATCGCGGTCACGTCCGACTGGTAGGACTGCGACTCGGAGATCAGGTCGGTCATTTCGGTGACCGTGCTGATGTTCGGCAGCTTGACGTAGCCCTGGGCGTTGGCTTCCGGGCTGCCCGGGTCGTAGACCTGCTGGTCGGGCGTCGCGTCGCTGACGATCCCTGTCACCTGCACGCCGCCCGGAGCCGCGGCGGCGCTGGTCTGCGCCAGCGCGCCGGTGAGCGCGCCGCCGAAGGAGCTGGGCCCGACCTGCGCCAGCTGGACCTCCTGGCGCTGGTAGGGCTGGCCGTTGGCCGCTTTGGTGGTGTCGGCGTTGGCGAGGTTCTCGGCGGTCACGTCCATGCGGATGCGCTCGGCCGTGAGCCCGCTGCCGGCGATGCCGATCGCGTCGAAGAGGCCCATCAGGCGACGATCCCCATCGCCGAGCGCATGATGTTGTCGCGCGCGCCCGCGACCTGCGTCAGCGCCTGGTAGTCGAGGCCGTTTTCGGCGAGCTTCGCGGATTCCTGATCGACGCTCACCGCGGTGCCGTTCGGCCCCGCTTCCTGCGGTCGGGTCACGGTCGCGAACTGCACTTCGCTCGGCGACTGTTCGCCGTTGATCGCGCCCTGCAGCGCCGACTCGAAGTTGACTTCCTGGGGCTGGTAGCCGGGCGTGTCGGCGTTGGCGATGTTGTTGGTCAGCGCCGTCTCGCGCTGCCAGGAGCCGCGCATCGCGGCCTCCAGCAGCTGCTGGGTCGAATCGACGAGAGCCATGTGGGGGGATGTCCTTTTTCTCTCGCCCTCCCTGGGCTGAAACTCCGACGCTCTCCCTGAGGTCGCTGACTTCCTGGCCATCGAGGGGCCGCTCTCGTGATCGGCCGGTGCGCGCGGATCTTTAGTCAGCGCCGGCCGACATACGCGAGCCTTATGCCAGCAAGCCTCATGCCAGCGCTTTGCTGACCGCCTCGAGCACGCGGTCCGGCTGAAACGGCTTGACGACGAAGTCCTTGGCGCCGATCCGGATCGACTCGAGCACCTTGTCTTCGGCGCCGAGCGCCGAGCACATGATCACCTTGGCCTTGGGGTCGGCGGCGAGGATCGCGCTCAACGCCTCGAGCCCGTCGCTCTCGGGCATCGTGATGTCCAGCGTGGTCAGGTCGGGGCGTACGTCCTGGAATTGGGCGACCGCCTCGTTTCCGTTGCCGGCTTCCCCGACGACCTCATGGCCGCCTCCTGTGAGCGCGTCGGTGAGGACCTTGCGCATGAATGCGGCGTCGTCCACTACGAGAATGCGAGCCATCGTTAGGTACCTCCTGTTTGTGTCACGTATTCAGCGGGATCCACGTCGAGCACGCGCTCGATGCGCATCGCCCACTCCGTCTGGTCGATGAGAAACAACCGGCCCGTGGCGAACCGCCGGCCGTTGACGCAGAGGTCGATCGGGTCCTCCGAGGAGCGGTCGAGCTCGATCACGGCGCCGGGCCGGGGCTCGGCGACCTGCTCGAGGCTGAGGGTCGCCCGCCCGAGCTCGGCGGCGACGCGCACGGGGATGTCGCGCAGCCTCGACGAGAGTCCCCAGTCGCCACCGCCGTCGCGCTCGCGGCTGTCGTGCTCGGCGGCTGCGCTCTCGACGGCTTCCCCGTCGTCGATCGCGCGGGCCATGCGCACGACGAAGGCGTTCGGGACCAGCTGGATCAGCCGGCAGGACTCGCCGAGCACCGTCAGCGACACGCGGGTCGCATACGGCGTCTGCGGGTAGACGCCCTCGGCCGCGTCGGCGTCCGGCAGCACCCGCGTGCTGGGCACGGAGATGTCGACCGGGTAGCCGAGCGCCCCCGCCAGCGCGGCGGCGCTGGCGGCCATCATCTGGTTCATCGCCTCGCCGAGCGCCGACATCTCGATTTCGTCGAGGTCCTGCCCGCCGTCCTCGGTGGGCGGCTCCTGCATCATCATCGCCGCCGCCAGCCGGCGCGCGCCCAGCCGCGTGATGGTGAACACGTTGCCGCCGTTGACCCCTTCGGTGTAGGACACGTCCGTCGCGACGACCGGGAAGGGGACCGACTCGAGCGGCGAGGCGCCCGCGGACACCACGGACACGTGGCCCTTCTCGACGCCGTCCGGGCACAGGGTCAGGAGCACGCCGAGCACGGCGTCGGCCGCCGTGTCGCCCAGCGTGAGGAGCGCGTCGTCGGTATTCACGTGCGACCCCCGACCGGCTCGACGATCTGCACGGCGCGGCGGTTGCCGCTGAGGCCCGGGCGGGCGTTGTGCAGACGGTTGTCGCCGACGGTGATGCCGGCTTCGCCGGCCGCGCCCAGCCGAACGACGTCGCCCTCGCCGAGCGAGAGGACCTCGCCGATCGTGAGGCCGATCGCGCCGACCTCTGCTCGCACCTCGACGCGGACGGCGCCCAGCGCGCTGCGCACCGCCTCGGAGGAGTCCTCCCCGTTCGCCAATCCGTCGGCGTCCTTGGCGGAGCTGTCGCCCAGGCTCTTGGAGGCCGACTCGATCGCGGTGTGCGGCACGAGCAGCAGGATCGTCGAGGAGGCGCTCTGGTCACGAGCCTCGATCGTGAGCTCCAGCGTGGGCTGGCCTCGCGGCATCAGGTCGAGGCTCGTGGTGTGCGACTCGGCCTGGCTCGAGCCGTGCGTCTCGAACTCGACCAGGCTGAGGCTGAGCCCAAGCAGCCCCTGCCAGACGGTCGAGAGCGTGCCCAGCAGCCCTTCGAAGATGCCGCGTGCGAGCGCGGTGTCGATCTCGGTGAGGTTGCGGGGGACGGGAATGTCGGTGTAGCTGCCGCCGAGCAGACGTTCAATCATTCGCAGGACCAGGCCCTCCTCGATGCAGATCACGATCGTGGCCTCGCCCGGCGCGCACGCGGCGACGCCGAGGATCGACGGCTGCGGCACGTCGCCGAGCGCGGCGTCCCAGGTGAGCTGCGAGGAGTTGATCACCTCGAGCTCGATCGACGAGCGCAGCTCGCTGGAGAGGCGCACCGACGCGTCCCTGCAGAAGGTCGCGTGCGCCTGCTCGAAACGCCGCTGTTCGACCAGGCTGAGCTTCATCGGGCGGCTGAAGTCGATTTTGCGGATCGAGCGCTGGCGACGCGCGTGCACCGGCTGGTCGTCGGGCAGCTTGCCGTCCTTGGCGGCCGCGAACAGCTGGGCGATCTCGTCGGCCGAGAGGGTCTCGGTCATCGCGCTCTCCCATTCGCCCCGGGCTTGGAGAAGATCTCGACCTCCGGCGCACCGGGCTCTTTGACGGTGACCAGGCCGCTGTCGACGTAGACGCGCACGGTGCGGCCGTTGCTGCCGCCGGTCGCGGCGGCGCGGACGGCGAGGCCGGCCGCGGTGAGCGCCTCGCGGGCCGCGTGCTCGTTGCGCCGGCCGATGTCCAAGCTCGAGTCCGAGCCGAGCGAGAACATCTGCGCGCCGCCGACCAGCACCGCGTGCAGGCTCGAGCGCATCGCGCCGAGCGCGGCCATCCGCTCGAGCAGCGCCGGCACGGCGCGATCGGCGAACTTGCCCGCACCCGCGTCCGCGCCGTTGACGGACGAGGGCAGCACGATGTGCGCGAGACCGGCGCGCGGGCGCGCGTGGTCGACGAGCACCAGCCCGATGCACGAGCCGAGCCCGATCGACGCCAGCACGTGACCTGGGGTCTTGGAGACCGCGAGCTCGCCCATGCGGACCATCGTCTCCGCGGTCTCCGTCATCACTGCGGTCTCCGTCGTCACCGCGGTCTCTCCCGTCACCCTGCAAGCCCCAGCCGGGAGAGGATCTCGTCGACCCCGTCGCTGCCGGGGGCGAGCATGAACGACAGCGAGCACTCCGCGCCCTCCACCGTCAGCTCGGAGTCCAGCAGCAGCGCTATGTCCGTCTCCTGGGCCCCGATCGCGAGCACCGAGGCGACGATCGCGCCGAGCATGTCTGTCGCCGTCTCGGGCGGCTTCGGTTCCAGCGCGAGGGCCGTCATCGTGCTGAGTGCGCCGATGTAGGCCGAGCCGAGGATGTTGCCGATCTCGGCGAGCGCCGAAAGCCCCACCTCGCTGTCGGGGTCGACGCCGAGCAGCCCGCACAGCGTGGCCGCGTCCTCGGGCGCGAACAGCAGCAGCGCGATCGCGTCGAGATCGCCGATCAGCGGCAGCACCACGGCGGTCACCACCGCGTCAGGGGTGCCCGTGGCCTCCACCACGTCGGCGATGGGGAGCGCTAGCGCCGCCGGCACGGAGATGTCGACGGGGCGTCCGAGCATGCTCGAGAGCGCGGTGGCGGCCGTTCCGGAGCCGATGTTGGCGAGCTCGCGCAGCGCGTCGAGCTGCATCTCAGGATACGTTTTTGGCATTTGGCGAACCCCTCCTTACACGGTCGCCGCGACCTGGGCGGCCTCGTTTTTGACGGTGGCGGTCAGGGCGTCGCAATCGACGATCAGCGCGATCTGGCCGTTTGACAGGACGGCGCCGCCCGAGAGCGCGGCGCGGGCGCCGACGCCGTCGGGCAGCGGGCGTGTGACGAGTTCGCGCTGGCCGACCAGATGGTCGACCGCGAGCACCACCCGCTGCTCAGCGCCACGCACCGCCACGCCATAAGTGGCTTCGCCTGACTCGCCGTAGCCCAGGGCGCCCGCGAGGTCGAGGATCGGCAGCACCTCGTCGCGCAAGACCAGCATCCGCCGGCCGGCGACACTCCGCGTCGGGTAGTCGTCGAGCTTCAACGTCAACTCGACACGGTCGAGCTGCACCACGAACGGCTGACCCTGCGCCTCCACCAGCAGCGTGGCGACGATCGCGAGCGTCAAAGGCAGCCGGATCTGTGTCGTCGTGCCGGCGCCCAGCTCCGACTGCACGATCACCTCGCCCCCCAGCTCGCGGATCGTCGTACGCACCGCGTCCAGGCCCACGCCCCGCCCGGAGATGTCGCTCATCTGCTCGGCGGTGGAGAAGCCCGCCGAGAACAACAGCTCGATCGCCTGCGCCATGTCGACCGAATCCACCGCGTCAGCGGCGATCAGGCCACGCTCGGCGGCCTTGCGCGCAACGCGCGCCGGGTCGATGCCGCGCCCGTCATCGCGCACGGCGATCAGCACGCTCCCACCCGCGTGATGCGCTGAGATCTCGAGCGTTCCCGTCGCGGGCTTGCCCGCCGCCTCGCGCTCCTGCGGAGACTCCAGGCCGTGGTCGAGCGAGTTGCGCACCAGATGCACCAGCGGGTCCCCGAGCGCGTCCACGACCGTGCGATCGAGCTCCGTCTCGGAGCCGGCGAGCTTCAGGTCGACCTTCTTGTCGAGCTTGCCCGAGAGATCGCGCACGAGCCGCGGGAAGCGCAGGAACACCGCCTCCACCGGGATCATCCGCACCTGCATCACCATCGCCTGCAACGCCTGCGAGCTGCGCGTCAGATCGTTCATCGCGTGCTGCAGCCCCGGCGCCTCGGAGTGTCCGAGCAGCGACTCGACGTGCGTGCGGTGCACCACGAGCTCGCCCATCAGGTGCATCAGCTGATCCAGGCGCTCCGCATCCACACGCACCGTGCTCGTCGCCGCGCTCTTGCGATCGGGCGCGCCGGCGGCGGCCGGCGCGGCCTGCGGCTCGGGCTCCTCCGCGACGGGCTCGTCGGGCTCGGCGGCGGCGGAGACGGGCTCCTGCTCGCGCGCGGCGCTCGGCTCGCTGAGCGTGACCTCGGCGACGTCGGGCACCGCGCCGGCGTCGGTCTCGATCGAGTGGTCCTCGTGGTCGCTGGCGAGCCAGATCTCGATCGTCCTGCCGTCGAAGGCGTCGATCGCGTCCTCCGCGGGCAGCGACGCGAGGACCTCGCCGTGGTCGGCGACTGCGGTGAGCACCATCAGCGCGCGCACCGACGGCATCAGCGCGGCGTCGTCAAGGCGTACTTGGACGTGCACCACGCGCCGCCCGCCCGCCGCCGCCTCGAGCTCGCCCTGCTCGGGGCGCTTGGCGGGCTCGGCGTGCTCGCTTTCGCTCTGGCTGCGGACGAGGCCCTCGAGGCGCTCCACCAGCGGCTCCTGCTCGAGCTTCTCAACGCCTTCGGTGTCGATCGCCTCGAACGCCGCGCTCAACGCGTCCAGGCACTCCAGCAGCACGTCGATCGCCTCGCGATCGAGGCCGCCGCGACGCACGCGCAGCACCTCGAACAGGTCCTCCATCGCGTGCGTGAGCGCGGCGATCCGCTCGAAGCCCATCGTCGCGCTCATCCCCTTCAGCGAGTGCGCGATCCGGAAGATGTCCCCGATCGTCTCCGCATCGTCGGGGGCCTCCTCCACCCGCACCACCGCGAGGTTCAGCTCCTGCAGGTGTTCGCGGCTCTCCGCGAGGAACATCGGAAGGTACTCGTTGATGTCCATCACGCCTTCCTGTAGGTGAACGGTCGCGTCAAGGTCAGGCCCATCTCCTCGGCGCCGCTGACCCGCTCGGTCGAGCCGACCACGAGAAAGCCGCCGCTGCGCAACGAGGAGGCCAGGCGCGCGTGCAGCCTGTCGCGCACGTCCTCGGTGAAGTAGATGACGACGTTGCGGCACAGCACCAGGTCATACGCCGCCGTCGGCGCCGGCATCGACAGCAGGTCGGCGCGATCGAACGAGATCGCCCTCGCGAGCTCCGGCTTCGCCTGCCAGCCCTCGTCGGTGCCGTCGAACCAGCGCTTCAGCGACGCGGCCGGGACGGTGCGCACGTCTTCCTGGGAGAACACGCCCGCGCGCGCGCGCGCGAGCATCCGCGGATCGATGTCCGTGCCCTTGACCTCCACACGCGCATCGGGCGCATACTCGAGGCAGACCGCGGCGATCGTGTAGCACTCGGCGCCATACGAGCAGCCCGCGCTCCACACCCTGATCCGGCGAGCCTCGGCCAGCTGCGGAATCACCTCGCGGCCAAGCGCCTCCCACTGCTCCGGGTTACGCCACAGCTGCGAGACGTTGATCGTCACACGATCGAGGAACCGGTCGAGCTCCGCCGCATCCTGGCGCAGCACCGCCAGGTAGTCGCTCAGCGAACGCGCCTCCTGGCGCCCCACGAACGTGCGCACCCGCCGCTCCATCTGACCACGCTTGTACTGCAACAGATCGAGACCGGTGAGCGCGCGCACACCCTCGCAAAACGACACATACTCATCGACACCGGCCTTGCCCGGAGCCGCAGGTCGCAGGGGGGGCACGGCGGGCGCGACCGGCCGCGACGGCGGGCGCAGCCCCGAACGCGTGGTGGGTCCTGACGTCGTGCTCATGCCGCCGCCCTCCCGGCGCCGGCAGCGGAGCCCGACGCCTCCCTGGCGATCGCCTCGGGCAACAGGTTCAGGTCGTACACGCCGTCGGCCAGGCCCGCCTCGACGATCGCGCGCGGCATCCCATACACCGTGCAGCTCGACTCGGCCTCAGCCAGGATCCGTCCCCCGCGCCGGCGCACCTCGCGCGCCCCGTCCAGGCCGTCCTTGCCCATTCCCGTCAGCACCACCAGCAGCACGTCGCCGCCGAACACGCGCACGGCGTCGACGATCGTCAGGTCCGCGCGCGGGCGCAGCGCGCCGACCGGCGGCTCGTCGCCGAGCTTGGCGGTGCGATCGGCGAGCAGGTGCAGGTGACGACCGCCGGGAGCGATCAGCGCGGTGCGCGAGTCGATCCGGTCGCCGTCCTGCGCCTCGCGGACCTGCAGCGAGGAGGCGTTGTCGAGCCGCGTCGCGAGCGAGCCGGTGAAGCCGGGGGGCATGTGCTGCACGATCACCGTGCCCACGCCCAGCGGCGAGGGCAGCTTGGGCAGCAGCTGCGTGAGCGCCTGGGGGCCGCCGGTCGAGCACGCGATCATCACGACCGGCGCCTTCCTGGGCCGGCCCGGCGCCGGACGCGCCGCGGCGGCCGGGCGCGCGGGCCCCGGCTGGGCGGCCGCGGCGGGATGGCCGGGTGCGGGTCGTCTGCGCCGTGAGGCAGCCGCGAGGCGCACCTTCTCGCCGAGATCGGCGATGAACTCCTCCAGGCCCTCGCCCGCCGCGGGCTTGGCGACGAGGTCGACCGCGCCCTCGGCGAGCGCGTCCACCGCATACGCTCCATGCGCGGGCGAGAACGCCGAGACCACGACCACCGACACCGGCAGCTCCAACGGCCTGAGACCCCGCAGCACGCCGATGCCGTCAAGGCCCGGCATCGTCAGATCCAGCGACAGCACGTCCGGACGCAGCTCCAGACACGCCTTCAACGCCTGATCGCCATCGTTGACCGTCGCGACGACCTCGAAGCCGTGCTTGCCGAGCGCGTCGGTCAGCAGCCGGCGCATGAACGCCGAGTCGTCGGCGACCACCACACGCACACGTGCGGGGGCGCTCACGCTGCCGTCCGTCTGGCGAGCTCGACGCCTGAGAACAGGCCCTCGGGGTTCAAAAGGACGATCAGCCGCTCGTCGACCTTCGCGATCGTGTCGATCATGTCCGTCCCGGCGCCCGGCACGGTCTCGAGCTGGTCGCCCTCGATCGTGCGCACCTCCTCGACCTCGTCGACGATCACGCCCGCGGTGCCGGCGTCGGTCTCGACGATCACGATCTTCGCCTCGCTCGCGAGCTCATACGTGCGCCCCAGGCGCGAGCCGAGGTCGCAGACCGGGACGATCTTGCCGCGCAGGCTGATCACGCCGCGGACCCACACCGTCTCCGAGGCGACCGCCCGCGGCTCGGTGTAGCGGATGATCTCCTGCACCTGCGTGATCGGCAGCGCATACTCCTCCTCGCCTAGCGAGAAGACCACCAGCTGCTGTGCGCTCTGAGTAACCCCGTTTGTCATGCACACCTAATCGGCAGAAACAATGTAAACCTTAGTGTCAAGTCCTAGTTATTCTGCAACCTCTCCCTGACACCTCTGCGACCGCGAAGATTTGGTGAGCGAGGGGTGCCGGCACGCAGCGTCGCAGGCTCGACTTTCCCCAAAATCTCAGGCCCACCAACCCGCGTGGACATCGGACTCGCGGCCGCATCGGCGATCCCGGAGGTCCTCGATCTACACACTTACCGGAATAGACATTCTAATACTTAATATCTAGTCCATACAAGACGAGCAGGCGGCCCGAGGTGTGTCCGGGCCGCCTGCTGCATGTCTCCTCCAGCGTTCCCTACGCCGCGACCAGCGTGAACTGCGCGACCAGCGCCTGCAGCTCCTCGGCGGTGGTGGCCAGCCCCTGCGCGGAGCCGGCGATCTCCTGGGCGGAGGCGCTCGTCTCCTCGGTGGAGGCGGAGACCTCCTGCGTCGATGCGGAGGTCTGCTCGGCCACGGACGCGACCTCCGCGGTCGCGCTCACCACCTGGGCGATCCTCGTGGCCATCTCGTCGACCTGCGTGCCGATCGTCTCGAAGGCCTCACGCGCCTGGTCGACGACGGTGACGCCGTCCTCGGTGCGCTTGGCGCCCTCTTCCACGACGGACACCGTCTTCTGCGTCTCGGCCTGGATCTCCTCGATCAGCGCGGCGATCTGCGTGGCGGCATCCTGCGAGCCTTCCGCCAGCCTTCTCACCTCTTCGGCGACGACCGCGAAGCCACGGCCCTGCTCACCCGCGCGCGCGGCCTCGATGGCTGCGTTGAGCGCGAGCAGGTTGGTCTGCGAGGCGATCCCCGTGATCGTCTGCACGATCCCGCCGATCTGCTCGGATTTCTCGGCCAACCCGCGGGTCGCCTCGGTCACCGAGTCGGTCGACTCGCGTACGCCTTCCATGGCCTGCGAGGCCTGCCGCGCGGCGGTCACTCCCTGCTCGGCGACCTCCCGCGATTCGTTGGCCCGCGACGCCGTCTCCTCCGCGGAGCTCCGCGCCTCCTCGACCATCTTCACCTGGCGCTCGGCGCCTGCGGCGACGCCGGACACCGCGTTGGCGATCTCGCTGACGGCGCGACCGGCCTCCTCGGAGGTGGACGCCATCTGCTGCGACGCGGCAGACACGGTGGTCGAGCTCTCCTGCACGCGGCCGATCAGGGTCGCTATGCCTTTGCGGGACTCGTTGTAGAGCCCCAGCCCGCCCTGAGCCTTCGCGAGCATGTTGTTGAACGTCTCGCCGAGCGAGCCGAGGCTCTCGCCCGGGCGCTCGAGAAACGCCGTCACCGGCTGCACGTCGACCGTCAGGTCGCCCGCGACCATCGCCTGCAGACCGTTGCCGAGGCTCGTCAGGCAGTTGCCATCGAGGCTCTTGAGCCGTTCGTCGAGCTCGGCCAGCGCCGAGTGATCGCCGAGCTTCTCGCGGAGCTCCTCGCGCACTGCGTTGTAGAGCCCAAGCGCCTCCTGGGCCTTCTCCAGCATCCCGTTGAAGATGTCACCGAGAGCGTCGACATCGGCGTTACCCGTTGCCTGGAGCGGCTCGGTGACCGGCAGCACCTCTACGGTCAGGTCTCCCCCCTGCATAGCGGTGAGCCCGGCGATCAGACTCGTGAGGCAGTTGCCCTCGAGGCTTTCCAGGCGGTCCTTGATGGGGGCCAGTTGATCGACGTTGATTTTCTTCGCGGCATTGACGTTGTTGGACATCACACTGTTACCTCGCGCTCGAATTAACAATAGAAATGCCGACTGCCTGAAACTAACCCCATTCCAGCGCGTCGGTGCAGCGCTCGGCCTCAGATCGATCTCCGGGGCCCCTGACTACACAGCCAGTCGCTGTCTGCACATCTCTATCGGATTTGTACGCACGAATCTTGAGCGTATTGTCACATCTCTTGCAGAGCCGGTGTTTACCGGCTGTTTTGCCACATTTGCCCTGCCGCAGGTGACAACCGACGGCCGCGCATACAGCTGCGCGGCTCTCTATTGTCAAGTGTAATGCCTGCCCGAGGACATCGACAAAGGGCACGCAGCTGCGTGTGCGGTGGCGAACGTCGCGCTGTGGACCCACCCGCGCGCGGCAGAGGCCTCGGCGCATGAACGCCGAGTCCTCAGCGACGACGACTCGCACGGGTGCGGTGTGCTCAGGCTGGTGCGCTCGGGCCGGCGAGCTCTACGCCCGAGAACAGTCCCTCGGGGTTCAGCAGGATGATCAGCCGATCATCCACCTTGGCGATCACATCGATCAAATCCGTGCCGGCGCCGGGAACGGCCTCGAGCTGATCGCTGTCGACCGTGCACACCTCCTCGACTTCGTCGACGATCACGCCGGCCGTGCCGGCGTCGGTCTCGACGATCACGATCTTCGCCTCAGTGGCCAGCTCGGACGCGAGCCCCAGCCGCGAGCCGAGATCGCAGACCGGCACGATCTTGCCGCGCAGGCTGATCACGCCACGTATCCACGCCGTCTCCGAGGCAACCGCCCGCGGCTCGGTGTAGCGGATGATCTCCTGCACCTGCGCAATCGGGAGCGCATACTCCTCCTCGCCGAGCGAGAAGACCACTAGCTGCTGTGCAATCTGGGTGACCGCGGTCGCCATTTAACCCTCCGATAATCGAACTGGGGACACACCTGTATCGGCAAAAACATGAGAAGCATTAGCGTCAAGCCATAGAATCCCGGCCCCGGGCGCTCGCCGCTGTCGCAGACGGCGAGCGCGTCGTGCCGGCCCGGCGATCGCCGCTGTTTTCACACGGCGAGCGCCTCGAGGTTGAAGCCGCTGACGAGCTCCTCGAGATCCTGGGCGGTTCCCGCCACCTGCCTCGCCGAGCTCGCGACCTGCTCGGTCGAGGCGCTCGTCTGCTCGGTCGAGGCCGAGACCTGCTGCGCGGAGGCGGAGGACTGCTCGGCCACGGACGCGACCTCCGCGGTCGAGGTCGCCAGCTGCTCGAGGCGGTCGTTGATGTCGCTGACGCTTCCGCCGATCGCGGTGAACGCTTCGCGCGCCTGCTCGACGACGGTGGAGCCGTCCTCGGTGAGGCTGACGCTCTCCTGCACGACCGCGACCGCCTTCTGCGTCTCGCCCTGGATGTCGGCGTTCAGCTCGGAGATCTGCTGCGCGGCGCCCTGGGATTCCTCGGCGAGCTTGCGCACCTCCTCGGCCACCACCGCGAAGCCGCGCCCCTGCTCGCCCGCGCGCGCCGCCTCGATCGCTGCGTTCAGCGCCAGCAGGTTCGTCTGCGAGGCGATCCCCGTGATCGTCTCGACGATCCCGCCGATCTGCTCGGACTTCGCGGCCAGGCCCTTCATCGTCTCGCTGACCTGCGCTGATGAGTCACGCACGGAGACCATCGCTTTGGTCACCTTCTCGGCGGCGCCGAGACCGTCGGTCGAGAGCGTCTGCGCCTCGACGGCCGCCTGCGCGGCGCTCTCCGCGGCGCCCTTCGCCTCGTCGATCATGCGCACCTGGCGCTCCGCGCCCTGCGCGACGTCGCCGACCGCGTTCGCGATCTCCGCGATCGCCTTGCTGGTCTCCTCGGCCGACGAGGTCATCTGGCCGGACGCGTCGCGCAGCGTCTCCAGGGCCTTGACGATTCCCCGCAGCTGCGCCTGCACGAGGCCCTTGAGCTCGCTGCTCTTGTCGGAGAGGTCGAGCTCCTGGCTCTCGACGGCGATCTTCGCGAGGTCGACGCCCATCGCCTCGAAGGTGTCGAAGTAGAACGCGTCGACGATCGCCTGCGTGTCAGCGCTCATCACCACCAGGATCGCGCGCTCGGCGCTGGCCCGGAAATCGGCGCGCTCGGGAAAGCTGCGCGTGAGATAGTCGCGGACGAGATCGAAGTACATCGGGTAGCTGCCGAGATACCACTTGATCGGCAGGTTGATCTCGTTGTGCAGCTTCCCGACCTTCAAGCGCTGCTCGAAGTACTCCACGCCGAACTTGCCGCCCCGCGCCGCCTCCTGGAAGATCTGGCGGAAGTACCCCGCCTGCGCCTTCTCCAGGCCCACGCGCAACTGCTCCAGCGGGCGGCCCGCGTTGTCCGCGTAGCTGCCGAAGAACGCGCGCGTCGGCCCGAACGAGAACTGAAAGTCGTAGAACTCCTTCGCCAGCGGCGCCGCCGTCTGCGCGGCCCACGGGTCGAGCTCCTTCAGAATCGCCACATCCTCCTGCGTCAGCCGCATGAACTGTCGACGCAGCCCCAGATTCGTCTCGTTGATGCGGAACAGCTCGGCGAGTGTCGCCATCGGAAAACCCTCCAAGTTCGCGAGATACCAGAGTTTCTAGTGACGCTGGCCCTGGAACGGCCGGCAGCACTTGTGTGTTACGACAGCGCATGTTTCTTGATTGACCGTCGCAATTCCTCTATGCGGATATGTACGTATACGCGCAGCTCCAGGCTCGTCGAGCGGCGCCGACGGGGCCCGCAGCTCGAGCCGGGTCCGGGGTCGCCCGGAGCGCCTCCTCGCAAGTTCGCACCCACGCGCCCTGGCCCACACGTCCAACCGTTCGGCTCCCGGCTCACGCGGGTGCTGCACCGGACCGAAACGGCTGGCGAGAGATTGCCAGCGAGTAATCGGCAGCGGGAGAGAGATGTCCAGCCCACGAGTCCATCACCACCACCCCCGCGCCGCGCGGATCGCCGTCGCTCTGCTGTGCGCGGCCGCGCTGGCGTCGGCGCTGAGCCCGGCTGCGTCAGCATCCCTGTCTCGCTCGGCGTTCCGAGCGCAGCAGCTGTGCAACCTCCCCCACCCCGGCTCCGCCGGCTGCCTGGGAATCAGGCTCCTGTCCGTGTCCCTGAGCGGAGCGGATCTCAGAGCGAACGCGACTAGGCAGGCCGCGGAAGCGGCCAGCGGCGCGAGCCCCGCGGTGACCAACAAGACCCCGAACCCGGAGGGGCTCACCCCCGCGCAGCTGCACGCGGCGTACTCGCTGCCCGGCGCGACATTCCCCTCCTCCCAGCAGACGATCGCCGTCGTCGACGCGTACAACGACCCGACCGCCGAAGCGGATCTCGGGGTGTACGACAAAGAATTCGGCCTGCCGGCATGCACGACCGCGAATGGCTGCTTTCGCAAGCTCAACGAGAACGGCAACACGAGCCCGCTGCCGGCCACGAACGGCGGCTGGTCGACGGAGATAACGCTCGACGTGCAGATGGCCCACGCCATCTGCCAGAGCTGTCACGTGCTGCTCGTGGAGGCCAGCAGCACGTCCTTCGGCGACCTGGGAGCCGCGGTCGACGCGGCGATCAAAGCGGGAGCGACGGAGGTCAGCAACTCCTACGGAGGCGCCGAGGCGTCGAACTACTCGATCTACAACGCGCCCTACGACCACCCCGGCGTGGTGATCACCGCGTCGGCGGGCGACTGCGGCTACTACAACGAGGGATGCGGCGGCGACATCGAAGCCGCCAACTTCCCGGCCAGCTCCCCCGACGTGGTCGCCGTCGGAGGAACGTCTCTGAACAAATCCGGGGAAACGTGGAGCAGCACCGTGTGGGAAGGCGGCGGAAGCGGCTGCAGCACGGCCTTCACGGCTCCCCTGT
>Ga0187879_10001746_pt1 | contig 14789 bp, 18 predicted proteins | sample June2016WEW_19_1_FD_132423 | JGI IMG/M metagenome (GOLD analysis project Ga0187879, IMG submission 132423) | Peatland microbial communities from SPRUCE experiment site at the Marcell Experimental Forest, Minnesota, USA - June2016WEW_19_10 | ecosystem: Environmental > Terrestrial > Soil >... | reverse complement strand
GCCGTAGCGGGAGGTGATACAAGCCTCATCGAGGACATCATTGACGAGGTCTGCGTGGGCGACGGCACTCGACCCTATGAGATGCTTACTTCGAGTCACCCGGACGAATCACTGGCGGCGGTGGTGGAATTTGCGAAGTCGCTCAGTCTCGAATTTGACGGTCCAGTGCAGATTGTGGAGTTCTAATGTCTGACCCCGAAGAGCTGCCGCTCGCCACGGGCGGCCGTTGACGACCGGCAGAAACGGGTCGCGATTTGCCGGATGGCGACAGTCGCCGAATTATCTCGCTGGATGGCAGGTCTAGAGAAGCTAATTGGTCGCTGGTCGGCCAACTGCAGTCAATGGCGGTGCCGAAACGATCGCCTAGAACCGGACGTTCGGCGATTCCGGTGCGGCGCACATCGTGGGGGCGCCGGTCTCTCAGTCGACTCCGATCATCACGTTGGAGGCTTTGACAATCGCATACGCTTTGGCACCGGGCTTAAGTCCCAGTTATTCCGCGGACTTTTTGGTGATGATCGACACCACCTCGATGCCGGGCGCCAACTCGACCACGACTTCCGTATCGACCGCTCTTGTCGTTAGCGGTGCGAACGCGGGCTGAGGCGGAATCGATGACGGCGGCCGCAGGGGAGGCACCCACGTTTTTGCGATCAACCCGGAGTTGGGGTGGCCGGAACGCCAGTGTGTCTTGACTGCGAACCGGGTTGGTACTTAACGCCCCTAAAGCATTATTGGCATCAATGCCACGAATCACTCGACCGGTCTCGTTTGTTTTCTTGTTTGCGAGTACGGCGAAGCGCTTGCATCTTGTGCCGGCGCGGTTAGGGAACCACCTCGTATTCACTCTTCACGAGTCCGCTTGGATAGGTCTGCGTAAGGATATGGCGAAGCTGAACATCATGCGGAAGCAACCCGAATAAGGAGATTCCCTCTCCAATGAGTACTGGGACGCGCGTAACAATGATCCGCTGAATAAGACGCGCGCGTAAGAATCCTTGCACCGTGATTCCGCCATCGATGTACGCATGCTTAGCCCCACTCGTTGCCAGTCGGGCCGCGATTTCACCAGGAGGGCCAGACATATGTTCGACGACAGCGCCACGGACAGACGAGAAATCGATGGTGTGGCTACTCAGTACAACGACACGCTTGTCAGCATACGGCCATTTTTCGAACGTCAAAACTTTCTCAAACGTGTTTCGACCAATTACCAACACGTCTACGCTCGCCATGAACTCATCGTAGCCGTGAGGCTCGCCCCCGCCCTCGGGAAGAAAGTCGAAATCGCCGTTGTGGCGAGCGATAAATCCATCGACGCTCGTGCCTACAAACACGGATGCTTTCATATACAACTCCATCCGCTCCATCAGTTGCGCTGATATTGGACTGTCTTCAGTCCGCCAAGCAAATCAGTTCGGCGGCAGACCACTGTTGGGCAGCCAGCCGCGGGATTATGCGAGGACCTTTGCGAGCGGCTCCCAATAGTGAGCTTTCCATCCCGAAGCCAGGTCCTCCGCCTCGCCCTTTGTGAAGTCGAGTAGCCTGAGCTATTCATAAACGATGAGTACTCTCGTGCACGCCTAGTTCAGCAGCCCGGCGGTAAACAGGGTGTCGGTCGCGACGAAACAGAGCTTGTTGCCGAACGGGTCTGTGCAATAAAAGCTTCTCTCGCCCCAGGGCTGAGTTTCGATAGGGCGCAAAATGACGGCACCCGCGTCGCGCGCGCTTCTGAGGGTACCTTCCAAATCGGTCACGGAGAAATACACGTGGTCAGGATTTGGTGAGGCGTCCCAGGGATCGCCATCCGCGCGAGGATCAAAGCACGCGAGAATGACGCCGCCGCACCCGAAGTAGTGACGTCCGGGCGAAACTCTCGATCCGCTCGCATCGAGCAGCGCCCCATAGAATTGCGCGGCTCGCTCGATATCGCTCACTGGAAGAATCACTCTGAACAATCGAATCACGGCACATGCCCTCCATTTTGACTATTGTGGCGCTTGACTAGCCGTCCAAACAAGCAGGTACTTTGAAGTACCCGGAGCTCGCTGGAGGAAAAAAATGCTGCGAGGACAAAATGCGTATGCAGAGCGCGCGGCTTGCCCGCTCTACACGGCGATAGCCGTGATTGAAGGATGCTGGAAGCCGATGGTATTCCAGCGGCTTCTCGAAAGGCCAAGGGGCTTTGGGGAGCTTCGTCGGGCGATACCGCGTGTCACGACGAAGGTGCTCCGTGAACAGCTTCGGCAAATGATGGCCGATGACCTGATAACACGCGACGAGCTGACTCCGCGCCACTTAGGCGTGCGGTACGCAGTCAGTACTTATGGTGCAACGCTTGGGCCGCTGTTCGACACCTTGTGGGGGTGGGGAGTGATCCACCTAGCACGGCACGGAAGTGCCCGAGGAACGATTGTCGTCGCACCTTTGGGTGGCCCAAACCTGGATAAACGTGCCGAGCCGCAAGCGAACCTGGAGAGCGAAGTGTAGAGACCCGAACGGCCGGTGCCGAAGACTATGGCGTTAAGTTTCCCTTGAGCATCAGATATTGCGTTTGTTTTGCATCGGCGGGCAGTGCACTCTAAAAGACTCCTTTTGATTCCAGTCTCAAAGGGGGCGACTTCTCGTGAACCCATTGCCGGGAAGCGGACTGTCGTGACAGTCAACTAGGGGTCGGGACTTGACGTTCGCGACCGAGCAGACAAAGTTCAGGGCGCCACGATTCTTGCAACAATGCGCTGCCACGATGGCCCTTGGAGATCGGCCGGTAGCCCACGTCCCGCGAAGTCCCATGCGCCGGGCAGGCAAAGTCTTTCCCGGGTAATCAGCTTCCGGAATTTTCCATCCCGGAGAGGTGTGCGGCCCACTTGTCGAGCGCCAGGCGCATTTCATCAAGGTAGTCGTGTTTGTTGTAGACGCCGGCGATGCCTGGCGCAGCATGGTTGAGGACGCGCTCGGCAACTGCGTCGGCCACACCGAGCTTCGCGAGGCCCGTTCGGCAAGTCCGGCGCAGGTCGTGCGGCGTGAACGCGCGGACACCGAGCTCCGCGAGGGATTTCAGGTTGCGCGCAACCACGCGAGTGATGAGCTTCGGATCGCTCGGCTCATCGCCGTCCTCGGTCGGCATGACATGGCTACTGCCGTCGGCAATGCGTTTGAGGCGTTCAAATTCCTGTGCCGCGGCTGGCGAGAGTGGCAGTAGGTGTGCGATGCCGGTCTTCGAATGCGCAGCAGGGATGGTCCAGGTTCTGGCCTCGAAGTCGATATCGCGCCAGCGGGCGAGGGCGAGTTCGCCGCGGCGCTGCCCGGTGAGAAGCAGGATTCGGAGTCCGGACGCCATGCGCGGCGAGCGCAGGCTCTCATCCAGATTGGCCAGCAACGCCTTGATCTCGGTATCGGTGAGGGTCCGATCTTTCGGCCGCTCCCTGCCGCCCGGGCGATAGAGTAGCTGTACGGGAGAGGCCTCGACTAGATCGCGGTGCACGCCGAAGCGAAACATCTGCGAGAGCAGCCCGGCGACACGGTTTGCCATCACTCGGGAGCCGCGCTGCACGATACCGTCGAGCAGCTCAACGACCTCGCGGGGTTTGATGGTGCGAGCGTCCCGGCCTTTCCACATGGGGAGCACATCAACATCGAGCACTCGCTTGACGTACTCGGGGCGCTTGCGCTTCTGGGCGCCGCGGATGTGCAGGCGCATGAACTCGTCGGCCAGGTTCTCGATGCTATGCCTGTTCGCCGGCGCTGCGCTTCCGTCCGTGGGCATTGAAGTGAGCCGGCGTTTCGCCGACGGGCGCTCGGCGCGCCTGGGGTCGATGCCGTCCTCGAGGAGCTTGCGGGCGTGGCTGGCTGCTTCGTGGGCGCCCCGTTGTGAAACCTCGGGATAGGTACCAAGGGACAGACGAACCCGCCTGCCGCGCCAGTAGTAACGTAGGATCCACGACTTGGCGCCTGTGGGCTCGACGCGAAGCTGCAGACCAGGAACGGCGGGATCGGTTAGCTCGTACCGGGCCGCCTCGGGTTCGAGGCCCTCAATACGGCTGACGGTCAGGCGACGCACGGCAATTCCGTGGCAAAACCCGAGCGCTGAATGACAAGGGGTCGCAACCGTGGTCCCATTTTGGTCCCAATTTCCTGCAACACGTTGAGACGAGACGCAACAATACCACGTCGCAATATGTTGCTGAGATACTGTAAAAATGGCGGTTTTAGCTAGATTCGCGGTTGCAATCCGTTGCAGGGCGTTTCACCTTCTTTTTACATGGGGTGCAAGGGGTCGCAAGTTCGAATCTTGTCGCCCCGACCAATTACTTACGCGTGTCGAGATTTCGGGTTAGGTACACCCTTGGGTACACCTTTGCCTTGAGACTCTTCTAGGCAAGGTCCGTCGGTCTATCATCTGTCTCCAGTCGACCCGGTCCTGACGCTCAGGGACGGCGGCTCTAGGGCAGGCTAATTCCGCATCCCATTGAAAATGCATCATCTCGGTGAGCCGCCGTGAAAACTCACAGCGAATGATGTTAGGCCCGCAGTGTCGATCCGCTCTCCTTAAGACAGTCCAATGAAGCCAAGTCCACCCCCATGTGCTCAGCAGAAGTCAGGCGGCAGCGGGGAAGGACAGGTGCGATTGCAAGCATCCATTGAACGGAATGGCTCTACCGCTCGCGCATGGCACTTCTCATCCTCGAATAGCGATCTAGTGAGTGGATAAACCAATTCTTGGCTCATGTTCACCTACTTTCAGCACGCAAGGAGTCATCATGAACAAACGTACGATTACCGTCGCCGCCGCCCTGGTGGCTGGGCTTCTAGTTTACGCAGAGGGGTTTTCGCAGACCCCGGCAAGCGATCGGCTGAACACAGCCGTATCGCCGTCGTTGACTCATTTCCCAATTAATCCGACGCCCTACTTCGTGCCGTATCCGGGACAAGTCGCGCTGGTCACATATATCAACCTGCTAGGGGCAAACTATTTTTTGACCGCAACTGACGGAGGTGGCCAGGCCTTCAACGCGTTGACCACCTCGGGGACAGGGACTGGTACCTATGAACGCTTCACGGTTGTGCCGTCCGGATCGGGCTACCAGAGCTTTGTGACCGAGAATGGATACTACGTCTCGGTGAACCCAGGAGTGACTAGCGGGCCGTACGTCACCCAGACTACAGGCACCGCAGCTAGCGATGCGACTCTTCTCAAGCCCCAGGATGCCCATGCTTACGGTGGCTATACCCTCGAGACCTATTATGACTACTTTCTGTATTTTTCTGCCGGGCCAGGTCAGTCCACAAACGCCATCGGCACTAACTATGGATCCCTTCCGCAAGACTATTACGTCGTAGTTTATCCCCAGCAGTGCGGAGACCTGGGTTCTGGCTATAAATATCGAATCAGTTTCGCCGATGGTGAATACGACGGGGTGCCGAATTATTTCGAGGGTATGTTGCAGGCTATTAATGGGGGCGGACTTGCATCGAGCCCCATTTATGAAGATTACGAGGACGACGCATCGACAGAGTTCACATTCATTCAGCAGCCTAACGGCACCTACGCCTTGCAGACTTCCGACGGAACGAACTACGTCACTGCCGTTGACGGTGGGGGTCTGTTAGGTGGCAACGCTCTCGCGACCAACCGGACGGTAGCACAGGCGTGGGAGCAATTCGTAATCAAGGACATTGGCAGCTGCGAGTACACTATACAGACGGTCAGCGGGTATTACCTCGCATCGCGCATTGGGGCTGGAAATCTTCTCTCCACGGACATCAGCGATCCGAATAAGGCACCTGCAATCGGCTACAGTCCCTACTTCGTGCTCAGACCCGTGTGGAATTGATCCGCTTGCGTTACAGAGCAGTTGACGCAGCGGTCGGCGAGGCCAGTCCCACCTCGCCGGCCGCTACTTTTTTCCTGCACTAAAAGGCGAGTGAAGCTCAGGGTCCCCACGAACAATCATGTCCATGCGCCGAAATCAGAATGCACAATCAGACGACAATCGATGCAGTACGGAATGACGGCTCGCGGGCACGCCTTCTGACAGGTCGAATCTCTCAAACTGGCCGGGTGGCGACGGATGCGGCGCACGGACGTCACGCTCCGCCGACTAGCGTTCGGACAGCTCCAGACAGATTTGTTCGGGCTTTGCGCTCAAGGCGCTCGAACACCGGCTCCCAATGATAGATCCGTGGCCGATCAAGAAACGATTGCAGTATTGCTGCCCGCTTTGGACGGTAAACGATGCCTGGCACCCACCGGTATTCCGTTCTCACGTCGCGCTCGAATTCCTCATACCGACTCGGGGTAGCGCCAAGAATCGCCAGATCGATGTCCACTACCAGTCTGGAGTCGTCATCAACAGGTAATGCGACGTGCTGCGTCGCCATGATGTGTGCGCGAATTCGAGCTATCGCATCGGATGCCACACCAGCGTGAACGCCGAATCTTGCCGCCCAGTCCGCACTCCGCTCCTCGTTTGATTTCGACATTGGCTCATAGATCGCGTCGTGAAACCACAGTGCGCACTCCACCTCGGCAGAGCGTTGGGCGAGGTGTTTGATTTCGTCGAGTAGCGAGAGGCACTCATCGATGTGTCGCGACGTATGGTACGCGCAATGCTTCTGCGCATAAGCAGCTTGCAATCGAGAAAATGTGTCGGTCTCCGGCGCGACGCCGAGTTCACCAAGTAGCGCCTCCCAGCGTTCGATGTTCATCGGGAGAAGCGAGGAGCGTCGTCGCGTCGAAGGCCCACGGCTTACAGCGCGTTCTTTCCGGCGAGTACCAGATACAGCCATGCCTTCTTCCAGCGCCCCGTTAAGAGGACTATATGAAGGTGCCAACCTTGCTCACGCCTCGCACTGTAGCCGCTGTAGAGCACGCTGTAGGCGCCCGGGTCACCCACGCGTTTTTGGGCTAGCGACTGTGCACGTGTCATACCTAGCACGAGCATCTCCGAGAGATCGGTCGGCGAGGGTTCGCCCGCGTCTCTGGGAAAACTAAGCAGGTAGTAGTCCGGGATCATGTCTCGGCGAATACGGTACAAAGTGCATAATCGCAAGCAGCCAACGGCCGCTCTGGGGCGACCAGGTCGGACCCGCGACTGTCAAGTTCTGGCCGGCTGCCGCCGGATGGTGAGTTCAATTTGTGCCAACCTGACTCCGGAGCGCCGCGAGTTCCAGGTCCGACAACGTGCGAATGGCCGCCCAAGATTTGAAAGAGCCGAATAGCGATCGGTAGGCCATGGTGCCTGGGCCGGTAAGGCGCAGGTACTGTCCGCCGCCAGACCGAGCAATGATGCTCATGCGTGTTGCGCTACCGTCTTGGTGTTTGACGGTTACTTCAAGTTCTACAGGTTCGGGCGATGCTGGGGTGACCATTCCCTGCCAGCCCGATGTATGTTGATCAAGCCAACGAGAGATCCCATTCAGCTGAACTGGCGAGAGATCCCGATGACCGATGGTGTGTCCGTCCTCGTAGATGGATACATCGCCGGTTGTCAGGGGCGCCCCAACAGTGATGCTGCCCGAGGACGCCGACGCGCTAAATGCAATGGCTGCTACGAATTCGAGTATCGGTAGCATTCTCACGCAAATACCTCCATGTACATTTCTGCGGGCAGTTTACCTGGTGAACCGAATCGCCGGTTAGCGGCGATCATGCTCATCGGGTCAACGGCCACACTTGGGCCGATTGCCGCCTGACATGGCTTCCCTCATCGTGCCGGTGCAAACTCCCCGCGTCGACCCCCACTCCTCATCTTGCCAATCCGAGAAAAACGGTGAGGGCACGGTTCAGTTGCACAATGTCTTCGTCGTTGAGCCGGCCGATTCGCTTCCCCAGCCGCGCCTTCGGGACGGTCGTGATTTTGTCGATCATCAAGCGAGAAGCTGTCGCCAAGCCATTGCGCGTGGTGGGTTCAATCGGCATCCTCAGGAGCGGCGCCTCCGTTGGGTCGGTCGTAAATACACAGAGGGTTATGGAATTCGTGTTTGCGAAGCCGTCCTCCTGCACAATCACTGCGGGTCGCGGCTTGCCTGCATATGGCGCTCCGCCGGAGACAGTCCACACCTCACCCCGCTTCATGCACCAAAGTCTTCCGACACGGCGTCCATGAACTTCTGATCCGCGGTCGCCCGCTTGCTGGCAGCAATAGCCGCCGACTGCTTGCGCGCGGCAGCCATGAAAGAACGCGCCCTCACGTCGGGAACCCAAATCTGCACGGGCCGAAAGCCTTGAGCCCGCAGGCGCTCGCGATGCAGTCTGACCTTGTCGCGTGACGACCTTACTTTGTCGAGCATGATCTTACTCCAGAGAGTTACATGTAACCTATCATGCTGTACGGGGATCCGCAACTGTCTCGCCTTCACTGCAGCGATACGATTTCAATGACGGCTTTGTGCCGTGCGGATCCATGGTGTGTATGTCCGAAACTGGCCGCTTGCCGCCGGACGGGCGACACCGGTGAACACGTCGCCGCCATCCTAGCGAAAAGGTAACCAGGCTGTTTTCAAAGTCCCGCACAAGTAATAGGATCCACTTTGACGACCGCGACACCGGACTTGTCTGCGCCGCCTCCAGATGAACTCGTTCGATGCAACTCTACGGAAGCAAAGCGCTGGCGCAGCCGATCGCAAGTTACTACATTGGTGCCAGAACACTTCATTTGCATTTGTTGAAGTTTGAGCACCGCCGCATCCAGTGGCATTCCAGCGTGTACGTGCTCATAGATGGACGACTTAAACGCTGCCTGGTTAGGCGAATAGCCATCCCGCTAGAAACGCCAACCCTGGAATCAGCAAAGAGCTACGCATATTCTAGGTCGTCCTTGGCCACTTTTTTGGCGGCGGTAGCCCCACATAGCCTACCACCGGTTTTGGCCGCTTATTTGCCGGATGGTCTAGTACACCCTTGCTTGATAGGCAACCGCTCGAGCCGGGGGCTACGCACCCACTGTCACAGCCCGCCCCGGGCCAACTTGGCTGGCCGCCAGAAGAATCGCCGGAATGAGTGGCGTGAGGTCAATAATACGATTGGAGCGGGACCGCACTACCACGATCCCGTACGGCAGTATTTTTATGTTTTGCTGAAACTCTAGATTGCGATCGAGCGTTACAAACACTTCGCATACGCCATGAGCACGGCGTAACAACTCTCCGTTTTTTATTCCTGCCCAGCCGTGACCATGCACGTTTGACGCCTCATGCCCGACCAGCAGTGCGGCGAAGTCTGCGGGAAAATTCTCGTCAAGCAATATTCGCATCGGCCGCAACAGTTTCGTAAGCCGCGTCAAGCACTGCAATGGCAAATTCGCGCTTTACTGATGGAAACTGGTGCAGAAATTCATCAAGGCTCTCGCCGCCTTCCAAGTAATCGAAAAGTGAGCGGACTGGAACACGGGTACCGACAAATACCAAGCTGCCGCTTAGGATATCGGGGTCTCGGTGCGTAATTTTGGCAAGTGTGGACACGACAGTTCTCCTCCGAGATAAGTATAAGTCCGGTTGGCCACAGCACCTAACCGTGAGCACTCAGCAGTCAAATCCCACGTCTTGCAGGATAGGCCAGCGGCAGCCGTTGTTATACGGTCGCCGAGACAGGGCTGCGATGGCGCCCCTGGATTCAACGTCACAGATTGGGATCTTGAAGCCGCTGCCCCCGCGGCGGTGAGCTGGACTGGTACCCGACATAGCCCGTCTCGCACGAGACCTGCTAACTGCCATTGCGGAGCAATTGCAGGTGATCGGCCCATCGAGTTAGCGCATCGCGCTTCTCTTCGAGATGGTGGTGGGTGTCGTACGTCTCGATGATGCCTGGCTGCGCATGATTCAGGCATCGCTCCGCGATGTCCGGCCGGATGCCGAGCCTGGCAAGCCCGGTGCGTACCGTTCGCCGAAGGTCATGCAGCGTGAAGGCACCCACTTTGTGCTCGGCAAAGGTTTCGAGGAGCCGTGCGATGCTGCGGGTCAAGAGCCTCGCATCGACGGCCCCGTCACCGGTTTCCGCGGGGAATACCCATGGGCTTCGGCCGGCCAGTCTCTTCAGGCGCCTTAACTGGTCCACCGCCGGTGGATTCAACGGGACTGCGAAAGCAACGCCGGTCTTGGTTCGCTCGGCCGGGATGTCCCAAACCGGCGCCTTGGCCTCCAGATCCACCTCTGACCAGCGGGCTCCGGTGAGTTCCGATCGCCTGACAGCAGTTAGCAGGATCAGCCGGATTGCGATACCAGAGCGCTTCGCTCGCTTGGTGACCTCGTCGACGTTGGCGAGGAGAGAGGCGAGCTCTTGGTCATCGAGGGCGCGCTGGCGCGGCCGTTCGGTGCCCCCCGGGCGAAAGAGCAGCTGAACCGGGGAGGTCTCGACAATCTGCCGATGGATTCCAAACCGGAACATCTGAGAGCAATCCCGCCACCCGATTGGCCATGACCGGGGCGGGGCGCTCGACAATCGCGTCCAATAGCTCGATCACCTCCCGGGGCTTGATCGTACGCGCATCGCGGTGCGACCAGCCGGCAAGCTCCTTCTGAAGGATTCGCTCCGCATACTCCGGGCGCCTGCGGCGCTTGCGCAGGTGCCGCTCGGTGAAATCCTTGATCAACGCCGCCACGTTATGGGAATTGCCCTCGGCAAGTACGTCGACCGCGGCGGCCCGGGAGCTGGGCCGGTTCATGGCGCTGCGCGGGTTGATCCCTTCTTGAAGCAGATCGCGAAACCGCTGCGCCCTGGCGCGGGCATCGGCGAGCGACAGCCCCGGGAAGTGGCCAAGCGTGATGACCCCGGTCCGGCCCTTGAATTTGTACCTGAATCGAAACTCGCGGACGGTGCCGCGGGTGCTCGTTTTCCGGACCCGCAGCATCAGGCCGGCGACTGCCGGGTCCGTAAGGGTACCTACGCCGCGCTTTTCGACCGCCGCGCTGGTGAGTCGGCTGACAAGGGGTCGGGACATTGGTGGGAAAAGATAGCGTTTAGGTACACCTTGGGTACACTCTTCGGAGGATACGCGCTGCGATACCGGGAAACAACACGCAACGTGATTAGCGTACTAAATCCTAAGAAACACGGTATTTTTGAACAATGACCCGATTCATTGCGTGACATAGCGTCGCATCTCGTTTCGTCAAGGAATCCATGGGGTGCAAGGGGTCGCAAGTTCGAATCTTGTCGCCCCGACCAATTCTTACACGCGGTTCGGTTATCTCTTGTGTCCGCCTTTGTGTCCGCTTTAAATTTGAGCTTAGGCTGCCCTGGCTGCACCCGCGAGTACGCTCTTTCCCGAGTGATTGCGACTGAGATGGCTGCCTAGCCGAGGAGCTGCTCAAACAGGCGTTTCGGATCTGCTCCGAGAATGCGGGCAATCTCGATGAATTCGATGACGTCGATACGACGCTCGCCCGCCTCTATTCGACCGACAAAGGAATGCGGCCGATTTAGCTCGGCAGCTAACTGACGCTGGGTCATTCCGGCGGCCTCGCGCGCCCACTCCCACTCCTCAGGGCTCAAGTCAGCAGTAGAAGTCTACGACGGATGGGTTAGCGCTCGTAGCCGGCGGCTCACCGCTTACATGGTAGTGATTCGTCCTAGATCCAATGTTTGTGCAGCAGCCACATTTTAATCACCTGTGTCAGCGCCATGTAGCCGAGCAGAGTGAGCAAGAGAATCGGCCAATACAGCGGCGGCAGTGCTGTGAAACCGAGCGCGGCGGCCATGGGTGAAGACGGCAGCCACGCGCCGAAGGCCATGATCGAGATGGTGGTGAAGATCAGCGGCCCGCTCGCGCGGCTTCCCACAAAAGGAATTTTGTTGGTGCGGATGACGTGGATGATGAGCGTCTGCGTCATCAGCGATTCGACGAACCAGCCGGTTTGAAATAGCGATGCGTGAGCGGGATCCGCCGCCTTGAACACCCACAGCATGACGAAAAAAGTGGTGTAGTCGAAAATCGAGCTGATCGGACCGATCACGAGAATGAAACGCTGGATTTCTGCGATGTTCCACGGCCGTGGACTCGCCACTTGTTCCTCATCCACGGCGTCTGCCGGGATCGGCACCTGCGAGAAATCGTATAGGAGATTATTCGTCAAAACCTGAATCGGAGCCATAGGCAGAAACGGCAGAAAGGCGCTCGCTCCCAGTACGCTGAACATGTTGCCGAAATTGGAACTCGCTCCCATGCGGATGTATTTCAAGATGTTGGCAAACACCTTGCGGCCCTCGATCACGCCCTGTTCGAGCACCATCAGATCCCTTTCGAGCAAGATCAGATCCGCCGACTCCTTGGCGATATCAGTCGCGGTATCCACCGAGATACCCACGTCCGCGGCGCGCAAGGCCGGGGCGTCGTTGATGCCGTCGCCCATGAATCCGACGACGTGCCCCGCATCGCGCAGGGCGCGGATCACCCGCTCCTTGTGGGCGGGCGAGAGGCGGGCGAACAAGGTCGCCTTCTGCGCGGACGCGGCGAGCTCGGCATCGCTCATCTTCTCGACGTCCGCGCCGAGCAGCATTGGGTCGGCGGTGAGACCAACGTCCTTGCACACCTTGCGGCTGATGAGATGGTTGTCGCCGGTGAGGATCTTGACGGCAATGCCATGCCGATGCAGAGCTTCGAGCGCACTGGCCGCGGTATCCTTGGGAGGGTCGAGGAAAGCCACGTAGCCTCGAAGAACGAGGTTCCGCTCGTCATCCCTCACGCAGAGCTGCTTGCCCGTCAACTCCTTACTGGCCACCGCCAGCACACGGAAGCCGTCGTTGCTCAATCCGTCGTATTCCTGCTTCAAGCCGACGACGCGTTCGGGGTCCATGGCCGACACGTTGCCGTCGAGCTCAAAATGCGAACAACGTAGGAACACCTCTTCCGGCGCGCCCTTGGTGAGAAGAATCGCGTTGCCGTCCGGGTCCTGCAGCAGCACCGACATCATGCGGCGCGTGAAGTCGAACGGCAGTTCGTCGAGCTTCCTGTATTTCTCGACGGTCGCTTTGTCGCAGAAATCCCGGCTGTCCAGAATGGCCCGATCGAGCAGATTCTTGAGCCCCGTCTGAAAGTAACTGATGAGATATCCGTACAGAAGAACCTTTTCCGTCTCGCGCCCGGCGACATCGCAATGCCGCATCAGGACCACACGATCCTCGGTGAGCGTTCCCGTCTTGTCGGTGCAGAGCACGTCCATGGCGCCGAAGTTCTGGATGGAGTCGAGCCGTTTGACGATGACCTTCTTGCGGCTCATGGCGATCGCACCTTTGGACAGACACACTGAGACGATCATCGGCAACATCTCGGGGGTGAGACCCACTGCCACGGCCATGGAAAAGAAGAAGGCACCCTTCCAATCGTGCTTGGTGAGGCCGTTGATGAAGAATACCAACGGCACCATGACGGCCATGAACCGCATCATCAACCAAGTGAACCGCGTCACCCCCTGCTCGAAACTGGTCGGCGCGCGCTCCCCGGTGATGGACCGAGCCATGCTGCCCAGGTAGGTGTGCACTCCAGTCGTGACCACGACTGCCATCGCCGTGCCGCTTTGCACGCTCGTCCCCATGAAGCAAACGTTCTTTAGCTCGGTGGGTGAACTTTGCTCGACCGTTTGCGATTCTTGGGATTTCTCGACCGGGAGCGACTCTCCTGTAAGGCTGCCCTGGCTGACGAAGAGATCCTTCAGCGACAGCAGCCGCACGTCCCCGGGAATAAGGTCTCCCGCAGCCAGCTGGATGATGTCCCCTGATACCAGGTCGCGGAGCGCTATCTCGCGCGGTCCACCGTCGCGAACCACCGTCGCGGTCACGTGGATCATGGCCTTGAGCTTCTCAGCGGCCGTATCCGCCCGAGCCTCCTGCCAGAACCGCAACCCCACGCTCATCGCCACCATGAGGGCCATCACCGAGCCGGCACGCGCATCACCCGTGAAAAAGGATATGGCCGACAATGTTGAAAGCAAGATCACCAACGGATTGCGCGCGATCTTGAGAACGCGCAGGAACCAGCCTGGCTTGCGCTCTTGCGCGACCTCGTTGGGGCCGTCCGCGCGCAGGCGCGCATCGGCCTCCTCTTGCGAAAGCCCGGCGTGCGAGGTCTTGAGGTCCCGAAGCAGCGCCTCGCCGTCCTTGCGCGCGGCGTCGAGCACGGCCGGCGCGACGCGAATGTTCGCATGCTTTGCCCTGCCTGCCGTGAGTTCAGCGCCGGACCCGGTCATCGCTTCTTGCCCGCATCCCCAATGGCTTCAATCCTTGAGCTTTGCGAGCCGGTCCAGCAGATCGACCGGCGGCCGACGCACGATCGGCAGCGTACCCGCATAGACCCGACCCGTCGCGGCGTCGAGAGTCAGCATATCGCCCTCGACCAGACGCCGCGAGCCGAAGCGCATGGCCCGCTGCCCAGCGTCGATCTCAAGCCCGGCGCAGCCGACGATGCAGGCCTTTCCAAGTTGCCGGGCGACGACGGCTGCATGCGCCGTGCGAGCGCCGCGGACGGCAAGCAGTCCGGCGGATACTTCGAGCGCCGCAATATCGCCGGTAGCGATATCGTCGCGGACCAGAATCACAGTCTCGCCGGCACGGGCTCGTTCGATCGCGCGGGCCGGATCGCACACCGCGACGCCGCTGGCGACGCCGATGCCCGCGGAAATCCCGGTGGCGAGGGCTTCCTCGCACGCGGCGCCCGCGAGTTCTACGCTCTCGAGCGCCGCCGGCTCGAGTTTCGCCACCCGCTCGCGAGCCTGCGCCGCCGTGGACAACCCGGACTCGGCGAAGTCGACTGCGATCTTGAGAGCCGCCAGCGCCGTGCGTTTCGCATCCCGCGTTT
>Ga0187879_10001742_pt1 | contig 14810 bp, 13 predicted proteins | sample June2016WEW_19_1_FD_132423 | JGI IMG/M metagenome (GOLD analysis project Ga0187879, IMG submission 132423) | Peatland microbial communities from SPRUCE experiment site at the Marcell Experimental Forest, Minnesota, USA - June2016WEW_19_10 | ecosystem: Environmental > Terrestrial > Soil >... | reverse complement strand
TCTGGCAGCCCGGCATCGCGGAACAACTGCTCCATGGCCAGGGCTGACTCCGGGCACTGCGGCGCATGCTTGAGCACGATGGTGTTGCCGATCATCAGGTTCGGCGCGGCGAACCGGGCGACCTGGTAATACGGGTAGTTCCACGGCATGATGCCCAGCAGCGCGCCGATCGGGGACTTGCGCACCCATGCCGTGCCCGGGAGGTCAGAGGCCAGCGGCTGGTCCTGGAGGAGCTCCGCCCCGTTGTCGGCGTAGTACTCGTAGATGGCCGCAACGAAGCGCAGTTCTCCCTTGGCGGCCTTGGTGACCTTACCCATCTCCCGGGTGATGATCGCGGCCAGTTCGGTGGAACGGTCGCGATACAGCTGGGAGACCCGGCGCAGGATCCCGGCGCGCTCTTCGATCGGAGTTCGCCGCCACGAGGTGTAGCCCCGTTCGGCTCTCCCCAGCACGTCGCTGACCTCTGCGTCAGTCGCCGTCGGGTACTCACTATCGACCTTCCCGGTGGCCGGGTTCACTACCTGGTACATCATCGAGCCTGCCTCCATACAACATCGGGTCCGTCCATTACACGCCCGGACGGCGCGCAGCGGGATCAATGGGCTCCCCTAGGAGGTGCGCCGGTCGTGGCGATCCGCAACGACGGGACCCTGCCCGCATACAGTGCGCGCGCGTGCGGGTGATGGAAGGCTTCTCCGGGCACGACATCACCAGCCGGCGGGAAGCGCAGGCCGGTCTCACGGTAATCACCGGCTCAGCTCTGCTGCGACTTGCAGAGACGTGAGCTTTGACGTGATGGGCGGGATTTGTGTGCCTTGTTTCGATGGCGGCCGCTTGGCTCATGATCTCGCCGCGGCGGCCGGCCAGCTGCTGCTGAAGCTGCGGGCGGGCGGGGGCGATCCGGAGGCCCTGCGGGATGACGGCGACCGGCTTTCGCATGAGTTTCTGGCTGGCGAACTTGCCCGGCAGCGGCCTGACGACGCAGTGCTGTCCGAGGAGGGCGTCGATGACCTTGCCCGGCTGTCAGCAGACCGGGTCTGGATCGTGGACCCGCTGGACGGCACTAGGGAATTCGGCGAGCCAGGGCGAACGGACTGGGCGGTGCACGTTGCCCTATGGGAGCTGGGCGAGCTCACTGCCGGAGCGGTGGCGCTACCGGCCCAGGGCAAGGTTTTGAGCACGGTCGGCTCGTGGTCAGGTCCGGAGATCCAGTCTCCGGTCGGTTCGGCGGCTCAGTTCGGTTCGGCGGCTCAGTTCGGTTCGGCGGCTCGAGTCGGTTCGGCGGCTCAGTTCGGCCAGCGCCAGCTCAGGCTCGTGGTCAGCCGCACCAGGCCGCCCGACTTCGCGCCGCGGCTCGCCGGGCAGATCGGCGCGGCCCTGCTGCCGCTCGGCTCGGCCGGGGCCAAGGCCGCCGCCGTGATCTGCGGGGATGCGGACGCTTACGTGCATACCGGCACGCTGCATGAGTGGGACTCTGCCGCGCCGGTCGCGGTCGCCCGGGCAGCAGGCCTGCATGCCTCGCGAATTGACGGCTCAGAGCTGGCCTATAACCAGGCTGAGCCCTGGCTGCCGGATCTCCTGATCTGTCCGGTCGCGCTCGCAGACACGCTGCTCGGGGCAATCAGCTCCGCCATGCACCGTCAGGAATGAGCCCGCCCTGTTCACGGGCAGGCCAAGGCCTCCGCACCGGGGTGGCGACGCGCCTGTTGCGGAAACGTTGGCGTACGCGCTCAGGCATCCGGGCCCGTCCTTGCCCGCTCGGCAGGCAGCGCGTGCCGGAGCCCGCGCGTGCCCCGTCCGCTGGCCAGTCGCGGGATCAAGGGTGCGGTGGTGCGGCGGCGGATGGCGCCGCCCCACAGGCCCGCTCCGTAGGCCATGTCATCCAGCCGGCGGATCAGCAGGTAACCGAGGGGATTCAGGCTCGAGCCGCTCTGCCGGTAGTCGATCAGCCCCTCGATTGCGGCGCCGGCAATGAGCACGTGTCGTGCCCGTCGGTTCATCACGGCGGCGAGTACGGCTGCCGGCCAGTAGTGCCTGGTGGCGCACCGTGTCAGCTGTCCTGCTGTGCCGCGCACTGCAGCCAGCGTCAGCAGCGCGCCGGCTCGGATGGGAGTGTCCGCGTCGGGTATTCGGCGGATCAGGCGTATCGCTGCCCCCGTGGTTAGCGCCACGGCGACGCCGAGCGGGACCGGCCGGCCGCGGAGTGCGAGCGCGCACGCCGCGACCGACCATGGTGCGGCGTTCAACGGCGGCACTTGGCCGGGGTGCCGCAGGGCCAGGTCGGCCGCTGCGGACCCGTAGCTGGCTCGCTGTGCGAGCCAGCTACGCAGATTGGCGCGGTGGCAATGGCCCACTCGGGCGCTGGGCACGTAGCGCATTCGCCAGCCGGCATGATGCAGTCGCAGGCACAGGTCGACGTCTTCGCCGAACCTGAGCTCCGGGGCGAATCCGCCGCCCACGGCCGCCTTGCGGACCACCAATGCCGCGCCCGGGACGTATGCCAGCGCGGACAGCGGCGCGATCGGTGCCTCGCGCCCGCCCATCCCCAGCGGCGACCGGACGTCCTCGTACTGGTCGAGGCAATCTGGATGACGCTGGGGTATGCCAACCACCCGGGGCGCCGCCAGCGCCAGGGCCGGATCGGCGAACTGTGCCAGCAGCGGGCTCAGCCAGCCGGGCTCGGGCAGCACGTCGGAGTCGCAGAACGCGACATATCCGGTCCTGGCCTGCCGCAGCCCGGTGTTGCGCGCCGCAGCGGGCCCCTGGTTGTGTGGATGAACGAGCAGGGTGGCGCCGTGCACGCGGGTCACCGCGGCCACCGCAGCGCGGTTCACGGATCCGTCGTCGACGACCAGCGCCGGAACACCCGATGTCTCTGGGTCGGCGCACAGGGCGGTCAGCAGCTGGTCCAGCCGGTGCGCCCGATCCCGTACCGGGATCACGATCGTGACGTCGCGGACGGGCTGAGCAGGGGGGCGCGGGTGCACGACGGCGATATCCACGAGCCGCCGGGCCATTGCCGCTGTCGCCGCGTCCGCCACGGTGAACCTGCCGAGTTCGAGAATTCGCGCCGCCGGCTTGCTAAGCCGCAGCAGCCTGGGGGGCGAGCCGCCGAGCATCAGCCGGCCATCACGGGAGCGGTGCACGTCGTCGGCGAGCTCGACGGTAAAGCCGTTGGGCAGCGTGGTATCCGGGGGGGCCGCCAGCTCGGCAAGTGCGCTGGCATCGGGCGGGTATGGTCGCGTCATCCCGTGAATCCCCCGTCGGCGTGCAGCACGGATCCTGTGACGGCGCTGGCCTCGGGCGAGCAGGCCCACGCCACCACCGACGCCACCTCCTCCGGCTCAAGCAGCCGACGCACCAGCTGGTGGTCAGCGAGTTGCTCGGCGTCGGCGAGCTGGTAAATGTCCGCGGTCGCCTGCAGCATGTCGGTCCTGGTGGACCCCGGAGAGATGGCGACCGCATTCACCCCTGTTCCCTGCAGGTCACAGGCGAGGCCGCGGACCAGTCCCAGCACGGCATGCTTGGCTGCACAGTACCCGCCGAGCCGCCACAGGCCGCGGTGCGCTGCCGCCGAGGCTAGCGCGACAAAGCGGCCGTGCCGGGGCTGCGGACTGCGCAAGAGCGCCGGCACGGCGGCGCGCGCCAGGTTCAGCACCCCGGTCACGTCCACATCAAGGAGCGTCCGCCAGCCCGTATCCGACAGCTCCCATGCCGGCCCGCCGCCGAGAATGACCGCCGCCGCGGCCACTGCGGCGTCCAGCCGGCCGAACTCGCGTTCAGCCGCCGCTACGGCACCGGTCAGGGCGGCGGCGTCACGCACGTCCGCTTGCACTGGGCACACCTGCGGGAAAGCCGCGGCGAGGGCGGCAAGCTGGTCCGGGCTGGCGAGCGGGTACGGCACGTCCGGGTCGTCGGCGCAGCAGTCGACCGCGACCACGGCCCAGCCGTCTCCGGCCAGGCGGCGGACCACAGCGGCGCCGATGCCCCGCGCGGCACCGCTGACCACCGCGACCCGCTGGCCGATCATGCCTGGGCTCCGGTCGCCGCCGATGCGGAAGCGGGTCCGGCGGCAGGCGACCCCACGGGCGCGGGCGGGCGGGCGGCCAGGCGGCCCTGCTCGTTGACCCGCCATGCCCTGATGTCGCGGGCAAGCCGCGCCGCCATCCCGGCCAGCAGCTTCTCGCCCTGCTGGGCGCTGGCCCCGGCGGGGTCCCCGAGCACGCCGGACTCGCTGACCCCGCGGACGGACTTGGCCATCAGCCGGTCCATCAGCCGCTCGATCGGCTCGCACGGGCCGGCGACGGCGCGCTCGGCATGCACGGCCGCGCTGCGCAGCGCCAGCATCATGGAGGTCTCGGCGTGCCCGGCGTGCAGGTCACCGCCGGCCGGAAGGCACGGCCACCATGCGGCGTCGCAGCCCTCGCGCCGCAGCGTGGCGACTGCGGCCGGCATGCTGGGCAGGTTGCCGCCGTGCCCGTTGATGACTAGCAGCCGTCCGGCCCAGCGCAGCATCGAGCGGCCAAGCTCGACGATCAGCAGCGATAGTGCCTCGTGCCCGATCGACACGGTACCGGGAAAGCCCTCGTGCTCGCCGCTCGCCCCGTATGGCTGGCCGGGCGCGACGAGGATGCTCGTGTCATCGGAGAGCAGCGCGACGGTCCGTTCGGCGACGTCCTGCGCGACCGCCAGGTCCGTATCCAGCGGTAGATGCGGACCATGCTGCTCGCAGGACCCCAGCGGCAGCACGACGAGCGGCTTCCGGCCGGCCAGGTCCGGCCAGCTCCGGTCGGCGAGCCTCGCGATCAATCTAGTCACCCACGGCGAGATAGCCGTGGCGACCGAGGTACGCGAGCAGTTCGTCGGCGGCCGGTCCGGGGGACAGCGGACCGAGCACGGTGGGTGGGGTGCGCTCTACGAGCGCTCCGGTTAGCTCCAGCGTCCGGCGCAGGGCCGAACCGGACGGACCCGCGAGCTCGCGCGGCCGGGGCCGGTACGGATGTGCGCCCAGCACCCGGATCCGTCGCGGCGCGGCGGCGGCCGGCGTGCCGGCCACCGTGATCGCAGCGTTCTCGCTGGCCAGGGTGGCGGGTAGCCCGGCCCGCCGCAACCGTACCCCGGCCGCCTCGACCGACACCACGGCCGGCGGCCGCACTATCAGCACCTCGCGGCGACCGCCGTCGAGGCGCCGGTGCACCCGCAATGCGCGATCGTCCGCGGGCTCCAGCTGCACGCAGCCCAGGGCCTGCGCCGCGCCTAGCGACGCAGCCAGGAACGCGGGAAACGAGCCGGTGGCCCGGTCGGCCGTCCGGTCGCCGCACAGCACCAGAGCCGGCACCCCGTAGTACTGGCGCAGGGCCACGGCGAGCGCGGCGGCGGATTCCTGCTCTCCGCCGACCAGGCCGGCCGGGCGCGGGGCCGCCGTCCAGCTGGCCGGCTCGACGCGCAGCCCCTGCGCAGCGCCTGCCGCCAGCGCGTCCCGCAGCATCGCATCGGCCTCGGCCGGGCCGACGGTGGCCGCGACCACCTGGGCATCCCACCGCTCCGCCAAGCGCAGCGCGTGCTCCAGGGCAGCGAGCTCCGACTGGTTCGGCCCGCGGTCGCGCCGGTCGGCGCGCACCGCCCCGGTCAGCGGGTCGACTTCGGTCTCGCGCCAGGACCAGCCAAGCGCCGCGACGATCACCGTCATGCTCCCTCACCCCCTCCGGAATACAACGCCGTCGCCGCCCGCAGGGTAACTCCAGGAGATAGCTCCCTCGCGATTGCAGACCTGATAGCAAGTACCGCATTCGAAGCACTGCTCGTAGCTGAAAAGGATGCCGCCGCCGGCTGTCGGCACGAACAGGCTGGCCGGACAGGCGTGCACGCACTCCTTGGTCGTGCAGGAGCGGCATACGTCGGAGTCGACCGTGATGTGCGCCCGTTCGCCGACCCGGAACTCGACGCTCGCCATCCGCTCGTCGAAGGACATCTCGGCGTAGCTCATCTGTTTCGCCCCCTCATCGATATGCCCGGAGCGCCTGCCAGCCGTCCCTCGCCAGATGTCGCAGCCTGACCTTGTTGAGGCTGACCGCCCGGAAGAACTCCCTGGCCATACCGAGCTTGGGATGCGGGTTAGTGACCGTGAACACCTGCTCGACGAAGTCGCAGGCCAGTCCCGGGTAGTCCCGCTGCATCCGGTCGGCGAGCACGATATCGGCCGCGTTGCGCAGCCGTTTGTGGTCGGCGAGCACGAAGCTCGACTGCAGCCGCCGCCGGTAGCCGGCCAGGCCGCGAGCGGATGTGTCGCCTGCCGCGATCGCTTCGGCGGCGGTCCGGCCTGCTGCCAGGCCGGCGCCGATCGCGAAGTTGACGCCCTCCAGCCATAGACCGGCAGCCAGGCACATGGACGCGGCGTCGCCGGCCACCAGCATGCCGTCGATGGCCAGCCGCGGCATGGCCCGGTAGCCGCCCTCGGGGATCAGGTGGGCGGAATACTCCTTCAGCTCCGCGCCCCGCAGGTACGGCGCGATCGCTGGGTGCGCCTTGACGCCGGCGACGAGCTCCTCGGGCCGGATTTTAGCCTCGGCCAGGCCCTCGAGTCCGACCACGACGCCCACGTTGACCGTGTCGAGGTTGGTGTAGAGGAAGCCACCGCCGGGAATCCCGCTGGTGCAGCCGACCATCTCGATGTCCATGCCCTGGTCGCCGACTAGGCCGAACCGCTTGTCAATCACCTCGCGCGGCAGCGCGAGCGTCTCCTTGACGCCCAGAGTTGTGTGGGCCGGGCTGGTGCGCGGCAGCAGTCCGGCCTCCTTGGCCAGGAACGAGTTCACGCCGTCGCAGGCGATCACGATCCTGGCGCGGATGTCGCCATCGGGCCGGTCGGTGCGGACGCCGGCGATCCGGCCGGCGGAGTCCCGCAGCAGGCCGGTGGCCACTGTCGAGCTGATCAGCCGGGCACCGGCCGTGACCGCCTTGCCGGCCAGCCAGGTGTCGAAGTCGGCACGGTAGGTGGTCATCCCGTTGTAGGGCGGCCGATCCCAGGCACTGGTGCGGTAGTCGACGGTCAGCGCCTGGGTCGACGTCATGAGCATGGTGGCGCGCCGGGTTACCCACCGCTGCACCGGCACCTCGGTCCACCACTGCGGCACGACCTCGTCGAGGATCCGCCCGTACACCACACCGCCGTAGACGTTCTTGGCGCCGGGGAAGGCCCCGCGCTCCACCATGACCACATCGCGGCCTGCCTTGGCAAGCTCCAGTGCCGCGGCCGATCCCGCGGGCCCGGCGCCGACGACCACTGCGTCGACAGTCAGCACGTCATCCGGCACGGCTCGCCCCCGTCGAAAGGGCCGCCAGGACCGCGGTCACGCCGAGCCGTTCGGCCAACTCCCTGAGCACCGCCGGGGCGTCGGCGACGATACCGAGATCGGCCATCGCCGTCATCGGGCAGGACGGGTCGGTATTTACGCTCACCACGTGCTCCGGCGCGCCGAGCCCGCCGACGTGCTGCGCGGCGCCGGAGATGCCGAACGCGATGTACAGCTCCGGGCTGACGGACACCCCGGTGGTGCCGATCTGCCGGTCGTAGCTCATCCAGCCCGCGTCGGTCACGACCCGGGTGGCGCCCGCGCTCGCTTCCAGCGCTGCTCCCACGTCGGCCAGCAGCCGCATCACGGCCGCGCCGTCCGCACCGGCCGGCACCAGGCCGGCGCCGCCGCCAACGATCCGGCGGGCCTCGGCCAGGTCCGCCGTACTTGGCTCTGGTTGCAGCACCTCGATGCTCTCGGCATCGCAGCCGGTCCCGGCTGCGGCCAGCGACAGCGTGCTCACCTGAACCGAGGCCACCGGCTCGGGCTTGCCGCGGCTACCGGGCCGCAGCGTCACCACCACCGGCCCGTCCACCCCCACCCGCACCGACAGCCGGTCGTCGAGCCTGGTCACCTCCACCTCCTCCGGTGCGCACCGGACGGCGCCTGCCAGCAGCGGCCGGCCCAGGGCCACGGCCAGCCTCGGCGCGAGATCACGGCCGTCCGGTGACTCGGGCAGCAGCACCATGTCCACGCCAGGCAGCGCCTCGGCCAGTGCGCTGGCCAGTGCGGCCGGGGCGACCGAGGACCGCTCGGCCAGCCAGACCCGGCTGGCCGAGTCCAGCCGGCCGGCCGCCTCGCCGGTCTCCGACCCCGCCACCAGCACCGCGCCGCCGGCCTCGGCCACCGTCTCGTCCGCGCCGGCCGGCAGCTGGCCGTCCCGGACCACCACGACGGCCAGGAACTTGATGTCGGCGGGGATGGTCATAGCGCCACCGCCACCCGGTGTCCTTCGATCACGGCGGCGTGCGCCCGGCGTGGCGTGACGCAGTCGCCGACGCGGTGTACCTCGAACGACGCGGCCTGCAGCTCCTGCCACAGCTCGTCCTCGGGCACCTGATGGACCGCGCACACCACCCAGTCGCAGCGCCGTTGCGCGGGCTGGCCGGTGGGATGGTGCAGCAGCGAGAGCTCGACCCCGCCGGAGCCGCCGTCCTGCCCGTCGTCGCCAGCAGCGCCGACCACCACCAGGTCGGTGGCCTGGCGGATGCCCTTGGCATGCGCCCGCACGTTAAAGGTCTCCATGTCCAGGGTCACGCCGAGATCCTGGCCGACGACCATGCCGGCGGTGATGATCTCTACCGCACAGCCCCGATCTGCCAGCAGCTCGGCGACGCTGGTGGCCTGGTGGAAGCCGAGGTCGTCGACAACAATCACCTGCCCGGCGGGCGCGGCGCGGCCTTCGAGCACGTCGCGGACGTCCACAACCCGCGGATGACCGGCGGCCCAGTACGGCGGTTGCGGCCGCGCCCCGGTGGCCAGCACCACGGCGTCCGGCGCCTCGGCGTGCAGCGACGGCGCCGTGGCAGCCACGCCGGTCCTGATCTCCACCCCGGAGCGCTGGCATTCCGCCGCCAGGTTGCGCACTACGTCGAGGAACTCTGCGCGGGACGGGACTGAGGCGGCTACGGCCACCTGGCCGCCAGTGCGAGGCTGCCGCTCCAGCAGCGTGACCTGGTGGCCGCGCTGGGCCGCGGTGGCTGCCGCCTGCAGCCCGGCCGGGCCACCGCCGACCACGATCACCCGCCTGCCGCGGCGGTGCGGCGGCGGCAGCAGGACGGCCTCCCGGCCGGTGCGGGGGTTCTCGATGCAGCCCAGCCAGCGGTTCAGGCCCATCCGGCCGACGCATTCCTGGTTGCAGGACAGGCAGGTGCGGATCTGTGTGGCGTACCCTGCGCGCGCCTTGGCGGCGAAGTCGGGATCGGCGATCTGCCCGCGCACCACGCCGACCAGGTCGCAATGTCCCTCAGCCAGCGCGCGCTCGGCCTGGACCGGATCCTTGATCCGGCCCACCCCGATCACCGGCAGCCTGACCGCCCGACGGATGGCGTTGGCGATGAACAGCGCGTACCCGGGCGGGATGCTCATAGACGCCTCGATCATGAACAGCGTCGCGGTCGCCACGCCGATCGAGGTATTGATGTAGTCAACCTGGCCGGTCGCCTCCACCATCCTGGCCACCTCGACCGCCTCGTCGAGCGTGCTCCCGCCCTCGATCAGCTCGTCGCCGCAGATCCGCACCCCGAGCGCGCGGTCGGGCCCGATCGCCTCGCGCACGGCATCGACTATTTCCAGCAGGATCCGGGCCCGGGCCGGCAGCGAGCCGCCGTAGGCGTCGGTGCGCTTGTTCGTCGCGGGTGACAGGAATCCGCGCACGATGGAGGAATGCGAGCATTGCAGTTCCACGCCATCGAATCCGCCTTCCGCGCAGTGCCCGGCCACCGTGGCGTAGCCGGCCACGATCTCGGCGATCTCGTGCCGCTCCACGGCCTTGGGCACCTCGCGGAACATCGGATCCGGCACTGGGCTGGGCGCCCACACGGGCAGCCGGGAGAACATCGACGAGGCCTGGCCGCCGTTGTGGTTCAGCTGGGCGAAGATCGGCACGTCGTGCGCATGCACCGCTGCGGTCATCTTCCGATAGCCGGGGATGACCGCCCGGTGGAAGCCGTGGATCAGCTTCTCGTAGGGCCAGTCGGTGGGATGAGTCGAGTGCTCCTCCGTGATGATCAGCCCCGCGCCGCCCGCCGCGCGAGCCGCGAAGTAGTCGGCATGCTGCTGGCTCGGCAGGCCGTCCTCGGCGTAGTTGGTCAGGTGCGCGGAGAACACGATCCGGTTGCGGACCACCACCGGGCCGATCCGCAGCGGCGAGAACAGGTACCGGTACCTGCTGCCCCCGCTCATCGGCCGCCTCCGGTCTCAGTAAGGACCTGGCGGGCGTGAGGCAGGTCGGCCAGCTCGCCAGCCGCGCCGATCGCCAGCGCAACCCGGCGGGCCTCCAGCACCGCCTCAAGCACACTCCGGGGGGCTACGCAGTCGCCAGCCCGCGGGGTGCCGGGCCGGTGCAGGTACAGCGTCTGCTCCGGCAGCCGATGCCCGCAATGCACCACGAACGCGCAGTCCACCGTGCGCTGCTCGCCGGTCCACCGGTCCTCCAGCAGCACATGGTCGTCGGCCACGCATCGAAGCAGGCTGCGCAGCTCGCGAGCCACGCCGGCCCGCTGCAGCCGCGAGTTCGCCTCGGCGAGGTCACCAGTGATGGCCAGCTGCGTGCCGGCGATCTGGTCCTGGGTGACGATCGACGCCGGCCGGCCGCTCGCGGCGAGCAGCTCGGCGATGCCGACCCCGATCGGCCCGCCGACCGGGTCGAACACCACCGCCCGTCCCGCCGGCAGCCGGTGCAACGCTGCGGAGTTCACCAGGCCGATCAGGTCGGCGGCATCCAGCACGCGCGCACTCGTGGCGGTGCGGTAGTCGCGCGGGCCGGGAACTGATCCCGTGGCCAGCACTACGCGCACGCCGTTGGCCAGCGCGTCGTCCATTTCGGATGCGGTGACCTCGTGCGCCAGCGACACCGCCACGTCCAGTCGCCCCAGCTCCCGGCGCCACCAGTCCACCGCCGCGCCCAGTCGCTGCCGTCCGTGGACAAGGGCCGCCGCCACCAGCATGCCGCCCAGTGCAGGCGCGCGCTCCGCAAGGCGCACGTGGTGCCCGTGCACGGCCAGCACGCGGGCGGCTTCCATCCCGGCCGGGCCGCCGCCGACCACCAGCACCGAGTACTGAGTCTTGTCCCGGCCGCCGGCGTCGTCGCCATTCTTGTCGAGTTCATAGCCGCTGCCGGGCTCGATGACGCAGGTGATGACCGGGTTCCTGTTGTCCCGGACCATGCAGGCCTGGTTGCACAGCAGGCAGGGGCGGATCCGATCCTGTTCTCCGCTGCGGCACAGGGTGACGAGGTCGGGATCGGTGATCTGCGCTCTGGTCATCTCCACCAGGTCAGCCGCCCCGCCGTCCAGCGCCCACTGTGCCTGGCCGGGATCCACCACGCTGCCCTGCAGCACCACCGGGACCGCGCCGTCGACCGCAGCGCGGACCTGCCGGCACAGGTCCATGCAGTAGCCCGGCTCCGTGTGCAGGTCGGGCCGGCTGGCCGACACCGAGTAGATCGACCCGCGCACCACCACGAGGTAGTCCACCAGCGCGGCCAGCCGCGCAGCCTGCACGGCGGCAAGTTCCGGCGTCACGCCGGCCCAGGGCGCCAGCTCGTCGCAGCACAGCCGCAGTCCGAGCACCCGCCCGGCGCCGAGCGGGCCCCGCACGGCGCGCAGCACGCGCTCGGTGAGCAGCAGCCGGTCCTGGCCGTACTCGTCGCCGCGCTGGTTCGTCAGCCCGGACTGGAACTGGCGCAGCAGCGAGTGCTGGCCAGCGTTGATCTCGACGCCATCGAGGTCGGCGCCGGCGGCCAGGACGGCGGCCGCAGCGAAGCCGTCGACCAGCTCGTCGATCTCGGCGTCGGCCATCTCCATGGGCAGTTCGCGCGATCCCGCGTCCGGTACCCGTGACGGTGCCCACAGCGCGGACTGGGAGAACGCCGAGGAGCCCTGCATCCCGGCGTGGCCGAGCCCGGCCAGCACCAGCGCACCGTGCGGGCGGCTGGCCGCGACGGTCCGGGCCCAGCCCGGCCCGCACTCCGCAGCCAGCGGCGCACGCTCGTAGGGCCAGTCCGACGGGTGCACGCTCGCCGTCTCAGTCACGATGACACCGCTGCCCCCCGATGCCCGCCGCGCGTAGTAGGCGACGTGCCGCGCCGAGATCTCCCGGCGCTGGCCGAGGTTGGTCTCGTGCGGCCCGAACATCACCCGGCAGGGCGCCCGGCGCGGCCCGAGATCGACCGGCTCGGTCAGGGTCGTGCTCACTCCGTTACCGCCAGCGGGCTGGAGTCGCATGGCTTCGCCGGGACCCGCACCGACGGCATGCCCATAGATACGGCGCGGCGGCGGGAATGGTCCTTGTCTGGCCGCGGCAGTCCACTGCGGCCGGAGTCGCTAAGTGCGCTGGCGCCATGTCCCTTGACGCACTCCGGATCGGGCCCGTCCAGCGGCAGGCCGGTGAAGAACTTCGCCGCCATGCAGCCGCCCTGGCAGGAGCTGAAGGCAGAGCAGGAGCGGCACGCTCCGCTCGATGTCCCGGTACGCAATTCGGCGAACAGCGGCGCGGAGCGCCACACCTCGGCGAAGCCGCCGGGTGAGCGCACGGTGCCGGCCTTGAATGCATCGTGGATCGCGAACGGGCAGGCGTAGACATCGCCGATCGGATCGATCAGGCAGACTACCCGGCCGGCGCCGCAGAGGTTCAGCCCTGGCAGCGGGGTGGCACCCAGCGCGTTGAGGTGGAAGAAGGAATCACCGGTCAGCACCCGGTCGCCGTGGTCGACCAGCCACGAGTAGATCTCTCGCTGCTGCTGGTCCGTCGGGTGCAGCTCGTTCCAGACGTCCGCTCCGCGGCCGGATGGACGCAGCCGGGTGATCCGCAGCTGGGCGCCGAATCGGCCGGCGATCGCCGCGAACTCGTCAAGCTGGGGAACGTTGTGCCGGGTCATCACCACGGAGATCTTGAAATCCCGGAAGCCCGCCTCCGCCAGGTTCTCCATCGCGCGCAGCGCCATGTCGTAGGAGCCGTGCCCGCGAACCGCGTCATTGACCTCTCGGCTCGCGCCATCCAGCGAGACCTGCACGTCCACATAGTCCGTAGCGGCCAGGCGCTGTGCGCGCTCAGCGTCGAGCCGCAGCCCGTTGGTGGAGAACTTCACGCCGACCTGGCTGGCCACCGCGTAATCCAGCAGCTCCCAGAAGTCCGGCCGTACCGTCGGCTCGCCGCCGCCGACGTTGACGTAGAACACCTGCATGGCCCGGAGCTCGTCGATCACCGACCTCATCTCGGCGGTGGTCAGCTCGGCTGGGTCGCGCCGGCCGGAAGACGACAGGCAGTGCGTGCACGACAGGTTGCAGGCGTAGGTCCACTCCCAGGTCAGGCAGATCGGCGCGGCAAGGCCGCCCTTGAACTGCTCCACCAGGGCCGGTACGCGCTCACTTCGCACGGGCTCGCAGCTAGCCGTCATCATGGCGCGTCACTTGAGCCCGGCTGGGGGACGATCATGTCAGCCGCGGCCAGCGCGGCCAGCGCCCGCAGATAGACCTCGCGCCGGCCGCCGGGCAGGGTGGCCAGGGCATCGGACACGCTGCGGTGGGCGCCCAGCCCGCGCACCAGCTCGACGAGATCAGGTGCCTTCAGGAACGACAGCCGCCGGGTGCCGAAATGGTAGGCGAGCGCCCCGAACGGCTCAGGGCGCAGCGCGACATCCGGGTTGAGCTGGTAGCCGCGGCCCGGCTCGAATGGTGCGGTCATCTCGCTGGCCCCGGTTCTAGTAGACGCCGCACATCCCATCGATCGAGACTTCCTCGACCAGCAGCTCCTCCGTGATCCCCGGGTCATCATCGACACCGCTGTCGCCGGTGGTATCGGCGCTGCGCGATGCCGTATCGGCCTGGGACCTGTCGGCTCGGGTGTCCTGCTGCATGGGAATCCTCCTAGCGGCGGGCTGCGACGACACCTCGGTGCTCCGTCGGCCGGTGGCGTCCGATGTTCGTGACGGTATGGGGTGGCGGGAGCCCTGTCACCATGCTTCCGGCCGTCATCGCCCCGTCCGGTTGGGCAGGTACCCGGGCGCGCCGGATCGTCTCGGCCCGACCCGGCGGCCACAAGTAAGGCGGCACGGCCGTGCCTAGCCGTTGCGGGCTGGCCGGCATCGCACGAGCGGCCTTGGCCCGCCCGTGGCTGGCCGTGGCGCGGCCCGTTCGATCGGGCAGGTGCGGTCCCTGCCCGTCCGGGCCGAATGCGGTCGCTGTCGGGCGGAATCGGCGCGCGCGGGTTCCGGATCGGAGCGCCGCTGCTTAGCCTCGCCGCAACGGTGCTCCCGCAGATCGGGTACGGCCGGCTAGCGCCGGTTTCCACGCAACAAGTAACGGCCAACGCGGAAATCGGCGCCGAGGCAGTCATCACCCACGGTGCGCGGGCGCGCGATATATACGGAGAGGAGCCGGTGCGCCATGCAGGTCGATGAACTGCTTATGCCCTTCCCGATCAAGGAGTTCCACCCGGTCCCCCGGGCGCTGATGGGGCCGGGGGCGCACGAGATGATCGGGCCGGAAGCGAAGAACCTGGGCTTCCGGAAGATCCTGGTGATGACCTCCGGCCTGCGCGGCAGCGGCACCGTCCACAAGATCGTCGAGTCGCTGAAGTATCACGGCCTGGAGGTCGTGGTCTACGACAAGGTCGAGTCCAATCCCAAGGACTACAACGTCATGGACGCCGTGGCGATGTACCAGCAAGACAAGTGCGACTCGTTCGTCTCGATCGGCGGCGGCTCGTCGCACGATGCGTGCAAGGGCGCCCGGATCT
>Ga0187879_10001741_pt1 | contig 14811 bp, 15 predicted proteins | sample June2016WEW_19_1_FD_132423 | JGI IMG/M metagenome (GOLD analysis project Ga0187879, IMG submission 132423) | Peatland microbial communities from SPRUCE experiment site at the Marcell Experimental Forest, Minnesota, USA - June2016WEW_19_10 | ecosystem: Environmental > Terrestrial > Soil >... | reverse complement strand
GGGAATGGTAATGAACAAGTTTGGAGTTGTACTGGCGGCGTGTGCGGGTGTCGCGCTCAGCATGACCGTTGGCGCCAGCCTCGCGAGCGCTGCCGGCGGCACGATTAGCGGAACCGTCAAGTATGACGGTACGCCGCCCGTACCCAGGAAGGTCGAGGTGACCAAGGACAAGGACGTATGCGCGCTGCACCCGCACTTCGAAGAGGACCTGCTCGTTGACAGCGGCGGCGGAATCGCGAACGCGGTTGTGATCGTGAAAGGCGCCAAGGGCGACATGAAGCCCGGCGACGTAAAATTCGAGCAGAAGGGATGCGACTACGTGCCGCACGTGCTCGCGTTCCCGGCCGGCAGCACCGTGGATATCATCAACGCGGACGGAATTCTGCACAACATCCATACCTATTCGACCAAGAATCCGCCGTTCAACATGGCTCAGCCCAAGTTCAAGAAAGTAATCCAACGAAAGGTCGATCAGCCGGAAGTGATCAAGATCACCTGCGATGCGCACGGCTGGATGCACGCGTGGTGGGTCGCGACCGACACTCCGTACTTCGCGGTGACCGACGACAAGGGCAACTATTCGATCGCAGGCGTGCCGCCGGGCGAACACCAAGTCGAAGTGTGGCAGGAAAAGCTCGGCACGGAGGATCAGAAAGTCGAGGTGAAGGACGGCGCGACGGCGAACGGCAATTTCTTGATGAAGCCGAAGGGCTGAGCGCTCGGATGCGACGAAATGAGTCGCGGGGCTGGAGCAATCCGGCCCCGTTTTTCTTTGCAGCAACTTCACTTTTCACTGGCACGATATAATCCGCACCGATGATTAAACGCCTCGTCACGCTCGAAGTCGCGACCTCGGATCTCGCGGACGCAGCCTCGATCTACGAAAAGAACTTCGGCTTTGCCGTTGCCCGGCCGGCAGACGGAAGGTCGGCGTCGGTAAAGGTCGGCGGCGCGGAAATTCGTCTCGTCGCGGCGGCCACGATCGATTCGTCGAGCGAAGGGATGATCGGTCTGTGGCTCGAGGCGGATGACGTCGATCAGGTGATAGCGGACTTTCGCGCGGCCGGCCTCGACGCCGGCGCGATTCGGACAGAGTCGGGGCGCCGTATCCTGACGATCGATCCCAAGCTGGCCAGCCATGTCCCGCTGTTCATCTTCGATCGCAAAGCCTAGCCGCAAGCGCGAGCAGGCACGGCGCGCGCTCAGACCTCGGTGGTGAAAGTGGCGCGCACCGCCTCCTCCAGTCTGCGCGTCAGCTCAGTGCGGTCGGCGCTGCGCATTCCTTCGGTCGCGATCGGCTTTCCAATCGTCATGCGCATCGCGCAGCCGGGGGTCACGACCTTCGCGCGGCGCGGGAAAATAAGGCCGGATCCGCTGATCGACATCGGCACCGCCGGCAGCTTCGACAGGATCGCGAGCCACGCGGCGCCGGAGGCGGGAGCGGTGAACGTGACCGAGAGCGATGCGTCGTCAGGGCGTAGAAATTTCATATACATGGGCCCCATAAGGAGCAAATGTATCGGTGAAGCTACTGCCAGATAGGGTTATGCTGCGGGACTCATTATAGACATTGACCAAGGTGGGAGTTTGGCTCCAGGTGAAGCTGGCGGTGGTAGTGGCATTCGTATTGTTGGAGGCGATGAGGTAACCGTTGCCGTTCGCATATTTGATTCTGGTATGGATGCCAGCATTGGAATTGCTGGCCAATAAATCGTTTCTGTCGAGGGAAGATAGGGCCGGCTGAAGCGAGTCAAGTTCCGTGATCACGGCTTCGAGATTATTAAAGTTATCTACTTTAGCTTGACACCACGAACCAGTGCCGGATGGCGAGTGGTACGCATCGCTGCCATTGCAAATAGTGGCCAACGCATTGTTACCCAAACTCCAATACATCAAGCCGTTAGACCCTTCGGCAATGGCCATGTATGACATGTTTCGCAGTTCGGTTTGGGTAGGCCAGCGGCCTTTTGACGTGTCCTGGAAAAACTGGATAACCGTAACAATAGACCGGGAGCTTTGCATCGTGGCTTTGACGGAAGCAGTCGAATCTGCCACCTCGTTCAATGGGTATCCACCAACCGGCTCGGCGCCATAGAGGGGATACACATCCGTAGCTATGACATCCAGAACATCGCGCCAATAGTACATCCTGTTTTGGGTATCCCCCCTGTGCCCCAATTAATACCATCGGGCTTAACGCTCTTGAATCTGATGGCTCTGGTTAAAGACGGCGCCGCTAGAGCAGGTTCGCATTCATCCATAACATACGTTCCTCCCAGCTGACTTATTCCAGCCAAGCCCGAAAGGTATGCATCATCGGTGTCGGCCGGATAAGCCGCCGGAGAAAAATAGGAAGAATAGCAGTTATTGCTATGACTATAATAAATGCCGTAAGCCTGCAAAGCGGTCACTAACGCCTGCACGGAACTCGGTGATGCGCCCCAATACCATTCATTCAAGTAAAAATTAATAGGCAATTCAAACAAGCGGTCAGTGGTGGTTAAACTATTGTCCCAGTCGGAAACATCGCCATTAGCATTGAGGTTCGCATCATAGCTAGCGTCATACACGCCGAGCAAAAACTTGGGTTGGCCGTTAAAAAGAATCTGGTTTTTGTCATTGACTGAAATAGCCATGCTGGCACGAGTGGAGCCGGCGACTTTGGAAACCCGATAGGGCGGATACTCGAAGACCGCGCTGCCATCGATTGCCCGCACCAACTGAAAGCTGACTATGTACGTTCTGCCGTCAACTAATGCGCTGCCGTCCAATGCGGCCGTAAAGTCCGCTGCTGAAGCAAAAATTTGTTGGAGCACGACATTTTGATTGGTTTCATCGGTGACGCTGGCATCCACGTTCCAATCGGAAAGTACGGTGCCCGCGGGAGGATTGACCTGTACGTCAAAGTTCATGGTTTGGGACTGATCGTCAAACAAATAGCCGCGGTAGTTGGGATAGAGCATAAAGACGTTTACGGCTGGCGGGAGCTCTTCGTAAACCTGGAGGTCATCAAACCAAGCAGTGCCGTCCGGCTGGTCATACTCCTGAAGCGAAAGCGTAGCGGTGGTAGTACCCGAGATAGGAATCGTATCAACTTCTACCTGTTGCCAATCGCTGGTGCCTTTCAGGATACCACTGCAAGCAGTGCCTAGGGGAGAATTTAAACAAATACGCACGCCAGCGCCTTTCGTGGCGGCCATATTATTCAATTTTATCCAGCCGCTGAACCGGTACGCACCCGCGTTTACCGGAATCTTTTGATCGAACGAATCGGCGACTGACGAGAGGTTGGCATTATCGAGACGCAAACTGTTGGTACCGGAATGGGAAACGGCAGAGTCAATGCTAAAACCCGGGGTGCCCCACGTACCGCCAGTCCAGCCTACGGGCTTGCCATTGCTATCCAGTTGTTCGAAACCGGGATTGGTTACAAGGTTTGTTGAGCCGAGCAAAAGCGGAGCGTACCACAAAAGCCCTCCAGCCACTAAGCCATTCACGGGAGCGGGAGGAGCAGTTGGCGTCGCGGTCGCTGTCGGCGTCACGGTAGCAGTCGGAGGCGGCGTGGCGGCAGCGGTCGCCGTTGCCGTCCCAGTTGGCGTGCTGGTCGCGGTTGCTGTGGCGGTTGGCGTGGTTGTTGCGGTCAGAGTCGCCGTTGCCGTCGCGGTTGCGGTTGCCGTCGCGGTCGCTGTCGGCGTGGCGGTTGATGTCGCCGTAGCAGTCGCAGCCGGGGTCGCGGTCGGCGGCGCGCCGAATGCTGTCCCGCTCAGGCTCACCGATTGAGACGCCGTCTTGCCGTCGTCACTGACAATGAGCTTCCCGGTTTCGACCGTCCTTGTGGAGTTAGTGTCGGTCGTGGGATTGAACGTCACCGATACCTGACAGTTTCCGCCCGCCGAAATCGCCGACCCGCATGAGTCCGAAACCAATTCGAACGGGACTGTCGCACTCATCGACCCGACATTCACTGGCACTATGTTTGGATTTGTTATCGTAACGGTCTTGACGGCCGACACCGATCCCACCTGCACTCTGCCGAACGCCAGCGAGAGCGGCGAAAAGGTCGGGTTCGCAAGAATTCCAGAGCCTTCGAGCGTGACAGACTGTGGACTGTTCGCAGCGTCGTCGGTAATTATCAAATTTCCGCTGAGCGCACCGGTCTGGGTGGGATTGAACACCGCTTTGACGGCGCAGCTCGCGCCCGGCGGCAGCTCGTCGCCACTACATGTGTCGCTGGCAATTGTGAACTCTCCCGACGCCACCACGCTGGCTATCTGGAAAGTTGCAGCGGTGGGATTCTCAACAGTAGTCATCTTTGCGGCGCTGGTAGCACCAACCAGTACTTTGCCGAAGCTCGACGTAAGCGGCCTGATAGTCAGCTTGCCCGCGATACCGGTGCCGCTTAATGCAGCCCAGCAAGCATTAAGGTTTGCGTCGTCGCTGACCGCTAGCGTGGCGCTGCGCGCGCCGAGCGCGGTCGGCGTAAACGTCACTTTGAGTGTGCAGTTGCTCCCTTTCGAAAGCGTTGCGCCGCAGGTGTTGTCCGAAATCTGAAAATCGCCCGAATTCGCACCGGTGAGCTGAATGCTCAGGCTGGAGATCGGCAGGCCCGCCGCCGGATCGCTGATCGTCACGGTGTGCGCCACGCTGGTCGCGCCGGTAACGCCGAAGACCAGGTTGCCGAACGCGAGGCTCGTGGGAGTGACCTTCAGTCCTGCCGCGGCGGCGGACGCCGGAAGCGCTGCGATCGTGCCGAGCAGCGCCACGAATGCCAGCGCCAGAACGGTCGGCCTGGATAAAGCCAACTTCCCATAACCAGCCTGAGGCATTCGGGACTCCCCGCGGAGGCGAGATGACCGGGCGGGATAGTTTCACGGTGAACCGTAACCTGTCAACCGCCAGAAGGAGTTTCGATAACTCGGAGTTTTGCTTTGATTAAACAAGTTTTGCCGTTATCGACTTTGCAGCTCGTGCCAGGTTTGGATGTAGGCAAGTGAGAACGATGCGCGAGCCGCGCGCGCGCTCAGACCTCGGTGGTGAAAGTGGCGCGCACCGCCTCCTCCAGTCTGCGCGTCAGCTCGGTGCGGTCGGCGCTGCGCATTCCTTCGGTCGCGATCGGCTTTCCAATCGTCATGCGCATTGCGCAGCCCGGGGTCACGACCTTCGCGCGGCGCGGGAAAATGAGGCCGGATCCGCTGATCGACATCGGCACCACCGGCAGCTTCGACAGGATCGCGAGCCACGCGGCGCCGTCTTCGAAGTCGTGGACCCGGTTGTCGTTGAAGCGATGGCCCTCGGCGAAGACGCATACCTCGCGGCCGCTTCGGATGATCTGAATCGCCTTGCGGATTGCCGCGCCACCGGCCTCGCGGTCGATGATCACGTGACCGCCGCGGCGCATCGCGTAACCGACCACCGGGATTTTGAGCAGCTCTTTTTTGGCGACGAAACGCGGATCGCCCGGCATGAACGCGGCGACGGCGAAAATGTCGAAGAAGCTCTTGTGGTTCGCAACCAGGATGAACGACTTCAGACCGGCGAGATTCTCAAGACCTTCGATTTGCACCTTGACGCCGCAGACTCCGATTATTCCGCGACCCCAGACGCGAGTGATCAGCGTGACCGCGTGCTGCTTGCCCATCATGCCGGCAATCGCGGCGGCGATCGCGCAAAGCGCGGTCCACAGCACCGACAGCGCCGTTGCGACTAGCCCCCATGCAAGGTTGAAGATGCCGCGGTGCGCACCGGCGGCGTACGGCGAAGCTTGGGCGTGATTGGCCATGCCCGACTACTTTGCCCGCTGACCGCGGCGGGCTGCAAGCGCACCGCAGATGCGTCGATTGGCAGTCCGCATCAGGCGCAGCGGGAAAGTTGACACTGGCCTGACGGCATTGTTACATCGATCATAGCAAGACAAAGCCGAGCGTCGAGGATTCAATGGGTCAAATCACCGGGTTTCAGCAGTTTCTGCAAATCCTGACCGTGCCGGACAACATCCCGATCATCGCGATGATGATCCTGGTGATGTTTTTCACGTATATCGCGCTCAAGCAGGCCCGCCGCAACGATCAGCTGATCGAGCACGGCCATCGCGAGCGCATCATCGATGAGATGAGGAAGTAGCCGCGGCGCGGATGCTGCTCGCGATTGCCGCCGTTCTATTTGCCACGCTTCAAGCGACTCTGGCCGCGGATTTATCCGGGCCGTCCGACAATGGCGCCGAAGCGGCCTGCGCCGAAATCAAAAGTGCGTTGCGTGCGCTGGCCGACTCGGAACACGACGAATCGTTGGCGCTCGATCTTGCGTCGAGCGGGGGGAATTCGACCGCGATCGTGGCAGCGCGGCTGTCCGTCCTGCTCGATCGCACGCAGGATTTGCGCGTCGCGCTCAGGCACGTGCGTCAAAGTGCGGTCGCACGCGACCCGACGGTCGATCAGTGCACGCGGATGGGGTTTCGGGCGCTGGTGATGTCCGAGAAGCTGAGTTCCGACGTGGAAACCGTTCTGTTCGGCGGCGACGATTCCGTGGCGCAAGCGCCCGAGATCAAGTCTGACTCCGCTGCGCCTGCTGCATCGCCGCCCGCTCGGCAACCCTGACCTGTCGTGCGGCAGCGCTGCGTGGAACGAACACGGCGGCCGCCGCAAGCATCAGCAGAACCGCCTGCGCGCCGAGTGATTGAATCGTCGGGAACACGCCGAGCATGGGAATCGTTGGCGCGTAATTTACGAATGTAGCCGATACGATCGACGCTTCCTGCAGGCTCGCGACGCCCTGGCCGACAAAGACGATCGCCAGCGCGTAGAGCATCATCGAAGTCGTCTGGAAGAAGATCCTCATCGGGATTCGATCGGCGGCGCGCCGGATGATCACGAAAGACGCGGCCAGTGCGACCGCGGCAACGACGATGCCGGCCGTCACCGCGTGACGCTCGGCAGCTTCGGTCGCGCCGCTGGTGAGCGCCTGAAAGAACACTATCGTCTCCGCACCCTCGCGCATCACGGCGAGAAACGCGGTGAGCCCGAGCGCGATACCGGGAATCGTGCTGCGCTCGGCGCTCTCGAGTTTGTGCGAGATGAACTTCATCCAGCGATCGGACTGGCCTTTCGAGGTCATCCACGAGCTGACGTAAAAGAGGGTCGCGGCGGCGAAGAGTTGGAAGACGCCTTCGAGCGTGTCGCTGGCGTCGTCGGTGATTATATGGTTGACCGCCCACGCCAGAACGACGCTGGCGACGATCGCGGCTACCGCGCCCGCGTAGACGTCGCGCGAGCGGCCGATTCGTCCCGCGCCGCGCGTGGCGGCCGCGAGCGCGACGACGACCAGCATCGCTTCCATGCCTTCGCGGAAGAGGATGCCAAGCGAATAGAAGAAGTAAGCGACGGCGGTTTGTGTCATGATGTTGTTAATTCTGAGAATGATTCTCAATTCCGATTGTAGCCCTGCCGCGGTGCGATGTCAACGATCAGGATTTATCCGTCCGCAGCGGCGTCATCCGTCATACTTGCGGCCATCTACTGCCGGTAGTAACGTCAGAGTCGAAGCGGGCGCGCCGATTTTTCGTGCGCACGGCCGCTTCAAGCTTTTTCGGGGCTCTTTCGGGGATGCGGGCCCCGCGATGCATTCGGGCGCCCATGCGATGCTCACTTTGAGGCGGTCAATCTCCTGATGCGATGCGTCTATTGCAGCAAGCGCGCCGGTTTGATCCGCCGCGTCTGCATGCCCTGTGCGAAAGTAGTCGCGATCGTGGACCGCGCGGGCGGCGAAGTCGGATTGACGGGGCTGGTCGATATTTTCGTGGAAGAGGGTCTCACCCGGGAGCAAGTCGATGCGGTGCTCGACACGCAACTCGGCGCCGAGCCTACAATCCGCGACCGGCTCACCTCGAGCATGACGAACGTCTTGATGCGCAACCTCGGGATGCCGGGGCGCCAGTCGCCCGAAGATGTAAGGAAGGTGCGCACCGCGATGCGAAGCGGTGGCGGCGCCGGCACGTGGGTCGGCGGCGAGGAGCCCCCGGAGCATCACTAGTTCATGGCTGAGTAGTTTTCGGAGAGACGAATGAGTTTGCAGCGGATCGGCGTCATCGGGGCAGGGCAGATGGGTGCGGGAATCGCGCAGGTCGCGGCGCAGGCGGAAATCGCGGTCGTGATGCATGATATCGCGCCGGAGCTGTGCAAGCGCGGAGTCGATTCGATCGCGCGCAACCTGGAGCGGATGATCGAGCGCGGGCGCTTCAAGCCCGAGGACCGCGATCGCGTGATGCGCCGCGTCGAGACGACCACCAGGCTCGAGGACCTGGCCGGGGTTGGCTTCGTGATCGAGGCGGTGGTCGAAAACGAAGACGCGAAGATCGGGGTGCTGCAGAAGCTCGACAAGATCTGTCCGCCCGAGTCGATTTTCGCGTCGAACACGTCGTCGATTTCGATTACCAAGATGGGGGCGCGGACTTCCCGCGCCGACCGCGTGATCGGGATGCACTTTATGAACCCGGTCCCGGCGATGAAGCTGGTCGAAATCATTCGCGGACTGGCCACCTCGGAAGCGACTTTTCAGCAGACGCGGGCGCTCGCCGGGCAGCTCGGCAAGACCACGATGACCGCGCAGGATTTTCCGGGATTCATAGTCAATCGCGTGCTGCTGCCGATGATCAACGAAGCGATTTACACGCTGTACGAAGGCGTCGGCGGCGTAACCGATATCGACGTAGCGATGAAGCTCGGCACCAATCAACCGATGGGCCCGCTCGAGCTGGCGGATCTGATCGGGCTGGACACCTGCCTTGCGATCATGGAGGTGATGCATCGGGTGCTGGGCGACGACAAGTACCGTGCCTGCCCGCTGCTGAAGAAGTACGTAGATGCCGGATACCTGGGCCGCAAATCCGGCCGCGGTTTTTATGTATATGATGAGAAGGGTACTTTGATTCCGCCACCGCGCTGAGCGCGGGTGCGCGCCGGGGTCACCGGCGTGCGCCGAAAGGAAACGAGCATGTCCGTAAAGGCATTCATCCTGATCGACACGTCGCCGGGAAAGGCGCGCGAGGTCGCGGCCAAGATTCGAGGCGTCGGCGGCGTTTCCGTGGCGCATGCGGTCACCGGGCCGCACGACATCATCGCGATCGCGGAGGCCGCGGACGTGACCTCGCTTGGCGAGCTGGTGGTGCAGAAGATTCAGAGCGTGACCGGAGTCAATCGGAGCCTGACTTCAATCGTCGCGGATTGAAGCCGGCAAAAAAAGATCGCGACAGCGCCCAGCGGCGCGGCGCTCGCATAGAACAGGAAAAAGATCGCCTTCAGGAAGAATGTATCGATGGCTGAATTACCGGTAATCAAGCGGCTCAAAAAAGACCTCGAGACGCTCAAGCACGAACTCACCGTGGACCTGCCCAAGGAGCTCGAGCGCGCGCGCGCTCACGGCGACTTGTCCGAAAACGCGGAATGGGCAATGGCGAAGCAGCGTCAGGAGTTCCTGCGCGCGCGGGTGGGCAACCTGGAGACGCGAATCGTGGAGCTCACGATGATCGATCTTGAAACGATTCCGCGCGACACCGTCGGCCTGGGCAGCCGCGTTCGGCTCGAGGATCTCGATGAGGGCGGTATCGCGGAGTTCGAGATCGTGGTGCCGGAGGAAGTTGACGGCGCGCAGAACCGCATCTCGCTGTCGTCGCCGCTGGGCCGCGCGCTAATCGGCAAGGCGGCGCACGACGATATCGAAGTCGTCACGCCCAAGGGCAAGCGCGCGTACATGGTGAAGCAGCTTACGACGATCCACGCGCTGCTGGTCGTCGAGAACGGGACGAAGTAGAAGAGGAAGTTAATTGAAATGCGGGGCTCCTCGCCCCGCACCCCCGGCAGGGGTGACCCCTGCACGCAGTGATAAGAATCAAAGATGCGGGCTGGCCAATGGCTAGATAAAACAAATGGTAGCCAGCCGCTTATTCGGATGAACTCGCAATCGCAGCCTTCTCCCTGGCTAGCCGTGCCTTTGGGATTGTTATTTATTGGGGTCGGAGTTCTGCTTGGCATTGCAGCATACGGGAGATTCGGTTCCCCCCCGGCTGCCGCGGCCGGCCAGATGCCCGGATGGGTTGCGATTTGCATCCCGCTGCTGTTTGGGTTGAGCGGCGCGGCGATAATCGTGGGTTCGACGGTGGCCGGAGGTTCTGGACCAGACGGTAATTTGCCGGCCGACGCTCCGCTGTGGGCGCGGTTGACGCAATATTTGCTGGGACTGGCAATCGTAGGCTCGCTCGGATCGGTATTCTCCTGGGTTGCGTTCGGTTCCGGACCGCGCGCCTTCACCACGTCATCCTCGATATCCGCGGTGCATCCGGCGAACCCGACGACGGGCCGAATCGCGTTTGGCTTCGGCGCCGGCTTGATATGGATCATTTTTGCGGCGATCGCCATTACCGGAATGCGCCGGTTATTCAACGCGGGCAAAGGCGGAAAAGTCAGTTCGCGGCTCGCGACGATTCCCGGCAACGGCGGACGGCGCGACGGCGAAAACACACCGGGCGCATAATTCATTGCCCAGGTCAGTCCCGGAAAATTCGCCGGATCAATCGCCGAACATCGCGTCGATTTGCTCCTTGAAGTGCGCCTGAACGATTTTGCGGCGCACCTTGAGCGAGGGCGTCAGCTCGCCATTTTCCTGGGTGAACGGCTGCGCGATGATCGTGAACCCGACGATCGCTTCCACGTCCGAGAGCTGCTTGTTGATTTCGCGAATCCGCTGGTGCAGCAGCGCCTTCAACGCCGGCGATTTCGCCAGCGCGTCGGGGTTTTTCGGGTCGAGCTGGTTTTCGCTTAGAAACTGCGCCAGGTTTTCGTAGTCCGGCACCAGCAGCGCGGCGAGATGCTTGCGGCGGTCGCCGACCACGCAGGCTTGCGAGATGAATTTGTCGCCGACGAGCTTGCTCTCGACGTAGGCGGGCGACACGTTCTTGCCGCCTGACAGCACGATAATTTCTTTCTTGCGATCGGTGATCGCGATGTAACCTTCGACGTCGATCTTCGCGATGTCGCCGGTATGGAGCCATCCGTTTTCGTCGATCGCTTCCTCCGTGTCGGCCTCGAGCTTGTAGTAACCCCTCATGATGTTCGGCCCGCGCAGCAGCAACTCACCGTCGGGGGCCGTTTCAACCTGGATGTGCGCCAGCGGCTGGCCCACCGTGCCGATTCGGGTCTTGGCGTGCAGATTGCACGCGACGACGGGAGCCGCCTCGGTCAGCCCATATCCTTCGACGATTGGAATTTCGGCGGCGGACAGGAAGCGGTTGATCTCGGTCGGCAGCGGTGCGCCGCCGGAAATGAGGTAGCGCATTCGATTTCCGAAGATCGCGCGCACTCGTGCGAAGACCAGGCGCCTGAACAGCGCCATCGACAGCGCCAGCATGGGCGGAAGCGGTTTGCCGCGATGGCGATACTCAGCCGCTTGCTCGCCCGCCGCCAGCGCCATTTTGAATAGTCGTTGGCGTATCGGAGGCGAGGACTCCACCGTGCGCATCACGCGGCTATGTATCACTTCGAGCAGGCGGGGCACCGTGAGCACCACGGTCGGCTCGACCTCCAGCAGGTTCGATGCGATCTGCCCCAGACTCTCGGCAAACGCGATCGTCCCTCCCGCCATTGTCACGGTGTAGTAACCCGCGGTCCGTTCGAACGAGTGCGCGATCGGCAGATGCGACAGCGTCATGTCGGTGTTGTTGAGCGTGAGTGCGGCCAGCGAGTCTTCGCAGTTGGCCAGGATGTTGCCGTGCGAGAGCATCACGCCTTTGGGCGTGCCGGTCGTGCCCGACGTATAGATGATTGTCGCGAGGTCGTCGCTGCGGCCCTCGACGATGGCCGCCGGCGCATCGCCGCTCACCGACGCCATCGTGATGATGGCGGGCGTAGCGTCCGCGGCGGGAGCGGACTGCGCGCCGTGATCCATCGCGACAATTGCCGTGACCTCGGGAATCGAACTGCCCAGTCCGAGAATTTTCTTGATCATCTCGGGCCCCTTGGCCGCGACGATTTTCGCTCCCGAGTCGCTGATGACGTGTGCGGTTTCCTCGAGTCCGCTGGTGGTGTAGAGCGGCACGACGATCGCGCCGAGACCCAGGATGGCCTGATCGGCGACGATCCATTCGGGGCAATTGTCCGAGAGGATCGCCACGCGATCGCCGGGGCGCACGCCCAGGCTGAGCAGACCGGCGCGAAGCTTTCCCGCAGCGTCGGAGATTTCGGTCCACGAGTGGTCGGTCCAGACTTTACCGGGCTTGTCCCTTAAGAATGCGCGCGCACCGTACTTGTGCGCGCGTGCCTCGAAGACCTGGGAAATCGTCGCCTCGCGATCAGCCATAAGAAATAAAAACCTCCTCTCCCCCGACTAGCCGTTGTAGCCCAAAGATTTGCTGGCGCCAATCGCGCGCCCATACCTGATGACCGGACGCGCGCCCGATGCGCTCATGGGACCACGACGCGCTTGAATTAACCAGCGAAATGTAGTGTTATGAGCGGCCATCAAGCGGGCGTATCGGTGGGTCGACAAAGATTTTCATTCCACTAATCGTTGCGCTAACGGGCATAATCACACTCAATTCATGAATCGGACGGTTTTGGAACGTTGCATCAGCCGCCTTGATCGGCGCGGCGAATGCTCGTCCGGAATTTACCCATTGATAGCGCAGAGGTGACGCGTCGATGCTCGAGTATCTGTATTTTCCGCACGACATCTCGACCTTCGGTCCCCAGATCGATCGGCTCTTCTTGCTGATCTTCTGGCTGGTGCTGGTGGTTTGGACAGCGGTGATGATCACGATGGTGGTCTTCATGATTCGCTATCGCGCGCGGCCCGGCCGCAAGGCGGAATATATTGAAGGCAATTCGCGTCTCGAGATCATCTGGACCACGGCGACCGCCGCGATCCTGATCGTTCTGGCGTTTATGAGCCGCTCGACGTGGGCTGATATCAAGGAGCATGGGCCTCCGGGAGATGTGTTCTACGCGGCGACCGGGAAGCAGTTCAACTGGGAATTCACTTATCCGGGGCCCGACGGCAAACTCGGCACCAAGGACGACATCATCGTCGAGAACGAGCTGCACGTGCCGGTCAACAAAGTGGTGCGGATCGATTTGACCTCGAAAGACGTCATCCACAGTTTTTACCTCCCGAACATGCGCCTGAGGCAGGATGCGGTACCGGGCCGCATCATCCACGTCTGGTTCGAGGCGACCGAAACCGGGCAATACGAAATTCCGTGCTCGCAGCTGTGCGGCTTCGGGCATTCGGGGATGAAGGGCAACCTGACGGTCCAGTCGCAGGAGGATTTCGACAAGTGGCTCAAAGACCTGTATGCAAACCCGCCTTCGCCGCCCTCGCCGACCGAAGGAGCTAGCCCAAAGTGAGCAGCACGGCAGCGGTTGCGACACACGGCGCACATGCGGAGCCTCATGCGCTCGGCTTTTGGCGCACGTATATCTTCTCCGAAGATCACAAGATGATCGGCAAGCAGTTCCTGTTCATGGCGCTGTTCATGATGGCGATCGGCGGCCTGATGGCGATGCTGATGCGGTGGGAACTGGCGTGGCCGGAGACCCAGGTGCCTGGATTTGGCTGGGTGCCCGAACCGTTCATGTACGAGGGCGCGATTCCGCCCAATACTTACAACGCGATGTTCACGATGCACGCCACGATCATGATCTTCTTCGTGGTGATGCCGATCCTGGTCGGATGTTTCGGCAACTTCCTCATCCCGCTGATGATCGGCGCGCGCGACATGGCGTTCCCCAAGCTGAACATGCTGTCGTTCTGGTTCGGCGCGCTCGCGGGCGTGATCCTGCTTTCCTCGTTCTTTGTAACTGGCGGTCCTGCGGCCGCGGGATGGACCTCGTACGCTCCCCTGAGCGCAGTGCCAATCTACACCGGCGTCGATTGGGGCCAGAACTTATGGTGCATCAGCATCATCGTGCTCGGCGCCTCGTCGCTGATGGGCTCGATCAATTACATCACCACGATCGTCAACATGCGCACCAGGGGGATGTACTTCTTCCGCCTGCCGCTGACGATCTGGTCGCTGTTCATCACGGCGATTCTGCTGCTGCTCGCGCTTCCGGTGCTGACCACGGCGATCGCGCTCCTGCTGTTCGATCGCCTGGGCGGCACTCATTTCTTTCTGCCCTCGGGTGGCGGAGAGCCGCTGCTGTGGCAGCATCTGTTCTGGTTTTTCGGCCATCCTGAGGTTTACATCATGATCCTGCCCGCGATGGGGATCGCCTCCGAGGTCATCGCGACGTTTTCGCGCAAGCCCATCTTCGGATATCGCGCGATGGCGTATGCGATGATCGCGATCGCGGGCCTGTCGTGGGTCGTGTGGGGCCATCACATGTTCGTGTCGGGGATGGATCCGGTGCTCGGCAGCAGCTTCATGATCACCACGATGATCATCGGAGTGCCGTCGGCGATTAAGACTTTCAACTGGCTCGGCACGCTCTACAAGGGCAACATCCATTACACGGCGGCGATGATGAACGCGCTGGCGTTCGTCGCGATGTTCGTGATCGGCGGAATGTCGGGAATCTGGATGGCGTGCACGCCGGTGGACATGTACATCCACGATACTTACTTCATCGTCGCGCATATTCACTACGTACTGTTCGGCGGCAGCCTGTTCGGGGTATTCGCGGGAATTACCTATTGGTATCCCAAGATGTTCGGCCGCATGATGAACGAGACGCTGGGCAAGATTCACTTCTGGATCACCTTCGTGGCGTTCAATTGCACCTTCTTCCCGATGCACATTCTGGGGATGGCGCGACACATGCGCCGGAT
>Ga0187879_10001739_pt1 | contig 14821 bp, 8 predicted proteins | sample June2016WEW_19_1_FD_132423 | JGI IMG/M metagenome (GOLD analysis project Ga0187879, IMG submission 132423) | Peatland microbial communities from SPRUCE experiment site at the Marcell Experimental Forest, Minnesota, USA - June2016WEW_19_10 | ecosystem: Environmental > Terrestrial > Soil >... | reverse complement strand
CGGTTCGCCGGTGACTTCGACATGTTCGAGGTCCAGCAGCGCTACCTGGCCGTGGCCACCGCGCACGGGTTTACCATCCCGGCCGGGTACGCGGAGCTGATGCCGCAGGTGACCGCGGCCCGGCGGGCCCTGGCGGTCCGCGAGCCGGGCACGGTGCCGTGCAACAACGACCTGCTCGCCGCGAACTTCATCGACGACGGCACGAAGCTCTGGCTGATCGACTACGAGTACGCGGGCAACAACGACCCCTGCTTCGAGCTCGGCAACATCTGGGGCGAATGCGGCCTGTCCACCGAGGCCCTCGCGGATCTGGTGCGTGCCTATCACGGCTTTTCGTTGCGGAATAAGATTGCGCGCGCCCAGGTCCTGGGGCTGATAGGCAAGTACGGATGGACGCTGTGGGGCGCGATCCAGCACGCCAGCAGCCCGATCGCGTTCGACTTCTGGGGCTGGGCCATGGAGCGGTTCGAGATGGCCGCGGCCGCGATGACCAGCCCGGCCTGGGACCACCTGCTGGACGAGGCGACCGGAGATGATTAGGGCGGCGCCGCAGCCTGACCGCGCCCGGGTCGTCATCATCGGCGGCGGGGTGATCGGGGCCAGCGTCGCGTACCACCTGGCCGAGCGGGGCTGCGCGGACGTGCTGCTGCTGGAGCAGGGCCAGCTGTCCTGCGGGACCACCTGGCACGCCGCCGGGCTGGTCGGGCTGCTGCGCGCCACCGAGAGCGGCACCCGGCTGGTCCAGTACTCCACGGACCTCTACGCGCGGCTGGAGGACGAGACCGGGCTGACCGCCGGGTTCCGCCGCTGCGGCGGGCTGATCGTGGCCCGCACCCCGCAGCGGCTGACCCAGCTCCGCCGGACCTCGGCCGCGGCCGAGGCCTTCGGCCTGCAGGCCGAGATGCTCACCCCTGGGCAGGCCCGGGAGCGGTACCCGGTCATGGAGACCGGCGACCTGACCGGGGCGATCTGGCTGCCCGACGACGGCAAGGCCAACCCGGCCGACCTGACCTACGCGCTGGCCAAAGGCGCCCGGGCCCGGGGGGTCACGATCCGGGAGCGGACCCGGGTGACCGGGATCCTGACCGCGGACGGGCCAGCTGGCCCGGCGGTGACCGGGGTGGCGACCACAGCGGGCGACATCGAGGCCGAGATCGTGGTCAACTGCGCCGGGCAGTGGGCCAAGCAGGTGGCGGCCTGGTGCGGGGTGACCGTCCCGCTGCACTCCTGCGAGCACTTTTACGTGGTCACCGACCAGATCGACGGGATCAGCCGGGACCTGCCGGTGCTCCGCGACCCGGACGGCTACACCTACTTCAAGGAAGAGGTGGGCGGCCTGGTCGTCGGGGGGTTCGAGCCGGACGCCAAGCCGTGGGTGTCCCCGGACGCGATCCCGTACCCGTTCGAGTTCCAGCTGCTGGGCGAGGACTGGGAGCGCTTCGCGCCGCTGATGGAGCAGGCGCAGCGGCGCGTCCCGGCGCTCCGCGACGTGGGCATCAAGAAGTTCTACAACGGCCCGGAGAGCTTTACCCCGGACAACCAGTTCGTCGCGGGTGAGGCGCCCGGGCTGCGGAACTTCTTCGTCGGCGCGGGTTTCAACTCGGTCGGCATCGCGTCCGCGGGCGGCGCCGGGCGGGCCCTGGCGGAGTGGATCCTCAGCGGCGACCCGGGCCTGGACCTGACCGCAGCCGACATCCGGCGCTTCGCGCCGTTCCACGGCAATAACCAGTTCCTGCGCGACCGGGTCGGCGAGGTGCTCGGCCTGCACTACGCCGTGCCGTGGCCGAACCGGGAGCTGGCCACGGCCCGGCCGCTGCGCCGCTCCCCCGTGCACCACCTGACGGCGGCGGCCGGCGCGGTCTTCGGCAGCCGGATGGGCTGGGAGCGGCCCAACGTATTCGCCCCGCCTGATCTCACACCACCGGGAGGACCGCCCGTCATCGAGTACAGCTGGGACATGCCGGAGTGGCTGCCCTGGTCGGCCGCGGAGCAGCGGGCCGCCCGGCGGGACGTGGCCCTGTTCGACCAGACGTCGTTCTCCAAGTACCTGCTGACCGGGCCGGACAGCGAACACGTGCTGCAGTGGCTCTGCACCGCGGACGTGGCCGTGCCGCCGGGCCGGACCGTGTACACCGGGATGCTGAACGAGCGGGGCCGCTACGAGTCCGACCTGACCGTGACCCGCCTGTCCGCGGAGGAGTTCCTGCTGGTCAGCAGCTCCGCCACGACCGAGCGGGATCAGGACCACATCCGGCGGCGGATACCGGGGGACGCCGGCGCGCGGCTGGTCGACGTGTCCTCGGCGTACGGGGTGCTCGGCGTGATGGGTCCGAGGTCACGGGATCTGCTGGCCGGGCTGTCCACGGCCGACCTGAGCGATCAGGCGTTCCCGTTCGGGACCAGCCGCGAGATCGACCTGGGCTACTTCCGCCTGCGCGCGACCCGGATCACCTACGTGGGTGAGCTGGGCTGGGAGCTGTACGTGCCTGCCGAGTGCACGGTCGGCGTGTTCGAGCTGCTCACCGGGGCAGGCCCGGAGTTCGGGCTGGTCCAGGCCGGCTACTACACGATCGAGTCGATGCGGCTGGAGAAGGGGTACCGGGCCTTCGGCCGCGAGCTGACCCCCGACTACGGGCCGGCGGAGGCGGGGCTGCTGTTCGCCTGCAAGCTGCGCGGCGAGGTTCCCTTCCTCGGCCGGGAAGCGGTCGAGAAGGCGCGGGCCGAGGGGGTCCGGCGGCGGCTGGTGTCGGTCGTCGTCGGTGACCCGGCACGCGAGCGGGCCGCCGAGGTGCGCCAGCCCATGCTCTGGGGCGGTGAGCTCGTGCTGCGCGACGGGGTGCCGGTGGGCCAGATGACCTCGGCGGCCTGGGGCGAGGCGGTCGGCCAGGCGGTCGGCCTCGGCTACCTCCGGCACCCGGCCGGCGACGTCATCACGCCCGAGTTCCTCCGCACCGGCCGCTACCAGGTCAACGTCGGCGGCGACCGGTACCCGGCCACCGTGTCCCTCCGCCCGCCCTTCGACCCTTCCGGCGCCCGCGTCCGCGGCTTGTGACCCCGCCGCCGGTCACCGCTGGCTCTTCCCTCACTAATCCCACTAGCCACTTCTGCCCACGTTTCCCGCGGAAGGTGCGCTCAGATCGGGCACATCGCCCGCCACGGCGCACGTCGCGCGGGAAAAGTCGGGGAAGCGCCCGGAGCACGGCCCCCCGGCCGCGGCGAGGCAGGGGCATGATTGCGCCAACGGGACGGCGAGCGGGGGGAGACCTGGTGAGGTCGGTGGCCGGGTGGGCACGGCGGCCGCTCAGGTGGCCGATGCTGCAGGGGCTGCTGCCGATCCGCCGCGACCAGGTGCCTGCGGACCTGCTTGCGGGGGTCACGCTGGCCGCGCTGGGCATCCCCGAGGTGCTCGGCTACGCCCGGATCGCCGGAATGCCGGTAGTCACCGGGCTGTATACGCTGCTGCTGCCGATGGCCCTGTTCGCCGTGCTGGGCGCCTCGCGCCACCTGGTCGTCGCGGCGGACTCGGCGACCGCAGCCATCCTGGCCGCCGCCCTGCTCCGGCTGGCCGACCCGGGCTCGGCGCAGTACGTCCGGCTGGCCGGGCTCGCGGCCCTGCTGACCGGGGGCCTGCTGCTGCTCGCCCGGCTGGCCCGGCTCGGCTTCCTGGCGAATTTCCTGTCCCGCACGGTGCTGCTCGGCTTCCTCGCCGGCGTCGGGATCCAGGTCGCGATCGGGCAGCTGCCGGACATGCTCGGGGTCAGCGCACCCAGCCCGCGCACAGTGATCAAGCTCGCGCAGACCGTCGAGGCCCTGCCGCACGCCCAGGGCGTCACCGTCGCCGTCTCGCTGAGCGTGGTGGCGGTGATGATGGTGGCCCGCCGGATCACCCGCCGGATCCCGGGCGCGCTGATCGCCGTGGTCGGCGCGATCATCGCCAGCAAGGCCGCCGACCTGGCCGCCCACGGGGTCAGCGTCGTCGGCCACGTTCCCCGCGGGCTGCCCGCCTTCGAGCTCCCGGCCCTGGGCCTGCACGACGCCGTCTCGCTGCTGGGCACCGCGGCATCCATCTTCATCGTCATCCTGGCCCAGAGCGCGGCCACGGCCCGCGCCTACGCAGCCAAGTACGCCGAGCCGTTCAGCACGGACACCGACCTGATCGGGCTGGGCGCCGGCAACATCGCCGCCGCGTTCACCGGCACCTTCGTGGTGAACGGCAGCCCCACCAAGACCCAGATCGTGGACGACGCGGGCGGCCGCAGCCAGCTGGCCACGCTGACCACCAGCGCGGTGGCCCTCGTGGTACTTCTCGTCGCGACCGGGCCGCTCAGTTACCTGCCGAACGCCGCGCTGGCCGCGGTGGTCTTCCTGATCGGCGTCGAACTGGTGGATGTACGCGGCATCCGGCGGCTCCTGCGGGTCCGCCGGCACGAGTTCGCGGTCGCCGTGATCACCGCGGCGGCGGTGGTAGGGCTCGGCGTCACCGACGGGATCGTGGTGGCCGTGATCGCCTCAATCATCGACCACCTGCGGCACAGCTACCGGCCGCGCAACAGCGTCCTGGTGAAGTCGGCGGCCGGGCACTGGCATACCACGCCGGTGGCGCCCGGCGCCCGGACCGAGCCGGGGCTGGTCATTTACCGGTTCGGCACCAGCCTGTACTTCGCGAACGGGTCCCGGCTGCTGGAAGACCTCATCGCGATCAGCGCCCAGGGCGGCCCGCTCCGCTGGTTCGTCCTTGACGGCGTGGCCATCGGCGATGTGGACTTCACCGCCTCCGCGATCCTCAGCGGCATCATCGCGCAGCTGCATCAACGGCACATCCAGTTCGTGGTGACCGGCCTGCTGACGCCGGTGCGCAAGCAGCTCGAGCACTACGGGATCACCGGCGCCGCCGGCCCGGACGCGTACTTCGACACGGCGGGCGAGGCCCTCGAGGCGTTCCAGGCTGCCCCGCCGCCGGCCCCATCGGGCAGGGCGAACGGCTGATCGGGCGGGCCGCCCTCCTGGCCCGGTAACCGTTGCTGGCCCGGTGACCGGGCTGGCCCGTGACTGCGGTCAGCCCGCCCCGGGGACGACCAGGCCGGTCGCGCAGCCGAAGTCGATCCGCGAGCCACCCGGGCCGGGTGCCGACCCGGACAACGTGATCGTGTCTCCGTCGGCCAGGTAGCCGCGGGTCTGGCCGTCCGGCAGCATGATCGGGTCACGGCCGCCCGCCGTCATCTCCAGCAACGAGCCCATCTCGTCCCGGCGGAAGCTGGACACGGTGCCCGAGCCGTACAGGTCGCCGGTACGCAGCGCGGCACCGTTCACGGTCAGGTGCGCGAGCTGCTGGGCCCCGGTCCAGTACATGCTGGCGAAGCGCGGCCGGGAGATGACCTGGCCGTTGATGCTCACCGCGAGGTCGATGTCCAGGCCCCAGCGCTGGCCGTCCCGCAGGTAGCCCAGGGGCTCGGGGTCCTGGGCGGGTGACGGCACCCGGGCCTGCTCCAGCGCGGCCAGCGGGATGACCCACGGCGAGATCGTGGTGGCGAAGGACTTGCCCAGGAACGGCCCGAGCGGCCGGGACTCGAACGCCTGGATATCGCGCGCGCTCCAGTCGATCAGCAGCACCACGCCGAACACGTGCTCGGCGAACGCCCCGGCCGGCACGGGCTGGCCCGGCGCCGACCCCACTCCCACCACGAAGCCGATTTCCGCCTCGAAGTCCAGCCGGCGGGTCGGGGCCAGCTCGGGCCGCGCGTGGCTGGGGGCCAGCTGCCCGCGCGGGCGCGGCACCGGCGTGCCGCTGACCACCACGGTGCCCGCCCGGCCGTGGTAGCCGACCGGCATCTCCCGCCAGTTGCGGTGCAGCTGCGGATCACCGGGCCGCAGGACCCGCGCGGCGTTGGTCGCGTGCTCGAGCGAGGAGTAGAAGTCGGCGAAGTCCGCCACCTCGAACGGAAGGTGCAGGGTGGCCTCGGCGATCGGCACGAGCTCGCTGATCTGGCCGCCCCGGACGGATCCGAGCAGCCGTTCCCGGGTTCGCTGCCAGGCCCGCGGCCCGCGGCTCATGAAGGCGTTGAGCGAGGGCGCGGCGAAGGTCGGGTCGCCGAAGGTCCGGTGCAGGTCGACGAGGTACGTGCCGAGGGCAGCCCCCACCCGGGGGCTGTCCGAGCCGCGGGAGAACACGCAGTACGGCAGGGCGTGCTCGGTGAAAGTCGGCAGGGTCAAGGAATGTCCAGGGAGATCGCGAATGTGAAGAGGTCGCTACGGTAGTGGATCCGGGCCACATCCACCGGGGTAGTGCCGGCCGCGTAGGTCACGTTTTCGGAAACCAGCACCGGGCTCAGCGCGTCGATCTGCAGCAGCGCCGCCACCTCGGCCGGCGCGGCGCGAGCTGAGACCTCGTTGTCGATCCTGGTGAGCGGCAGCGACAGCTCGTCGCGGAGGATCCTGGTGACCGGGGACCGGGCCAGCGCCGCGTCGCTGACCCGGGCCGCGTGCTCCGGGCGCAGGTAGTTCTCGGCGTAGCTGACCGGCACGCCGTCGTCGAGGCGCAGCCGGCGGATCAGCACGGCTTCACGCGCCGCGCCCAGCCGCGCGGGCAGCGCGCCGGCCGGCACCCGGGTCCGGCCGAGGACCTGGACTTCGTCACTGGACTGCTGGGCCATGACCGCGTCCGCCGAGCCCAGCACGCGCAGCGCCCGGGTCGCCAGCGCGTCGGCGTTGACGAACGTGCCGCGCCGCCGGTGCCTGCTGATCAGGCCCTCGCCGGCCAGGGAACCCAGCGCCTGGCGCACGGTGGCCAGACTCACCCCGTAGTGCCGGGCAAGCTGCGCCTCGGTCGGCAGCCGGAGCGCGCCGTCCCGGTCGAACCCCAGGATGACCGCGCGCAGGCTCTGGGCCAGCTGGTACCACAGCGGCAGCACGCCGGTGAAGCGCGGCGGCGGCCCCGCGAGCAGCGCGTCGCCCGGGGGCTGCGGGACCGCCTTACTCACTGGGTAACACTGGGCGCCGCGAAGGAGCGGGTCAGCCCGGCCCAGACCGAGTCATAGTCGGGCTGACGGTGCGCCGCCTCCATGGCCTGCCGGGTCGGGACGATCATCCAGCGGCTCTCGAACATGAACGCCAGCGTGTCCGCGACCTTCTGCGGCGCCAGTTCGACGCTGCTGGCCCGGGCGAACGTCTCGGCGTCCGGGCCGTGCGAGGTGAAGGTGTTGTGCAGGCTCGCCCCGCCGGGCAGGAATCCCTCGGCCTTGGCGTCGTAGGAACCCTGCACCAGGCCCATGAACTCCGACATCACGTTGCGGTGGAACCAGGGCGGCCGGAAGGTGTCGTCGGCGACCAGCCAGCGCGGCGGGAAGATGACGAAGTCCACGTTGGCCAGCCCCGGCGTGTCGGACGGCGAGGTGAGCACCGTGTAGATCGACGGGTCCGGATGGTCGAAGCTGACCGTGCCCAGCACCATGAAGTTCGCGGTGTCGTATTTGACCGGCACGTAGCTGCCGTGCCAGGCCACCACGTCCAGTGGCGAGTGATCGTACCCGGCCGCCCACAGGTTGCCGCCGAACTTCTGCACCACCTGCACCGGGCCGCCGCGCTCCTCATAGGCGGCCGTGGGCGCCAGGAAGTCACGCTCGTTCGCGAGCCCGTTGGCGCCGATCACGCCGCGCTCCGGCAGGGTGAACGGGGCACCGTAGTTCTCGCACAGGTAGCCGCGCGCCGGGCCGCCGGGCAGGTCCACCCGGAACCGGAGGCCCCGGGGCACCACGGCGATCTCGCCGGGGCCCAGCTGCAGCGGGCCCAGCTCCGTGTGCAGCACCAGGGTGCCCTGCTGCGGCACGAACAGCAGTTCCCCGTCGGAGTCCACGAAATAGCGGTCGGTCATCGGCGACGTGGCAGCGTACAGGTGCACGGCCATGCCGCTGCGGGTCCGCAGGTCGCCGTTGCCGCCCACGGTGTAGAGGCCGTCGACGAAGTCCGCCGGCCCGGCGGGCAGCGGCAGCGGGTCCCAGCGCAGCCGGTTGGGGTCCGGCTCGATCTCGTCGAACGGCGTGCCGCGCAGTGCTCCGTTGCCGATCCGGTCGAAGCGCGGGTGAGCCGCGGACGGCATGATCCGGTAGGCCCAGGTCCGCCGGTTGACCGCGCGCGGCTCGGTGAAGGCGGTCCCGCTCAGCTGCTCCGCGTACAGGCCCAGCGGGGCGCGCTGCGGCGAGTTGCGGCCCTCGGGCAGGGCGCCCGGGACCGCTTCGCTGACGAACTCGTTCCCGAAACCAGGCTGATAGTGATGGCCGTCCGCGTGCCTCTGCGCCATGGCTGCTCCCATATCGTCTGATTCCTCTGCTCAATCAGATCATTGAGGGAGTGGACTGGTCAATTCACGGCAGCGGCGCTCGCGTTAACGGCGGGCGCCCGGCACCTGCGGCACCATGCCGCGGCCGACCCGCAGCAGGGCCTCGGCTTCGTCCGCGGGCATCGGGGCGGCCAGCAGGTAGCCCTGCCCGTAACGGCAGCCCATGGAGACCAGCATGTCCCGCTGCACCTCGCTCTCGATCCCCTCGGCGATCACGGTCAGCTCCAGCGTCCTGGAGATCCGGACGATCACTTCGACGAGGGCCAGCCGCTGGGTGGACACGGCGATCCCGTCCACGAAGGACTTGTCGATCTTGAGCAGGTCGATCGGCAGCTCGCGCAGGTAGCTCAGGGACGAGTAGCCGGTACCGAAGTCATCGATGGCCAGCCGCACCCCCATCCCCTTCAGCTCCTCCAGGTCGGCCCGGAGCCGCTGGTCCGGGCGGAGCAGGCCGCTCTCGGTCAGCTCCAGCACCAGGGACGACGGGGCCAGGCCGGATTCGGTCAGTCGCCGCCGGACTCCCCGGACGAAGCCCGGATCCCGCAGCTGGCGGGCGGCCACGTTCACGCTCACATACACCGCCGGGTGACCGCGGACACCCTGCAGCCAGCGGGCGAGGTCGGTCGTGGCCTGCTGGAGAACCCAGGCGCCGAGCGGCACGATGTGGCCGGTCTCCTCGGCCAGGGCGATGAACTGGTCCGGCTGCACCATGCCCCACTCCGCGTGCGGCCAGCGCAGCAGGGCCTCGAACCCGGCCACCGCGCCGGTGCTGAGCTCGACGATGGGCTGGTAGACGAGCGTGAAGGCCGACTCCGCCACCGCGCTGTCCAGGGCCGCCTGCAGCTCCCGGCGCCGCATCATGCCGGCGCTGAATACCGGCTGGTAGCGGCGCCACTGCCGCTTACCCGCCGCCTTGGCCGCGTACAGCGCGAGGTCGGCTTGCCGGATCAGGTCGCTGGTGCTGGTGGCGTCCTCGCTGGTGGCGACGCCCACGGTGGCGGTGACGATCGCCGAGCTGATGGCGAGCGTGAACGGCTCCTGGAAGGCCAGGACGATGGCCTCGGCCAGGTTCTCCACCGCCGCGCCGTCCATCGCGTCCTCGATGAGCAGCCCGAACTCGTCCCCGCTCAGCCGGGCCGCGGTGTCGCGGCCCGTGGTGAGCGCGGCGAGCCGCATCCCCGCGGCGGCCAGCAGCTCGTCACCGACGCTGTGCCCCAGGGTGTCGTTGGTCACCGTGAAATCGTCCAGGTCGATGAAGAGCACGCCGACCACCATCTCGGTGCGCCGGGCGCGGGCCATCGCGCGCACTACCCGCTCCTGGAACAGCATCCGGTTGGGCAGCCCGGTGAGCGAGTCATGGAAGGCCCGGTACTTGAGCTCCCGCTCGAGCTGGCGCTGCTCGGTGACGTCCCGCAGGGTCAGCACCAGGCCGCCGACGGTGGGCTCGTGACGCAGGTCGCTGCAGCGGACCTCCACCTCGACGTAGGAGCCGTCGCGGGCGGTGATCCTCCAGTCCTCGTCGGCGTCCGGGCCCTGGCCGCCGCGCATCTCGGCCAGGGCCCGGGCGACCTCCTCCCGCTCATCCGGCTGGACGAGGTCCCACAGGTACTCCCCATCCACCGGGACGTCGCCGAAGATGCTCCGGGCCGACGGCGTGGCGTACCGGATGCGGCCGGAGTCGTCCACGATCAGGATCACGTCGGACGTGTCGTGGACCAGGGTCCGGAAGTACGCTTCGCTGTTGCGCCGGATCACCTCGCGGCTGAGCACCACCCGCTCGACCACCAGGGCCGCCTGCCGGGCCAGGACCTCGAAGGTCCCGGCCAGGTCGGCCAGGTCCCGGCTGTCGCCGGACACGGCCAGCACCCCGATCAGCGGATCACCGGCCGGCCGGTCCTGCAGGGCCAGCGCGCAGAGCAGGACGCTCGGTTCGTCGCCGTCCGCGCCGCTCAGCAGCTGCGGACCAGGCCCGGTGAGCAGCGACAGCCAGCTCCCCGCCGCCGCGGCAGGCAGGTCCATGGTCACGGGCGGCTCGTCCGGCGGGGAGCCCACCACCCGCAGGGTGCCGCCCTCGCGCACGGCGAGCAGGACCGGCCCGCTCTGGCGGTTCTCCATCAGCGAGGCCACCCCGGCCCGGACGGCGCTGGCAGCCTGCTCCACCGTGGCCGCCGCGGCCAGGGCCGCCCCGGCCAGCCGCAGGACCTGGGCCCGGGCCAGGCTGCGGCGGAGCGCGGCGGCCACGTCAGCGAGCCGGGACAAGACCAGGACGTACAGCAGGGCGGAGCAGACCGCGATCACCCCGGCGTCCCGGACCCGGTGCGTGACGGCCTCGCCCAGCAGCAGCGCCGGGGCGATCAGCGAGGCCAGCATGATCAGGATCAGCCGGACCGCCGAGCCCGGGGCCCGCTGGCTGGCCGCCGGCTGGGTCAGTTCCGTCATGCTCGGGTGCAGTGCGGCCGCACCCCAGGCCGCGTAGAACACGGCCCAGCCGGAATCGATGAGGGTGCCCAGGGGGAACGAGCCGTGCAGCTGGGCCAGGCCGAAGGCCACGTCCGAGGCGAGCAGCCCCAGGCTGCCCAGGGTGAGCAGCTGCAGGGAGCGGGCCCGCCAGGTGCCGGGGGCCAGCAGCCGGGCCAGCATGGCGAGCACGAGCACGTCGCCCAGCGGGTAGGCGATCGCGACCGCCTTCTGCTGCCACGTCAAGGTGGCGTTGTTCACGTAGGGCAGGATGAGGAACACCCAGGACAGCAGGGCCAGGCCCACAGTCAGGGTCAGCGCGTCCAGCAGGCTGCGCCGGTCTTGCCCGGCCGAACGGCGCCGGATGAAGATCAGCAGGCCGATCGCGTACAGGGGATACGAAGCCAGGTAGAAGAGATCCACGAAGGAGGGGAACGGGACGGTCTCGTGCCTGACCTGGGTCAGGACCAGGAAGCTCTGCTGGCCCACCGCGAAGCTCAGGTTCGCCGCGGCCAGCAGCAGCCACGGCGCCCGGCGGGCGGGACGGTTGAGGATCACGCCGGCCGCGATGGCCGCGACCCCGGAGAGCGCCAGGACTCCCCACACGCCCACCCGGAGCGCCGGCAGCGCGTAGTAGGCGACGACGAGCAGCGTCATCCAGGCGGTGTACGCCGCCATGATCCCCCGTCGCCACGCCAACGCGCACCACCCCCGCCCCGCCCAGGCCCCCGCCCGGGATTTCGCCCAGGCCTGAACCTCGGCGAACGAGAACCTTCCTGGCTGCGACCTCCGCTGTCCTCGCCCTGAGGCGGGCGGGTCCCGCCCTCCTCAGGAAAATCTCGCGAGCCCGCATCGTCGGGCCACGTCTGCCACAGTAGACTCAAGTTGAACAATCAGTAACGACACTTTAGACAGAGCGTGATCAGGAGTCTTGACCCGCGCCGGCGATAGGGCGATTCCTCCGCGCGGCCGGGCCGGTCAGGGCCCCGGTCAGCCCTGCTTGCCGGGACGCCGCTCAGGCTGGTTGCCCAGCAGGCCAGCCCGCCGGAGTGCGTCGGCCATGGCCCCGTCACCCTGGCCTGCGCTGCCCTGGCCTGCGCTGCCCTGGCCTGCGCTGCCCTGGCCTGCGCTGCCCTGGCCTGCGCTGCCCTGGCCTGTGCGCCCGCGCTCCCGGCCGGTCCGTTCGCCGCCACGGCCCGCACCGCCGCCATCCCGGGCGCCGCCTTCCCCGGCGCCACGGCCCGCACCGCCGCCATCCCGGGCGCCGCTGCGGCCGCGGGCTGCCTCACTGGTCCCGCCCTGGCCCACTGCCTCGCGCCCGGCCTCACGGCGGGGCCGGCCGCCCCGGTCCGCCGCCTCGTCCTCCAGCCGCAGCGTGAGCGAGATCCGCTTGCGGGGGATGTCCACGCCCAGCACCCGGACCCGGACCACGTCACCCGGCTTCACGACCTGGCGGGGGTCAGACACGAAGGTTCGCGACATCGCGGACACATGCACCAGGCCGTCCTGATGCACGCCAATGTCCACGAAAGCCCCGAACGCGGCCACGTTGGTCACCACGCCTTCCAGCACCATGCCAGGGGCGAGGTCCTCCAGCGTCTCCACGCCCTCGGCGAAGCTGGCCGTGGTGAACGCCGGCCGTGGGTCACGGCCGGGCTTCTCCAGCTCGCTGAGGATGTCGGTCACGGTCGGCAGGCCGAAACGGTCGTCGGTGAAGTCCTGGGGCCGCAGCGAGCGCAGCACGGAGGTGTTGCCGATCAGCCCGGGCATGCCCGTCCCGGCCGCCCGCAGGATGCGCCGGACCACCGGATAGGCCTCCGGGTGGACGCTGGACGCGTCCAGCGGGTCGTCCCCGCCGGGGATGCGCAGGAACCCCGCGCACTGCTCGAACGCCTTCGGTCCCAGCCGCGGCACGGCCTTGAGGGCCTGCCGGCTGCGGAACGGGCCAGTCTCGTCCCGCCGGGCCACGACCGCGGCAGCCAGGCCTTCGCTGATCCCCGACACGCGGGCCAGCAACGGGACCGACGCGGTGTTCACGTCCACGCCGACGCCGTTCACGCAGTCCTCGACGACCGCGTCCAGCGACCGGGACAGCTTGATCTCGGCCAGGTCGTGCTGGTACTGGCCAACCCCGATGGACTTCGGGTCGATCTTGACCAGCTCGGCTAGCGGATCCTGGAGCCGCCGGGCGATCGAGACCGCGCCGCGCAGCGACACGTCCATGCCGGGCAGCTCACGGGAGGCGTACGCGGACGCCGAGTACACCGACGCCCCCGCCTCGGAGACCATCACCTTGGTGAGCTTCAGCTCCGGGTGGGCCTTGATCAGATCCGCGGCCAGCCGGTCCGTCTCGCGCGAGGCGGTGCCGTTGCCGATCGCGATCAGCTCGACCCGGTGAGCGGCGGCCAACCGGGCCAGCGTCGTGATGGACTCCTCCCACCGGGGCGACCCGGCCCCGCCTGCCCCGCCTCGTCTGAGCTCATGCGGGAAGATCGTGTCGGTGGCGACCGCCTTGCCCGTGCCGTCCACCACCGCGACCTTGACCCCGGTGCGGAACCCCGGATCCAGGCCCATCGTGGAGCGCGTCCCGGCCGGGGCGGCCAGCAGCAGGTCGCGGAGGTTGGCCGCGAACACCACGACCGCCTCGTCCTCGGCACGCTGCCACAGCCGCATCCTCAGATCGACCCCGAGGTGCACGGCGATCCGGGTGCGCCAGGCCCATTGCACCGTGTCCCCCAGCCAGCGGTCCGCCGGACGGCCCTGGTCGGCGACGTCATAGCGCCGGGCGATTTTCGTTGCGTAATCGGACGGGGCGGAAGGAGCGAGGCCGTCAGCCGCGGGCTCACCCGCATCCATGGTCAGGTCGAGGATTTCTTCCTTCTCCCCGCGCATCATGGCCAGGATCCGGTGCGAGGGCAGCGCCGTGAACGGCTCCGCGAACTCGAAGTAGCCGGCGAACTTGGCACCCGCCTCCTCCCGGCCCTCGCGGACCCGGGACACCAGCCGGCCCCGGGACCACATCTGCTCACGCAGCTCGCCGATCAGGTCGGCGTCCTCGGCGAACCGCTCGACCAGGATGGCCCGCGCGCCGTCCAGCGCCGCGGCCGCGTCAGCCACGCCCCGCTCCGCGTCCACGTACTGCGCGGCGGCCCGCTCCGGGACGGTTTCCGGGTGGGCCAGCAGCTGGCCAGCGAGCGGTTCCAGCCCGGCCTCGCGGGCGATCTGCGCCTTGGTGCGCCGCTTCGGCTTGTAGGGCAGGTAGATGTCCTCCAGCCGGGCCTTGGAGTCGGCGGCCATGATCCGCACGGTGAGCTCGTCGTCGAGCTTGCCCTGGGCCCGGACGGACTCCAGGATGGCCGCCCGCCGCTCCTCCAGCTCGCGGAGGTAGCGCAGCCGCTCCTCGAGCGTGCGCAGCTGCGCGTCGTCCAGGGCGCCGGTTGCCTCCTTGCGGTAGCGGGCGACGAACGGCACCGTGGCCCCGCCGTCGAGCAGCTCGACCGCCGCGCTGACCTGCTCCTCGCGCACCCCCAGTTCCTCGGCGATCCGGCGCTGAACTCCGGCGTCGGCGGGCGGCTGCGGGTTGGCGGAAGCGGTGGCGGTCACGAAGGGTCTCTGCTTTCTCAGATGGGGACGCGCACCATATCGTAGGTCCCACGGGCTCGTTACCAAGGGAGATAGCGATGGCACGGACACCACAGGAAGTCTTTGCCCACCACGCCGAGGCGCTCGGCGCCGGCGACCTGGAGGGCATCGTCGCCGACTACGCCGAGGACGCGGTGTTCATCTCGCCCGCGGGCGTGCACCGCGGCCAGGGCGGGATCCGGACCGCGTTCACCCAGTTGCTCGCCGACGTGCCGAACGCCGACTGGACCCTGAAGACCCAGATCTACGAGGGCGACGTGCTGTTCCTGGAGTGGGCCGCGGACGCGGGGGCCACGTACGCGGACGACGGCATCGACACGTTCGTGTTCCGCGACGGGCTGATCCGGGTTCAGACGGTCCGCTACACCCTGCAGCACCGGGGCTGAGCCG
>Ga0187879_10001733_pt1 | contig 14835 bp, 7 predicted proteins | sample June2016WEW_19_1_FD_132423 | JGI IMG/M metagenome (GOLD analysis project Ga0187879, IMG submission 132423) | Peatland microbial communities from SPRUCE experiment site at the Marcell Experimental Forest, Minnesota, USA - June2016WEW_19_10 | ecosystem: Environmental > Terrestrial > Soil >... | reverse complement strand
TCAGATGGATGGGAAGAGCGACCGTCGAGAATTAGAGGTCGAATCCCGTGGTGGTATTGTCGGAGGTAAGAACGGTATACGGGCCGAGGCGATTCAGAAGACGCATGTAACTCCACTCGGAGGTAACAAGTTTCAGTTGGGCACTGAAACCCTGAAGAAGGGCGAATACATCATCTATGTTGTCGGATCTCCCGATTCGGTAAAGGGGATATACGGAAAGGGATACGACTTTACCGTAACGGCCTTTACTCCTCTTTCAACGCAGGCGCCTGCAGTTGTGCCAGCTACGCAACGATTAGTCGCAACGACTGCTGGGACTCCAACTCCGCACGCTGCGGCCGCGCCGATAGCATGCCTTTCGATAAGCGTTGATAGTAAAGGTAACGAAACGTGTTTGAGTTACGTAGGACAACACTAACTAACGGTAGCAGGACTCTCGAAGACAAAATAGCCGCACTGTGAGCCTCCGCTCATGTGCGGCTGTTGTGTTTCTGGTGGTCCGTTTCTCCGCCGTCGTCAATCCTGCCTCGCTTTGCTTCAGGATGGCGATGATCTGCTCTTCGCTGTGTCGCATGCCCTTCGTGGCGGTTCTCCTCTCCTGGGTTTCGGAGAAAAGAAAATATCTCTAGCAGGAATCGAGGGGGGAGCACACCCCAAAACCACGAGCCTTCTTCCAAGTGTGGCCCCGTCACACTCAGAAATCTCCCTATAGGCGCGTGTCGCTCACATTCGAAAACTGAAGGCTTCAGGCGTCAGCAGCTACGCGATTGCTCGCACGCTGAATACTGAAGCCACGCGCACGCGATACGGTGGCTGGCTCTCTTCAAGTTACCGCATAGAGTTGCCGAGCAAGAACCTTTAGTCACGTATCAATCTATTAGTCACGTATCAATCTATGTCGCAGAGGAAGAGGATCAGGTTAGAGAACTCGAACATAGGGAACAATTCGAATTGAAGGAGACATGAAAAAAACATTGAAGAAACTTTGTATTGCCCTGCTGTTGTCAGTGGCGATGTGCGGCTGCAACGCTGCCAAGCAAGCGGCTTCGACGCCTGCACCCACGCCAACAACGCCTGCGATACCCACTATTTCTCCGACTTGGATGGCCTTGAGTTACAACGGAAATCTCATCGGCACAAACTTCGGCGGTCAGGAAGGTTTTACTGTCGATTTTTGCTATCTGCCAGTCACCGATAACTCTTGCATCGGGACACCTACAGCCTCGACACCTTCCGTAAACGGAGTTGCTACTCCTTATATCAACGAGGTTTTCATTAACCTCATTTGCAATGGCGTTTGGGGAATCCACAACCCTACAGGTCCGAACAATGGGGGAACTTGGGTGCCAATTCCTGTCGGTGTGTCTGGCAACACAGTTGAAGCCTCTTGGGTGGGAACAGACGGACAAACCTCTATACAATTCAACGGAACTTACAGCGCTTCCAACACCCTTATCACCGGAAACGTATCATTCAGTGCTCCGGGGTGCGGCACCGTTCAGAATCCGTTGACTGCGTCGTTTACTGTAGCACCACAATAGTAACGAGCACAGGCACACCAATAGGCACACTCACGAAGCAGTACGTTTTCACGGCTATCCACTGGTGTTGCTTCCTTAACTGTACTCTGGGATGCGACCACGTTCTTCACTCTGTGGCTGGCTCCATTCAAGATGGGCAGGACACGGACCTTCCGCTGAACGGACGGCAAGGCAATTTGTCTGGCAGAAGTCAAGGGGGAGCACACGCTAAAGTAGGACCCCATGCAAAACGCGGGGCGCATTCATCTACAATTTCGTCCCTATAGGTGCGGGATTCTCGTTGGCAATGCCCCGGGCGTGCAGCGCAGCGTTCCTGGCACCTCATGCTCACCTGATTTCCTTGGGAAGAACTCTCAGCCATGTGCTCGGAAGTGCACCCCTCATTATTCGAAGTCGGCCCTTGGAATTTCCCTGGCCAAAACCCGCGCGGCGCTCAGGCCCGCATCGACACGCTGCTAACGGCAAACATGTTGGACAGTTTGGCACCGTTCACAAGATTGGCGTATCGTTAAGAACTTCCCCGAAGTCAGCGGTCCATGACGCAGTCTACGCCACAACTCTCGCCAGAGAAGTTCCCCGTCGGTCAGCGCGTTAGCCTGCCCGGCCACTTCCTGGAGCCTGTAACCCTGGAGGGAATCCGATCCATCGGCTCCGGCTACGAATGCCGCGTTCGACTGGCAGACGGCACGCCGGACGAGGCTATACTATCCCTGGAAGAGGGTGCGGCGCTAGTCGGGCAAGCCGTGGTGACGCCGACGGCAATTCACCCCTCCGACGCTGAGAAAATCCGACTGCTGGTCGAGTCGGCCCGCATACGTCTAGCCTATGCGCATGACCGTCAGTTCGCGGTCAGCCTTTCCGGTATCCGAACACTGCCGCACCAAATCGAAGCGGTTTACATGAAGATGCTGCCGCAGCCTCGACTCCGGTTCCTGCTGGCTGACGACCCCGGCGCAGGCAAAACCATAATGGCAGGCCTCCTGCTGAAGGAGATGAAACTGCGCGAGGCCATTGAGCGCATATTGATCTTGTGTCCCGCGCCGCTGACGATCCAGTGGCAAGACGAGTTGTTACGGTGGTTCGGCGAACCGTTCGAGGTCATCTTTTCTGCCGTTGACCAACAGCAACTCGTAAACCCGTGGCAGCGAGCTACGCAGGTGATTGCGTCGCTTGATTACGCTAAGCAGGAGGATGTCCGAGAACGGGTCTGGCAGCAACGATGGGACTTAGTCATCGTTGACGAAGCCCACAAGTGCAGCGCCTATACCAAACGCTCTTCCGGTCGTGGCGACGAAGTTGAAAAGACCCGTCGCTACCAACTTGTGGAACGACTTGCTGCGGATGCGGATCACCTGCTGCTTCTGACTGCTACACCCCATCATGGTGATGATGACCGCTTCAGCCACTTCGTCCGACTAATCGACCCCGATCTATTCCCAGAGCCTACCCGCGTGGGTGAACGTGCAGGCGAGATCAGACGCGATATCCTCAGCCTGGGGGAGAATTGCCCTTGGGCACTGCGTCGGCTGAAGGAAGACCTCCGCGACATCGATGGTCAGCGCCTTTTTCCAGACCGACACGCACACACGGTAACCTTTCGGCTGAATCATGAAGAGTTTGACCTGTACAAAGCTGTCACGGCATACATCAATGAGTTTTTGCCGCAGGCAAGCGGACGCAAGAAGCAGAGTGTGGCCTTGACTCGCACTGTTCTCCAGAGGCGCCTCGCAAGTTCGACCCAAGCCATCGCCGAATCGATACGCCGTCGTTTTGAAAAGCAGGAAGAACTGCTGGATGAATTGGAGTCTTTGTCCCCGGCGCAACGCGCGAAACGCCTTGCACAAATTCAGGGACGACTCACTGACATCGAGCAAGATGAAGACGATCTCGACGATGCCCAACGCGACCTTCTGACGGACGAGTTCACCACGGCGATTGAACTCGATCAACTGCGGGCTGAGATTGCTGCACTTCGGGATTTGCTTGCGCAGGCACGCCGCGTTCGTGACCATGCCACTGATTCCAAACTTATGGCACTTCGCGATTGCCTGGCGAAAGCCGAGTTTAATGAGCTAAAGGACGGTCGGGGAAGGTTGCTCATCTTTACAGAGCATCGGGACACTCTGACTCATTTACTAGATCACCTTGCTCGGTGGGGATATTCGACCTGCCAGATTCACGGCGGCATGAACCCGCATGAGCGGAAGCGTGCGCAGGAAGAGTTCCGCACGTCAAAACAAATCTGTGTAGCGACCGAGGCGGCGGGCGAAGGCATCAATCTCCAGTTCTGCCGCCTGATGATTAACTACGACCTGCCCTGGAATCCAACTCGCCTAGAGCAGCGTCTCGGTCGTATTCACCGCATCGGTCAGGAACGCGATGTGCATGCCTTCAACTTTGTCGCGAGCGAATCTGAAGAAGGCCAGCCAATCATCGAAGGTCGCATCCTTGAGCGGTTGTTGCACAAAATGGATCAGATGCGCAACGCGTTAGCGGATCGGGTTTTTGACGTTATCGGTGAGGTACTTTCGCTGAACGATGTCAACTTGCCAGAGATTCTGCGTGAGGCAGCCAACGATCCTCGGCGTTTAGACGAATACCTCGATCAGATTGAGCGCGTTGATCCCGCTCGACTGCTGCAATATGAAGAGGCCACTGGTATCGCGCTAGCGCGGGCAAATGTAGACTTTTCGGGTTTCCAGACTAAGAATGCCGAAGCGGAGGAGCGTCGGCTAATGCCGCGCTATGTTGAGCAACACTTCCTGAATGCCGCCCGTGAAATCGGCCTAAAAGTCGAGACCCGCGCCGATGGCCTTTACCGAATCGAGCACGTCCTGGCCGATTTGCGTTCCGACCGGCTTGCGTCCCTGCGGCGGCTCGGAAAACCTGAGACCACCTATCGCAAGGTGACGTTCCACAAAGAGTATCTTGAGATGGATCAGCACATAGATGGTGTCCTGATTGGACCGGGTCATCCCCTGTATGCCGCTGTTGATGAGCGGTTGAACGAGATGCTCCTCCCGCTAACGGCAGGAGTTGGCGTGTTCGTTGACACCAACAGTGATGTTCCTTACAAACTGCACTTCTTTGAGATGGGTGTTAAGGGGCAAAATACCAAGGGCGAAGTACAGACTCTGTTAGGCGAATTGGTCGCTGTACGGGAAGAGTTGTCGGGCGCCGAGGAGCGATTTTCAGTAATTCCGGCCGATACTTTGCTCGACCTGCCGGCGCACCCTGCGGGGCCGGAAAATCTGGAGCCAGAAGACGCTACGCCCGCAGCCGACTTCCTCAAGAGTACTTACCAGACGCAGCGTCGTGGTGAGTGCCAGCAGGAACGGCAACACTTTATCCAGGTTTGCCGCGACTACCTGCAGCAGTCCTTCAACGCGCGTATCCGAGCAGCGCAAGATCGTGTCATGAACCTAAAGGCACGAGAATTGCACGAACCGGAGGTTGCGATTGCGCGTCAGCGCTCAGAGAACGACCTTGCCGATCTGGAACGAACGCGCACGGAGCGCCTCGCGGGTCTTCAGAGATTGACCTTGGCCAAGCACGGTCCGGTGCGCCACGTGGCCACCGCGCTGGTACTACCGACCACACGTTCCGTCGAAGAGCAAATCGGTGTCGCCCTCGATGACCTGGACCCCGAGGTGCGGCGCAGGTGCGAGATTGCCGCGGAGGATGTGGTTATCGCCCACGAGACCGCCCGTGGCTTCGAGTGTGAGCGGGTCGGACACTTGAAAATCGGCTTCGACATTCGCAGTATCGGCCCGGCTGACCCGCAGACTGGCTACCGTGATCCGGTCACCGGCATTCGTCGTATCGAGGTCAAAGGTCGGCGGCGAGGGCAGCCTATCCGACTGACGACAAACGAGTGGTACAAGGCCACGCAACTGGGAGACAGTTATTGGCTCTATGTGGTTTGGAGTCCGCTCGACAATCCTGACCCCGAGCCGGTGCGGATTCAGAACCCAGCCAAGCATCTGGACCACGCCAAGCGCGAGGTTATTGCGGCGCGCTACTACGACATTCCTGCGGAGGCGATTGAGGGTGCGGCGGCGAAGGCAAGAGGAGTTCGAGAGTGAACGAACCGGACAAATGTCTGATCGAAGATTACTTGCCTATCGCTGATATCAGCGCGGAAGCGAGCATCGAGAACAGTGTCACGCAGGCGAGAGGCTACCTTTCCAAAGCCCTGCTATCGATTCTGCATCGTTGGTGGGCAAGACGGCCTTTGGCAGCCTGTCGCGCCGCTGCTTACGGAGCCTTGGTTCCGGCTTCTCGTTTTGTGCCGGGAAACGGAACCGACGCTCAAAAGAAGAGTCTCGGTCGTGCCAATGCAGCAAAGTTTATTAAGGCCCTGTGTCAAAGGACTGTGTCCCAGGATCAACTTCGACAGGCTACAGAGCATATTCGCGAATCACATGGAGGCCACACCCCGCGCGTCCTTGATATGTTTGCCGGTGGGGGTTCGATGCCGCTTGAGGCGAGCCGTCTTGGATGCGAATCGCATGCTTTGGAGCTGAACCCCGTCGCGCATCTCGTTCAACTTGGAACCCTCGTTTATCCCGCACGTTTTGCGAAGACAATCGTTGGGGAGGTACGGCGTTGGAGCCAGGTTGTTTTTGAACGGACAAGGCAAGAAGTCGGAGACCTCTACCAGCCGATCCCGGACCCAGAGTCAGAGTCCGTTTCGCTCGCCGGGAAACTGCAAACTGAATTTGAGGCTTCTGGATTTGAACCCCGCCAAGGGGAACTGCGGAATCCGTGCGGGTTACTTACACCGGTCGCCTACATATGGACTCGAACGGTTCCATGCCTGCGTCCAGGATGCAAAATGCACGTCCCGCTACACCGGCAGACGTGGTTACGCAAGAAAGCCGGAGGATTCGTTGCGGTAAAGCCGATTGCTCAGATGGGGGACGCCCAAGCGGAATACAAAATCCTCACATCCAGCCTTGATGAGGCGGATGAAGCGGTAGCGGATTGGCAGTTCGATCCGAGCGATCTTTCTACAGCGGGTGAAACGACCTGTCCGGCATGCACGGCGACGGTCGCGAAGCCGCATATAAAATCTTCGGGCAAATCAGGAACGATGGGCGTTCATTTGATGGCCGTTGCCTGCACGCGCCCTGGCGAGCGGGGCAAGGTTTATGTACCTGGCTCTGTGTTTTTTAGGGAGCAGCAAGGCAACGGGCAGGTCGAGCAACGACTTGAGAGTCTTCTCGCAGAAACGGGACTAACGCTTCCTACAGAGCTGATTTTCGCAGGGGATTCGCGGGCATTTTTTAGCCATCTCTACGGAATGATGACGTTTGCCGATCATTTCACGACGCGCCAGCTTCTCACCCTTCTGACTTTCGTGAAGCACCTGCGGGAAGCTCACAATGAAATGCTGGCTGACGAGTTTGACGCGGAGTTAGCGAAGGCTGTGGTGACCTACATTGCGTTCATCGTGGATAAGGTAGCCGAGCGCGGCGCGAACATTTGCAGATGGCACCCAGGGGCCGAAAAAATTGAAGGTCCGATTGCTAACGGCACAATGCCTATGGTGTGGGATTTTCCCGAGGCGAATCCCTTCGGCGGTGCTTCGGGGTCGTGGTCACAGTCGGCTCACGACGTAATAGGCGCGCTCGAAGCACTGGCGAATGCGGGCCTAAAAGAGTGTGTCGTGCAGCGGGGATCGGCACTTAGTCTTCCGTATGAGGACAATTCTTTTGATGCGGTAATCACTGATCCGCCTTACTACGATAACGTCCCCTATTCGCATCTGGCCGACTTCTTCTACGTTTGGCTCAAGCGCTCAGTTGGATATCTCTATCCCGAACACTTTGCCGCAGAAAGCTCTCCAACCAAATCGGAGGCCGTCATGGAGGCGGCGAGGCACGGCGGCAACGAAGAGAAGGCTAGAGCGGAATATGAAACGATGATGGGTCAGGCCTTCCGTCAGGCCCATCGCGTCCTGAAGGCCGGCGCACCCCTCATCTGCGTGTATGCCCACAAAACCACTGCCGGTTGGGCCACCCTCATAGACGCGATGCGTACAGCCGGTTTTGTTGTTACGGAGGCATGGCCGATAGACACCGAAAACCCCTCCCGGCAAAGATCGAAGGACTCTTCGGCCCTCGCGTCGAGCATTTTCCTCGTTGCCAAGAAACGCGAGGTGATGGCAAAAGGCAACTACGAACAGAACGTTCGCCCCGAGCTTGAGAGCATCGTTCGCGAGCGTGTGAATAGTTTGTGGGATTTGGGCGTCACGGGAGCTGATCTAGTTATCGCGTGTGTAGGGGCGGGACTAAGGGCGTTCACCGCTTACACTTCGGTCGAATACGCCAATGGCGATGAAGTGCCTGCCGGGCGATTTCTAACTGAGGTCGAAGCGGTTGTTTTGGATACGATACTAGCTCGCCTCTCAAAAGAGGTCGGGGCTAACGGCGGTCGCGGTGGCTTGGCAGGTCTGGACGCAGCGAGTCGCTTCTACACGCTATGGCGATATACATACAAGTTTGCAGAATTGGACGCAGGCGAAGCAATCATTTTTGCCAACGGCACCCACGTTGAACTGGACGGCATAGACGGGTTATCTAGTGGAACTCGGCCTCTTCTTGAAAAGAAGAAGGGAAAGTATCGTCTCCTTGATTATTCAGAACGCGGTGACGATGCGAGTATGGGAATGGCATCTGAGGCGGGCCAACCAGCGCCATTGATCGACGCTCTGCATCGCTTGTTGTGGCTTATGGAGCGGCATCCATCCGGCATCCCTGACTTCCTACGCGACGCCCGACCGAGCACAGAACAAATGCGTTTGGCAGCCCAGGCACTTGCAGGTCCAGCGCTGAAAGGCGGCGAGCTGGGGGAAGTGGCGACCGGCAGTGAACTGGCTGCTCTGATGAAGCTCACTGCGAACTGGCGTAGCGTCGTAGAGGATGCGAGTGCAACCCCAGCCGAGCGAGAAGAACGCCGCACGGGCCAAAGTAAATTGCGCTTTGAGAAGGGAGATCACCGGTGAGCGTGCAAGCTAGCGAGTGGTCAAAGCGAGGCAACGACATTGAGCGGTTGGTCAAAGATGGACATCACAAACAAGCGCTGCAAGAAGCCGGCTCGGTCCTCGAAGGACTGCTCAAAGAACTATACCGCCGCACGGTTGATCAGCTTCCACCGGCGGAGCAAACTAAGATTTCTGCCGCGCTAGAAAAGGTGGGAAAGGGAAAGCCGGTCAGTGATCTTTCGCTCGGGCAAATCGTTGGGCTGTTTCGAGAAACCGATCTCTTTGCACACGCGGAGAAAGCCCTTGGAAGGAAACTTCCGCACCTCTCATCAGCCAATTTCAACACATTTGTCGATATTCGCAATAAGGCCGTTCACAAAGGCGAATCGGTCAATCCGAAGGAAGCACAGTTCTCTGCCGCACAGGTTGTGCTGTTCATTGATGAAGCCGGTTTCGGCGAAAAAGCTTCACCCGACACTTCTGAACCTCGAACACCCAGCAAAACGACACTTCCGCAGTGGGTAAGCGTCGTTTCTCTCCATTCGGATGTTCTCTCTGAAAATTTCTCCGAAGACATCTTCGCGCTAGACCTTGGCCCCCTGGCCGATGGCAAACCGAGCGTGCCAGCCGTTTACCGCGATCCCGAGCACTTTTTTCGGGTTTCGTATTTGACCAAGGGCCTGCGGTCGCTTCTGCGGGACGTTCTTTCCCGCCTCAACGACGGAGATGGAAACCGCGTATTGAAACTGCTGACGCCCTTTGGAGGTGGCAAGTCTCACACCCTAGCCTCCTTGTTCCACGCTGCGCGAAGCAGGAAAGCGCTAGATGTTCTTCCAGAGGCTCACGGGTTGCCAAGGCCCGCGAATGTTCACACAGCGGCGTTCGACGGCCAGTTCTTCGACGCGACCAAAGGCAAAGAGATTCCTGGCGAGAAATTCCGAGCGCAAACAATGTGGGGCTGGATCGCATGGTCGCTTGGCGACAAGAAGGGTTACGAGATCATGCGCCAGCAAGACGAGAACCGCGTCGCTCCGGGCGCAGATGAGATTATGACCCTGCTGGCGGAAGGCCCGAACCTAATTCTGCTCGACGAAGTTCTGCAATACCTCATCAGCGCGGGCGGGGTGAAGATTCATCAGACGACGCTGCGAGATGAGACGCTGACCTTCCTACAGCGCCTGACCGTTGCCGTGGGCAATACGCCGAACACCGCTCTTGTGTTCTCGCTCCAGTCCAGCAAGCGAGAGTCGCTTGAGTACGTCAACTTGCTCCAGACCGTGGACCACCTAGCCGCGCGAAAAGATCAGCTACGCGAGCCGGTCGAGGGCAATGAAGTTCTGTCGGTAATCCAGCGTCGTTTGCTAGCTCGCATCCCGACGCCCGAAGAGGCTACTCCGGCGGCGATGGCTTACCAGGACATCGTGACGCAAATGAAACGCGGATATGCGAAGGGCAAGGCCGAGGAGCAGCAGGCGGAAGAAGATGGGCTTGCCCTCCGCGAACAGATGCGTGCTGCATACCCGTTCCATCCCGCGTTAATCGCCGTGATGCGCGAGCAGTGGGCTGCGATTCCTGATTTTCAGCGCACGCGCGGCGCTTTGCGCTTCTTGGCAGCTTGTCTTCGCGCCACAAAACGTGAGGAACGAAGTCGCGCTGTGCTCGGACCAGGCGACGTACCTATCAATGACGCGGAGGTTCGACTTGCATTTTTCAAAGAGGTCGGTCAGCAGGCCGATTTCCAGGCTGTGCTGGAGCACGATCTAATCGGGGTCAACGCCCGTGCGAAGCGCATTGATGAGAGGCGCACCAAAGAGAGCCCGTCCGAGACGGGGAAGCGCGCTGCTTCGCGGATCGCAACTGCAATACTAATGTATTCGTTCGGCGGTCTGCGGCGCGACGGAGCGAACGGGACGGAGTTCCTGCCGCCGGGCATCACAGAAGCCGACCTGCTCTCAGTCTGCGTTGGACCGGACCTCGACAGCACAACGGCGCTCGCCTGCCTGAAAGAGCTTAAAGAGCAATGCCTCTATCTCCACTTTGACGGCGTTCGGTACTGCTTTAAGAAGGACCCAAATGTCACACTGTTAATCGAGCAGGAATCAAATGCGGTTGCTCGAGATGAAAGCCAAGTCGAACAGCACATTAAAGAGATGCTGGAGGCAAGGATCACCGGACGGAACGCGGTCGTGTGGCGCGCGAAGTCCGGCGACATTCCTGACAAGGAACCGTCGTTCTTGGTTGCTTATATGCCGTTGGACTTTGGCACTGACGCGCGCACGGGGCGCGAGGTGGCGGCCAAGGAAATCTTTGAAAACTACGGCGGCGGTCCGCGTAAGTACCGCAACGGACTCGGACTTGCGGTTCCTGCAGCCGAACAGATTGAGATTCTTCGCCGTTCGGTTCGTTACTTGCTGGCGATCGAGCATGTGAGCGCAAAGGCGAAGATGCACAATCTGACCGATGAACAGAGATCACAGTTGCGCGAGCGTCAGCGTACAGAAAGCGCGGCTGCGGAGTCGGCTCTACTGAAACTCTACGCCGAGGTTTGGCTGCCCAAAGTGACCACTGACGGCATCGTGATCGACGTTGCGGCCGTGGGTGGTCGTCCGCTGCAAACAACCTTGGACGACAAGAAACAGGCGCGAGTACATGATCGGATAATGGAACTGCTTGTGGATCTCCAGCGGAGGGTCTTCACGACGGTGAATCCGAGCAAGATCATCGAGTTGTTCAAACTTGGTGAAGGGAGCCCGCCCACTCTGGGCATCAGGACCTCAGACGTTGTTGACGGGTTCTATTCATTCCTCGGCTTTCCGAGATTTGTCAGCAGCGCAGTGCTGAAGAAGGCTATTGCGAAGGGAATAAGCGAGAGTTTTTTCGGCTACTACTCGGGATCAACTCCTGTCCTTGGAAGTGACGGCAAGTATCAGGTGCCTTTGGTTCGCGTGCGTTTCAAGGCCGTTGTCGGCGAGGACGAGATCGATTTGGAGTCCGGCTTTCTGATGATGCCCCAAGCCATGCCAGTTGCTACGCCAGTACCGGGATCAACGGGTGTCGATCCGAATGCACCTGGGGGCGCGCCAGTTGGCGAACCACCACTAGTACTTACGCCGCCTAGTGGGCCAAATGATGTGCCGGGGTCATCGTCATCGGGTGCTCAAAGGTCTGTTGAGATCAGCTTCTCCGCAGATAGAAGTCAGTTGTTCTCAGCATGGAACGCCATTGCCAATCTTGCTGATCTGGCAGGCAAGGTGAGTGTCACCGTGCGAGCGGACTCTGCGGAAGGCTTCGACAAGGGCAAGCTACAGAACGGGGTGCTGGAGCCCCTTCGGGAATCCGATCTAATCAAGTGATTGACTGAGGCTTTTGATGCCACTTCAAAGACTGCGACGAGTCTTGGAAGCAAATTACCGTGTAACGGTCGAAAGCAGCGACCGCTTGCTGGCTAAAGTGAACAGCCAAGTGCAACAGAGACGGCTGGAACTTCAGGCCAAAGGATCACCACTCCCACCAGCTAAGAACGCCACGGTGCTCGGCGCTCTCCAAGGGAGGAGACCTTGGGATATTCGAGCAATTGATCTCCTGCACAAAATTGGATTCGTAACTACGCCTGGTTGGGTGAACATGGCTCGGCTGAGTGCGAGTTGGGCCACCCGCAGGTACTTCTGGGCTATCGGTGAACCAGTTGGCCCGCAACCGAATTTGCGATTGAGCGAGGATGCCAGAAGGATGGACTTCCACCAGAAGACACTTTTGTCAGATGAGTTCGGCATTGGGGTGGCCGGGCTTCTGATGGAGAACTTCTTCGGGGCGGGTTCATTCGTTGACATATCGCTCGCGCTGAATGATCCGGCGGCATATCAAGGCATACAGCAAGATGGAGACGCACAGCCCGATTATCTGATGTGGGGCAGTGAACCTGATTCGCCTTACTACGTGGTTGAATGCAAAGGCACACAGACGAGTCGCGCCATGAGTCATTACCAAATGCGGCGCGGCTTAGAGCAAGTTCCTTCAGTGGTATTGGGAATGGGGCCGCGAGAGGTTGTAACAGTTGTTGTCGCTACGTGCTTGCTGGGTAACAGCACCGAGGTACTTGTTCTTGATCCACCCCCTGACAAGCCTGATGACGAACGGCACTCGGAGGAGGCATCAGAAAGGGTTTCAGAACGCACCGGTGAGCGAAGTTGGCGAATTAGCAATGCTGAGGCATTCCACGAGCGCACTGTGGTCGCCGAAGAATCAAACCTGCTGAAATGGGCTGGGCAGTTTCGAAGCGCCAGTGCACGAGATCGGCGGCTAGAGCGTACTCGTCTCGAACCAATCCAGATTCCAAATGCACCGCTCGAAACCAAGAGAACGGATGTTGGAGTTTTCCGTGGAATAGAGCAACCCCTCTTTCCCGCTCTAGGTCTGCGGAACCTTAAAATCTTTACCGGAGTGGAAGAGGAGTTGCTGGAATCGCTCATGCAGGATCGTCCACGCGAGGAAGCCATTAGGAGGCATACTGAACTGCGAATGCGCAGGGATCGTCAGTCTCAGGAACACCTGCAAGCCAATGTGAGCGTCAGCAGCACGGGCTCCTGCATGATTGTTGACGGTTTGTAGCAAGTGGCCAACACGCGCCGCATCTGGCTAAATGCGCCGTGTTCCCGTATCATGTAGTCAGCATCAAGAGCGGGTTCGTCTAGCACGAGCCACGCCAACCGAGCGCAAAGCGTCACGGTGGTCACAGCCTAAGCAGGCCGGATGCGGCAGATAAGGAGTCTGCAAAATGAACCCATCAGAAATTGAAACGGGCCGGGAATATGGCTCTCGCTGCGAGAGTTGCAACCGTTCGACAGATGACTTTTACATCCTGAGAGACGGGAGCATCGTTTGCGTGGACTGCTCCGAACTTTGGGAGCACGACAGGGCGAAGCAGAACTGAGAGGGCAAAGTGACATCAGGGACAATCGAAATAACGGCTCCGCTTATAGCTGATCCCGAACTTGGCGAGTTGCGTTGCCCCAATGGGCATGACTCCGCTATCCCGCCGCGATGTCCTGCGCTAATGTTCGGGGCCTGTCATCACTACAGCACAGAAGTTTCGTGGAATGAGTTCTGCATCACGTGCGGCGTTCGCCACGCGCCGCTGGCAATCTACTGGCGCTCCTATCGCATGAACGACCAAGGAGTACGGAGGGCCAAGAACTACTGTGGCTTCTGCGGGGCAACGATGGTCACAGGGAGGGCACCTCGGTGAAAATTACTTCGCCACCACCTTGGCCGCCAGCAGCCGTTCTACGCGTTCAGAATCGCACCATCCTGCGTCTCTTGCTTTCACGTAGCACTTCGCGGTTTACCAAATGCTTCAGAGGAGATGCGTCGGAGTGCTCTTTGGTAATAGCGTTTATCTGATTCGCTAAATGGACGTAGATCATTAGGGTTTCCAGATTCTTGTGCCCTGTGATGCGCTGCAGCCCATGCAACGTACCACCGTTCACAAGATACATGGTGCAGAAAAAGTGGCGCACGGTGTGGCATGAAATGGTGGTGTCATCGCCCAGTAGCTTATCCAACCCTGTGCGCTTAAGGTTATCCGCGAAGGACTGACGGAAGGTGTCCGGTGTGCAAAGTCCTCCAAAGCGGTTAATGAAAACCTTGTGGCAGTCGGGATGAGCAAACTGAACGCGTGCCCTCATCCAATTTCGAAAAAAGTGCCCAGTGGTTTCCCTGTCGAATGGCACCAGCCTTTCGCCCGTCTTGCCGTCAAGATTCACCAAACAAACTTCCCACTTGAAATCGCTTTCCTCTAAGTTGCAAACCTCTCCAACGCGTGCTCCTGTGTCCAGCATGAATGAAACTGCTGTGTAATCGCGCAGACCCCAAATTACTTTTCGGTCAAACCCTGCCCGGAATGCCTCCATGTGCTCCACGCTTGGCACGAAGTTTTTGCGGACTGCTTTGGGGATGCGCGGCAGGAAGCGAACGAACGACTCTAAACCACGGCAGGAAGGATCACGTTCTACCCAACGCAGGAATGCGCGAAGGGAAATCAGGTACTTTCGCTGCGTCGCAACACTCCAGTTTTTGTTCTGCAGATATTCGACATAATCTAGCACCAGCTTTTCCGACAATTGCCCGTAATGATTAACACCGCGCTCACGCATGAAATCAAAAAGCTGCTTCAAATCCCAGCGATATTCTTCGATAGTGCGCGGCTTGACTGCGCGTGTCGCGCCGTAAATCCCAAGCTTTCGGCTGCGAAGAAATTGGCTCTCCGCATCCTGCCAAAGCAAATCGCCTTGCTTAACCTCCCACGCC
>Ga0187879_10001732_pt1 | contig 14843 bp, 19 predicted proteins | sample June2016WEW_19_1_FD_132423 | JGI IMG/M metagenome (GOLD analysis project Ga0187879, IMG submission 132423) | Peatland microbial communities from SPRUCE experiment site at the Marcell Experimental Forest, Minnesota, USA - June2016WEW_19_10 | ecosystem: Environmental > Terrestrial > Soil >... | reverse complement strand
TGCGAGCTGGTGCCCGGCGGCATAGCCAAGGAGATCAGCGCAGGTCAGGCAACTCATTTCCTGGCCCAGGTCACGCCATCCGGTGCCGCCGCCCTGGCCCGCCGCGAACTCGCCGCCGAGTTCGTCGACGACATGTGCCACCTCGACGCCCAGCTGTGCGAGACCAGGAAGAAGCTGGCGGCGGCGGTCAAGGCGTCAGGCACCACGGTCACCGAGATCTTCGGCGTCGGGCCGGTCATCGCCGGCACCGTGATTGGCGACGTCGCCGACGTGTCCCGGTTCCCCGGCCGCGACCAGTTCGCCGCGTACAACGGCACCGCGCCGGTCGAAGTGTCCTCCGGCCGCGCTTGTCCTCGTGCCGGGCAGCGGCGCCGCCCAGATCAGGGCCACATGTGTGGCCGGTACGGCCGACCAGCGCTCGATCGTGTCGACGGGCGCGCATTCCGGCTTGTCCGCCGTTTGGCTGCCGCTGCGTGCGGACGCCGGATGTATGGGCTAAGGCCGCCCAGCGGCAGGACAACCTTGAGCCAGCAGGATCCATCTGCGTGCCGGTGGTCACTCTTAGGAAACCCTCGTCCGGCCACCACGACGGGTCGGCAGACCATCGTCCTGCTCACCCGGGCAATGACGGGTCGGCCCCGGTGAGCTGCTGCCTGGCGCGGTCATCCGCTGGGAGGCCAGGACTACCCCGATGGCAGGTTCCTGGCTAGCAGGTTAGCAGCGGGTGGCGCGCCTGGATCTGGTAGCGGTTTGCGGCGGCCGTCTTTCTGCTTCACCACGTGGCCGGCCGCGGTCAGGTCGGTGACGATGCCGTACGCGCTGCGCTCGACGACACCCAGGCTGACCGCGATGTGCCCGGATCCTGGGTGATGCGCAGCAGCACCCAGGCCTGGTGGCCGGGAACTCCAGCCCTCCATCCTTAAGATATTTCGTCAAATTTATAGAAATATGTTGCTAGTTTTCAGGTTCAGATGTAGATTCTTAGTGCAGACCCTGGGAACAGCGGCCGATCCCGGCCATGGCCGGGCCAGCAAAGGGAACGGGCCAAGGTCCTGCGGCTCGGCCCCCCATTCGTAAGGAAGTAGCCCCATTACCGAGCGGGCCGCACCACACGCCACAACCAGCACCCTGCCGCGACCCTCAGCCAATTGCTCCGCCCCCCGCCCCCGCCGCAGGCGCCCCGGCGCGGCCGGCTCCATACCCGGATCAGCGGCATGCGCACGGGACTGATCGCGGGCGCGGCAGCCCTCATTGTGGTGGTGATCTTCATCATCCAGAACGCGCGCCCGCTGCTCCTTGCCGCCATCGCGGGCGCTCTGCTGACGGCCGCCGCGCGAGCCGCGAGGATCACCCAGCTGCAGCGGATCATGCACCGCGCCGGCGCCAGCCACATGCCGGGCAACCCGCCGATATCTGTCACGCACCACCGACCAGCCCCCGCACCTCACGCATCACGCTGACAAAGGAGTCGGTTATGGCATCATCGCCTGGATCGTCCTCGGCCTGGTTGCAGGCAGGCTTGCTCGCCAAATACGGTGATCCCCGGAAAAAGATCACAAGGCCTGATCCTCACCTGCCTTATCGGCATCGCCGGGGCGCTGGGCGGCGGCTGGGTCGCCACCAAGCTCTTCCACATCCACTCCCTGCAGGGATTCTTTAACCTGTCCATCCACCCGGCTCACCGCCATCGCCGGGTCAGCCGTCCTTCTGCTGGCCTGCCAGCGGGCGGAGCGGCCGGTCTGGCTGGTTCGCGCATCGCTGACACACCAATGCCGATATGCGCAGCCGCCGTTAACGGATCGACCGGGTCCAGCTAGCAGAGGCACGGTCTCAACTGCCGGGCCTCCCCTTACCGGCCGGGGGCTTCCGGCCCGATTCGCGCGAGCCCGGCAGGCGCAGCACCCAGCCGCACCGGGCAAGCGGACCTGCGCCACCCGCACGTGAACCTGTTTCCAGCCAAGGAGAACCGCTATGAGACGCCGACCCTTCGACATACTGGTCGCCACCGCCGGCCTGTTCCTGGCCGTCACGCTGATCGTGTCCGGCCTGCTGCTGACCTGGGCCCATAACTTCATCGGGAACGAAGTGCACACCCAGCTCGCCGCGCAGCAGATCGTCTTCCCGGCCAATAACAGCCCGGCCATCAAGGCCCCGGAGTTCGCCGCGATGCACCAGTACGCCGGGCAGCTGATGACCACCGGCGCCCAGGCCGAGGTCTACGCCGACCACTTCATCGCCAACCACCTCAAGGTGATCGGCGGCGGCCTGACCTACTCCCAGCTATCAGCCAAGGCCCTAGCGCAGCCTAATAACGTCAAGCTGGCCGCCCAGGTCGACACCGTGTTCAAGGGCACCACGCTGCGCAGCATGCTGCTGAACGCCTACGCCTTCGGCACCATGGGCACGATCGCCGGCATCGCTGCGATCGCCGCGTTTATCGCTGCCGCGGTCATGCTGCTCCTCGGCGGCCTCGGCCTGGTACACGCCCGCCGCGTGTCCCCGGCCGCCGGCATCCTCACCGGGCACCCCGCCCACGCTGCGGACCCGGACGTGCCGCCGCAGGCCACCCGCCCCAGCGACCAGCAGCTCAGCGAGCAGGACCTAGCCGCCGCCGCGCCCGGAGGCTCCAACGGCCGTCCCGCATGAGCATGGCCAGCCGGCCCGCCCCGGCAGTCCGGCAGCCCTGAGCTGTGACACGCACCTCGTGGTGCGGGCCGGAACACCTGCCCGCACCACGAGGTGCCAAGGAGGGTGTTCCGTGACGACGCGGCGATCGACGATGCCCTGGCCGGGTTCGGCGACGCGGCCGACCTGAAGAGCCCGTGGTTCACCGGCCATTCCGGCGGTGTCGCGCGGCTGGCCAGGGCTGCGGCGGGCCAGCTGGAGCCGGCCGTGGCAGGGCTCGTGTACCGCGCCGGGCTCGTGCACGACGTCGGCCGGGTCGCGGTGCCGACCGGCATCTGGGAGCGGCCAGGGCCGCTGCGACCTGGTGACTGGGAGCTGGTCCGGCTGCATCCCTATCACTCCGGCCGGATCCTGGCCCGCTCGCCCGTGCTCGCACCGCTGGGCCAGATCGCCTGCCGGCACCACGAGCGCACCGACGGCGGTGGCTACCCGGCCGGGATGCGCGGTTCCGAGCTGGACGCGGCCGCCTGCCTGCTGGCGGCGGCCGACGTCTTCCACGCGCTCGGCGAGCCGCGGCCGCACCGGCCGGCCGTCGGCCGGGCGGAAGCCGCCAGGGTCCTGTCCGGGCTGCCACTAGACCGGGACGCCGTCCGGGCCGTGCTCGCCGTCGCCGACGTGCCGGCTGCCGCTCTGCCACGGCTGCCCGCCGGCCTGACCGAGCGGGAACTTGACGTCCTGCGGCTGCTCGCCGCCGGGCGCACGAAACGCGAGATCGCCAGTGACCTGGTGATCTCGCCGTCCACCGTCCACACGCACACCATCCACATCTACGCCAAATGCGGCGTATCGACCCGGGCGGCGCTGGCCATGTTCGCCATGCGGCACGGGCTCGCGGCCAGGACAAGCCCGGCACGGAGCGGCCAGGCCCGCCGGCCATAGATCGACTGAACGATCGATGGTCCGGGCGGCCGGACCTCCTTAGCGTTGCGACCAGGCAACTAGCAAAGGAGACCGCCATGATCACCCGCACCACGGCCGATGAGGACGTAAGAACCGTCAGGTCCGTCTTCCACGCCTTCACCAGCCGCGACCTCGCCGCGCTCAGCACCCTGTTCCACCAGGACGCGACCTGGCATCACCGCAACGACGACCGGCTCGGCGGCAGCCACCGGGGCAGCGACGGCATCGCCGCATATCTGGCCGAAGCCGCGCAGCTCACCGCGGGCACCCTGCGCCCGGCACCGCGGTCCTTCATGGCCGACAGCGCGGGCCGCGTCTGCGTGCTCGTCCAGGTCAGCGGCACCCGCCCGGACGGTCGCTCGTTCGACGACCCGCAGGTCGCCCTGTTCAACGTCGAGGACGGCCGGGTGCGCAGCGTCGAGCAGTACGTCGGTGACCCGGCCGCCGTCACCGCGTTCTGGGCGTAGCGCCCGGGTTCTGGCACACCGTCACTACCAGCAACAGGAGCACTTCCATGAGCCAGCAGGACAACCTCGCCATCGTCAAGGAGATCTACGACGCCGTCGGGCGCGGCGACGTGACCGCGATCCTGGACCGGGTCAGCGATGACGCCGACTGGGCGGCCGAGGCCGCCAGCAAGACCGCGCCGTGGCACGGACCGCGGGCCGGGAAGGACGGCGTCGCCAGCTTCTTCAGCGACCTGGCCACCAGCATCGAGATCGGCGCGTTCACGCCGCGCAGCTTCGCCGCCGGCGAGGGCGACGTGCACCTGCTCGTCGACTGGACCATCCGGTCGCTCACGACCGGCCGCGAGGCGTCCATGACCATGCACCACTACTGGCGCCTGCGCGACGGCCAGGTCACCTACTTCCGCGGCAGCGAGGACACCGAGCTGACCGCCGAGGTCTTCGCCGCCTGACCGGGCAGCCGGCCAAATCAGGCGCGGACAGCCGCAGCCGGGTGCGCAGCGGACACCAGCCCCCCGCGCACCCGGGTCTGCCGTCCCCGGCTCTGTCGTCCCCGGGGGTCCCTGCCCTCATCGTCAGCGTGACCGGCCGTTCAGGAGATCTCGGTCGGGCGCGTGATCGCAGCCGAGCGCGACATGGCGGAGGCCGGCGTCGTGCGGTACGCCGCCCGGCCTGACGGGATCATCGTCGGCGGCGCGACCATGCGGATGGCGGACGGTGTCGCGCAGCTCACCGGCGCAGCGACCGCTCCGGCCCACCGCCGCCGGGGCGCGCAGACCGCGCTCCTGTCGGCTCGGCTCGCCGATGCCGCTGGTTGCGATGTCGCGGTCATCACGACCCAAGCCAGGTTCGAAGTCACAGCAGCAGAACGCGCAGCGTCAGGGATTCGATCTGCTCAATGCCCGCGCGGTCCTGGTCAAGCACCCGGACTCCGTCCGCCGGCCATCCCTTGCCCGCATCGAGATCCCACCGCCCGGCTAGGGCCGGCACTGCCAGGTGCGCTGGCGGGCCCATATGGAAGGACACAGACGATGAATGAGGTCCCGGTCGTTGTCGGCGACGCCCGACGCTCGCCTCAGGGAACGCCTGGATGAGGAGATCTACGTTTCAATGCCGCCGTCACCGGCCATCATGACGGCCGCTCGCTGAGCGTGGCTGTCCGCGGGGACGACGGTGACCTGCGTGTGGGACTCTATGGCTGGGCGTGGGGCGGGTGCGGCTACATCGAACTGCTCTGGGTGCGAGACGGCCAGCGCGGTTCCGGCCTGGGAGCCAGGCTCCTCGCCGCGGCCGGGGCCGAGATCCGGCGCCGCGGCTGCGACCAGGTGGTCCTCAGCACCCACTCGTTCCAGGCGCCCGGCTTCCATGCCAGGCTCGGCTACCAGGAGTGCGGCCGCACGCCGGGCTACCAGCGCGGCCACGACGAAATCCAGCTGCTGAAGCAGCTCCGCGATCACCGAAGGTGAGGACCACGATGACCTCCTGGCCCTGGCCGGAGAAGCTGCCGGCGCAGTTCGTGCGCATCGCCCGCCCCACCGACCGGCTCGATGACGTCGTCCGCTTTTACCGCGACGGGCTCGGGCTGCCCGAGCTTGACCGTTTCGCGGGTCATGCCGGCTACCGGGGCGTGATGCTGGGCTTGCCCGGCTTGCGGTATCACCTGGAGTTCACCCAGCATGATCACGGCAGCCCGGCGCCGGCGCCCAGCCGCGACAACCTCCTCGTGCTGCATTTCGGCAATCTGACCCAGGTCGGGCAGGTTGCCAGCCGGCTGGCGGCGCTCGGCCATCTGCCCGTGGAGGCGGAGAACCCGCACTGGACCGAGAACGGCGCGGTCACCGTCGAGGACCCGGATGGCTGGCGGGTCGTCCTGATGCCGCGGTCGCCGGAGCGCCCGGCAGATGCCGGGCCGGTGATCCGGCTCGGCGTGCCCGCCGACCTCCCCGCCGCGTCCGACGTGTATCGCTGCGCCTCGCTGTCCAATGCAGGTGACCGTGACAACCTGCTGGCTCATCCGGAGTACCTGGTTCTGGGGCCTGAGGGCCTGGCCGAAGGTCGCACCTATGTCGCGATGGAGGAAGGGTCGCTTGTCGGCTTCGCCACCTGGAGCCAGGGCGGCGGTAACTACGAGCTGGAAGACCTGTTCGTCGATCCAGGCTGGCGGCGGCGCGGGATTGCCGCCGCGCTCGTGGACCGCATTGCGCAGGTTCTGCGCGCACGGGGCGCAGAGCGCCTGGAGGTGACGGCCAACCCGCACGCGCTGGAGTTCTACCGCGCTGCCGGATTCACCGGCTGCGGCACTGCCGACACCACCTTCGGCGCCGCGCCGCACATGGTGCTAGCAATCCGCTGACTGCCTGGTGCCGGAGCGCACATGCCGGGCCGCCTCGTCCGCACTAGCGCTTGCCGGACGGCTTCGGCTTCTTGACCCTGGGGGCATCGACCGGACATGCGCCAGCGCGCGCTCCACCCAGCTCGCCGCGACTCGGGGAAACCCACCGGCCGAAATACCGGCAGGGCGCCCCGAGTCGACCTCACACCGTTCTCAGCCGCCACCCGCACAGACTGAGCGGGCTCAACTCCCGGCAGACGCACGCCGGGCATAGCACGAGATCGTATCGGCCAGCCATCCAAGATCGCCGCGGCACCCGCACCTGCGCCGCTGTCCGCCGTACCGCCTGGAACGTCTCCTCGAGTGTCAGCACGAGCCGGCACGGCCGCCCGGTGCGCATGGCGAGGAAGGCGAGCAGCGGCTCGAACTTGGGGTTCTGCTTGCCGCCGAAGCCTCCCCCAGGGTCAGGGGCGAACACCCGGACCTTGGTCAGCGGAAGCTGGAACAGGTCGGCCATCATCCGCTGCAGCAGGTACGGGTGCTGTACGGGGCTCCAGAGGGTCAGGCCGTCGCCGTCCGCGGCCGCGATGGCACCGTGGGGCTCGATCGCGAAGTGGGTCACCATCGGGAAGGTGTAGTCGTTCTCCAGGACGAGATCTGGCCGCACCGCGCTGATGTCCCCCCAGCCGTAACTCCGCTCGCGCAGGATGTTCGTGCCGGCCAGCGGGTCGCCCGGGCGCAGGGCTGGCTCCTGGACCAGCGGGGCAAGCGGGCCGAGCGCGGCGGCGACGGTAAGCACGCTCGGCAGCACCTCATGCTCCACCCGGATCAGTGCCGCGCCGGCCTCCGCAGCGTCGCGTGTCGTGCCGGCCACCGCGGCCACAGCCTCGCCGTGGTACTTCGTCTCGCCGACGGCCAGGACGGGCCGGTCGGCGAAGGCGGGCCCGAACCGCGGCATCGGGTGCGGCAGGTCCTGCGCGGTGACAACACAGGCCACCCCGGGGACCTCGAGTGCGCCGCTCGTGTCGACGCTGATGATGCGGGCCCGCGCGCAGTCCAGCGTGACGAGCTTGACGTGGAGCATGCCCTCCAGGCGCACGTCGGCCAGGAACTGCTGGGCGCCCGTGACTCGCTCGATCCCGCCCACGCGGGGCGCCGGCGTGCCAACTGTGCCGCGCCGGCCGGTGCCCGATCCAGCGACGGCGGCGGTCATTGCGGGCTCTTTTCGGCTGCGGCGAGCACGGCCTGCACAATCCGGGAAGGTGGTCCACCACCAGGGGGTCTACGACAACTTCATGACCGTGTACCCCGAACTTGACCCCTTCGAATACGCCCGCGAAGCCATCCCGACCGACGACCCGGAGGGCGCGGCTCTCTTCCCCGGCCGGGACGGGCAGCGGTTGCAACCGCGATAGCCGACGGCTGGACCCGCGAGGAGACGGCAGCGCGCGTTAAATTCCCTGCGCTCGGGCCCGTCGACATAGGCCAGGAGCACATGCTCGAGTACGTCGAAACGCTCAACGCCGGCTCGCTCTACGACAAGCTCACCGCCAAGACCGAAATCATCCTCTGAATTCGTTGCGGCGCCACGTCCACCGCAGTCCATCTGTGCTGGTCACCGTCCACGACGGCCGCATCAGTCCGCGGGCATCCAGGCCGGTTAATTCTGCCTGGCTATGAGTAGTCGGCGAAAATCCGCCGCGCCGCGCCGTCGACAGTGACTAGGCCGCCATGCGGGACGATCCACTGCGGCCGCGTGTGACCAAACGGGACGCCGACGCACACGACGGCTTCAGGGTTATACCGGCCGACCTGCCCGGCGACGACGTCACGCTGCTCGGCACGCAGCCGGGCACGTTCCTCAGCAGGCGGACGGCGGGTGAAGTCAGACACCGGCGGGCGGGCTACCAGGACCGCACCGACCGCCGCGAGGACGCCGCGTTCGCCCAGCGAGCGGACGATCCATCCAACGTTACGCGCAGGAAGGAGCTCCTCCGAGGTCTCGATGATGAGCACGCCGCCCTCAAGCACGCCCGCATCGAACGGGAACCGCCCAGCGGTGAGGATCCATTCGATGATCTCCAGGCAACCACCCCACGTCCGGCCGGTCACTGACCGCGCCGGACCCTGCCAGCTCCACGGCTCGGTCGCCTCACGGTCACCGAAAGAGTTCAAAGCGCGCGGATCGGCCCAGTCGACACCGACATCCTCCGACTCACCCGGGTCTGTGATCTCGAGCGTCTCACCGGTGATCAGAGCGGCTCGCAGCGACCGCGCGTGGATGTCATCCACGCCGGGACCGGGGCCAAGGTGCACCTGGGACGAACCGCCATAGAAACTCGCGACGCCATTCGCCCAGAGCCAGTGGTGAAGGTTGGTATTGTCGCTCATCCCCAGGAAGGGCTTCGGGTCGCGCCGGGCGAGCCCGGCATCCAGGTGCGGGATGACCGTGATCTGGTCCTCCCCGCCGACGACCGCAAGGATGCCGCGGACCGCCGGATCAGCGAAGGCGGCGTTGACATCGGCGGCCCGGGCCAGCGGCGTCGCGCCCACCATACGCGTCGTCGGGTACTCGACCGGGATAAGGCCGGTCACCTCGGTGAGCCGGCGCATCGCCTGCTCGTGCACCGCAGCCCAGACGCCAGGTGCTGCAAACGACGGGGAGAGGACGGCGATGTGCTCACCGCGATGCGCCTTGGGAGGGTGCACGAGGTCATGCGCCATGCGCGTCATCGAAGCACATCACCGCCACGCGCACATCAGAGAGCGTGCGCGCCGCCGCACCTGTCCGGCGATGTCGGTCAACTCGGTTGGCATCGCCGTCGTAAGCCGCTTCCGCGGCTATCGCGCGCAAAGAGGTAACGGAAGACCGGCTCAGTCCTGGGCCAGCTGGGGGATCACTTCTGCAGCGAGGCGCTCAGCGTGCTTGAGCTGGTCGAACAACGGCGTGAAGAGGATCAGTTCCGCGCCCGCAGCGGCAACCTCGCGCAGTTGCCGGAGGCAGTCGGGGGGCGTGCCGGCGACTGCGGCCGCCTCGATGCTCTCCACGCGTTGCCCGTAAAGCCGCTCCAGCGCCTCGTTCGTCCGGCTGCGGGCGCGCGCCGCGTTCTCGTCGATCGCCACGTAGACGCGTTTGGCAATCTGGAAATCCGCCACAGAACGGCCAGACTCCGCCAGAGCGCGGCGCACCACCCGGACCTGTTCTGCGAACTTCACGGTGGGAGACGAGCCCGCACCGAAGAAACCGTCGCCCTCCCGCACGGCACGCCGCAGCGCGGCCGGCCCGGATCCGCCGAACCACAGCGGCGGATACGGCTTCTGGAACGGCTTGGGTTCCATGCTCGCGTCTTCAAGCCGCCAGAACTCCCCCGGGAACGTCACCCGCTCCCGGGTCCACAGCGCCTTCATCAGCGCGACGCCCTCGGTGAACCGCGCCACGTACCGGTCCGGCTCGAGGCCGAACGCGGCGAACGGCCGCATCTTGCCGCCGCTACCAACCCCCACCTCGATCCGTCCGCGGCTGAGCTGGTCCAGCGATGCAACGGCCTTCGCGAGGTGCACCGGGTTGTGCAGCGTGGACACAAACACCACGCAGCCGATCCGCATGCGATCAGTGCACGATGCGGCGAAGGTCATCACCTCGAGCGGGCTGAGCTGCGCCCACGAACCCAGCGTCTGCTCCTGTGCCCAGGCGCTGTGGAAACCGAGTTCCTCGGAGCGGACAAGATAGGCGCGGAAAGCCTCCGGATCGAACTCGCCATCCGCGTAGAACTGCGGAATCGCGATCGCGAACCTCATGGCCCGATCGTATCGGCCGGGCAGCCGGGCACCTCCGTGAACGGATCTGGACGACCTGCGCAGGTTATCCGTCACCGGACCCGCGCCGAACCCCAGGTCCACGTAGTGCCATCCGGACTCACTCGGATGCCACCGACGTCCGCATCGGATTCGAGCCGACCGAGCGTGTCCAGCTTTCGCTGCTGCAGGCTGCGTGGCGGTTCCATTACTGCTCCTTCATCGACGATGAGTTGATCGACCCTTTCCCATCGTCTGTCCGGGATTCGTACGACGGCGGAGTGGTCGCCCCAGCAACGCCTTCGCGGCCGGCGTCGGCGGCGCGGTGCTGGCGTGGCGCCGACGGCGGGGCCGCGCGCCGATGAGGCCGCGGATGACGTGGGTGAGAGAGATCTTGTGCCAGCGCCTCGCGGTACGCGTCCGTGCAGTTCAGGGCTCGGAAGGGTTGAGCGGGGCGTCTTCCCATGCGAACCCGTCCGGGTCGGTGAAGGGCCCAGCTTCGCTGCCAATCACGAGCCGGTGCGATCCGGTGCCCTCGGGAGGAACGCCGGCGTCCCTGGCGAGCGAACGGCGGCCGTAGAGCGCCAGCTTGACGGCACTGGACGGAGTGGCGAACTCGACGTACTTGCGGCCGAAGCTCTTCGCCACAGCCAGGCCGCGGCCTTCGTAGAACCGCTTGCTCGCGGTCACGTCCGCGGCGCCCAGCAGCAGCACGATCTGGTCAATCTGCCGGGTGGCCGCGCCGGTGTCCTTCTTCGCCGAGGTCGCGACCTTCCAGATCGTCCCGTCTGGGGCTTGCACGACGCCGCCATAGCCCCAGAAGGACTTGGCGGCTGGCTTCAGCGCCGTGGCGCCGGCGTCGAGGGCGGCGTCGATGAGTGCCTTGACGTTGGCTGGCTGGGATACCGTAAGCGAGATCGTGAACGCGCGGAAGCCGGTCGTCGGTGCCTCCGAGGCCCGCATGCGCAGCTGAGTGCCCAAGCCGAAGGCAGTGGTGTAGAAGCGGCGAGCGGCCACGGGGTCGGGTGCTTCGAGGGTGATAGATCCGATGGCGGTCATGGCAGGTCCTTTCCAATGGTCCCTGAGCCTTCTCTAAAGTTGCGGTGTCACTGCTATGACGGATCGCGACGGAGATATATGACCGATGCCGGAACACGGGACCTGGCCACAGCCTTCGAGGCCAGCCGCGGCCGCCTGCGGGCGATCGCCTATCGGATGCTCGGCTCGCTGAGCGACGCGGACGACGCCGTCCAGGAAACCTGGCTGCGGCTCAGCCGCTCCGACGCGGACGACCTGGCGAACCTGGACGGCTGGCTGACCACGGTGATCTCCCGGATCTGCCTGGACATGCTGCGCTCGCGATCTGCGCGCCAGGAGGAGCCGCTGGGCGAGCATCTCCCCGACCCCGTCGTCAGCAGCCTGGACAGGGCCGACCCCGAGCAGGAGGCTGAGCTCGCGGACGCGGTCGGCATGGCGCTGCTGGTGGTGCTGGACAAGCTGAGCCCCACCGAGCGCCTCGCGTTCGTGCTGCACGACATGTTCACGGTGCCGTTCGACGATATCGCCGCCATCGTCGGCCGCTCGCCGAACGCCGCCGCCCAGCTCGCCAGCCGCGCCCGGCGGCGGGTGCGCGGCTCGGCCGCGGCCACCGACACCAGCCTCGCCCGCCAGCGGGAGGTCGTCGGTGCCTGGATCGCCGCCGCCCGCGGCGGCGACTTCGACGCGTTGCTCACGCTGCTCGACCCGGACGTCGTGGCCCGGATCGATCTCGGCGCGCTGCCCGCTGGCGGGCTGCGCGAGGTCCGCGGTGCCGCCCAGGCGGTCGGGCTGGCGGCCAGCTACCGGCGCTCCGCCCCGTTCGCGCACGCCGCATTGGTCAGCGGATCCGCGGGCATCGTCGTCACGGCCGACGGCGGGCGGCCCGCCTCGGTCATGGCATTCACCTTCGCCGCAGGCAAGATCACCGAGATCTACATCCTGGCCGACCGCTCACGGCTGGCCCGGCTCGGGAGCGGTCCGCCAGCCGCCGGACAAGCAAAGTGAACCCGACCACGTCTCGACCACCACGCTCGAGCAGGCGCGGTGACCGGTAGCTGCCTGTCTTTGCGGGATGGGCCAGCCATGCTCGACCGCCATCGTGATCACGCCCCCTCCGCGGACGGCGTACCCGCTTGCTAAGGACGCGCAGCATCCTGGCTATCTATTTCTAAAAATCTATTGCTAGTTACTGATTACGAACGTACTGCTAGCAGACACCGGAGATCAGTCGCCGACAGCCAAGTTCCCCGGCTCGCCGACGAAACCGGGGGCATCTCCTCCCACCGGCTCGGTCGCTGCTCCGGGAAGGAACTAACGCCATGCCCGACCCACCGGCATCCCGCCTGCCTACCGCCAGCACCCTGCCGCCCCGGGTGGCCAACGGTTCGGCTCCAGCCCGGCCAGCGCCCCAGCGCGGCGGCCTGCCGACTGGTCAACGGGCGGCCCATCCGACTGGCGCACCGCTGGACAGGCCCACCGGGCCGGTCCAGCCGGGTCAGCCGCCCAGAGCCGGACGGCGGGGGATGCGGACCGGCACGGCCATCTTCCTCATCACGGCCGGCGCCATCTTGCGGTTCGCGGTACCGGCAGGCTCTCTGCACGGACTGAACGTGCACGTCGTGGGGGTCATCTTGATCCTCGCGGGCGTCCTCGGCCTGCTGCTCCCCCGGTTGGCGCAAGCCCCGCAGCATACCGACCGGCTGCGCCGCTGGGTCCGCCCTAACCAGCCCAGGGCCTACGACACGCCTCCGACGGGCATTTACCCGAGCGGCAACGACGACAGCCCGGCCCTGGTCCAGGACCACAGCACCCCCGACGACCGCCCGCAGCTAGTCGATGACCTGCTCAACTACGAGCACCCGCTGCTCTGAGACACACGTCGGCCACAGCAGCGGGACCCGTGACGATTACCGTCTCGCCGTCGGGCCCAGCGCCGGGATCCGCACTCCCCCGCCGCCGACCGTTGGCCGCGATCTCGGGATTGGTCGCGCCCTGGGCTGCGAGGGCGCGGATCTGGAACTCCCGGGGCGTGAGCTGGCTGGTCGCGCGTCGTCACCTCTGCGGGGACGGGACGCGCCCGTACCCGGGTCACCAGCGCGGCGCCGCGCTGGCATCCAGACCCTCCAGGTCCATCGCGAGCAGCGCCTCGAAATGAGCTGGCCAGGGCTCGGTGCGACGCAAGGTGAAAACCATGCCCACGCCCTCGGTACCGAGCCGCCGAGCCGTGAACACCAGGGGTCACGTCGGCCAGCCCGCTGTACGGGATCTCGGATTCTGCCTCAAGACAACGGTCCTGAAGCGCCGGGTGGAGTGGCTGGGGCCAGGACGGTGGCCAGCTGCTGAGTGGCCCCATACGCTTAGGTGATGCGTGGTTCGGTCACGGTTCATATGGCGGCATCCGCTGACCGGGTCTGGGATCTGGTGAGTGACATCACCCGGGTCGGGGAGTTCAGTCCCGAGACGTTTGAGGCGGAATGGCTCGGCGGCGCTAGCGGGCCCGAGGTGGGGGCGCGTTTCCGCGGTCATGTCCGGCGCAACGGCCGGGGGCCGGTGTACTGGACTGTCTGCACGGTGGTGGCGTGCGATCCGGGCCGCGAGTTCGCCTTCGCGGTGGCCGGGCCGGGCGGGATGACCGTGAACACGTGGCGCTACCAGCTGGAACCCGGCGCGGCGGGTACCGATGTCACCGAGTCGTTTGAGCTGGCCGACACGCCGGTCATGCGCCTGTACTGGATGGTCGCTGGGTTTGCGCGCGGCCGCACCAACCTGGACGGCATGCGGGTCACCCTGGAAAGGATCAAGGCAGTCACCGAATCCGCCGGTTCTTCCCGTTAGGCCCGACGCCGAAGCTCTCGGTTGCCGATGTGCAACTCGTCTGCAGAATGCCGTCCACGGACGTGCGCACCAGGCGGCATGGCGAAGCCTCACGCGGCTCGTGTCGCATCAGACACCGGCCGCGCGAGAGCCCGTTCGATCAGCCCCACCTGACGCGCGATCGGCGGCTACGAGCGGATATCGCGTGACCACCTAGCGTTAGGACTAGGACAGTAGGTGGCCGGAACGCTAACTATGACCACGGAAAGTCCGAGATACCAGCAAGACGGCAGCTCTTTGCTCTCACCCTCATGCCGAACGGAGTGTTGCCGGCATGGCGGTGCTGCTGCACACCGGCGACGACGCACAGTTCGGCTCACCGGCCTACGCCGAAGGCCGGCACTTCCTGACCCGGGCGGGCGCAGGCTGGCTCGCTGATCAAGATGCCGCACTCGTCGGCATCGACGCGCTCAACATCGACGACACCGCCGACAGCGAGCGGCCCGCGCACACGCTGCTGCTTGCCGCCGGCATCCCCGTCGTCGAGCATCTGACCGGCCTCGAGCAACTTACGGGGTGATTCCCGGACCAGGAAGCCCTGGATAGGTGACCATCTCGGCGCGGATGACATGGCTGAGTTCCTGCGGCTGGTTAAGGTTCTGTCAGGCAGGCAATGGCCTGGGAGGAAACCGAACATGACACAGCCAGCCGTTCCAGGCTCCGCTAACTGGCAGCGCCAGTGGACCATCGATGCCGGAGATGTGCTGCTCCAGCCGGTCACTCGCCGCATCGCGGAAGACGTGCTCGCGGGC
>Ga0187879_10001729_pt1 | contig 14849 bp, 14 predicted proteins | sample June2016WEW_19_1_FD_132423 | JGI IMG/M metagenome (GOLD analysis project Ga0187879, IMG submission 132423) | Peatland microbial communities from SPRUCE experiment site at the Marcell Experimental Forest, Minnesota, USA - June2016WEW_19_10 | ecosystem: Environmental > Terrestrial > Soil >... | reverse complement strand
GTCGGCGCGGACTTCGTCTGCCGCTACCTCTCGACCCCCGGCAATCCCAAGAACCTCACGCCGGCGGAGGCGCTGGCGATGTCACGTGACGGGGTCGACCTCGTCGTCGTGTTCGAGACGGCCGCGGACCGGGCGCTCGCCGGCTTCGACGCCGGAGCCGCAGATGCCCGCTCCGCGGCGGAGCAGGCCGCCAACGTCGGCATGCCGGAGGACCGGCCGATCTATTTCGCGGTGGACTTCGACGCCACTCCGGAGCAGCAGCCGCCGATCGACGACTATTTCCGGGGTGTCGCCTCGGTTCTCGGGCTGGCACGGACGGGCGCGTACGCCGGGTACTGGGTCGTGAGCAGGCTGTTCGACGCCGGACTGATTCGCTGGGGCTGGCAGACGTGCGCGTGGTCGGACGGCAACTGGGACCGCCGGGCGCAGATCCAGCAGTTCAGCAGCGGCCACCGGGTCGGCGGGATCGAATGCGACTACGACCATGCGCTCGGGCAGGACTTCGGGCAGTGGCGAGTCGATCATGTTCCGCCGCCACCGCACGAAAACCCCTACACGCCGCTGATCGTCGACGGCATCCTCGGCGGCCAGACGGTCCGCGCGATGCAGTGGGCGCTTGGGCTCCAGCAGGACGGGATCTTCGGGGTACAGACCAAGCGGGCGTTGCAGGGGCATCTGCATGTCGACCAGGACGGCGACATCGGCCCCGTCACGGTGGAGGCGCTGCAGCGGCACGTCTCCGCGGCGGTCGACGGCGTGTGGGGACCTGACACGACGCGCCACCTCCAGGAGTCGCTCAACGCACGCAGCTTCTGAGCCGAGGGTGCGATTGCCACGCAGTCGGCGACCCGCGTCCCCCGCCGCTCACAACTCGACGTACCCTCCCACCGCGTTTCCACGACGCCCCTGGCTCGTAGCGAGCTTGGCCTCGTACAGGTGCTTGTCCGCCCGCGCGAGCGGAGCGTCCAGCTCCTCGCCGGGCAGCCACTCGCTGATGCCGATCGACCAGCCGACGGGATCCTCGCCGCTGCACAGGCGTTTGAGTGCGGCGTCCGCGCCGGCGGGCCCGGTACAGGGCAGCAGCAGCACGAACTCGTCGCCGCCGTGGCGGGCGAGGATGTCGCTCGGTCGCATGCGCTCGCGCCACTGTCGGCCGAGGGCCGCGAGCAGCTGGTCGCCGGCGGCGTGGCCCGCGCGATCGTTGATCTGCTTGAAGTCGTCGAGGTCGATCACCGCCACCGTCAGCGGGGCGCCGGTGCGATTGGCCAGCGCGCGCTCGCGCAGCGCCGCCGCCAGGAAGCCGCTGCGGTTGAGCAGGCCCGTGAGATGGTCGGTGCCCACCTGCAGACGCAGGCGCTCGCTGAGGTTGCCGAGCAGGATGCAGATCGACCAGATCGTGACGGTCACGACCACCCAGTAGATCGCGACGTGTGAAAGATGGCCGAGCAGCAGACCCGCGCCGAAGCCGACCGAGATCAGCAGACCCTGGGCGTTGACCGCGCGGCGCGGGAAGAAGTGGGCCGCGTAGATCGCGATCCAGGGGTAGGCGAAGGCCACGATCATCATCCCTCCGTGAGTGGTCGCGTGCGCGACCAGCACGCTCGTCACCAGCGCTCCGATCGCCGCGAGCAACTCGAAGCCGAGCAGGGGAATCCGCGTCGCGAACAGCCAGACACCGCATCCGGCCGCGATGCCCACCACGCCGGCGGCGCCGACGAGCCCTGTCGGCTCGGTGGCGCTGATAGGGAAGGCGACGGTCGCGAAGCAGACACACCCCTTGAACAGGTACAGCAGCGCCAACGACCACGCGATCGCGGGGCGACCGACGGTGACGCGCCGCGCGAGCGCGCGCAGCGGCGCGGGCCCCGTCGCCGCCCGCAACGGCCCGTCCGCGGTGAGCCTCGCCCCGGCGGGATCCGGCGCCTGCCGAAGCAGCTGAGAGGATTCCGTGTACATCGATTCGCCCATCTCTTCGGATTCGGGCCGCCGGCGCTTGAGCGCGGGCGCTGCCGATCCGACACACGAGCCGGGCGCCTGAGCACCCGCGACGTCCCCTCCTACGCGGCTTCGACGGCCGCGGCCAGCTCGATCAGGCTCACGTCGAGCGCCGTGGCGATCTCGCGCACGGTCGCCCACGCAGGGCTCGCCTGCCCGAGCTCGATCCGAGCAAGTGTGCCGGTCGTGATCCCTGAACGATATGCGAGTGCTTCCTGAGTGGCGCCCCGCTCCACGCGCAGGCGCCGCAGAACGGCAGCGAGGGCGGGATCGGGCGCAAGGTGCCGCGACACGCCCGAAACATCCCACGCCATGCACGTCCAGGTCCATGCGCTTTACCACCCATTGCTGACTACCCATGGTATACAACTGTCTGCGCGGGGCGCCGTCACGCCCTCCGCTCGAAGGAAGCTCGCGACCGGCGAGCGCCCGCGAACCGGGTGCCGGCGCACGCCGGTCACGTCTCGCGCCCGTTGACCGCCTGCGCGTCGGGAGGCGTGCGGCGGTATCGCCGCGAGCGCGGGTGCTGCTCCAGCAGCCCGACGGCCATCCACGTGCCGATGTAGCGATGCGTCGTGCTCGGCGACAGGTCGAGCTGCCTTGCCACGTCTGTCAGCTCGCGCTCGCTGCCGTCCGGAGGGAAGGCGCCGAGCACCAGCAGCGCACGCAACGTCGAGCGCGAATATGCCGCGTCGTCCAGCAGCGGCAGCACGGCGCCCCGCAGCTCCCCGAAATCGTCGAGCCCGGCCGGCAGCGCGGTCAGGCCGGGCACCACCGAGGCCTCGCGCACCACCCGCGCCACCTGCCAGTCGGTGAGCGTGATCGTCACGCCGCGATCCCCGCTCAACGCGGCACCCCGCGATGGGGGCCGCCCGGCGACCGGGTGGGATTCTTCGCGCTGTTCGACATCGACGGGGCCGATGATGGCGACTGTCTGCGCGCTTGAATAGTCACGCGTGACGGGTTGTCAATTAGGAAACAGTCAAACGGGTACCGGTGTTTCCGGTCTTCCGAATCACACTTCGACCGTCCGAATCGCCCGAGGGAGACCCGCTTTTTCCATGCCAGCGAGAGGGCCGGGTTTGGCGTATGGTTCCGCTGGCCAAGATCGGAGTAGACGAGGAGCGATGTCCGGGAGGAGCGCCGGCAAGGAGCGGTTGAGCGGGTCACCTCTGCAAGGGGTCCTGCTCGCGTTGCTGCTGGGCGAGCAGGAGCAGCCACTGCACGGCTACATGCTGACCACGCTCGTCGAGCGCCGTCTCGGCCCCGCCTGGGGCGTCACGCGCCAGAGCGTCTACGGAGCGCTCAACCGGCTGGAACAGGAAGGGCTCGTCACCTCCGCATGGAAGACGGCCACCGTCGGCGGCCGAGGCCACGGGCAGAGGGTGTACGCCGCGACCGATCGGGCCGAGACGGCGCTCTCCGGATGGATGCGCAGCCCGGCTTCCAAGGAGCCCGTGCGCGTCGAGCTGCAGGCGAAGATCGCGATGTCGCGCGCGCAGGATGCGCCCCAGCTGCTGAGCGCGCTGGACGCATACGAGCGCGAGTGCTTCGAGATGCTGCGCCAGACCAACGAAGCGGAGGTCCCGATGGGCTCGTGGGCCGGCCTGGCGCTGAACCTGACGCGGATGGCGGTCGACGAGAGCCTGCAGGCAGATCTCCGCTGGATCGCGACCGCGCGCGCGTGGATCAAGGACTTCCTGGCCGAGATCGCGGGCGAGCAGCTCAGATGAGCCTCCTCTCGCTCCAGAACGTCGTCAAGCGCTATCCGGACGGGCGCCGCGAGATCGCCGTTCTCGACGACGTGTCACTCGAAGTGGACGACGGCGATTTCGTCGGCATCTGGGGCGTGCGTCGCTCCGGCAAGAGCACCCTGCTGCAGGTCGCCGCGGGGAAAGAGCCCGCCGACGAGGGCACCGTGCGCTTCGACGGCGACGACGTGACGAGGATGTCGCCCGATCGCCGCGCGAGGCTGCAGCGCCATGGCGGGATCGGCCTGCTGAACGTGAACTGGTGTCCCGAACGCAACAAGCCGGTCGTCGAGCACGTCGCGCTGCCGCTGCTGAGCGACGGCATGAGCCTGCGAGAGGCCAGGGAGCCGGCGTGGCGCGCGCTCGAGCGAGTCGGCATCGCAGGCTGCGCGTACATGCCCGCCGACCGGGTCTCGCACGGTGAGCGGGTGCGGGTGGCGCTGGCGCAGACGCTCGTGCACGAGCCCAGGGTGCTGCTCGTCGACGAGCCGGCCGTGCCGCTCCGGCCGAGCGAAGGAGTCGAGCTCTACGAGCTCCTGCACTCGCTCGGACACGACTCCCGGCTGGCGATCGTGATCGCCTCGGAAGACATCGCGCCGATTCGCAAGGCGCGGCGGATGTTCTCGATCGATGCCGGGAGACTGCGCTCGATGGACCGCCCGGGCACACTGGTGCAGTTTCCCGAGCGCCCGCACACGAGACAGCGTTCGCAGTCGTGAGCGGCCTGCAGCTGCGCAACGTCGTCAAGCACTACCGCAGCGTCGGGGAGACCGTGCGCGCCGTGGACGGCATCTCGCTGGTCGTCTCGCCAGGCGAGCTCGTCGCCCTGTACGGGCCGAGCGGGTCCGGCAAGACGACGCTGCTGCAGCTCACCGCCGGGCTGCTCGCTCCCGACGACGGGTCCGTCGTCTTCGACGGACGCGACATCGCGCGGCTGTCCACGCAGGAGAGCGCCGCCTACCGGCTGCGCGACGTCGGCCTGGTGTTCCAGTCCTTTCACCTGATCGCCGGAGCGTCGGCGCTGGAGAACACCGCGGTCAAGCTGCTCGCCGACGGGTTCAGCCTGCGCGATGCCAAGCGCCGCGCGCGCCCCTGGCTCGAGCGCGTCGGGCTGGGCGGGCGCGCCGAGCACCTGCCCGCGCAGCTGTCGATGGGAGAGCGCCAGCGGGTCGCCATCGCGCGAGCGCTGGTCAACGAGCCGCGCCTGCTGCTGACCGACGAGCCGACGGGCAACCTCGACTCCAAGCGCAGCCGGGAGATCCTCGAGCTGCTGAGCGACATCTGCCATGAGCGTCGAATCCCCGGGCTGCTGGTCACGCACGATCCCCAGGCCGGCGCGCTCGCATCGCACGTATACACGCTGCGTGACGGGCGGGTGCACGAGGGTCTGGAGGCGGAGCTCGCCATCGCGACGACGCGATGAGACGCGGCGGCAGGCCGCGGCTGACGATCATGGGCCTGCGCCTCTCGGCGCTGGTGGATCTGTATCGCTGGCGTCTCAGCAATCGCAAGGCCCAGGAGCTGCTGGCGGGAATGGGCATAGCGATCGGCGTGGCGTTGCTCTTCGGCGTGCTCGTCGCGAACACGAGCGTCGTCAGCTCGACGAGTCAGCTGCTGCACGCGGTCACCGGCTCGGCCCGCTTCCAGCTGGTCGCACGCAGCTCCGAAGGGTTCGACCAGGGCCTGGCCGAACACGTCGGCACGCTGCCGGGGGTGGAGGTCGCGGCGCCGCTGCTGCGCGAGAACGCGGCGATCGTCGGGCCGCGCGGGCGCGAGTCGATCCAGCTGGTCGGGGTGACCGGCAGCGTGACCACGCTGCAGGGCGCGGCGACGCGCAACCTCGGCGCGGGCGCGCTGCTGCTCTCGGGCGGACTCGGGCTTCCCTCCGGGGTCGCCGCCAACGTCGGCGCGCGCGCGGGCCAGCCCGTGACGCTGCTCGCCGATGGAACGGCCAGCTCGATCCAGGTGCGCGCGGTGCTCGGCAGCCAGACCGTCGGGCCGGTGGCGAACAGCCCGATCGTGGTCGCGCTGCTCGCCCTCGCCCAGCAGATCGCCGGCAAGCCGAGCCGAGTCACCCAGGTGCTCGTAGAGCCCCGACCCGGCGCCGACCGCCTGGTCGAAAGGGAGCTGCGCCAGCTCGCGGCCGGCCGACTGGACGTCGAGCCCGCGAGCGACGAAGTGGCCGTGCTGCGGGCGACCGCCGAGCCGACCAGCCAGTCGACCGCCCTGTTCGCCGCGATCAGCGCGATGGTCGGGTTCCTGCTGGCGTTGAACGCGATGCTGCTCACCGTGCCCGAGCGCCGGCGCTTCGCGGCGGGGCTGCGCCAGCAGGGCTTCGGTCCGCGCCAGGTGCTGCTCGTGCTGATCTCGCAGGCGGTGATGCTCGGTCTGGCCGCCTCGCTCGTGGGCGTGCTCCTCGGCGATCTCCTGTCTCGCTCGCTCTACCACGAGGTGCCGAGCTATCTCACGCTGGCGTTCCCGATCGGCACCCACCCGGTGATCCCCGTCACCACCGTCCTGCTCGCGATCGCGTGCGGCGTGCTGGCCACCGTGATGGCCTCGCTGCTGCCGGTGCTCGACCTGCGCCGCGGCCGGCCGGCCGACGCCGTGCTGCACGAGACCGGAGAGGCCGGGCAGAGCATCGGCAGGCACGCGATCGTGATCTGCGCCGTCACCGGGTCGCTGCTGGTGGCGGCCGTCAGCGTGCTCGTGCTGCTGGCGCCGAGCCTCAGCGTCGCCGGAGGGGTCGTGCTGGCGCTCGCGGCGTTCTGCCTGGTGCTGCCGATCTTCACGCTGGTCGTGAGGGGCGTCAAACCGCTCAGCGAACGCCTTCGCGGCAGCATGCTCGCGCTCGCCGTCGTCGAACTGGATGCCACGGCCACCCGCTCGGTCGCGCTGGCCGGCGTCGCGGCGCTGGCCGTGTACGGGATGATCGCGATCCAGGGCGCTCGGCACGACCTCATCGCCGGACTCGACACGGCCGTCGTGCAGTACCTGGATACCGCCGACATCTGGGTGACGACCGACAACAACTTCCTGACCATCGACAGCTTCCACGCCCCCGGGGCGCAGGCGGCGATCGCCCGCAGCCCGGACGTCGCCTCCGTGCGCGAGTATCAGGGAGGGCTGCTGGACGTGGGCACGCGCAGGCTGTGGATACGCGCCAGGCCCACCGGCGACGCCACGCTGATCCAGGCCAGCCAGCTCCTGCACGGCGACCTCGCGCAGGCCACGCGGCTGATCCGCCACGGCGGCTGGGCGGCCGTCTCGAACGGCTTCGCCGAAGAACGCCACCTGCACGTCGGAGGCGCGTTCACGCTGCCGACGCCGTCGGGGACCGCGCGCCTGCGCGTGGCGGCGATCACGACCAACGTCGGCTGGCCGCCGGGCGCGATCACGCTGGGCGACGCCGACTACCAGCGCTACTGGCAGAGCACCGACCCCACCGCGCTGGAGGTCGACCTGGAGCCCGGTGTCGATCCCCAGGCCGGCAGGCGCGCGGTCGAACAGGCGCTCGGACGTCGACCGGGACTGCTCGTCGAGACGCTCGCCGAACGCGAGGCCTCCTACGAGGAAAGCGCCCGCCAGGGCATCAGGAGCCTCAGCCAGATCGCGATGCTGCTGCTGGTGGCGACGTCGCTGGCCATCGCCTCCGCGCTCAGCGCCGCCATCTGGCAGCGCCGCGCGCGCCTGGCCTCGCTCAAGTCCCACGGCTTCGACAGCAGGCAGCTGTGGCGCTCACTGCTGCTGGAAAGCGCGATCCTGATGTTCATCGGCTGCTTGGACGGGGCGATTCTCGGCATCTACGGCCACGCCCTCGCGAGCCGCTGGCTGGAGGTGTCGGTCGGCTTCCCCGCGCCTTTCTCGCTCGGCATCGGCGTCGTATTCCTCACGCTCGCGCTCATCACGGGCGTCGCTCTGCTCGTCATCGCGCTGCCCGGTCTGGGCGCCGCACGGGTGCTGCCACGCGCCGGCTTCCAGGAGTCTCAATGAGGCGCCCGGTGCTGTCGCGATGCTGTCGCCATGACAGCAACTTACCCAGCTGGTCGCAAAGCGCTGGCAACCTACTTCCTGAGGGCCGCCAGGCGCTACTGGCTCAGCGTCTTTCCGTGCATCCGCCGTGAGACTCGCCACTGGCGAGAACGGGCCGAAGCGATCCCCGACCCGGTGCTGCGCCGGCTCGCGCTGGAAGCCCAGCGCATCAAGCGAGGCAACATCGAGGGCTCGGCGGCGTTCGCCGCGTTCGCGCCCGCCGCTCACCGCGTCGAGGTCGTGCGCGCTCAGGTCGCGTTCCAGTCGGCCTACGATTTCGCGGACACGCTGTCCGAGCAGCCGAGCGGCAACCCGGTCACCAACGGACGCCAGCTCCACCAGGCGCTGCTCGTGGCGCTCGACAACGAGGCCGGGCAACCCGACTACTACGCGCGCCACCAGCGCCGTGGCGATGCCGGCTACCTCGCGGAGATAGTCGACGCGTGCCGCTGTGCGCTGAACGTGCTGCCCTCGTGCACGTCGATCACGGGACCGGCCCACAGGCTCGCCACGAGAATCGTCGCCTATCAGAGCCTCAACCTCAGCGAGCCGCACGGCGGACACCGTCACCTGAGGCAGTGGGCGCTGCGGGAAACCCCGCGTGGTACGGGCCTGCGCTGGTGGGAGACGGCCGCGTCGGCCGGCTCCTCGCTCGGCCTGTTCGCGCTGATCGCAGCGGCCGCGCGGCCGGCCCTGCTGCCGGCGGAAGCCGTCGCGATCGAGCGCGCGTACTGGCCGTGGGTCGGAGCCCTGCACTCGCTGCTCGACAGCCTCGTGGACGAGCCGGAAGACGCGGCCGTCGCCCAGCGCTGCCTGCTCGACTACTACGCCACGCCCCAGGAAGCCGCCGCCCGCGTGCAGCTGCTCGCCCGCGAAGCGCTGCGCACCGTCCGCGCGCTGCCCAACGCGCACGAGCACGTGCTGATCCTCGCCGGCATGGCCAGCTTCTATCTGACCGCCCCCGAGGCGTCATCGCCCACCGCGCGGCTGGTCTCCGAGCGGGTCATCGAGACGCTCGGACCGGTGATCAGGCCGAGCATGGCCGTCTTCGGCGCGCGGCGCACCGCCAGCCGGATCCCGCGCCCGCATCACACGCGCACGAGATTTTCCTCGCAAGATGCGCAGAGCATGTACGTGACGCCCTTGCAATCCAGGGGCGACGAGCCTAGGTTGGACACAGACGCGGTTCCGAGCCGTAAAGAGCGAGGCCACTGAGGTGTGAGGCCGCGCCACCCGAACCGGAAGGCCCTCGGGCCGGAAGGGAAAGGTTCCTCGAGCGGCTCTGGACCGCGTCGCTTCGTTCTCCGGGCGGCCTCGCGCGCGCCGGACTAGAAGCAGGGTTCGAAGCGCTTGCCGTTGAGCGCGAGCTTGTAGCGCGCGCCCATGATCCCCGCCGCGTCGTCAGCCGCGCAGAACCGCTTGGTGGGCAGGCGGTACTCGGCGTTCAGGACCGGCTTGCCGGCGGCCAGATACGGCTCAAAGGCGGCGCATTCCTTGTACTGGTTGCACTGCTCGGTCAGCGCCCCGTCGAAGTACGCCAGCAGCTCGGGCGTCTGTTCGCCGTCGTTCTTCTGCAGGACGGCCATCCCCAGCGAGTGGACCTCGTTCGCGACCCACTCGTCGTAGGTCAGCTGCTCCGCGGCCGTGAGCGGAAACCCGGTGTTGTTGGCGTAGCCTTCGATGTTGTCGGGCTCGACCGCGTCGAAGCCCTTTTCCCTGCACATCTGAAGGCGCGCCGTCATGATCGGCTCGAGCACGCCGAGCTGGCGGATGTCGAGCCAGCGCTCGCCCGGCCATCCGTTCGAGCGCCCCAGGACCGCCTTCGGGAACTCCGAGTAGTCGGGGCGGAAGTCCTCCGCCGTGCCCACGTCGACGTAGCAGATCACGCGCTTGCCCTGGCTGTGCAGGGCCGCGACCTCGGCGGCGCTGTTTTCGAACCCGTCGATGTCGTACGCGGCGACCGGCTCGTCGTTGTTCACCGTCCCGGTCAGCTGCCAGTACCACGTCAGCCGCTGCGACGGCGTCCACCAGCCGCCGTCCGCTCGCGCCTGGCCGGCGCCCGCGAGCGCCACGGCCATGACGAGCGCGGCGAGCCCGAGCGCGGTGATCGCCGCGACCGCCATCCCCGAGACTCGAAGCGAACCGCCCACCCTCATCGTCGCTCGATGCTAGGGCACGCGGGCCGAGCGTGTCGCCGGTCGCCCTCTCGCACTCTGAGCATCCTGCCATCTCCCTCTTAGCGTGACCTTAGGCTCGGGTTAGCGACCCTTCAGCGGTGCTCGCCATGGTGTGCGTCGTCAGCCATGCACACGACCGACGCGAACATCCTGGCCACCGCGGTTGGCCCGCACCTCTTCTGGCTCGCCAGCCGCGCCGCCGGCATCGCCGCGCTGCTCCTGTCGAGCGTGTCCGTGTGCGTCGGCCTGCTGATCGGCGGACGCCTCGTGAAGGGCCACCGGCAGGAGCTGCGGGTGACGCACGAGGCGCTGTCGCTGGCGACGCTCGCGGCGCTCGGCGTGCACGGCGTGACGCTGCTCGGCGACGCCTACCTGCACCCGAGCCTCGGCGACATCGCGATCCCGTTCCTCAGCGGCTACAGGACGCTGTGGACGAGCATGGGGATCGTCGCCTTCTGGGCGCTGCTCGCGCTCGGCCTCTCCTACTACGCGCGCACCCGCATCGGCGTGCAGCGCTGGCGCAGGCTGCACCGCTTCGCCGCGCTCGCCTGGATCCTCGGGATCGCGCATTCCCTCGGCGAGGGCACGGACGCCGGTCAGACGTGGTTCCTGGCGATGACCGCGCTCGCCGTCGCGCCCGCGATCCTGCTGGCGCTCGCGCGCCTGCTGGACTCCGCCCCCGTCGCGCGGGCGGGGAACTCCAACGCGATCGCACGGGCGCGCGACTCGGCCGCCGTCACACGGGCGGGTGTCGCGCGATGAAGCCGTCCGCGCGCACAGCCGAGCAGCTCGACGCCAGAGCGCTCGCCAGACGCCACCGCGAGGCCATGCGCCGGCGCGCGCGCCGCATCCGGCGCTCGGTCGCCGGCTTCGCGCTCGCGCTCTTCGCCGCCGCGTTCCTCGTCGTCTACGTGCAGCTCGCCTCCGGAAACGATCCCGCCCTGGTGGCCAACGGCGCCAAGCGGGAAGCCGCCGCCCTCAGCGCCGCGAGCGACACGGAATCCTCGGCCGCGTCCGAAACCCCGGGCGGCGGCGAACAGGCCTCCGGCGAATCGAGCTCGTCCGGCTCCGAAGCATCGAGCTCCGGCGCCTCCGCCGTGACCACCTCGCAGTCATGAGCGCCGAACGCGAGGTCATCGACGAGCTCGACTGCTTCGGCTCGCGCTGTGGCGCATCGGTGATCGGCTCCGGGCGCGCTCGCTCGGCCGACGATGCCGTCGTGCTCGTCAGGCGCGCGCTGCTCGCCTGGCACGGGCGTTTCTCCCGTTTCCTTGCCACCAGCGAGCTCTCGCGCCTGAACGGCGACACGCGGGCGACGGTGCCCGTGAGCCCGCTGATGGCTCGCTTCGCGCGGGCGGTGCGCGAAGCCGGGTCGCTGAGCGGCGGGCTGGTGGACGCGACGCTCCTGCGGCCGATCGAGCGCGCGGGCTACGTCGGCGATCTGCGCCAGCCGCCGGCGCTCGCCACCGCGCTCGCGCTCGCCCCCGATCGCAGGCCCGCCGCCGCGGCCGCGTCGCGGCGCTGGCTGGAGGTCGAGGTGGACCTCGCCGCGAGCACCGTCACGCGCCCGCCGGGTCTGATGCTGGACAGCGGCGGGCTGGCGAAGGGCCTGTTCGCGGACGTGCTCGGCGAGGCGCTCGCCACCCATGCGGGCTTCGCCGTCAACTGCGCAGGCGACCTGCTCGTCGGCGGAGCCGCGCGGATCGAGCGTCCGATCAGGGTCGAGAGCCCGTTCGACGGGCGCACGCTGCACACGTTCGAGCTCGCGCGCACGGGCGTCGCCACCAGCGGCATCGGCCGGCGCAGCTGGCTGGACGGCGACGGAAGGCCCGCCCACCACCTGCTCGACCCCTCGAGCGGCAGGCCGGCGTTCACCGGCGTCGTGCAGGCGACCGCGCTCGCGCCGAGCGCGCTGGCCGCGGAGATCAGAGCGAAGGCCGCGGTCCTCGGCGGTCCGCGCGCGGCGCGCGCCTGGCTGGCGCACGGCGGCGTGATCGTCTTCGACGACGGCTCGCACGAGGTCGTGGCGCCGCCGCGGGTGGTGACGCTCGAGCAGCTCTACGCCACGAGCTCGCGCTCGGCGACGATGCCGAACGCCGCGATCAGCTGCGCGGTGAGCTCCGCGGCGGGCAGCGGGCGCGAGATGAAGTAGCCCTGCCCGGTCTGGGCGCCGAGGCCGGCGAGGTGCTCCATCACGGCCTCGGTCTCGATGCCCTCGGCGACGACCGTCAGGCCGAGGTTGCGCGCGAGATCGATCGTCGAGCGCGCGATCGCCTCCGCGCGGGCGTCCTCGAGCATGCCGGTGATGAACGAGCGGTCGATCTTGAGCTCGCTCGCGGGCAGCGTCGCGAGGTACTCGATCGACGCGTTGCCGGTGCCGAAGTCGTCGATCGACACGCCCACGCCGCCCTCGCGCAGGGCCTGCAGCGCGGCGACCGCCCGCTCGGGATCGACCAGCGCGGCGCTCTCGGTGACCTCCACCGTCAGCCGCACGGCCGGGATGCCGTGCCGCTGCAGCAGCTCGGCCACCTGCTCGGGCAGCTCGGGGTCCAGCAGGTTGCGCGCGGACAGGTTGACCGACAGCTCGAGGTCGATCCCGCGCCTGCGCCACGCGACCATCTGCGCGAGCGCCCGCTCGATCACGTGCAGCGTGAACGGCCCGACGAGCGCCGTCGTCTCGATCTGGGGGATGAACTCCTGCGGGCCGAGCAGGCCGCGCTCGGAGTGGTTCCAGCGCACGAGCGCCTCCACGCCGGTGATGCGCCGGCGCCGCAGGTCGACCTTCGGCTGGTAGTGCAGGACGAACTCGTCGCGCTCGAGCGCGCCGCGCACCTGGCCGAGCAGGATCAGCCGGTTCGCGTCGAAGTAGTCGCACGCGGGCGAGTGGACGTGGACCCTGCTGGAGCGCGAGCGCGCGCGGGCGAGCGCGGTGTCCACCCGCTGGAGCAGCACGTCCGGTCCGGCGGCCTGCTCGTCCATGACCGCGATGCCGATGCTCGCCTCGACGTTCAGGGCGACGCCGTCGATCACGACGGGCGGCTCGAGGCTCGCGTGCACGGCGGCGGCGACGCTGCGCGCCCCGTCCTCCCCGCGCGCGTCCGGGCACAGGATCGCGAACTCGTCGGCGCCCACGCGCGCGAGCTGGGCACCGCCGGCGAACGTCTCGCCCAGCCGCCGGGCGACCTCGCGCAGCACGCGGTCGCCGCCCGTGTGACCGAGCGTGTTGTTGATCTCGGTGAAGCGGTCGAGGTCGATCAGCAGCACCGCCACGGTGCCGGGCAGCGAGGACTCGCGGCGGACGGTCTGCGCGACGCCGTCGATGAACAGCGTGCGGTTCGGCAGGCCGGTGAGCGCGTCGTAGTGCGCGAGGCGGTAGTTCTCCCGCGCCTGGCGGCGCAGGCGGCGCGAGGCCTGCGCGACGATGCGGTAGAGGATCAGCCACAGCAGCGCCAGCCCGATCGCCACCATCAGCGCGATCGTGCGCTTGTCGTGCGCGATCGCCGCGGCGATCGGCCGGTAGCTGAGATAGATCTCGAACGCGCCTTCGGGCGGGCCGGATGCGGCGAAGCGCAGCGGCACGTACACCTCGACGAGCTGGCCGAGGCCGACCTCGCTGGCCGTCTCGGTGCCCGCGCGCGGGGTGACGACGTCCGCGTCGTCGGGTTTGCCCGCGAGCGCGTGCTGCAGGTCGTCGCTGGGTGGCAGCGTGCGCCCGATCAGGCTGTGATCGTCGGAGTAGACGACCCTGTCGCGCGAGCTCCAGATCTTGATCCGCGCGAGGTCCTGCGTGACCGAGCGCGCGCTCAGCTGCTGGTCCAGCGCGCGAATGCCCGCCGGCGTGAGGCCCGTGCGCAGATCCTGCGCGGAGAGGTGCGGCTCGATCCCGATGCGCGCGATGATGCGCGCGGACTCGCTCGCGTCGGCCAGCGTGCGCGAGACGATCTGCGCCTGCAGCACCCGCGCGAGCACGAAGCCGAAGACCACCATCGGCAGCAGGCTCAGCAGGGCCACCTGCCGGGTGAGGCTCAGGCGCCCGCCCAGGGCGCCACGCTGGCGGCGTACGCGCATGCAACCGCTTTCGAAAGCTCGTCTGAAAAGCTGGAGTTTGCGGGCGAGAACCTGGACGACAAGCCGCACGCGCACGTGCCGCGACTGGCATACTCGCGTGCCATCCAGAGCCGCACGACAGTGGAATCGACCGTCTAGATGCGCGCGCTCGTGCAGCGGGTCAGCCGCGCCTCGGTGCGCGTGGAGGGCCGCGTGGTGGCGGAGATCGGCCCGGGGCTGCTGGTGCTGCTGGGCGTCGCCCGCGACGACGACGCGGCGGCGGCCGAGCGGCTGGCGGGGAAGGTGCGCGCGCTGCGCGTGTTCGCGGACGCGGACGGCCACATGAACGAGGCGCTCGGCGAGCGCGAGATCCTGTGCGTGAGCCAGTTCACGCTGTACGGCGACACCCGGCGCGGCAACCGCCCGAGCTTCGTCGCGGCCGCCCCCGGCGAGCTGGCGGAGCCGCTGTACGAGCGCTTCTGCGAGCGCGCGGGCGCCAAGCGCGGGATGTTCGGCGCGCACATGGACGTCGAGCTCGTGAACGACGGCCCGGTGACGCTGCTGCTCGAGGCGTAGGCCCGCGCAGGCTCGAGCGCACACGAGCGCGGCGGCCGTCTACCCCGCCGGCGACGTGGCTACCAGCCGCGCGCCCGCTCGGCCCAGCGCTCGGCCCATGCGTCGAGGGGCCGGTAGGCGGCGAGCAGCAGCCGGCCCTCGTCGGTGAGGCGGTAGCCGTCCGGCCCGACCTCGACGACGTCCGCCGCGCGCAGCTCGCGCAGCCGCTGGTTGAGCACGCTCGAGGACATCCCCGCGCAGCGCTGCTGCAGCGCGCGGAACGCCAGCGGCT
>Ga0187879_10001728_pt1 | contig 14851 bp, 14 predicted proteins | sample June2016WEW_19_1_FD_132423 | JGI IMG/M metagenome (GOLD analysis project Ga0187879, IMG submission 132423) | Peatland microbial communities from SPRUCE experiment site at the Marcell Experimental Forest, Minnesota, USA - June2016WEW_19_10 | ecosystem: Environmental > Terrestrial > Soil >... | reverse complement strand
GCAGCGATGACCTCGGGATGGCTGGAGAGTCCGAGGTAGTTGTTGGCGCAGATATTAATGCACCTCCTGGTGACCGAGCCTATGGGAAACTCCACCTCAATTTCGGAGGACTGCGGCGAGTGGATATACCGCTCCTCTTTGAACAGGCCCGCGGCTTTGATTCCCTCGAGATCGGTCTGATAGCGGTGACGAACTGTATCGGCATAAGCCATGACGCGCCTCGCGTAATAGGATTTCATTCAGTGGCGCCCGCGCCGAACTGGGTCCGGGGGCGGGCACGCTCTAACCCTTGACGACTTCAGCCTTCTGGAAGCGTCGCACCAGCCCCGCGATGCGCTCGACGGTGTCGAAAGCCTCGGGGGTGGCGCATTCGTCGGGAATGTCAATCGCGTACTTTTTCTCCAGAAAGCGAAGCAGAGACACCATGGAAAACGAATCCACAATGCCACCTGAAATCAGTGGCGTGGTCTCGGTGATGGTTCGCTCGTCTCCCTCTTCGAGGTATTCCCGCATGATGTAATCGCGAACTGCTTGGGTGATTTCGTCCATAGCCGACCTCTTCAGTCTTCCATGATGGTGGAAAGATCGCCCACGGGCTCATGGAACTCCTTGCAGCGCAGGATGCGGCGCACGATCTTGCCGCTGCGCGTCTTGGGCAGCGAGTCCACGAACTCGATTTCCTGGGGCATGGCCAGCGGCGACAGCCGCTTGCGAATATGGTTCATGATTTCCAGCTCAAGGTCATCGGATGGTTGAAAACCTCGCTTTACGGTTACATACGCTTTCACAACTTCCATGTTGACGGGGTCAGGTTTCGCGACGGCGGCAGATTCGGCGACGGCCGGGCATCCCAGCAGAGCCGATTCGACTTCGAAGGGGCCGACCAGGTGCCCGCCGGTGTTGATGACATCGTCATCGCGCCCCATGAACCAGAAATAGCCATCCGCGTCGATGGAGGCGCGGTCGCCACACAGGTACCATCCATTCTTGAATTTCGCTTGATATCCGGCCGCGTTGTTCCAATAACCGCGAATCTGCGACGGCCAGCCTGGGCGCAGAGCAATCAGACCTGCCGCAGCCGCCCGATTCACTGGTTCGTAGGTCTTCGGATCGAGCACGGTTGCGTCGATTCCCGGAAACGGCTTGCCCATCGAGCCAGGCTTGATTTCCATCCCGGGGAAATTTGCAATCACGATGCAGCCGGTTTCGGTCTGCCAGAACGTGTCGTGGAATGGTTTCCCGAAGACCTCTCTCGACCAGATCACGGCCTCGGGGTTCAGCGGTTCGCCCACGCTGGCCAGATGGCGCAGGCTGGAGAGATCATGCTTGCGGGTAATTTCTGCTCCTTCCTTCATGAGCAGACGGATGGCGGTCGGCGCCGAATACCAGACGGTAACGCGGTACTTTTCGATGAATTCGTACCATTTTTCGGCGTTGAAACCGGAGTCCAGAACTGCTTGTGTAATCCCGTTCGCCCAGGGACCGATGATGCCGTAGGACGTGCCGGTTACCCAACCCGGGTCGGCGTTGCACCAATAAATATCGTCAGAGCGCAAATCGAGGACCCATTTTGCGGTGAGATACTGCGCAATGATCGAGTAGTGGACGTGCTGCGCACCCTTGGGCTGACCCGTGGTGCCGGAGGTGTAGTGCAGAACCGACGGAGATTCGGCCTTCGTCGGGTAGATTGGGAAGTCCTCGACGGGCGGTGCTTGTTCCATCGCGAAGGCGGTCTCGCGTTCCTGTAGAGAGCCTTGGGGCGCGTCCACCACGATGACGAGCCGCAAGTTCGGGAGCCGCTCCCGGATCTTGCGGATCTTATGGAGATGTTTTTTCTGCGTGATGATCGCAGACGTGCCAGCGTCTTTGAGCCGCACGCAAAGGGATTCGTCTCCAAAAGCGGAAAAGAGTGGCTGGGCCACCGCACCCATTTTCAGAATTCCTAGAAATCCGATGTACAGTTCAGGTAGCCGGTCTAGAAAAAGGCATACCCGCTCGCCGGGGAAAATTCCGAGGCTCGCGAGGAAATGGGCGATGGTGTTGGAGCAGACACGAAGATCGTTATAGGTGAAGCGCTTCTGGTTGCCCTGATAGTCTTCCCAAAGCAGCGCCGGCTTCGGTGCCAGTCCCAGTTGGCACAGGCGATCACTGCACATCCAACCGATGTTGATGACATCGCCCGGGCGATAGCCTAGCTCGCGCTCAGCAATCGCCCAGTCGAAATTCGCATTGAGTTGCTCGTAGGAGGGCGGATCGCTCATGGGCTTGTTTCCCTCCTGGTGTCCGTCCGGCAACCTTCGGGTTCACCACCAAGCCAGCCGCATGTTTGGAAACGGCGGCAACGGAGTAAACAAATCCATTGTGACCATACTCCTGTATTTGCCGGTTGGCAGTGACCCTAGTCAATCACCGCTGTGACGCAGCGCACGCCGTCCTTGATGGCCACGCCGACGGAATTTGCACCCTCCAAGCCGGGCGCCGCTTAAAGCGATAACAAGTTCTTAACTCAATACAGAACATCAGTTCTGTCCCAGACCCGACCAATCGCCTGCCAGAACCCCCCCGCGCTGTCACGCAGCTGCGGGACGCGGCTTGCCTTCGGGCGGCGTTTCAATATCCTCCAGTTTCTGCACGCGATGCAGGAACACGTACGCGGCGAGCACGCTGAGCATCAACAGCGAAAGAATCATGACGAATAGCGCGAAAGCAGCCACATTTCGGATGGGGCCTGTGATCTCACGCTCTTCCTGACTGCCCACGACGATCCACGGAAGGTTGGGGAACGCATCCTTCAATCCGACATCGGCGAACCCAACGAGATATTTCTCGCCCTTGGGAAACGTGGTGAAAAGGTATCCGGTCTCGCGACCCCGCAGGTTCCCGAGAGAGTCCCGGATCGCGCTGTATTCTTCGGAGTGGATCTTCATGGATGGAGTTACGCCGGGTGCCTGGATCACGGTTCCATCGTCGCGCACCAGGAACAGTCGCCCGGTACGTCCGGTCTGCTGCCGGTTCAGTTGCGCAAACAGCGGCGAGACATCTATCAGAGCGGTGACCGCACCGATGAACCTGCCTGTGCTTTCCTGCAGGATGGGGTAAGCGATGCTTATGTAGGGCAGGCGGTTCTGTTCGTCATAGCGCAGATCGGCGACGTGGATTGCGCCCTGCCCTTGGGAGTACAGCACCGCCCAGTAGCCGCGATCGGTCTGGAAATAGTGCACAGGCTTGTCCGTTGCCGCGACGGTGGCGCCGCTGGCATCCGCCACGGCGACTTTCAGCAAGCCTGGATTGAGCTCCCTCATGCGACGGAGTTGGCGGGCCAAATCGGAGGCGAGGATGTTTTTCGCCAAGGCATCGTCCTCCGAGTTGTTCCATTTCTGCTCGGTAGCTTCGATCTTGCCGAGGACGGCGTCCTCGGAAAGGCGCTCGTATTGGTGGTTCGCGGAAGCAACGGCCTCAACGACACTGGGGTTGTTGGCGATCACGCTGACGTCCCGCAAGCGCACTGCCATGAATTCGGAGGTAAGCTCGGCCGCGCTGCGGGTCATGTAGCGGATATTTTCGCCGGCCATCTCGCGAATCTGGCTGTCTGCCTGCAACGCCACATAGAAGCCGAAGACAGTGAGCGGAACCAGAATCAGGATCAGACCGACAAGCACTCGTTGGAGCGAAGTACGTAGTTCCAGAGAATCGAGGGGCATGGGAACCTCCTCTACGCACGACGGCCGTCGTGCTGGATCGAACATTGATCGCACCTGCATCGCTTGGGAGAGCGGAAGAGACAGGTGCGCAGCTTCAGAGTAGCCCGTTCAAAGCATTCTGTCTGTGATTAACCGCACAGGCTCGTCCCCATCAATTTGCTGGCCGTTCCTCTCCTGTGGAGCAGTTGGCGCAATGGCATAGCATGGGCTGGTGCGGTCGATCGCTGCCATTCATCGCCGCGCTTGCATCGAGAGGAAGCCAGTGGTCTCAACATCAACCAACAGGAACAGCAATTTCCTCAAGACTCAGCGTCTCTATCCGATTTGTAAGGACCGACACGTGCGTATCATCATCGAGTGCCCGGAGAAAGTTCCCACTTAGAGGCCGGATAAATTTACGCGAACTGTCCTTCGCTCAACTTCAAACCTCTTGCAGTCCGGCGGCGGACCATACATTTGCGACAACCACCCTTTTGCGATCATTGGATAGTCTGCACGGTCGCGGCGGGTTTTCAAGGGGGTCAATTTTGCCCGGACATCTGCAATATGCGAACGCCCGATGAGATGCCCACGAGTGCGTCAAGTCACTGCAACCGTGCCCGAACAGGAGTAAAAGAGAATTAGGCCGGAAGTCGTCCGACTTTCGGAAGGTAATTCATCTCGCCAGGTTTCCTAGAGGGAGCGGAAAGGGGAATTCATGCCCGAGCGATGCAAACAGTGCGAACGATACGAAAAGAGCTTGAAAGAGTTGCGTGAGCGTCGTATGAATCTGTGGCGCAGGGGAGAGCTTACGGACGCCGCCTCGGAGAAGCTAGCTGCCGACGAGCAACGGATTGACAAAGAACTAAGAGAACATAGGGCAGCCGAAGCGGAAATAACCCCGATGGGAGCGAAGGCCGCCTAATGTACTTACGCATCCATCCGTGCAGAAGCCCCGACAACGCCGAAACCGATCCCGCATCGAAGCCGTGATGTGCCGGCGACTCGGTATTCGCTCGACAGTAGCCGCACCCATCCGCTACGAGCGCGAGGTCGCCGGAGTGCTGGAGGTTTTCTCACCGCAGTCCTCTGCTTTTGACGAGGGCGATCTCGCGGTTCTGGAGCGTCTGGCACAGACCGTGCTCCTCATGGTAAGCCACACGCAACCCTTCAAGCGCGGTTGCAGAGTATCCCCCGCGCACAGTCTTCCTCTACGAACATCTCCCCAAAGTGCAGAATGCTATACTGCCTCGACTTGCGACAGTTCGGGCCGGTCAGGCGCTTCCACAAAAGAGTTGGAACTCGGATTCCCGCAGCAGCAAGAAGGAGATTACAGATGAAACGTGCTCTGCTGAGTTTTGCGATTTTGCTTCTACTGCTTTCTTCCGGGCTCGCGCAGCAAACTGCCACCGTTCCCGCACAGCATTCGGCCCATCCGCCGAGCACAAGTCCACAAACGCCGTCAGCCGACAAGATCTGGGCGGATTTGATGCAGGGCAACAGACGATTCGTTACGGGTAAAGCACACTCTCACGAATCGGTCAGCCTTCGTAAGAGCCTCGCAACCGGTCAGCACCCTAAGGTCATCGTGCTCGCTTGCTCCGATAGTCGAGTTGCACCGGAGTTAGTGTTCGATCAGAACCTCGGTGACCTTTTCGTAATCCGCTCCGCTGGGAATGTCGCCGACGCGATTGGTGTAGGCAGCATCGAGTATGCAGCGGAACATTTGGGGAGCAGCCTCCTCGTGGTTCTGGGTCACACAAAATGTGGCGCGGTGAGGGCCGCGTGCTCGGGAGAAAAAATGCCCACTCCGAACATGCAGGCGTTCGCGGACAAGATCGATCCGGCAGTCTCACAGGCAAAGAAAGCCGGCGTCACGGACGGCGCACTGGTCGAAGCCGCGATCAAGGAGAACGTCCACCAGAGCGCAAAGGATGTGCTCGCCAGCAGCGCGGTCTTGCGCCATCTTGTGGAGGACGGCAAACTGACGGTCTTCGAGGCTGAATACCAGCTAGAAACGGGCGAAGTCGTCCGGCTGGACGGCGGGCACCATGAGAGTCCGTAGATTCCGCTTCTCTGTGACTACTCTTTAATGAGCGTCCGTCCAGAGCGCAACACGATACCACGGGAACGCTGCTGGGGTTTTCCAAGCCGCCCTCAGGCGAAAGGGAAGTGCCCGATTGGCTCAGGACAGGCAAGGCTTTGGTCGGGGAATTCTTTGAAATGCTTAGGCGTAACCATGTACGTCGTTGTACGCCCGTAACTTGTCACTTGACTGCAGCCGAGATACAAGTTGCTTTGGAAAAGAATTTCTTGGAGGGGGCATTATGAAAAGCGTGTTCACATCGTCATTACGGCGCAGAGGATCTACGATGCGGTTCCTTCACAATATTTGCACGGACGATCAAGGACAAGATGTCGCTGAATATGCCGTCATGCTCGCCGTCATCCTGGTATTGGTGATCGGCACTGTGCGTCTGATTGGGGGCAACGCCAACAACGCCTTCTCCAGTGTTGCCAGTTCTCTAGGGTCGTAGTAATCCCAGGTTCCACCAGCTTTAGGTATGGCTTCGACTTGGCTTGCCCTCAGGCAGCCCAAGCGGGGGCAGGATTCGGTATAATCGCGGCAGTTTCATCCGTGGAGCGGTTCGATGCGCAGCAAAAGCACGGGAAATCGCCACCGATCTCGAAAGCGGATTCTCCTTGTTGACTACAATCGCCCCGTGGCGGAGCGGCGGGTGCAACTGCTGCGTACGCTTGGTTACAAGGTGGATTATGCTTACAGCGACCTTGAGGTAGACTCTTTGGTCGGTCATCACCGCTACGATCTGGTGCTCCTCGCATTCCACAGCTGCAGCGATGCCGGCAAAGCCACCTCAATGTGCAGGAAACTGGAGCTCACGACTCCACGATCGGTGGTGGGTTGGCTCGCCAGCCCTCTCACGTTAATCCCTGCGCGTTTATGCCCGACGGTTGTTCGGGAAGATCAGGGGCTCAAGGACTTTGTAAAACGGATCAAAGCCTTGGTGGCGTCGAGGCAGAAATGCCGAGCGGTCTGTGTGTTGCCGGAAGAAGGTGAATGTGCTTGGGGAGTAGCTGGGGTGGGCGGTAGGCGTGGTCGCCTGAGTGTAACAGCCCTCACTTTCATACAAAAAGTCCGGACCGCATCGAAGCATAAGAACGAGGGGGTACGAGCAGAACGGGTCAGAGTTTACTGACCGGTACCCCTTCAAAAACTGCCTCTTTTTACCCTCATAAACATCGAGTTCCCGCGTCAAGTGTTCGGCGTTAGAAATGTGTAATTTTCTAACCCGGCCATAGATATCCCTTCGGAAAGAAAAGGTGGTTTCTGTGATCCGACGCTGTCGAGGTTGTTTCGCCATAGCCGCCGTGGTAGTACAGCTATTCGCCATCAGGGCCGTGGCCGCCGCGCAGGCGCAGCCATTTCCGGGTGCCGATTTGTCTGCCATGTACGAAAAGCTGCGCCACGAAATTGCAAGCATCAAGGCTTTCGACAACCACGGACATCCAGGATTGCCTGACGACAGTGAAGTGGATGCTATGAGTATTCCCGCCGACAGTTCCCTGCCGTTTCGTCTGCGAGAAGAGAACCTGGAGTTCGTTGCCGCTGCCCGTGCACTCTTCGGGTATCCCTATACTGATTTTTCTCCCGAACATCTGTCTTCTCTGGTCAAAGAGAAGCAACATCTTCGCGAATCGCTGGGCGCTGCCTATTTCTCCCACATTCTGGATCAGGTTGGCATTGAGACCGCGGTCGCCAACCGTGTTTCCATGCCCAGCTACCTCCAGCCAACTCGTTTTCGCTGGGTCTTCTTTGTAGATGCGTTCCTGTTTCCGCTGAACAACCAGGAACTGGCGTCGAAGAATCCGGACCTGCAACTGAACGTGCCGCTCGAAGAGAAGCTCCTGCAGCGCTACTTGACGCAGGCCGGCCTGAAGCAGTTGCCTGGAGATTTTACGGATTACCTGGCTTTTGCTTCCCGTATTTTGGAAGCAAACCAGAAAGCCGGCGCGGTTGGAATCAAGTTCGAAATTGCCTACCTTCGTCCAGTCTCATTCTCCGATCCGGGGCGGGAGCAGGCGGCCGCCATTTACTCGAAGTACGTCCGCGGAGGCAAGGTCCCGGAACCCGAGTATCGCCTTCTGCAGGACTTCCTTTTTCGCTACTTGCTAAGGGAAGCAGGGCGGTTGCAACTTCCAGTGCAGATTCATACAGCGGTCGGCGCCGGCGATTACTTCAACTTGAGCGGCGGGAAGGTGATGAACCTGGAAAACATTCTCCGGGACCCGCGTTTCGACAATGTCACCTTTGTGCTCCTGCACGGCGGGTTTCCCTATGAGCGCGAAGCCATCTGGCTGGCCGCGCGTAAAAATGTCTACTTCGACAGCTCATTGATGGGATTGTTTCTTTATCCGGCGCAGTTGAAGAACGTTCTGCGGCAGTGGTTGGAGCTTTTTCCAGAGAAGGTCATGTATGGCTCGGATACGTTTCCCATCAGCGACGTCCTCGGGGCAGAAGAGTCGTACTGGTTGGCCACGGAGTCGGCCAGGAACGCACTAGCCGCGGCTCTGGCGGAGATGGTTTGCGAAAACGAAATCAGTGAGGCACAAGCCGTCGCGATGGCCCATGCTTATCTGCACGATACCGCCGCCGGAATCTACCGAAAGGCCATGAGACCGGCTTCCCCGTAAGCTTGCCTTGAGCGGACAAGTAAGAGCCCCCGCATAGCAGCAGATTTAATGCAGATACAGAATTTCCGGCACTTATGCGTGCGAGCCTATCTTCTATGCTGCAGCGCGCAAAAAGGAGCGCACAACATCGAGAAGGTAATCTACTTCGCCCGCGTTGTTACTCTCGTGAACCGCCACACGGACTCCTCCTATTCCTGAAACATATCGCAACGAAACTTGAATATGTTCCTGACTCAGGCGCCGGACAAGCAGTCTTTCTTGTCCCGCACCACCTGACAGATGCAACGTAACAATTCCCGACTGTGTACCCTCGGGAACATTGACCCCGCCAAGTATCTCCACCCCCATTTCGCTAAGTCCCGCAACCAGGCGTTTTCTTAAGCGCCGGATTCGCGCCCACACGCTTGCCTGTCCTTTGGATTCGAGTTCACCCGCTGCTGTATCCAGCGCAGCGGCGCCGAGCCAGTTCGGGAACCCTCCGGTTTCCAGGCGAACAGCATCCTGCCGCAGCGGTAACAGGTCAAACGGTGAACGTGACGTTAGTCCCATGTAGCGATCCCAACCCATCTCCGGTTCGGCCAGCGCCAGATATCCACGGTAGCTGGGGTCGAGCACCTCAAGCAGCCGTTGGCTCAGACAGGCGAATCCCAATCCAAACGGGCTCCGCATCCACTTATGCCCGCCCGCGCAGTAGGCATCTACACCGAGTTCTTTGAAGAAAACTGGGATCGCACCGACTTCCTGAATGCCATCGGCGATCAGATAGGCTCCGCTTCTTGACGCCACTTCGCGGATCGACCCCACATCCGCCCGGCACCCGCTCACTTCCTGCACGGTACTGATGACGATGGCCCTGGTCCGGGAATTGGCGCAACGCGAAAAATGTTCGGCAGCAAGCTGCCCTCCAGTGCTGGGGACCGGCACCAACTCAACGCCCAGGCGGCGGCAGATGTCCCGCCACACGACCGTTGCTCCCATGAATTCGACGTCCGCAATCAGGACGTTGTCATCCCGTTGCAGGGGCAGTGCAGTTGCAATCATGCCCAGCGCCTGTGTTGTGTTCCCGACAAGCAGAACGCTTTCCAGATCGGCGTGAACAAAACTCGCGATCCGGCGCCGGGCATCGTCAACAGCCTTGAACTGCCGCAGCGTCTCAAGCGTCCCGCTTGTGGCGAATTGGCTTGCGCGGGCAACTTCTTTCAATACCCGCTCGATGGTCTTGCGGCCGGGCCGTCCTAAGGAGGCGTGATCGAAATAGCAAAGGCGAGCATGTTTACTCATGTCCCGAGGGTATTGCGCGTCATCCGGGGTCGCACGGATGATTGTACCCGAATCGCTGATGCATCGTTGCTCAAGGGCATCTAGACATCAATGAATTTCGCACGATGTCACTGCGGCAGAAAGAGGAACTGGTGACGTTCCTGAGCTCGCTGTAACAGAGTGGCAGATGAAACGCCGCTGAGTCTCATTGCACAACAACCTTGCCTGTCATCTTCGGGTGCACCGAGCAGTAGTAGGGATATGTTCCCGCCTTGGTGAACGTGTAGGAGAATTTTTCGTCTGTATCTACCACCTTGGACTTGAACACACCCTCTGTGCTCACCACTGTATGGGGTATGTCGTCACTGTTTGTCCAGGTGACTGTTGTTCCGGCGGGTATCGTGATTGTCTGCGGCCCAAAAACGAAATTATCGATTTTCACCGCCGCGTTTGCCGCGGAGGGCTGGTCATGCGCCGTGACGCTCGATGATCCCGCCAACAACAGCAGCACCGCAATAACTACCGGCGTCGCCAAACTCGTAACCCACGCATTCTTCCTCGTCATTGTCTTGTTTCCTCTCTCGACTTGATTTTCCTGCTTGATCTTCATTTGTTTGGACCAGATCCTTGCGGCCTATCCAAGGGGCGAGCCAAATACGCCCAGGCCGCCGCCATTCCCTGAAACCGAAGACCCCGAGTCCCCGAGCGGCGAATCGACGATTGCCAGGCTGCGACCGCTGACCACATAGTTCACGTCCGTGATACCCAAGACCCGCTGCAACTGATCGGCTGGCACCTTCATGGGTCCAGCTGAGGGAGCTGTTCCCGGCGCAGGTTGAGGGAAAGCGGTCGACATCGCGGTGTGGAACGAAACCTTACCCTCGACCTTCTGCATGATCTGGTGAATATGGCCGTTTAACACAGTCACGGAACCGAAGCGCTTGACGTACGACAAGGCTTGCTCACTGTCGTCGGTTCCCCAGCCCCAATCGGGATAGATGGTCCACAGTGGAATGTGCGCAAAGAGCACAATCGGAGTGCTGGCGGAGCGGCCCTTGAGGTCGTCCTCAAACCACTCCAGCTGTTCGTGACCGAGCGACCCCATGCCTCCAGCTTTCAAATTGGCGACATTTACGAGACCGACGAAATGCACACCCTTGTGATCGAAGCTGTACCAACCATTCCCCTTTGTACCTTTCCCATAGCGCTGGAGATATTCGTCGCCGTTGTCACTTAGCATGTCATGCTCACCCGGCACAAAGTAGATCTGCTTGACAGACGCTCCCTTCAATACCTGGTCCAGCGTATCGAACTCGCTCGGCTTTGAGAGCTGACTCAGATCACCGGTGTGAATGATGAAATCCGGTTTGTGGGGCATCGCGTTGATCTTGTTGATTGCCGTCTGCAAAGTAGCGGTGACGTCCGGGTTGGCTGGCTTGCTAAAACCTATGTGGCTGTCGCTGATCTGAACAAAGCTGAAGTCCCCGCCTTTGCCGGCTTTTCGATCATGGCTCTTGGCGAAGGCCCGGGACACCGGAATGCCGCCGCTCATGGTCCAGACCAGCCCCGTGCCTGCCCATGCCATGCACTTCAAGAACCCGCGACGATCGACGCCATCGTTGTTGAGGTCTTGCAACTTCTGATCGATAAGATCTTGCTTTTTGTCTGGCATTTGCCCTCCGTGGTTTGTAACGGTCTGAGTTGATAACTGGCGCGAGTCGTTTTTATTCCACCGATTTACTCCGCTGGCCCAGTTTCGACTCGACTCGTCTAGCCTGGTCCGTTTACACCGCTGAGAAATCCGCCGAGATGCCCCGTCAGAGCCACAATCAATACCGCGAGCGCTTCGATCGGCAGACGGTACTTTGGCAATGCTCTCTCAGGGAAGCGCCGCACCCGCCGATGGATCCAAAACACCAGCCAGATCAACACACTCGATACGCACCCTAAGATCAGGTGCATTAGCAGTGTCCCCTTTAGCTTTTGCCCCTCGAGCGCCCACTGCCACGCCGCCAGCCCGGACGCCACCACCGGAACCGTCGAAATCGCGGCCAGCAGCAAATTGAAATATGCTGCGTCACCCAGCATCTGGTTCTTCCTCCACTGCGCCAGATAGTCGAACGCCACGGCCGCAATGAACAGCGCGATTGGAAAATGGATCAGCACGACATGTTGCGCATGTTTGGCCAAGAGTACCGTCTTGAGATCGAAAGGATTTACCATCGCCGTACCCCTTCCAGAATTGAGAGCGCGTGGTTCTTCCGCACCAGCATTTCCCAGGCGACTCCAGTTCGCTCTGCGACTCGCTGTGCAGAACCGTCAGAACTCGGCTTTATTCCGCGGGAAATTTTTGTGGGCTATGGGAATAAAACCGCCGCCCGCTGGTTTACCCTAGTGTGCGTGTCGGAGGAGAGCTTGCCATCGGAGTCGTTCGAGCAGCTGGCCATGCCTCACTTCGAGCGGCTCTATAACTTTGCCTGCTGGCTTACGCATGACCGGCAAGAAGCCGAGGATCTTGTGCAGGAGACTTATGCCAAGGCACTTAAGGGATTTTCCTCGTTCCAGCCGGACACGAATTTTCGCGCCTGGATCTACAAGATCCTGCGGAATACGTTCTTGACCTCCCGCACCGGGCTGAAGGCGACCTCGACCGTCCAGCTCGATCTGGAGGGCGAAGAGGAAATCTTGCCCGCAGTCAAGGAAACGCCAGAGAGCATCCTGCTGCAGCGTTCGGATGGGCAACTGGTGCAGCAGGCTTTGGAGCAATTGCCCGTTGCCTATCGCGAGATTCTGCTTCTGTGTGAAGTCGAAGAGATGTCGTATCAGGAAATCTCGGCCACGCTTGCCATGCCGATGGGCACGGTGATGTCGCGTTTATCGCGTGCCAGAAAACTGTTACGCAATGGCCTACGGCCACAGTTTCAAAAAGGGTGCACCAAGGAAGGGTGCACCAAGGAAGAATGAACCAACGGTGAACTATGGTTTGTGAGTCCTGGAAGGCAAAACTCGACACTTACCTCGACGGTGAGCTTCCAGAGCAGGAGATGCGAACCTTCGACGCTCATGTGCGCAACTGCCCCTCTTGCTCAGCAGAAGCTCTTGCGCGCGTGCAGATGAAGCGCGCGATTCAGACGTCCGGAAGGCGGTTCACTCCAAACGCCGATTTCCGGAGACGGATTCAGCAGAGCATTGCACCCAAACCGCAACGCAGTCTCCGTCTAGGATGGATGTTCGCTACTGCGGCGGCCGTCATTCTCGTGGTCGGGACATTGACTTCAATCTATGTGGGATCCCGATCCGGCAGAGACTTGGCTTACCGGGATCACGTTTTCAGCGAGATTGCCGACTTGCACGTGGCGACCCTGGCTAGCTCATCGCCGGTGGATGTGATCTCCACCGATCGACACACGGTAAAGCCCTGGTTCCAGGGAAAAATCCCCTTCGCGTTCAATTTGCCGGAACTCCAGAACTCCGAGTTCACTCTGCTGGGAGGCCGGATGACCTATCTTGATCAAACGCCGGGCGCCCATCTCATCTACGATGTGCGGAAGCACCATATTTCGGTGTTCGTGTTCCAGGAACGGTCGTTATCATTATCATTGAAATTCCCAGCCAGCTTGGACGGGAATTCTCTCTCGCCGAACAAACTGCCGTTCAACCTGGAAACATGGAGTCAAGGCGGGCTGCGCTATTTCGTGATCGGCGACGCAAGCGCTGCCGACATCGATAGTCTCGCGAAATTGTTTAAAGCTGCGTCATAGATTTGACCTCCATAATTCTGATGCGTTGTGCAGTTCTTCAGGATTCGACCTCCAAATCCAAAAACAGGATCCCACCGTAGCTGCCACACACCTGCCCGTATCTAATTCAGAAACTTTTTCTTCAGCAGCGGGTTAGTACTCCTAACCGGCATGGGATATCTTTGCCTCGGGAGGTGGAAATGCCTCGGACAAAGCTGATCGGCGCGGCCCTTGCGCTGTTGCTCTTGCTGCCCTCCACTTCCCTGCCCGCCTTCGCCCGGAAACACAACAAAAAGCTGCCGGCTCCGGCCATCCAGCGGATGGACGAGCGCCAGCGGGCGATTCATGCGCTGAACCGGTTGACGTTTGGGCCGAGGCCCGGAGATGTGGACCGGGTGCTCGCCATGGGGGTGGACAAGTGGATCGCGCAGCAGCTTGAGCCCGGAAAGATTGACGACTCGGCGCTGGAGGCGCGGCTCGCGCCCTATCGCACGCTGCGCATGACGACCGTGGAGATGGTGGAGTACTTTCCTCCGGAGCAGGTGCTGCGGGCGGTTGCGGATGGCAAGATGCCGATGCCGAAAGATCCGCAGCTAAAGGCGGTTTACACGGCGGGGGTGGCGCGCTTTAACGACAAGCAGGCAAAGAAGAACACGAAGGCCGCGGACAATGCGGACTTGCTGGAGATGAATCCGGCGGACGACCTTTCGCAGGACATGAAGGAGAAGCGGCAAGAGGCGCGGGACCATGCGCGCTCGCGGGCGCTGGATCTGGTGGAGATGGCTCCCGACTCGCGCACGCAAAATCTGGCGGCGATGGACGCGGACGAGCGGCGCGGCTTCTGGCGCGCTCTCTCGCAGGACGACCGCGACAAGCTCACCTCCGATATGACTCCGCAACAAAAGGAGCTGCTGCTCTCGCTGGAAAATCCCGTGGCGGTGGTGAACGGCGAACTGCTGCAGGGCAAGCTGTTGCGCGCGACGTATAGCGAGCGGCAACTGCAGGAGGTGATGACCGACTTCTGGTTCAATCACTTCAACGTATTTATCGGCAAGGGCGCGGATCGGTATCTGGTGACGGCGTACGAGCGCGACGTGATTCGTCCACGGGCGCTGGGAAAGTTCAGCGACCTGCTGCTGGCCACGGCAAAGAGTCCGGCGATGCTGTGGTATCTGGACAACTGGCAGAGCGTGGGTCCCAACTCGCAGGCCGCCGCGCGCGCCAAGAATAACGGCAAGGCCGCGCAGGGCCTGAACGAAAACTATGCGCGCGAGGTGATGGAGCTGCACACCCTGGGCGTGAACGGCGGCTACACGCAGAAGGATGTGGCCGAACTGGCGCGGGTGCTGACCGGGTGGACGCTGGAAGAGCCGAGGCAGGGCGGAGGTTTCGTCTTCCGCGAGCCGAGGCACGAGCCGGGAGACAAGACAGTGCTGGGGCGGGTCTTTCACGAGGACG
>Ga0187879_10001726_pt1 | contig 14858 bp, 14 predicted proteins | sample June2016WEW_19_1_FD_132423 | JGI IMG/M metagenome (GOLD analysis project Ga0187879, IMG submission 132423) | Peatland microbial communities from SPRUCE experiment site at the Marcell Experimental Forest, Minnesota, USA - June2016WEW_19_10 | ecosystem: Environmental > Terrestrial > Soil >... | reverse complement strand
GGAGTCGTTTATCACGCCACCTATCTACGCTATGCCGAACGCGCCCGCACCGAGGCGTTACGCGACCTCGGAGTCCCTCACGCGGACCTCGTGGAGCAGTTCGGGGTGATGTTCATGGTGCGCCGCCTGGAAGTGGACTATGAGCGCGGCGCGCGCCTGGATGAGGCGCTGACAGTCGAGACCGAGGTACTCGAAGTTGGCGGCGCCACAACCAGATTGCGGCAAACCGTCCGGAACAAGGACGGCATTTGTGCGGCGCTCACCGTCCGGTTGGCCTGTGTGCGCGTGAATGGAAACAAACCCGGGCGGATTCCGTCGCCGTGGCGGGAAAGACTTTCGGCCATTCGAGACCGGCGCGCGGCGGACGGGAACTGTTAGCGCCGGGGCGGCACCATCGGCACAGGTGCGCTATCGTGACCCTCGTCATGGCCCGATTCGAGTGGGCCGTTTGGCGAAATGTGAGGTCGGGCAGGCGGCGGGCGAGCCAGGGCATGACGATAACGCGAACCATGCCGTGCTGATGATGTGGGCCGGACCGACATGGCGATGTGGTCCAGGCGAGACGGTAATACAGGTGCGCCGGCTGCAGTCTGGGCTGGTAACAGGACATCGAAGGGGACAAAAGACGTGAATTCGACAGTGGACGCGGCCAACCTGGTTACCCAAGGGACCGACTTCTCGCTCTGGGGCCTGTTCCTGGAAGCCAACTTCGTCGTCAAGCTCGTGATGCTGGGCCTGTTGTTGGCCAGCGTCTGGGTGTGGGCCGTCGTATTCGAGAAAGTCGTCAGTCTGCGCAAGGTCAACCGCGAGGCGACAGCGTTCGAGGACCGCTTCTGGTCAGGTGGCAGCCTGGATGAGTTGTTCGACCAGGAAGGCGACAACCCGAAACATCCGATGGCCTCGGTGTTCTCAGCTGCGATGAATGAGTGGCGGCGGTCGAAGCGCGCTGCCGGCGCCGATATCGCTCACTCCTCGGTCCGCGAACGGATCGATCGCGCCATCACCGTCACGGTGACGCGGGAGATGGAGCGGATGGAACGCTGGATGGTGTTTCTGGCTTCTGTCGGAGCCACTGCACCGTTCATCGGACTGTTCGGCACCGTCTGGGGGATCATGCACAGCTTCGCCGCCATCGCACAGATGCACAATACGAACCTGGCGGTCGTCGCACCCGGCATCGCCGAGGCGTTGTTCGCCACCGCGATCGGCCTCGTTGCAGCTATCCCGGCCGTGCTCGCCTACAATAAGATCAGTACCGATTTGTCCCGCTTTGCTGCGCGTCTGGAGGGCTTCGGCAGCGAGTTCAGCGCCATCCTCTCGCGCCAGAGCGAAGCCGCGGCGGGGGCCTGAACGATGGCGTTCTCGCTTAACCAAAAGGGCTTGGTACGCAGCCGTTATCGGCCGTTGGCGGAAATCAACGTCACACCGATGGTCGATGTCATGCTGGTGCTGTTGATCATCTTCATGGTGACGGCACCGCTGATGACCTCGGGCGTGTCGGTTGATCTGCCGAAGACGAACGCCCAACCGATCAACAACGACAGCCAGCCGCTGACCGTATCAGTGCGAGCGAACGGCGACGTGTATCTGCAGGACCAGCTGGTGCCGTTGCCTGACGTGGTCGACAAACTCAAGGCGATTGCGGCGAACAATCCGGACCGGCGCATCTTTGTGCGCGGCGATAAAGATCTGCCTTACGGCCGCATCATGGAGCTGATGGGAATCATCACCCAGGGTGGGTTCACCCATGTCGCGCTGCTCGCCGAACAAACCGGCCCAACGGCGGCCGCGCCCTCCGCTCCTCCGGCGGCCCCGAAATCTGGACGGCCCGGACCGGGCTGATTGTCGGCACGATGTTGCAACGGTCCCCTCCCGTTCTGACCGCGCCAATGAGGCAGTTCCTGTCGCGCAATCCGCGGCTGCGCACCGGTGGGATCGTTTCTCTCGTTGGCCATCTGTTGGCCATCCTCGCGTTGATGATCACAATCCCCAATTGGACGCCCGACCAACAAGAGGAACCGGATGCAACAGTCGAAATGATTTTCGATGGTAAGGCGCAAACCACGATCAAAGCGCCGGCGCCGGCACCGATCCCCGCACCATCGAAGGAAATTGCGCCGCCCGCGCCGCCGGTGACTGAGTCTGCGACAGCTGAACCGATCGAGGCGCCGCCGCCTCCACCGCCGCCTCCACCGCCGCCGGAACCAGCGCGGGTCAGTGCTCCGCAGCCGACGCCGCCGTCCGACGTGCCGCCGCCCGAACCAAGTCCGATCGAGGCGCCGATCATCCCGCCGCCACCTGCGCCACCGGCGCCGCCGCGTGAGGCAACCCCTCATCTGATTACGCCGCCGGTGCCGCCGCCGCGGATCCCGCCACCGCCGGCGCCGCCCAGTCAGACCGCCCAGCCCAACGCGACGCAGAACATGGCAGCGAACAGTAACGCGCTGGACGCGACGCTGTTACGCCTGCGGCAACTGGAGGCGCAGAAAGTGCCACCGCATGCCCATCCCAATCCGAAAGCGGGCGGGCAGCCTGACAGTGGCGGCAACCCCGCAAGCGACGACACCAGTGCTCTGAGCGCGGCGGCGCGCGGCGAGATCGGTGCCCATGTGCGGGAGTGCTGGACCAAGGACGCCGGCGCTGAAGGTATCGATAAGATGAGCGTCGTATTGAACGTCGTCACCGACGCCACCGGCACGACCCGGCTCGCCAACGTAGCCGACGAGGATAAGAGCAAACTGTCGGATCCGGTGTTCCAGGCTTTCGCCGAACGTGCGGTCCGTGCGGTCATGGATGTCCGTTGCGCCACCTTACCGTTGCCGCATCAGATGCTCGGCCACACCAACAACCTGACGTTCCGGTTCCGCCCATGAGTAGCCGTAATGGATTTGCACGGCCGTGTTGGGGCGTATCGAGATTGGAATGTTCCGTCTGACCCGACAACTCCAAGGCGCGATGCCTTTCGCCGTCGACTTTACCGTTATCGTCCACACCACGGGCGCCATGACGGGAAGGTCGTTTCCTACCTGAGGTGACCACCCATGCTGCTTCCGTCTCCACAATTCCGCCGTCGCGATTTCATTTGCACCGCACTTGGCTCCGCTGCGCTGGCCTCCACACCGCGTCCCGTTCTGGCCCAGACGACCGGCCGTACCGGCGGGTCAGCCGTGATCGATGTGAACGGTGCGCGCAATGCACCCATTCCGGTTGCCGTCACCGATCTCGGCGGTGGTCCAATGGGCCCAGATATTTCTGCCATCGTGACGAACGATCTGGCACGTTGCGGCTTGTTCCGGCCGATTGACCGGGCGGCGTTCATTCAGAGTGGACCGTCGGACAGCGGCACGCCAAATTTCCAAAACTGGCGCCCCACCGGCGCGCAGGCACTGGTCACAGGCCAGGCATTCGATGACGGCGCGACCGTGCGTGTGGAATTCCGGTTGTGGGACATCCTGCCCGGGACGCAACTTCAGGGCACTGCATTCACTGCGCCGAAGGCTAACTGGCGGCGTGTGGCGCATATCATGGCCGACGCCATTTATCAGCGGCTGCTTGGCGAGCAAGGCTATTTCGATACGCAGATCGTGTACGTCTCATCGCAAGGTCCCAAGGCACGCGCCATAAGGCGGTTGGCGATCATGGATCAGGACAGTGCGAACCAGCGTTATCTGACGGATGGGACATGGATGGTGCTGACGCCACGCTTCAATCCGAAGCGGAACGAAATCGTCTATATGAGCTACGCCAACAACCAGCCGCGAGTTTATGTGATGAACGTGGCGACCGGGGCGCAATCGTCTCTGGGCCGTTTCAGTACGATGACGTTCTCACCCAGATGGTCGCCCGATGGAGGGACGGTGGTGATGGCTACGACCGACGGGGGCGCCTCGGACATCATCGCAGTTACCGGTGGGGCGGTGCGACGTTTGACGAACTCGGGCGCAATCGACGTCACGCCGTGTTACAGTCCGGATGGTTCGCGGATCGTGTTCGCTTCGGACCGCGGCGGTGACCAGCAGATCTATATCATGAGCGCGAACGGTGGCAGCGCGCAGCGCATAAGTTATGGCAATGGCCGTTACGGCACACCGGTGTGGTCGCCGCGTGGAGACCTGATCGCGTTCACGCGTTACGCGGGCGATACCTCGAACTTTTCGATTGGCGTGATGCATCCGGATGGATCAGGCGAACGCTTGTTGGCCCAAGGTTGGCTGGTCGAGGGACCAACTTTTGCCCCAAATGGCCGTGTGTTGATGTTCTGGCGTGAGACGCCCGGCAATGCGCAAGGGAGCGGGTACTCGGCCAGGTTGTTTTCGATCGACATAACGGGGTTCAATGAGCAGCCAGCCCCGACGCCGACCGATGCCACTGACCCGGCCTGGTCGCCGCTGGGGGTATGAGGGTTGCGCGTAACATTATGACCGTGGGGCCTGTTGGAACGTAATCCTGTTGCCGTGTCTTGCCGCCTGGACGGAATGCCCGGAAAAGGGGCCTTGCGCCGTGGCCAAGAGATATGGCAGAAATACTGACCTATCTGCCCGACTGAATCATAATCCAAGGAAAACTGCCGAGAAAAACCATGCCAGACATCAGCATCACCCGGACCACCTCGCCGAAAACCCCGCCATCGGATGACTCCCTTACGTTCGGCAACGTGTTCACCGACCACATGTTCCTGATGAACTACGATGCGGGGAAGGGCTGGCATGATCCCAGGATTGTGCCTTACGGGCCATTCACGCTCGATCCCGCGACCTGCGTGTTGCATTACGGGCAAGGCATTTTCGACGGGTTGAAGGCGTTTCGCGGTCAGGATGGCCACGTGCGGCTGTTTCGTTTGCCGGACCATGCGCGGCGGTTAAATCGCTCGGCGCATTATTTGTGTATCCCCGAACTCGATCCGGCGCTGGTCGAGGAATCGATCCGCCTGCTGGTGGAGGTGGATCAGCACTGGGTGCCGAAGAAATCGGGAACCTCCTTGTACATCCGGCCCACGGTCATCGCGACCGAGACGTTTCTCGGGGTGCATCCGTCAAGTTCGTATCTATATTACGTGATCATTGGCCCCGTTGGCGCTTATTACAAAGAGGGCATGAACCCGGTGCGGATTTTGGCCTCCGACCAGCATGTCCGTGCGGTCAAAGGCGGGCTTGGCGCGGCGAAGACGATGGCGAACTACGCGGCGAGCCTGTATGGCGCCGAGGAAGCGCAAAAGTCTGGGTATACGCAAGTGCTATGGTTGGACGCGCTTGAGCACAAGTATCTCGACGAGGTTGGTACTATGAATATCATGGTGAAGATCGGCGACGAGGTGATCACGCCTCCTCTGGGCGGCGCGATCCTGGCGGGCATCACACGGGATTCCGTACTGACGCTGCTGCGCGAGTGGGGAATGCGCGCGGTGGAGCGCCAGGTCTCAATCGATGAGGTGTTGGATGCGGCCAAAGCCGGCCAGCTGGAGATGTGGGGCACCGGCACAGCCGCGGTGATCTCGCCGGTTGGTGAGCTTGGTTATAAGGGCGAGCGCTACGTCATCAATGACGGCAAGACTGGAGTGCTGACGCAGAAGCTGTACGATACGATCGTCGGCATTCAATACGGCACCGAGCCGGATCCGCATGGCTGGGCGCGCTTGCTGGGAAACCGCTCCGGGGGATAACGGGGGCGGCCCGGGTTGGTGGAGACCGCGTCGCCGCCAGGGCTTCCTGGCAGGCACCGCAATTTCACAAAGCAACGCAAGCGCACCACGGCCCTTTCATTTGCGTTGATCGCTGACCGCGGAGCGGCGTGGTGGCTCCTTCGTGTCCTTTACTTCCTTTCTGCTTCAAGCGACTGCGCCACGAAAATGGACCGATGGTATTCCCCGTCTCTGACGTTGCGCTGAGTGTCCGGAGCACTCAGAGAACCTCCTTCACGTCTGTGGCGTGACAGAGTTCCTCGTCACCGGGAGTGCCTTTGCCTTCGGGCACCTCAATCAGACGCACTTTCACCCATTCGTCGTCGATTTTCTCGATCACTTCGGCGGTAATATCGCCGATCAGGCTGAGCTTTGCGCCGACTTTGACGGCGATCAGTTCGATCATGTCCAGCCTCCATCAAAACAGGATGCTAAGATTCTTTGCCAGCAACACGTTCTGCTCCAGGATCAGTTCCCGCCGCGTGATGAGCCATGAGTCGCCATTCCGCCGCAGCACGTCAGTACGCCTGCCGATGAAGGTGTAATTCTCGTATTCGACGCGACTCTGAAACACCAGGAAGCGGCATCCGACCGAAACCTCCTGCGGATTTTCCACCGATGGTGTCACCTCGAGCAGACGGACATTGCTGACCATGTGGGTGACCCGGGACAACGGCTCCTCAGCGTAGTGCACGCCGGTCAGGATTTGCTCGACGCGCTTGGTTACGGTCCACTTGTCTTCGTCGAACCAGGAAATGCCTTCACCCTGCCGGGTGTTTTCCCGTTCATCCTGCTCGCCGAATTTCACGTTGCGGCGGATCGGCATGAAGTAGACCAGATCGTCCGCCAACAAATCGAGCCACTCGCGAAATTTTCGGCCGTCCAGAAGATCGGCCTCCTGATACAGGAACTCTTCGATTTCCTGCTTCAGTTCGAAATATGCGACCCCGTGTTTCATTCTGCCGCCCTCTGGATTGATTGGAGGTCTCGGCCCAACAGGGAACCCCAATCGTCGCCATTTAGATAACGTTGCCAGGCGCGGTAGAAATTGCGCGGCGTCTGGTCGGTCATCTGGGTTGCGACCTCGCCTGGGCCGAGATGGGTGGCATTCGGCAGCCTCATCGACATCTGGTAGTTTAGCGGATAACGTTTCGCGATCGTTCCCTTACTTGCGGCGGTGGCATAGAGCCAGTTTTCCATATCATCCTGTTCGGTCATGCCGGCGGGTCCGGAATAGCGCATGTAGTAGTGGCGTAGGACGTCTTTCACTGCGGCGGGTGCGTCGGCGTCAACCAGGAAGAAGCGCCAGGCTTCGGTTTCCGTCGGGCCATGTGGATGCCAGACGCAAATGCCTCGCGGTTGCCGTCCATGGTACGATGCATTCGGGAAAATCGTGCCGACCAAGGGCAGCAGGTTGGCGCGCTTGCCAAGCCGGCGTTTGCGTTCGTGAAAGCAGTGCCGGAAATACTCGTCGACTTCCGGATATTGCTGATAGGTCGGCGTATATTCTACGTCGTCCGGCACATACGCGCTGGTCATGCCGTGGCCTTGCGGATAGCCGACCCAGACTCGTTGCCCTTTCGCATATTCGTTGTCGCGGCGCTGCCCAGGTTGGGCGGACACACTCATGCCGACCATGTCGACGGAGCGGTGCGAGGGGTTGTGGTAAGTGTCGCCAAGGAAGTTCTCGGCGGCGAATTTCCAGTTGGAAGGAAAGATCCATTTATGCACGCCGATCACCTCGGCGCCACCGGGCCGTCCGTCGCGGCAGTCGATGACGTGGTCGAAATGCTCGACCGCGTCGCCGAGCCAGGTGACGAAGTCGGGCGCGTCGGTATCCCAGGTAGCCCAGATGGTGCCTTTGTAGTTTGCCATGCGGGCGACCTCAACGAGACCCCATTCTTCGCGGTTCAGCGTACCGGAATAAAGTGTGCGATATTGCGGTACGCCCTGCAGCCTGCCGTCAGTCGTGTAGCTCCACGAATGGTAGGGACAGACAAACAGCGAGGTGTTGCCCTGTTCGTAGCGGCACACCTTCATGCCGCGATGCCGGCAGGAGTTCAGGAACACATGGATGCCGCCGCGGTCGTCCCGGCACATAATGACGGACTCGTCGCCCATTCGAGAGACGAAGAAGTCTCCAGGTTTGGCGACCTGGCTCTCATGGCCAACGAACAACCAGGTGCGCGCAAACAGTTTCTCCAGTTCCTGACGATGAACGTCGGGAGAGGTGAAGATTTCACGATCCACGGTGCCGGTGGCGAGGTCGATCAATTGCGTCACTCCGCCGCGGCGCGCAGCGGTGCCAGATCACTGCCTAGCAGGGAATCCCATGCCTCACCTTTCAGATACCGAGCATACACCCGGTAATAATTGCGCGGTGTCTGATCGGTGATCTGGGTTGAAACCATGCCGGGAATCGGATCGTCGACCTTGTACGCACCCATCGACATTTGGTAATTGAACGCATAGCGCCGAGCGATTGTGCCTTTGCTGGACTGCGTCGCGTACAGCCAGTTTTCCATATCATCCTGTTCGGTCATCCCGGCCGGCCCGGAATACCGCATGTAGAAGCGTCGCAGCACGTCCTTCACCGCAGCCGGCGCGTCGGCATCGACCAGGAAGAAACGCCATGCCTCGGTCTCGGTCGTGCTGTGCGGATGCCAGACACACAGCGCCCGAGGCTGGCGGCCGTGCCACGACGTGTTGGGAAACAGGTTTCCGGTGAACGGCAGAAGTCTCGCCTTGTTGCCGAGACGGCGCTGCCGCTCATAAAACGCCTGGCGAAAATATTCTTCAACTTCGGGATATTGTGCGTAGCCCGGCTGATAGTCGAATTGCTCCGGCATATGCACACTGTGCATGCCATGCCCCTGCGGGAATCCTACCCAGACGTGCTGGCCCTTGGCATATTCGTTGTCGCGCCGCTGGCCGCGTTGCGCTGAAGGACCAATCCCGATCATGTCCACTGAGCGGTGCGACGGGTTGTGATAGGTGTCGCCCAGAAAATTCTCGGCAGCAAATTTCCAGTTGGAGGGAAAGATCCATTTGTGCACGCCTATGACCTCGGAACCGCCAGGTCTGCCATCCCGGCAGTCCAGTACCTGATCGAGATGGTCGACTGCATCGCCAAGATACGTCATCAGGTCAGGAGCCGTTGGGTCCCAGGAAGCCCAGACGGTGCTCTTATAAATTTGAAGTTTCGGAACCTCGATCAGTGACCATTCCGAGCGGTCCAAAGTGCCTTCGTACAACGCCCGGTACAGCGGCACGCCCTGCAATTTGCCGTCTGTCGTGTAGCTCCAGCTGTGGTATGGGCAAACAAACAATGATGTATTGCCCTGTTCATAGCGGCAAACTTTCATCCCCCGGTGCCGGCAGGAATTCAAGAAGACATGCACCTTGCTCTGCGCGTCGCGGCACATGATGACGGATTCGTCACCCATCCGCGATACGAAATAGTCGCCGGATTTCGGGATCTGGCTTTCGTGGCCGACGAACAGCCAGGCGCGGCTGAACAGATGTTCAAGTTCTTCCTTGTAAAACCCGGGCGAGACGAAAATTTCGCGGCTGATCAGTCCGCGTTGCGTGTCGATCAGTTGATCGATCGGCAGAGACGTCATGCTCCGGTCCTCCGTTGGTGAGACGAATTGTGCCGCAGAGTGGAAGGGAAGGCCAGGGGCTTTACCACCCCTGTAATGCAGCCGCTTCCTCGCGGCAACGTTCCGGACCGCCCAGTACCTGCCGATTGAAGCTGATGCGCTTGAACCAGTAATGCAGCCCGAGCAAATCGGTGAACCCCATTCCCCCATGCGTCTCGGTGGTCATGCGCGCCACCTCACGCGCAACGTCGGCGACATGCGCCTTCGCATGGCACGCTGTCAGCCTCGCCTCATCCGGCAATCCATCCTGGGCGTGTGCAGCGTACCAAACCATGCCGCGACACGGCTCCAGCATCGTCACGCAATCGGCCAGCATGTATTTCACACCCTGGAAACTGCCGATGACGCGGCCGAACTGCACCCGCTCCTTGGCAAATGCCACGGCGCGATCGAGCATGGTTTGTGCCGCACCGAGTGTATCCGCCGCGAGCACGACCCGTCCGGCGTCCAGCACCCGCCGCGCCGCTGCAAGCTTGTCATTGGCGGCCACCAGCAGTTCCGCTGTCGAGCCGTCGAACGACACATCCGCCAAAGGGCGGGTGCGATCCAGCGAACGGTGCAGCGACTGGGTCACACCGGGAGCGTTTGCCGCAACCAGCGCGCCGGTGCCGTCACGCAGGTACACCAGAAAATGCGTGGCGGCGCCGGCATCCATGACGCCGCTTATCGTTCCGGTCAGTCTGGACCCATCCAATGTGGCCGAAGCCGTGCCCGTTTGACCCGCAAGGCCGGCAAACCCGACCGCGATGCGGGCCTCGCCCGCTGCGACCATCGGCAAATACTCGTCCTGCTGCGCTTCGGTTGCACTGTTCATAAAGGCGAGCGGAGCCATGACCGTCGTGCCGGCGAACGGCACCGGTGCGGCGGCATAACCAAGAGCTTCGGCCGCCACCGCGGCGTCCAGCACGCCAAGACCCGCACCACCAAATCGTTCCGGCACGATCAGGCCGTGCAGGCCGAGTTCCGCCAGGCCATGCCACAATCCTTCGTCGTAACCACCGCCCGGTTCGGCCAGAGCCCGCAACCGCTCCATCGGCAGCCGATCCGTCAGGAAAGACCGCAGCGAATCATCGAACTGGCGCTGTTCGAGGCTCAATCCGAATTCCATCAGCCTCTCCCAACCGCCGTCGCCGCGGCAACCTTCGGCTCGCGCGGCAGATCGAGGCCACGTTCGCCAATGATGTTCTTTTGAATGTTGTTCGAGCCGCCGCCGATCATCAGCCCGACATCGTACATATAGTCGATGTTCCAGGTCGTCGCGTCATCGTCTTCGGCATCTTCACCCGCTGATTCGAACGGCAAGCCTGCCGCGCCAAGCGCATCCACCGCCAGTGAGGACAAACGGAACCCCAGCATCGTCCCACCGTACTTGACGATCATCCGGTTTACCCCGGAATCAATTCCCTGCGCTGCCTCCGTTAAAAGTCGCAAATTATGGGCTTTCCAGGCGATCACCTCGCCTTGCAGCCGTAACAGCCGGTCGCGGAACTCAGCCTGACGGATCAAGGGAACGCCATCGATCTCCGAAGATCGCAGCAGTTTGATCAATTGTTCCAGCCGCGTGGTCACCTTGTCGGCATTGCCGATCATCGAGCGTTCGTGCTTCAACGTGACGTTCGCGACGTACCATCCCTTGCCGCGGCCGGCGACAATTTGGGTCTCCGGCACCTTGACGTCAGTGAAAAACACTTCGTTGAACTCGCTGCGTCCGGTCATCGTTTTCAATGGGCGGCGATCGATGCCGGGGGAATTCATCGACAGCAACAGATAAGACAGACCCTCGTGTTTCGGCCGGTCCGGTTCGGTCCGGCACAGCAAAAACATCATGTCGGCGTAGTGGGCGGAACTGGTCCAGATCTTCTGACCGTTCACTACCCAGAACCCGTCCCGCAATTCCGCTTTCGTCTGCGCATTCGCCAGATCGCTGCCATTGCCCGGCTCGGAATAACCCTGACACCAGATGATATCGCCGCGAATGGTCGGGCCGACGTAAGCGCGTTTCTGCTCCTCGGTGCCAAGTTCGAGCAAAGTTGGAACCAACATGGAAACACCTTGATTGGTCAGGCCAGCATAAATGTTTGCAGCGGCAAACTCGCTGGCGATGACGGCGGCTTCCATAACGTCCGGGGTCTTGCCAGCCCCACCATATTCCACCGGAATGGTGCGGCCGACATAGCCGTGTTCCAGCAATGTCTTCTGCCAGTCCAGCGTCTTCTGGTCCGGCCGTTTGCGTCCACCACCAGGCTTCGGCGATTTATGCCCGTGCGTCGCAATGAAGGCGCGGATTTCCGCCTGCAACGCCTGGTATTCCTCGGACAGACTCAGGTCCATCGTGTTCTCCCTTTGCCGGCGTGAGGATGGCGCACCCGCACCATCCTCACCAGAGCGTCAGCCGTTCTGCATGATGTGGATCTGGCGGTCCGCCAACAGGTCGCGGGTCTTCGCTCCGTAGGCCGCCATGTGCGGCGAGGCAGCGTGCGCCTTCAAGTGATCCGGGTTTTCCCACTTCTCGACCACGACAAACGTGTCGTCGCCATATTTGGCCGGCGAGTTCGGCGCGTCGATCACCGGGCCGTATTCGATGCAGCCAGCTTCGGCATGTACGGCCGGCATGTTGGCGTGGAACGCCGCCAGCACTTCGGCTCGCTTGCCGGGTTTGGTGGTAATGACGGCGAGGACGTGGATCATGATATCTGCTCCTTTGGTTGCCCCTTGGGGGTTGCCCCGTGCGTATCCACCTTGGCAGGCGGGCTCGCACGCTGGTCGCGCATTCGTCGCGCGCGGGCTATCCTGCCTCAAACGCCGGAGGAAACGAAGTCATGAGCTACGCGGCGCCGTACGCCGGCCTGAAAGTGATCGACGTCAGTCAGGGCGTCGCGGGTCCCTATTGCGCAATGATGCTGGCCCAGTACGGCGCCAACGTCATCAAGGTCGAGCCCACCGACACCGGCGATTGGGCCCGTGTACTGGGCACGAAATACGGCGATCATACCGCGTATTCGATCCCATCGAACATCGGCAAGCGCTCGATCGCGCTGGATCTGAAGCAGGAGACCGGCCGTGACGTGTTGTGGCGGTTGGTCCGCGGCGCGGATGTATTTGTGCAAGGCTTCCGGCCCGGCGTGATCGAACGCCTCGGCTTTGGCTATGACGCGGTGGCGGAACGGGAACCACGAATTCTGTATCTGTCGGTCTCCGGCTTCGGTCAGAAAGGGCCGTTGGCTGAGCGGCCGGCAATGGATCCGGTCTTGCAGGCCTATACCGGCATGATGTCGGAAAATCGCGGCCAGGACGGCATTCCGCATCGCATCCCGTTCATTTCGATTGACATGAGCACGGCGATTTTCTCGTTTTCTGCTCTCGCCGTGGCGCTGCTTGCGCGTCAGCACGAGCCGCGCGGACGGCACATTGACGCCAGCCTGATGCAGGCCGCGGCGGGATTGCAGGTGGTGCGGCTGATGTCGTCGCATCTGGAAGGTGGTGCCGTGCGTCCCGGCATTCCACCGAGCGGCGTTTACCAGACCAAGGACGGGTTCATGTCGATCACGGTCGTGCGGCCGTGGGAGTGGGAAGCTTATTGCAAGGCCGTGGACGAACCCGCACTTGGTGCAAACGAACATTTCCGGACGCCAGTCGGGCGCGAACCGCATGCCGCGGAAATCGATTCGGTGCTGCGGCCATTGCTGGCGACCGATACGACTACGGCATGGTCAGCGAAATTCACCGAGCACCGCATCATGCATGAGGCACTGAACTCCTATCCGGAATTTCTGCAACAACCGCATGTCGCCGCGAGCGGCGCCGTCGCATGGACGCGCCATCCGCACGTGCCGCAGCCGATTCCGTTACCGAATCTTATCGGTATGCCACCGTTCCAGGACGGTTCGCCCCGTACAATCGCGCCTTCGAAAGGCGAGCACGGTGTGGCGATTCTCTCCGAGCACGGCTATTCACGCTCGGAGATCGACACGTTGATCCAGGCTGGCGTTCTCGTCACCGGGTGAGACCAGGAAAAACAGAGGAACCGTAGCATGACAGCATCCATTACCCGCCGCGCCGCATTGGGCACCGGACTTGCGGCCACCGCTCTGACCCGGCGGGCGAGGGCGGAACAGCCGCCGATTCGCATCGGCGTGTTGACCGACATGGCCGGGGTCTATGCCGCCAATACCGGTCCAGGTTCGGTTGTCGGTGCGCAGCTGGCGGTGGAGGATTTTTTGAAGACCAATCCGGGTTTTCCGGTGGATGTCGTTTCCGCCGATCTGCAGCTCAAGCCCGATGTCGCAATGGCTATCTCAGGCCAGTGGCTGGATACCGGCGGGGTCGATCTGATAACCGATGTGCCGTTGTCCTCGGCGGCTTTCGCCATCGGCGATCTGGTGAAGCAGAAGGACAAGGTCGCGATCTTCACCGGCGGCGCCTCGGCAGACATCACGGGTGCCCATTGTGGGCCGAACCATCTGCATTGGGTGTATGACACCTGGTCGATGCCGCACGGCGTGGTCGACGCAACCGTCAAGGAAGGCGGCGACACGTGGTTTTTCATCACCGCCGACTATGCGTTCGGGCACTCTCTGGAAAAAGATGCCGCGAGCTTCGTCACAGCAGCCAAAGGCAAAGTGCTGGGCGAGGCGCTGGCGCCATTTCCAGGCACGACGGACTTTTCCTCCTTCCTGGTGCAGGCGAAGAGCAGCGGCGCCAAGGTACTGGGCCTCGCCAACGGCGGTGGCGACACGGTCAACTGCATCAAGCAGGCGTCGGAGTTTGGCCTGATGAAAGGCGGCATGAAGGTTGCCGGCCTGATCTTCCTGATCCATGACGTGCACGGCGTCGGGCTGGCGGCAGCCCAGGGCGTGATGCTGACGGAGCCGTTTTATTGGAATTTGAATGACGGAACGCGGGCTTTCGCGAAACGGTTCGCGGCAAAGATGCCAGGCAACGTGCCTGGTTCGGTGCATGCCGGCCAGTATTCGGCGGTCACACATTATCTGAAGGCTGTGACCAAGGTCGGTTATGACAAGGCGAAGGCCGATGGCCTCGCAGTGGTCGAGGCGATGAAGGCAATGCCGACGAAAGATCCCTTGTTCGGCGACGGCCTGGTGCGCAAGGACGGCCGGGTCATTCACAAATTGTATCTGTTTGAGGTGAAGTCGCCGGAACAATCCAAGGAGCCCTGGGACTATTACAATCTGAAGCGGACCGTTCCGGCATCCGAGGCGTTCCGGCCGATGAACCAGGGTGGATGTTCGCTGGTGTAAACACCGACTTCCGTCAGCTGCCAGGCTATCGGCAGCAACTCTGACCTCATCACCGGGCCTTGACCCGGTGATCCCGGGCGGTGCGGTGATTGATGGCCGGCCCGAGGGCGGGCCACGACGAGGATTGCCTAAAAGTCTTGTGTGGACGGCCCCTTGAATTCAAGAGTTTCGATGAGGATTCTGACGGGCGGGTCGACTGCGATCATGTGTCCGGCCTGTTGACGCGGCATCATGACCGCTGGCCCAGATGGGTTCCGCGAT
>Ga0187879_10001722_pt1 | contig 14870 bp, 11 predicted proteins | sample June2016WEW_19_1_FD_132423 | JGI IMG/M metagenome (GOLD analysis project Ga0187879, IMG submission 132423) | Peatland microbial communities from SPRUCE experiment site at the Marcell Experimental Forest, Minnesota, USA - June2016WEW_19_10 | ecosystem: Environmental > Terrestrial > Soil >... | reverse complement strand
GTCGATAGTTATGTGCCAGCCATAGGCCAACAATACCCAAGAAAACCGTCCCCGCGAGCTGGGCCCAGATCACCTCTAACATGCGAAACTCACCGTCCTATAGCTAAGGCGCCTACTGCCGACCAAATGCGGCGGCCGGCTTGGTGGTCAGTCTGCCGTGACCTCGGCGGAACGTGCCACAGGAACACCAGGACTTGCATGCCATGCGGGCTTTGACATATCGGGACCTCGTGAGCCGGCGGTAGCCGAGCGGGGGCCTCCTACCTGCGCACAGCCCGGTGCCGTCCGAGACAGTCTGATCGAGCTTGACCACGTTGGCTCCCAGAACTGACTCCTGGCCCGGGTCGGAGAGGAGCCTCCGCTAGCGCATTCGAAACTACTGACGACCGTTCGGCTCAGGACGGCAGCGCCGGGCCGACCGCAGCTACGGTCACACCCTACGAGATAGAGCGGCAGGCAAAGACCGACGTGACGGGGGTATACGCACACTGCGCCCGGTCCAACCGGGCGGGTACGGGCCGTTACCGGCGTCGATCATGAAGCGTCGTATTTGCAGTAGCCGTTGACATGGCCGATATCACTGGCTGCTGTCTCTGCTTGCAGCGCAGTGCTGTACGGTCCCCCGACCACGCCGAGCATCGCTCCGGCCTCGAGAAGGTAGCCGGCGAAAGTGGAATCGTTAGCTTGGCTTTCCACAAAGGAGGACCGGTGAGACAGCTTCAAGTCGTCCCGGAGAAGCTTGGCCTGGGCAGGCCTGTATGGCGGGTTGGGGGTGCCCTTCCCGACCGCGTTATGGAGCGTCGCCGCGATGCCAGGAAAGACGAACCTGTCAAAGCGAGCGCAGACGGTTATCTCGATGTCCGGCGTGGGACTCGCGGCAGCGGTGGCGTAAGTCTCCGTTCCCACGGGCTTTGTCGTAGTCGTGCTGCCCGGTGACGTGCATCCGACAGCCAGGGAAGCGACAGTCACCAGGCAAAGCGGGCCAAGGCGAACGTCGGACCTCATGGCTGCGGATCCTCTGGGTCGGGGTCTAGCACCCTGCGCTCAGCCCGGTACTCGGCACCGTCGCGGGTGAATGCAGAGAACCAGACGACCTCGGTGTTCCCGGCGTTGTCCCACGACGAACTGACGCTGGTCCTGATGACGCCGATGAAGCCGCTTTCCAGCGGCCGATCCAGGCGCAGCGGGCCGGTCTCCGCGACGCGCTGGTCCGCCTCGCTCTCGATCCAAGCCTGATAGCCAGAAACCTCAGTCATGCGCGAGAGCGTAATGCCCTGGTGGTAAGGCGAAGGCATGATTGTGTTATGTGATATTTGCTGGGCGTGTCTAAGTTACTTAATTATCAGCCACTTTGCCCTGGAGGGCCGGCTTCAAGATCCCGCGCCGGCTTCAATGTAATAACCCAGCACCCGCTCACCCAGTTCTGTGGGTGACCAGCTTCGCTCTATGCGTCGGATCACGGGTGGGCGGAGAGTGGGAGGCTTCGGCTTATTAGTGCGTTTTGCGAGTGATGCTTGCCGGTTGATCTGGCCCTGGAAATCCTTGCCGAGCTGTTCCATCGCCTCGGGCGTCCTGTCGGTCTGGTGGGCTAGGCCGTGCCGGACCAGGCTTCCGACCACGCTCGTGAGAACAGGCTGGAGATGGGGCCGGTATTCGAGAATCCATCTTTCCGCCCAGGAGCGGCGGCCAGCCATCCAGTCGCCACCAGTGGGCTGATAGGGCCGCGGACTGGTCCCATCGGAGGCAACCCCCGGCTCATACCGGACCAGCAGATCTAGCAGACTCACATGCAGCCGGCCAAGATCAGCCATCGCCTCAAGCGCGAACTGCGGCAAATCAACAGCATCACCCTCAGCTATCAGGCCCTCCGCGAGAACCTTTCCCAGCGCCTTGACCTGCGGCGGCCACGTGGTGCGTTCGGCCGCCGCCATCGCGATGGCGGTCTGGAGCTGCGCCTGGTCCGAGCCGGCGATCCGGTCGGCCAGCTCTTCGGCATCCAGGCCGGCCTCATCGGCAGCCGTTTCCAGCATCTCCCCAGCCCGCCGCTGTGCTCCCGTCCAGAACTCCTGCCAGGACTTCACCGCCAATCCTTCAAACAGGGGACCGGCTGCGCCAAAGACAAGAGCCATGCCTGGACCGAGCCGGATGCCCGCAGCGGCTCCCACTATTCCGGCGGCTGCCTTCGCCAGTGCAGGCTCGGCGCGATCGCCGCTGCTCTCATCAGGATCATCCACGACGCACGCTACACAAACTGGCCTGCGCCCCGGGCGCAGTTCGGTCAGCACTGGCAGCCGTCCTCCTCGGCTACAGGCCAACTGCCACCGGCTAGTAGCGGCCCGCTCAGCGCCTCACCCTGGTGAGCGGGCGCCCGCTGCGTAGCCCGCGGAGTGCCATGGTGTCGTTGCTACTGCTCACCACGACCGGTGTCAGGAGCGGCCAGCCGCATCCGACCCCGCTCTGCTGCTTTGCCGGCGACGCCCGGTGATGGGTGCTTACCTCTGCCGCGTCAGTCAGTCCGGTTCGCGGCCTGAACTTGGGGTCCGGGCACATCTTCGGCGCCTTCTCCGGATCCAGGCGGTGCGCCGGCGGAGTCGCCGGCGTGGTCGAACCGGCCAGCCTTTACCGCGTCCAGGAACTCCCGCCACTCGCCCGCCGGGAAGTGCAGGCGCTCATCGGCGGGGTAGCGGCTATCGATCAGGTCCACGGCGCCCCGGTGCGAGCAGGGCACGGCCACGATGGTCATGGCCTGCCGTGTTGTTCGGCGCGGAGCTTGGCAAGGAGCTCGGCTACGGTGCGCCCGGTGGTGACCTCCTGGCTCTGCGGCATCGGGCGCCGGACGGCGACGATGCAGAACTCCTCGACGTGAAGCTGGTGGGTGGCGCCGAACTCTTCCAGTGCACCGGCGAGGGTGACGTCCTGGGCACCTTCGGTATCCATAGCTGAATCGTGTCATGGTTCATCATGGTTCATCGTGTATCGCCAGGGTGAGGGTTAGCTATCTATCGTGTGATCATGATCAACAGGTCGTCGGCGATACCGCCCTGGCAGCAACTGGCGGACCTGCTGCGCAGCCGGATCGACTCAGGTGAGTACGCGCCCGGTGACCGGATCCCGTCCGTCGTCTCACTCGCCCAGGAATATGACCTGGCGGCCGGGACGGTGCGGAAGGCCCTCAGCGCCCTGCAGCGGGAGGGCATGGTGGTGTCCCGGGTCGGCTGGGGAACCTTCGTGGCCGAGCGGGACTAGCCACAAGGCCATGTAGTCAAGGACTGGCGCGTAGCGGTTCTCAAGACCGCCGCCAAGGGCACGATGAGCTGCACCGGCGGAGCAGGCAGTCCGCGTTTGGGCACGTATCCGGCCCCCGCGGGCCGCACCCGACACCGCTGCCCACCATCGCCAGCCGGGCCGCTGCTTACTCCCGGAAGCTGGCTGGGGCGGGTGTCAGGGGATGACGGGAAATCCGGTTGGGACCGACGTGTGTCACCTCAGGCCGCTCCGTCCGGGTGACATCTCAGTGACAAATGATCTTCAACGACGAACAGGCCAGGACCACTATGGCCCTGACCTGCACTTTCAAGTGGAGCTGAGGGGATTCGAACCCCTGACCCCCTCGATGCGAAGCATGGAGACTCCGTCCGGCGCGGTCGCTCGGCGTCGCGTCACGGCAGCTAGTGGCGAAGTGCCGTCGTGGTCCGTCGCCGCATGGCTGGCGTTGCCTGGGGTCGTTGTCACTTGGCTCGTCACTGGCTTTTCCGGATCTCTTCAAGAAAGGAGATCCGACATGGATATCTGGTTCCGGACGTAGCACAGTCCTGCCAGGCCTTCCTCGATCAGCCAAGCCTTGCCGAACTCAGGGCTGATCCGGGCCGCAGTGCCGGGCAGACGGCCATGCCGGCCCGACCCTGGGGATCGCGGCATGGATCCGGCGCTGCGCGAGCAGCAGGCTCGGCGGCTCGAGGGCCTCGACCGGCACGACGACGCTGGCGCGGTGGCCGCGATGGCCCAGCGCGGCGGGCGGCAGGCACGCTGCATCGTGCCGGGCCGGCACGCCCCGCACGACAAGCTTGATCACTGGCTCCAGGTGGCCGCGCCGGTTCCCGGGCGGATCGGGTTCGCGATCGGCCGCAGCATCTGGTGGGACGTCCTGCACGCTCACCTGCACCACCGCGGCACGCCTGGGAGGCCCGGCGCCGGATCAGCGGCGCCTACCTGGACTACGTCCGCTACCACCTCAGCGCCCGCGACGGGATGCTGGCCGGCGAGCCCGATCCGGAGTTGTGGTGAGCACGCGACAGGAGACCACAACCGCGGAGTCGCGCTGCCGGGGCAGGCGAGCCCGCTCCCGGCAGCGAATCCCCTATCGTCCGCCACGCCGACCCGGTTCCGAGATCACCAGGTCGGTTCCGTGGTCTAATCCGAGCGGGCTTGCGGCGGCGCGGGCGCGATCTGCAATGTCGCCAGCCCGAAAACATACGGGCCATAAGCGGTCGCGACGACGGCGACCGTCGTGAGCGCCGTGACGTTCTTCGGCGCGGTATAGAGGCCGCTGTCGATCGTTCCGATGGCGGGCAGCACTGACCAAGTGATGCTGGCCGGGGTCGCTTCGGCGTCCACCGTGGCCGCGGTGAACTGCTGGCTCGCGCCCGCGGGCAGCGGGCCTGCCAGCGCCGCAGGGCTGGCTTGCACTCCTTGCGGCGAGTAAGGCGTCAGGACGAGCAGCGCATCGGCGGTGGAGCCGTCCGAAGTGCGGGTGGCCCGCACCGTCACGGCCTGCATGGCTTTCAGTTCGTTCGGCGGCGTATAGACGCCGTCTCCGGTGAGGGTACCTGCGCCGACCAGGGACCAGTGAATGTCGGCTGCGGTCCCGCCCGCCACTGACGCCACGAACGGCTGCGGTGCGGCGCCTGGTGCCATGACCACGTAATCGGGGCTCACGGTGAGCCCAGCAGGCACGATGGTCACGACGGCACTGGCCGTCTGCCGCGTTTCGCCTACCATCGTCCAGGCGGTCACCACGTCATGCGTGGTGCCGGTGATGACGTCGGGTGCCTGGTAGGTGCCGTCGGCCCCGATGGAGCCGGCCGGGTTTTGGCCGAGGCCCCAGTGCGTGCCGGGGCCACTGGCGCCGCTGGCAGAGAACCGGAAGGTCTGGCCCGGGGTCAGGGTCGCGTACAGCGGCGCCACCGTAATGGCCGACGTTTTCAGGTCGCCGAAGGTAACCAGGTCACCGGGGAGGTGGGCGCTGGCGAAGGTCAGATTGTGATCTTCTGGGAAGAGCAGGTTATTTACCGCGAAGGTGCTTATGGCTGGCAGCTGGATTGAAAGGGCCTTTTCCAGTGCCGGCCGGGCTTGGGCTGCGACGTCATCGCCGGCCTCGTTCGCGATTGTGGAGCTGTCCCACCAGGGCACCGATGGAGGTGCGAAGGACACGCTTACCGACGGCTGACCGTTGACGTTGATCGTGCCGGCGGCGTCTACGGTCAGTGTCTGCTGGCCGGTGATGCTCGCCGTCATGGACAGTGTGCCAACGTCGGGATATGAATCCTTGCCCTGCGCGTGAACGGCGGCCCATGGTTGATTCCATGGCAGTCCGGCCGCGGTGCTGATTGCGTTCCCGCTCGCGGTTATCGCGATGCCGCCCAAGGGGACGACCACGTCGCTGGGATAAGTCCTGAGGGCCTCTCCGTCGCCCGTGGCCGTCCCCGAAAGGAATTTGACCCCCTTATCGGAAAAGCTGATCTTCCCTACATTGAGGGAGCCGCCTTGGACCGTCACGGCATACAGCGACCATGGAATGGACGGGTCTGCGGGCTTGGCCGAGGCGGTCGCGCCGTAGGGGGCCAGCCCGGACTGGATCGCATCGCGCACCATGTCGGCGAACAGCACCCGGTTGGCCACGATGAGGGTGGTGGTCGAGCCGGCCGGGACCATGTTCTGGAGCTGCATCGCCGCGGGACGCCCCGCTGGCGCGGTGCCGTAGGCGGTGGTGATGAACAGCAGCACGCGGCCGGTGTCAGCCGGGTCAGCCGAGTCGACCTGGGTGGCGATCTCGAAAGAGGTGGGAACCAGTTTCATGGACGGGTCGGCGGAGTAATTCAGCGACCCGAGCACGTAGGCCCACGAGCCGGCGTCCTGTTGCATCAGCTGGAGGAAATACTGGCCGAGGGCCGTGTGCGCGGCGGCGCCCGGGATGTTCATGTGAGCGGCGAAGTCGGAGCCGTTGGCGATGTCAAGGCGTACCTCGTGCGTGTTCGGATCAGCGTCGCCCCGCACGTCGGCGAGCGGGACGACACCGGTCAGCACGAACCCGCCGCCCGGCGTCACATGCTGGGTCGATGTCACCGTGGTGACGTCATTGATGACCTCTTCGGTCGTGACGGTGCCGGACAGGAACTCCACCCGCAGGTTCGCGTCCTGCGGCTGTGCGCCGGGCGAGAACGAGATCAGCGGCGGCCCGAGCGTAAGCCCCGAGAACGAGGCATACAGGTTCCCGCCGATCGCCACCCGGCCGCTGACCGGCGCGAACGCATCGCCCGTCGCCACCCTGCCGACATATTGCTGGCCGAACAGGTCGTTCACCCGGTCCGCGGCCAGGACGCTGACCACGTCATAGCCCTGCGTGCAAGACAGCTGCGTACGCTGCAGGAAGGCGATCAGGTCGGCGGGCTGCAGCGGTCCCGGCGACGATCCGGCGGATGCGTGTGGTCCTGCTGGCTGTGACATGGCGGGTGTCGTGGCAGGCTCGTCGTGATCAGTGGACATAGCGTGACCTTTCAGGGAGTGCGGCCGGGGTACTACCAGTGGCTCAGCCGGCTGCCATCGCCACGGCGCTGCCGGTGCCGGTGAAGAAGTCGAGGAAGACCTTCAGGGCGGCCGTGACTCCCTCACTGGCTTCCACGACTCCGTCTATCCGCAGCGCCTGGCTGGCGTTGGGCAGCGGCCCGAGGATGTTGGCGGCGACCGCGCCGCCGTCGCTGCTGTCGATCCCGATCGCGGCCAGCCCGGCCGAGAGATTCAACGCCCCTGTCCCGGTCAGCAGGAGCTTGCCCCAGGGGTCTACGTAGCGCGCGATGGATGGCTTGACGCCCGGGGAGAACGGCAGCTCGGGAGCGACGAGCATGGCCAGGTCGATCAGGATCGGCGCCCAGCCCGCACCCCAGTTGGTGAGGTTGGCCTTATCCAGCGGCTTCTCGTCGGGGATGGGCGTGAACGGCACTCCGGACGGCCAGGTGAACACCTGGATCAGCGTCGGGAAGATGATGTCGATGATGCTGAACACGATGTTGCCCGCGTCGGGAACCAGGTCCAGGCAGCTGTCGAACAGGGCCCACAGCGCAGTGGCGCCGATCGCGCAGTACTTGCAGGCATCGGCCACCGGGTCGCCCAGCGCGGGCGGCGCGCTGACCGTAGCGGCCGTTGGCAGCTTGCCGCCCGGGAAGAGCTTCGCGTCCGCGCCGTGGGTGATCTTGTAGGCGAGGGTGACCGGGATCGCCGCCGTCAGGCAGAACACGCCGGTGATAGTGACCTGTGACGGGTCGATGTCCAGGGCCCGCTCGATGACGCCGATGAGCGGGCCGATGACCGGCAGGTCGCTGAGCGGGATGTGGAGGAAGGCCTTAAGTCCTTTCAGCGCGGCCTTGACCAGTTCCAGCAGCGCTTCGATCACATGGTCGGCGAAGCCCAGCCCGGCCAGGATCATCTGCTCGAGCGGATCGAGCAGGGGGTGGAGAGGGGTTCGGGGAAGATCCTGCGGGTCGGCGATCGCGTTAATCGCGGCGGTGGCGAAATTGCTCACCGCGGTGGGGAACTGCGTGCCGGCGGTGGCGAAGGCCGCGGTGAGACCGTGGAGCGGTCCGCTGAGATCGACGGCGGTGGTCAGCGCGGGGCCGGCGCCGAAATAGGTGGTCAGCTTGTCGAGCAGCCAGTTGTGCTGCGAGTCGGCGGTGAAGTCGCCAGGGCTGACCGACCCCTGCGGGCCGCTGAGCAGGACCGGCGCACGGGAGGGCACGGCGCGCGCGGCACTCTCGCGCTCTGGCCCCGCGTACAGGGCCAGGGAACTGCCGCCCGCCAGGTCGGCGAACGTGGCCTTCGCCGGGATGTGACCGAAGGCCTGGCGGATTGGCTGCTCGAGACCGGCGAAGAAGCCGCTTACCAGCGGCTCCGCCCGCTGGTCCACGAACGTGGTGAGGAATGACACCGAATTCGTCAGCGCCTCCTCGAACGCCAGCTTGGTGTCCCAGATGTCGCGCCAGCTGAAGAACGCCCGCAGCCAGTCGATGACCTTCTCGACGAAGGCCTCGATGCGGTTGCAGATGCTGTGCACGATGCTGATGACCTCGCGGATGCCGTCGATCGCGACGTTGGCCAGGCTGATCAGCTCATTGCCGATCTGCGTGACCAGATCCACCGTTTGTTCCGCCAGGTTCACGACCCAGTGCGTGACGGCGCTGGCCGCCTGCTGGATGCCGTGCCAGACATCCTGGGCGAAGTGCAGGAAATCGTCCCAGGACAGGCCGAGGTTCTCGGCTTGCAGCCCCGTACGGTAGGCCTCCAGATCGTCCAGGCTGGTGAAGGTGCTGAAGCTCGGTTTCGACAGGTCCCCGAGGTCAAGGGCGAACCCGACGACCCCAGCGTCGGCCAGCGCGGCCGCCTGAGCGCTGCCGGCGACGGCCCCGAACGAGTGCATGATGCCGTTGGCGGCCGCGCCCGCGACATCGGGGTTGCCGGCCGCGGCCGGGGCGAGCTTGCTGCCGTCGCTGGTGGTCGCCGTCTGCAGGGTGCTAGACAGGCTCGACGGGGTCAGCGGCGGCTTGCCGTTCAGGCCCGCGGTTCCGGCCAGGTAAGCGTGCACCCCCGCGTCCGGCGTTATCACCACCGGCTCTGCGAATCCGTCGCCAGACAAGGTCAGCGGCGGCGCGTGCAGGCTCAGCGCGGGCGTGGCCAGCGTCACGGTCCCCCGCCCGTCAGTGGTCAGCGTGGCGTGCGCGGTGCTGCTGACCAGGTAGCTGACGCCGGAGACGACGATGCTGGCGGCCGTGCTGGCCGACAGGGTCATCGGCACGTTCGCCGCCGGGTTCCCGTTCGCGTCGACCACGCTGACCTGCGCTCGGTATTGCGTCAGGTGATATGGCTGCGCCGTGTTGGGCCGCTGAGCGCGGGCTGTCGTCCAGGTGGACGTCACCGGGTCCTGGGACAGGAAACGCAGCGCGCCGTCCTGACCCACGGCGAAGAAGGCATTCATGTTGCGCGTGTCGCTGCTGATGGCCGGCAGCGCCAGGCCCGCGTCGAGCGGAATGCACGGCGCCCAGACCGGGCCGTTCGTGTCCCAGCCCGTCTGGTGCAGCACCGACAGCTTGCCCTGCTCGTCGGTGCCGTAGAAATGCAGCAGGTTGCTCCGGTCCACACCGGCCCGCGCCTTCGACACCTTGATGTTCGGTATCTGCGTGACCACGTCGGTGACGTGGACGTTGCTGTAGAGCTTTCCGGTGGTGTCGGTGAACAGGAACAACACGGAATTTTGGTGCGTGTAGCCCACCAGTACCTGCGCCACCGGCCCGGGCGTGGACAGCTGCATCGGACTGCGCATGACGGTCGTGCCCGCGCCCGTATAGACGGTGAGTCCGGTGGACGACTTCGTGGCCAGCGCCCAGTTCTGGTCGTCGATCATCTGCAGCAGCGTCGCGTCAGCGTCGAGCGGGCCGGGGAACGTCCAGGTGGCGGCGGCCCAGCTGCCATCCCCCTGCTGCCGGACCACCTGCAGCTCGCCTTTGGAGGTCACGCCGTAGGCGATCAGTTCCCCCGACAGCGGCACATTGGTGACTGCCAGCCCGGTGCACAGCGGCAGCGTCCCGGATTCAGTCCACGAGTTGTCGGAGTTCAGGGTGGCGTGCCGCAACTGACCGCCTGCCGTGAAGAAGGCGTGCACCACGTTGTACAGGGCATCCGTCCCGGCCGCGACCTGATCCACCGCGTTGGCCTGGTGCACCGGCGTCAGGGTCCAACCCGACTCGTTCGCCAGGTTGCGGGCCACGTGGTAAAGGAAATTATCGGCACAGATCGCCAGGGTTTCCGTCGTGCCGTGGTCATCGTGAAAGACGGCGAGCGGCGCCGTCGCGCCGCCGATGAGCACGTCGCTGGTGGCCACGTAGTCCTCGCTCATCGTGGCGCTGACCGTGGCGGTGAAGGGCGGCTTCGACTTGACCGGCCAGCCCCCGTTCAGGACCGCGGGTGAGGCCGTGCCCTGAGCAGTGAAGGTCCCATCGGAAGCGGACATTTCGTTCTCCCATCTGCATGCGGGGAAGCCTGAGTTCCTTTAGGACGTGTTTCGGAGCCGCGTCTCCACCCAGCGCGGTTGCGCTGGTCGGGGAGGTAGCCGAGGAGACCACCAGACCGCAGTTACGGACCGTTCAGGCGGACCCGGCAGTGGTGAAAGGACCAGAGAGGCCCAGGGGTCAGCGCGGAGGCGGGTCTGACCGCCGGTCACGTTTTCGGAACCGGCTTGACCCGGAGGACGCTCCAGCCCCACACGGCCACTACCGCCGCCCGTATCACCAGCGGGCAGGCGATCCATGAATTCCGCCCGTGGTGGATCGGAGAACCGTTGCTGAAGCCGCTGGCCGGCCAGCCACCCGCGACCCGTGTCGGCGTCCCGGCCAGCGAAGAACTTCTGCATTCCGACCCTCTGTCATGGTGGTAGTACCGTGCGTATAATCGAGTCTCGGCTGGTCCAAAGACTACAGTCCCTAGGGAGACTCCCTAGTTCGCCTGACCTGAGCTGTGGCGGTCTGCAAAACCCGCCGTTCTCTAGGGGTCGCCTGACTGTCGTGCAATGTGGCGCTTGAGCACTCTGGAAGAGCTTTTGCAACAGCTCTCCAGGGTGTGGTGCTCGTTATCGTCGCTGATCAGGAGCCTGGCCAACGCGGGACCGGCCTCATGTGCAACACCTGTCGTGGCAGCGGCGGGTAGTTGATCATGGCTCTACCAGGATGGTCCGTGAAGATGCCCTATTTGTACCGTTCTGCCCCCTAGAGAACGGACGGCCTCGGCTTCGCCAGGTTCTATGGCAGCTGCGCGCAAGCGGCGCCCGATGTCCCCGCGGGGTCCGTACCTCCGGCGCTCAGCTCGGCGGTTCCGGGAGGTGGCCGGCGCGGATCTCCCGTTCCAGGATCTTGAACGCCCAGGTGACGAGCGGTCCCGACTCGGCCCCGTCGAGGCCGTGCTCTTCGCGCATCCGCAGCCAGGTCTGGACCGAGCCGAGGACCCGCAGCAGGCCGGCCGCGCGGCGGCGGACGTTCTGGTCGCTCAGGTTCGGCAGCGACCGGGCGACGACGGCGAGAAACCGTTGCGAGCGGTCGCGCCGGGACTGCGAGGCGCGCCGGGGTCGGCGCTGAGCACGGCTTCGGCCGTGGCCTCGACTGGGTGGCTGTCCCCGGCCTGGAAGGCCTTCTCGATCCAGGCCGTCCAGTCGTTCGGCGTGTCTCGCTCCGACCGTAGCATTCCGGCGCGGTCACTGACCGTTGCGATGGCCGGCCGATCTTGGGGCCGCGACAACGGCTTCGCCAAAACGCACGCTTACGGTGGTGACGCTGGCGCACGGAAGGGCACGCCACGACGGTACTCACGATCGGTGGCGCGAGACGCTCATGGCGAGTGACGCGTAACAATCGGCATGGCAGCCAACCAGACTCGCTTGAAACTCGCGACATATGCAGCGGCCATGTCGCCGTGCTCTGCCCCGTTGAGGCAGAATACGGGAGCGTGCGAGGCGTGGACGCCGTATGCGTGCTGGTTGACGAGGAGCTGATCGTCGGCTCGGTAGATCGAGTTGTACAGCGTGGTGCGGTGTAGCCGGATCTCGATGTTCGGGACCCCGCGTACGAGCGGACCCGGTTTCGGGATAGCGATCCATGAGGACGCTCTCGAATTGCCGCGCCGCTGGGCCAGCTCTCGAACCGTATTCGTCAACTCGATGAGCGACCTCTTCCATGCTCGCGGGCCGGTGGTGTGGCCCGGGTGGCGCCGACGCAGCGCTGGGCGTGGCATCAAATCCCATGAAGCTGGTTGGGGCAGGTGTCACGGGATGACGGGAAATCCGTTTGGGACCGACGTGTGTCACCTGGGCCCGCTCTGTCCGGGTGACATCCCAGTGACAAATGATCTTCTAAGAGGAACAGGCCAGGACCACCGTGGCTCTGAACTGCGGTTTCAGGTCAGGTGTTCACGTTTGGCCGTGAGCTGGGCTTTTGCGGGCTGGCCGGGACTTCATCCACAGGTTAAGCGGGCGGCACCCACATGATCTTGGTTCAGCGCTGCCAGCGGGGGTCTGCGTCGGCGATTTCCTGGCTGAGGGTCTCCAGTTCGGTGATGAGGTCGCGGAGGCGGCGCTGGTTGTCGAACCAGGGCTGGTAGTCGGCGAGCTGGTCGTCGGACAGGATCCGGGTGACGGTTTTACCGGCGATTTTGCGGGTCCACTGGTGGTAGGGGCCGTGCAGCTGGGGCGGGTCGGCGCGGCAGCGGCAGCGGGGGTAGCCGCAGCGGGTCATCCGCTCGGTCACGGTGCCGGGCAGGATGAAGCTGGCCGCGGTCAGCTCGGCGATCTGCGCGGCGATCGCGGTGGCGCGGGCCTGCTGGGCGGGGGTGGGCGACACGCAGTCATTTTCGCAGCCGGGTTCCGGTGTTCCGCGCATTCCTTACAGTATAAATCCTGTATGGATTCTGCGGAGATGGCCGCTTATATCCAGCGGTGGCAGCCGTCGTCGGTGCCGCCGCAGGCGGCGGCGTTCGCCCGGGACGTGACCGCGGCCGCGGCGGCGGGCAGGCGGGAGCGGGCGAAGAACCTGCTGTGGGCCGCGGGCAGGCTCGCGGACTGGGGGATCGGGCTGGGCCTGGACCCGGTGCCGGCGGTGCTGCTGCACCCGTCGGTGATCGAGCGGTTTGCCGCGCATGCGCCCGGATTGACTGCCGTGACGCGGCGGACCTTGCGGACGAATCTGCGGTTCCTGGCCCGGGCGGCCGTTCCCGCGCTGGCGCCGGCGGACGCGCCGCTGCCCCGCGAGCACGCCAAGGCGCCTTACAGCCCGGCGGAGATTGCCGGTTATCTCGCGCTGGCCGATGCCCAGCCCACGGTGGCGCGGCGGATGCGCGCGGCCGGCCTGATCTGCCTCGGGGCCGGGGCCGGGCTGATCCGCGGCGACCTGCGCCATGTCCGCGGCAGCGACGTGATCCGCCGGCCGGGCGGGGTGGTCGTGCAGGTGCGCGGCGCCAGGCCGCGGGCCGTGCCGGTGCTGGCCCGCTACCAGGACCGGCTGCTCACCTCCGCCGCGTTCGCCGGGCAGGACCTGGTCACCGGCGGCACTGACCCGGCCCGGCGCAACCTGACCACCCCCCTGGTCACCGCGCTGGCCGGCGGGACCGGGCTGCCCAGGCTGGACACCAGCCGGCTACGGGCCACCTGGCTGGCCGAGTGCGCGGAGCTCCTGGGCCTGGCCACGTTCATGCACGCCGCCGGGATCACCTGCAGCCAGCGGCTCGGCGACCTGCTCGCCACCCTGGCACCCGGCAGCGAAGCCGACGCGGTCGCGCTGCTCGGCGGGCAGCGGTGAACATCCCGCTGCCCCCGCTCGAGGAGATCATCGGGGCTTCCGGGATCGCGCCGCGGATCGAGGCACTGCTCCCGATCGGGGTCCGCCACCGGCAGCTGAGGGTCGCCACCTTAATCCTGGGCATGATGCTCACCCAGGCCGACCGCCGTCCCGCGCACCTCACCGAGGTGCATGCCGCGCTGACCACGCTGCCCCCCGCAGACCAATGGCGGCTGGGCGTGACCGAGGAGTGGAAGGCCGGCCCGCACCAGCTCACCTACCGGCAGGCCGAGCGCACCTACGGCCTCATCACCAAGGCGCTGGCCAAAGACAAGCCGGACGGCACCCCGTCCGCTGTCCTTGCCACCGTGCTGGATGACCTGCTCGAAGCCAGCATCCCGCCAGACCATAAAGACACCAGCACGGCACTGGCCGCAGACTGGACCGACGTGGAGTCCTTCTCCCGCCCGCCGCGCCACGGCAGCAGCGACTGCGCCGACCCCGAGGCGTCCTGGGGGCACCGCAACTCCAATCTCCCCGGCCCCAAAGGCGAGATGTTCTTCGGGTATTACCTCTCCGCCGCCACGATGACCCGCGAGGAGGACGGCCCGCCCGTCCCGGAACTGACCCGCCGGATCACCCTGTCCACCTGCCACGCCGACCCGGTCCGCGCCCTCACCCCGGTCCTTGCCCGCATGCCCGGACACGGCATCGCGCTCGGCGACATCCTGGCTGACTCCGGCTACGCCCACCGCGACGCCGGTGCCTGGGCCCTCCTGCTCCGCGCCGCCGGCGCGCAACTGGTCCAGGACCTGCACCCGCACGACCGCGGCCCCCAGGGCACCATCCACGGCGCCATCATCGCCAACGGAAACCTCTACTGCCCCGCCACCCCGCAGCCACTGCTGCACCTCGGCCCGCTGGCCCCCGCCGCCACCCCCGACGACACCGCCGCACACGACCAGCAGACCGCTGAACTCGCCCGCCACAAACTCGGCCGGCTCACCGCCGACGACGCCGACGGCTACCACCGCGTCACCTGCCCCGCCGCCGCGGGCAAACTCCGCTGCCCGCTGCGGCCCGCGTCGATGACCCGCGACCGGTCCCGGCCCGAGATCCTCACCCCGCCGGAGCACCCGCCGGCCTGCTGCACCCAGCAGACCCTCACCATCGGGCCCGACGTCGCGGCGAAGACCCGGGTCGCGGTAGGGACCGCCCTTGCGGGCGGCCCCCCGCACAGATCCCAGCGTGCGGGATTACCGCACTGGGCTCCTACCTCGGGTGCATAGC